>OHJX01000065.1_pt1 | contig 58156 bp, 61 predicted proteins | sample 1568671 | NCBI WGS metagenome assembly OHJX01 (sample SAMEA3879589, study PRJEB24766) | human gut metagenome | biome: human-associated habitat; feature: feces | place: USA | collected 1985/1987 | reverse complement strand
TCCTGCTTGCGGGTAAGCAAAAGCACTTCGATTGCCGCGCCCGTTCCTATCTTTTCTCCAATCAGTCTTGCCGGAATAACCTTTGTATCGTTAATGACCAGACAATCTCCCGGATTTAAGTAATCAATCACATCTTTAAAAATTTTGTGCTGTATTTCCCCTGTCTTTTTATCCAGTACCATCAGTCTTGAACTGGAACGGTCTGACAGCGGGTCCTGTGCAATCAGCTCCTGTGGCAGATCATAATAAAAATCATGTAAATTCATTGATTCCATATGCTGCTCCATTCCTATCTTTTTCCGCTTCGCGGCAGTTAGCTTTTCTGCCGCAGAACGGGCTGTTTTTTATTTATAATTAAGAACGAAGTTCGATGCCCATGCCGGAAAGGTCTTCCAGAATCTTTTCCATAATCGGCTGGATATCTTTATCTTCTAATGTTCTGTCCTTTGCACGGAAAGAAATGGTATAAGCTACGGACTTGAAACCTTCCTTAATCTGTGCACCTTCATAAATATCAAACAGGTTATATTTTTCAAGAAGCTTTCCGCCTCTCTTTTCAATAATCTTTTCTACTTCACCGACAAGTACCGTCTTTGGCATTACCATACTGATATCTCTAGTAACAGCAGGGAATTTTGCAATGCCTTCGTACTTTCTGTCAAATGAAGCAAACGGTAAAATTTCCGGTAAATCAAGTACAGCAATATATGTTCTCTCTGCCTGACGTCCCGGATGTAAAAATGTCTTTCCGGCTTCCGGATCATATTCCGGTCTTGCACTCATACCGATTTTTTCTAAGAATTCTTCAACAACACCCTTCATTGTAAAGAAATCGCCGTCGCCGTAGAAGCCCAGTGTGAACTGTACTCTCTCATCCGGAAGGTCTTCTCCTTCTACCGGAACATAAACCTTTGCCAGTTCATAAAGCTTTACATCTTTATTTCTACGATTGTAGTTGGTTGCAAGAGAAGTCAGCATTCCGTTTAACGGCATCGTTCTCATAATGGAGAAATCTTCTCCGAGCGGATTGGAAATGACAACTGTCTTTCTTTCCTCTGCATCTGCTGCCAGCTTTAACTTATCAAATACCTTCGGACTTTCAAATGAATAAGTCATTGCCTGTGAGAATCCGCAGAACTGTGCGATTTCTCCGGCTACATCTTCCACTCTCTGCTTGAAGGAAATCTTACCCATTGTAGAAGCTCCGTGTGGCAGTGTTGTAGGAATATTGGCATATCCGAAAAATCTTGCAACTTCTTCCGCAATATCCGCTGTTCTTAATAAATCCTGACGGAACGTCGGAATAATCAGTTCCTGCTTTGCTTCATCATAGTCTAATTCAAGCATCTTAAAGTATCCAAGCATTTCTTCCTCGGAAATGTCTGTTCCGAGCATTCTGTTAATCTGTTCTGCATCAAACGGCACGCGTACCGGTTCTTTTACTTTTCCGTATACGTCAACCATTCCTCCGACTACTTCACCGGCTCCCATCTCTTCAATCAACTGACAGGCACGGTTCATTGCCGCCTCAGCATTATTCGGATCAAGTCCTTTCTCGAATTTACCGGAGGCATCCGTACGAAGTCCGACTTTTTTGCTTGATTTACGGATATTTGTTCCGTCAAAACAAGCAGCCTCAAATAACATCGTGTGTACATCATCTGTGATCATGGAATTCTCACCACCCATGATTCCGGCGATTCCTACGGATTTCTCGCCATCACAGATCATTAATACAGACTCGTCCAGCTTTCTCTCCTGTCCATCCAATGTCACAAATGTCTCATTTTCTTTCGCTCTTCTTACAACAATCTGACCGCCTGCGATTGTATCAAGATCGTAGGCATGCATTGGCTGACCGTACTCTTCCATCACATAATTGGTGATGTCAACCAGATTATTGATCGGACGGATTCCTACAGATGCAAGTCTTCTCTGCATCCATTTTGGAGAAGGACCGATTTTAATATTTTTCACTACTCGTGCGGTGTATCTCGGACAAAGATCCGGATCTTCTACCGTCACTTTGATGAAATCATTTACGTCTTCATCATTTCCAACAGCTGTTACTACAGGAGGCACGAACTCTTTGCGGAACGTTGCCGCTGCCTCTCTGGCAATTCCAACCACACTGTAGCAGTCTACACGATTGGAAGTAATTTCATATTCAAATACAACGTCATCAAGTCCAAGAGCCTTAATAGCGCTTTCACCTACAACTGCGTTTTCCGGGAATATATAAATTCCATATTCTGGGGCTTCCGGATACATATCCCGGTTGCTTCCCAGCTCTTCGATGGAGCACATCATGCCGTTGGACGGTACTCCGCGAAGTTTTCCGGCTTTGATCCTGATTCCGCCAGGAGTCATTTTTCCATCATGTCCTCCTGCTACACGACCTCCGTCAAGAACAACCGGAACCTTGTCTCCCTCTTTTACGTTTGGAGCACCCGTAACGATCTGGATCACCTCAGATCCGATATTCACCTGGCAGATGATCAGCTTATCTGCATCCGGATGTTTCTCAATTTTCTCAATCTGTCCGATCACAATCTTTTCAAGGTCAGCATCAAGCCTGGTGAAGCCTTCTACCTTTGTACCTGACAATGTCATTGCATCTGTATATTCCTGTGCGGTTACGTCAAGATCCGGCACATACATTTTCATCCAAGATAATGAAGTATTCATTTATTTAATCCTCTTCTCACTCTAATATTTATATTATGAAAGGTAACTGCTCAGTACTTTCACAGTTACACGCTTCGCGATGCCCAGAAATCAGAACTGCTTCAGGAAACGGATGTCGTTCTCATAAAGCAGACGCATATCATCAATCTCATATTTCAGAAGCGCAATACGCTCAAGACCTACGCCGAATGCAAAACCAGTGTACTCCTCCGGATCAATTCCACACATGCGAAGTACATTGGGATGAACTGTTCCACAGCCAAGGATTTCAATCCAGCCGGAGCCTTTACAGAAACGGCAGCCCTTGCCGCCGCACTTAAAGCAGCTTACATCCATCTCTGCGCTTGGCTCGGTAAACGGGAAATGATGGGGGCGGAATTTTACCTTTGTTTCCTCACCAAACATTTCCTTTGCAAATTCTGCCAGGGTTCCCTTTAAGTCTGCAAAAGTAATGTGCTTGTCAATAACCAGTCCCTCTACCTGATGGAAGGAGGGAGAATGGGTTGCATCTACCTCGTCGGAACGGAATACACGGCCGGGAGCAATCATACGGATCGGCAGCTTGCCCTTTTCCATAACACGGGCCTGTACCGGAGAGGTCTGGGTACGAAGCACAATGTCCTTGCTGATATAAAAGGTATCCTGCTCATCCTTAGCCGGATGATTGGCCGGAATATTCAGTTTGGTAAAGTTATACTCATCATACTCAATCTCCGGACCTTCTACAACCTCATAACCCATACCGATAAAAATACGCTCTACTTCTTTCAGAGCCACCATGTTGGGATGGCTGTGGCCGATATTTGCCTTCTTTGCAGGAAGGGTAACGTCAATAACCTCTTTCTTCAGCTGCTCCTCACGGGCTTTTGCCGCAAGAGCAAGACGGGTTTCTTCTAATTTCTCCTCCAGAAGTGCGCGAACCTCATTGACCATCTGTCCTACCTTGGGACGCTCCTCCGGCGCTACATTTTTCATGCTCTTCAAAACACTGGTCAGTTCACCCTTTTTTCCCAGATATGCTACCCGGATATCATTTAAGGTTTCCAGCGCATCAGAAGCCTCAATCCTGGCCAAAGCCTCTGATTTGATTTTCTCTAACTGCTCTTTCATGGTTTCCTTCCTTTCTCTTTATACTAAATGCAATGCAGGCCGCCCCATGGCGATTCTTGCAGAGTGTTTTTATGTCATAGGACGAACTTTCCTATGACATAAAAAAATCCCTCTGCAATGACCACATTGCAAAGGGACGATTCTCATAAACCGCGGTACCACCCATATTCCTGCTGCTTTTGCTCTGAATGAATCTGCAGCAGACACTTTGTTGTGCGTAACGTGCACCCTCCGTCACAACCTACTTTCCTGATATCAGTTCTCCTTATGGAATCATATCCGGCCTTCAGCCATGCAGCTCCTGTGGGAATTTCGCAATTCTGTCTGAACGGAAAGAGGCTTTCAGCCGGTGACCTCTTCTCTCTGGCAGGAAACAGAACGCTACTGAACACATTCATTGCCTTTGTTATTTCTTTTGGAAATCTATGTTATATTCTAGCCATCAAAACAGGAAAAGTCAAGCCTTTTTCTTACGGTTCCGTTTTTTCCTGCTCCAGCAGACGTCCTTCTTCCTTAATCCGTTCGATAATATCCATGTAGTTTTTACAGAATTCGTTGTAAATCGGAGTGACCGCAGCCTGGAACCGCGCCTTTTCCGCTGCGCTCAGCTCAATAACCACACAGCCGTTTTTGCGGACAATATCTTCCGAATTGCGGGAACGATCCTCCCATAAGGTCCGCTCATACCGGGCAGATTCTTCCGCGCACTGACGAATCATCTCCTGATCCTCTGCCGTCAGGCATTCCCAGGTAACGCGGGAGGCAAGCTGAACCTCCGGAACACGGGAGTGCTCATCCTCCGTATAATATCCTGCCACTTCCTCATGATTCATGGACTCGTAAGACGGCCAGTTATTCTCCGCAGCGTCAATTTCATCTGTCTGAAAGGCGGAATACACCTTATCATAATCCAGAGGAACCGGAATTGCCCCCAGAAGCTGCACCATGCGCTCCATCAAAGCAGAATCCTGTACGCGGACCTTCATTCCCTTCATGTCCTCCAGCCTTTCAATGGGTTTTCCGGAGCTGTAAAAATTTCTGGCTCCTGCATCATACCAGGACAAGGCCACCAGATTAAACCCCTGAAAAGAATCCAGAAATTCATCCCCGATCTCCCCCTCCAGAACCCGCCACATATGCTCGGAGCCGGTATAAAGATAAGGCATCTGAAGCACATTCAGCTTGGGAATCCGATCTCCCAGCGAGGAAAGCGAAACTCTTGCAAAATCAAGCCCACCGAACTGCAGCTGCTCTACGACACTCTGCTCCGCTCCCATTTCTCCTCCGGCCTTTACCTGAATCCGGATACGGCCTCCGGAACGTTCCTCCACCAGTCTGGCAAAATAATATGCGCCCTGCGTTGTGGGATAGTCCTCCGGCTGATTTTCTGCATAAGTCAGCACATATTCCGGAACCTTTTCATTTTCCGTCCTCTCACTCCTGCCGCCGCAGGCAAATAATAAAAACGCTGCTCCCGCAGCCAACAGTGCAATCGTTTTTTTCACTGAAATTCTCCTTTCCCGTATTTCCTTTGTCACTCTGTCAGGCAGTCAGAGCCCCTTGATCTGGCTGTCTGACAGAATGACAAATCAGGCATTAACGAAAATGTTAATGCCTGACTGTATTCTCTTATATGCAAATCATTTCTTCCCTTAGCTGAGCAGAGCCGGAAGTCCAAGGCTGATAGCCGGAACAAAGGTAATCAGCAGCAGGGTAATAATCATACACAGGTAGAATGGCAGAGTTGCCTTTACTACCTTCTCCATCGGAACCTTTGCAACTGCAGAACCGATGAACAGAACTGCTCCTACCGGAGGAGTCAGAAGGCCGATACCACAGTTTAATACTACCATGATACCAAACTGAACCGGATCGATACCGATAGAGGTTGCAATCGGAAGCAGGATCGGGGTTGCAATCAGGATAATCGGAGCCATATCCATGATACATCCCAGAACCAGAAGAATCAGGTTCAGCAGCAAAGCCAGAATAATCGGGTTGCTGGTCAGACCGGTAATTGCATTTGCAGCCAGATCCGGTACATGAAGTCTGGTCAGGCAGTATCCGAAAATACTGGAGGTTGCAATCAGGATCAGTACGATAGACAGAGTGTCCACACAATCCTCCAACACTCTCCATACGCCCTTCCAGTCAAGACCCTTGTAAATAAATACGCTGACAAGCAGGCTGTAGATAACTGCAACTGCTGCAGACTCGGTTGCGGTAAATACACCGCCTACTACGCCGAATACTACAATAAGAACAGCTGCCAGAGCCCAGAAGGAAACGCTTAACTGCTTCAGCAGGTTGGACATGCTGAACTTTTCACCCTTCGGATAGTTTCTCTTTACAGAAATGATATAGGAACCAATCATCAGGGAAGCTGCCAGAAGCGCACCCGGCAGATATCCGGCCAGGAACAGGCTTCCTACAGAAATACCGCCTGCGGTGGTTGCATAAATAACCATGTTATGGCTCGGCGGAACCAGAAGACCCTCACAGGAGGAGGTAATGGTAACAGCCGTTGAGAAATCAGCGTCATATCCCTGGTCAACCATCATCGGAATCAGGATGGAACCAAGAGAAGCCGTATCTGCAGATGCAGAACCGGAAATACCGCCGAAGAAATAAGATGCTACGATATTTACCATAGCCATACCGCCGCGCATCCAGCCTACACATGCATTTGCCAGAGCAATCAGCTTTTCAGAAATACCGCCGGAGCCCATCAGACAGCCCATGGTAATAAAGAACGGTACTGCCATCAGGCTGAAGGAGCTGATTCCTTTTACCATCTGCTGACAGATGGTTGTCAGAGGCAGTCCCTGGCTTAACAGGCACAGAACAGAAGAAAGTGCAACTGCATAAGCAATGGGGAACCGCAGCATGACCATAATAAAGAAGCTTGCAAGCAAAATAGCAATTGCCATAGTTTCAGTACTCATAGATTATGCCTCCTCCTTTACAAAGAAAACTTTAATGTGATTGTAAAGAGCCTCCAGTTCGAAAATCAGCATGGCAACGCCTGCCAGCGGAACCGGGAAGTACATCCAAAATCTGGATACCTTCGGCATACTTACATAGGTACCTTTTGAACCGATGCCGGATGCATACTTCCAGCCAACGGTAATCATAATAACAGCCAGGATCAGCACTGCCAGATCGGCAATGACGTCCAGAATTTTCACAAGAGTTTTCGGTAAATACGGATCCAGAGCAGTCATACGGATATGAGCGCCTCTGCGGATTGCAAGTGCTGCTGAAAGCACTGCCATATAAGACATACAGGTCAGAACTACCTCTTCACTCCATGCCGGATCCGGGATAAACGGAATGTAGCGGCCTGCTACGGACATACTGGTAATCAGAATATCTGCAATCAGAAGAATCTTACAGATAAACATAACTACTTTGTAGGTAATGTCATAGGCCGGTTTGATCTTATCGATCTTTTCAAAAATTGCTGGCATAATTTTTGTCCCCTTTCAAAACTCAGGGCACAGAGGCAGTACCTAAACCGCTCTGTGCCCGTCATCTTCATTCCCTAACACATACGCTTCAATTAATATTTAATTATTACCTGATACTGCGTAATACTGGCTGGAATTAGTCTGCCAGATCCAGAATCTGCTGATACAGTTCTGCCTGATCTGCAGTGTTCTCATCGATAACTGCCTTACAAGCATCTTTCCAAGGAGCCTTGTCCTCAACCTCGGTAACAGTTACGCCGTCAGCCTTCAGCTGCTCCAGAACCTCGTTCTCTTTGTTCTCAGAGTTTGCACGGTTGTTCTCAGAAGCATATTTTCCAGCCTCCATCAGGATAGCCTGCTGATCCTCGGTCAGCTTGTCCCAAGCCTCGTCGGTGATGATAACCTGAACAGCACCCAGGGTGTGTCCATCCAGTAACAGATGCGGAGCTACCTCCGGGAAAGCGTTGGAGTAGTAGTTTGCGATCGGCTGCTCAGCAGCATCTACTACGCCGGTCTGCAGTGCAGAATACAGCTCGTTCATGGAAACAACAGTTGCGTTAGCGCCCAGTCCGGAAACCATACCGGTCATAACCGGGTCGTTGGATACACGGATCTTTAAGCCGCTTAAATCTTCCAGCTTGGTTGCCGGATTTACAAAGAAGAAATGACGGAAGCCTTCTTCACCGTAGTACAGACCTCTTACGCCCAGGCCCAGATCAACCGGCTCGGTCAGGAATTCCTGTGCCAGATCGCTGGTAGCGAAGTTCCAGAAATGTGCACGATCCTGGAAGGTATACGGAATAGAAAGAAGCATGGACTTCTTAGCACCGTAGCTGTTCAGTGCGAAAGCGGAGATACGGGACATATCGATGGTGCCGCCGCCGCCCAGCATGGTATCCAGAACGTCGTTCTCAGAACCAAGAACACCGCTGGCCTGAACGTCGATGGTGATCTTGCCGTCAGACAGTTCTTCTACTTTGGTCTTGAAATCGGTAGCCATCTGGCCAACGATGGTATCAAGCGGGTTAACCTCTGCATATACCAGAGTTACTTCCGGCATATTGGCAGTGTCGTATGCACCAGCCTCAGCTGCTTTGGTCTCGCTCTCAGCTGCCTCGGTTTCTTCCTTGGCTGCCTCAGTAGCTGCCTCGGTTGCTGCTGCTGTGGTTGCTGCAGTGGTCTCCTCAGCCTTCTTAGAACCGCAGCCTACCAGAGAACCTGCTACCATTGCTGTGCAAAGTACTGCGCTTACAATTCTTTTTTTCATTTTTTGTTTCCTCCTCTTGATCTTTTTAACGTTCAAACACGTTATCTTTATAATAAATTAATATTGCCAAAATAGAAAGGGTAATTTTTTGTGAATCATAGTATATTTTTACCCCATATGGGTTTTCATTTTATGCATGTCACACAAAACCGTCAAAAACCCGCTTTTTTCAAAAGCAGCTCTGTCCGGTAATCCGTAGGGCTCTGTCCGGTAATCCGCTTAAACACCTTGGCAAAATAATTGGCATCGCAGTATCCCACTGCCTTTCCGATTTCCTTTACATTCACGGTTGGCTGGCCCAGCATTTTCTTCGCCGTCTCCACCCGGTATTCTGTCAGGTAGGAAGTAAAATTCTGCCCGAAGCACTGCTTAAACAGCTTGCAGAAATAGGCCTCTGAATAATTCATCCGGCGGGCCAGATCCTGCATGGACAAATCCTCCATGTAGTGTGACTGGATATAGTCTGTTATCATATCCATCACCGCAGAAAGTCTCACCCCTTCTGCCTCAATATCCTGTCCTCCGCTGCTTTCCCCGTTCTTTTCACGTCCGGCTTCCTCGTTTCTGTCCTCCTGATTTTCCGGCAGCTCCCCTTCTTCGTTCCGGGCTGCTGTCCTGGATTCTGCAGCCGCTTCCCGCTCGCAGACTATCCGCATTGCCTCCTCCACTACCAGAAGAAGCTCGTTTTCCTCATAGGGCTTTAAAAGATAATCCAGTGCGCGGACGGTTATCGCCTTTTTTGCATAAGAAAACTCATCAAAAGCTGTCAGAAAAACAATACAGCAGTCCCTGTCTGTTTCCCTGATTTTTTCTGCTGCGCGGATTCCGTTGATTCCGGGCATTTCAATATCAAGAATGGCTATCTGAATTTTATGCTCCTCATGAATACGCACTGCCTCCCGCCCGTTTTCTGCCTGATAAATCTCACAATGTTCGCCAAAGCGTGATTTTAATGTTTTGTACAGAACCGCTCTTTCTATCATCTCATCATCTGCAATCAGCAGTCTGTAGATCTTATCCTGATTCATGACGTTTCCTTTCTCCTCTCAGCTTCCGCTTTCCTGCCGCTTTGCCCGTCAGTCATTTCGTCCGCTTCTATTGTGTCTCCATGTTCTCTGTCAGCGTCTTTTTTCTCTGGTTCTTTTTTTCCGGTTTCTCCCTCATTCATCTTTTCCAGAGGGATAACCATCTGTACAACCGTTCCGCATCCATATCTGCTCCAGATATTCATTTCTCCGTCTTCATACAAAATATGAATTCGCTTATAGATATTCCCCAGTCCGATTCCCACCTTGGCAGAACGCCTCTCCTTCAGGCCTTCCTTCAGGGACTCAAGCTGTTCCCGGGTCATGCCGACTCCCGTATCTGCAACGGATATGATCACGCAGTTTTCCTTCTGCCAAATGCGAAGATACAGCCTCCCGCCCTGTTCCTTTTTAGAAAGTCCGTGAATTACCGCATTTTCCACAACCGGCTGCAAAGTAAAGGCGGGAATAATCACCTGCCCCTCGTTCACCTGAATATCGCTGTCGTAGCGAATTCGGCTGCCAAACCGCATTTTTTGAATATAGACATAATCCTGCACGACCTTCAGTTCGTGACTCAAAGCAACAAACTGATCTGAGGTTTTTAAATTATATCGGAAGAGATTGCTCATGCTGTAAATCATCCGCTCCGTCGTTGCCGCATCCTCCAGCTTTGCCATACATCCTATCATATTTAATGTATTAAACAGGAAATGAGGATTGATCTGGCTTTTCAGAAGCTCCAGCTTTGCAGATTCCAGCTGCTTTTCCATTTCCATTCGCTCCAGCTCCTCTTTGTGGAGAAGCCCTGCCATCTCGTTATTTTTTTTCAGTGTATTGATATACCCTTCTGTAGCGTGCTTCATTTTATTGAACGCTGTCACCAGTTCTCCCATTTCATCCCGATTGGGTACGGACAGATCCTGACCGGAAAAATCATTTCGCGCAATTTTTCTGGAATTGTGGGCCAGCTTTACCACCGGCTGGATCAGCGTATTGGAAAGGAGCCGTGTCAGCACAATAGCCACAACCGTAAGACACAGAGACACTGCCAGGATCAGATAGGGAATATTGTAGAACACCGGCACCTGCTTCTGATAGGTTTCGTTGCCCTTGCTCAATGTCACCTGTACCAGTCTCCGCGCGTAATCCTTCAGATAATCCTGCATATCATACACCCGGTACAGACTGGTGATATATCCGCTCTCCTCCTCATTCATCTCCAGAATCTGTTCCCGGAAGCGGCTGTAGGTCTCGTAGCTGTTTTTGATATTCCAGGTTCTTGCATACCGCTCCTCTCCGATGCTGCTGTATTGAAACGGCAGGGCACGGACACAGCGTTCTGTTCTGACACAGGAAAGGACGTATTCTTCCCATCGCTCATCTGACCGCTCTCTGACATAAGCCTCAAACGCATCGACCTCCAGTTCCATCGCCTGCTGAAAATCGTTGCAGCGGGAATTATCGCTGAGAATCTCGTCAAATCCGTCCAGTGTAAAATCCATAACCCAGACATTAAATACAGCCGAAGAAGCCATGATTAAGATAACCATGGCTGTGTACAGTCCCAGTTTATGCTTCAAAGTTGTAGACAGCCAAAGCTCCCGAAGTTTCTGACCCATGACGATTCCTTCCTGTTTCTGAAGAGAAATCTTTCCGATTCCGTGTATAAACCCTTTTATTATAACACAACTTTGCCTGTTTGACGATAAGAATGTCTATTGTCCCTGTGTTGTGAATTTTCTGTGAAAAAAAGAAAGATTCCTGTGAAACCTGTTACATGAAAGGTTCTTCTGTGGTACACTGAAAAAAAATAAAAAGGAGGCAGCCATGCCGCGTTTATTAATAACAGATGATGATCTCCATCTGCGGAGACTGGTCCGCACCTATGCAGATATAGAGGGTTACCAGTGTGAGGGGGCCGACTGTGGAGCAGCTGCTATTGAAGCTTTACGGGAGAAAGATTTTGATTTGGTCATTCTCGATGTGATGATGCCGGGGCCGGACGGCTTTGAAACCCTGTCCGGAATCCGCAGGTTCAGTCAGATCCCTGTGATTATGCTGACTGCAAGAGATGAGGAGTATGACAGACTTCTCGGCTTCCGCCTCGGAGTCGATGATTATGTTTCCAAGCCCTTCAGCCCCAAAGAGCTGATGGCGCGAATCGCCGCTGTCCTGCGCCGGTCATCCGGCTCTCTGGAGCAAAACGATGTCCTGCAGTTTGGCAGGCTGTGTATTGAGCCAAAATCACGAACAGTCACTCTTGATTCCCTTCCCCTGTGTCTTCCGCCCAAGGAATTTGATCTTCTCCTGAAGCTGGCCCAGAATGAGCGGATTGTACTGAGCCGGGAAAAGCTTTTGGAAACCGTGTGGGGATACAGCTATTACGGGGATAACCGCACTGTTGACACTCATATCAAATCCCTGCGGGAGCACCTTGGCCCGTACCGGAAAATCATTCATACTGTATGGGGAGTGGGGTATCGATTTGAATATGTGGATGAAAACTAAGATAAAAGCGCTTCGAAGCCATCTTGTCTTCCGCCTGTGGGCCATGATGATGACTCTCGTTCTCTTTGCCATCGGTTTTATGTGGGTGGTGCAAATCGGTCTGTTTGAACAGAATTATGCCATGGCTTCTCTGAAAGATGCCAGGGAACGGACTGCAGGTATTATGGAAAGCCTTGCCGGCGAAGACCTGGGAAAGGATCCGAACCTGCTTTCTGTTCTAAGTCACGGCAGCAGTGAACTGTTTTTAATCAATCAGGACGGAAAGCTTTTGGAAATGTATTCCGCCGGACATCCGGTCAGTGCTTCCGACCGGAAGGAGGAGTTTTTTCTGAATCATTTTCCTTCCGGCCCTGAAAAAAAAGAAACGGAATTTCCTGCGGCCGATCAGCCTTACCAGCAGGTTCTTCGCCGCGGCCGTCATGTAATCGGCTACGAAATGGGGCTTCCCGTAACCTGGAACGGAGAGAAATGCTTTCTTTTGATTCGGACCATGCTGATGACAAAAACAGTAATGGACTTTAACAGAACCCAGCTGATTTTTCTGACGGTTCTTCTGACTTTAACAGCGTCTCTTCTGGCCGCTGTTTTTTCCAGACACTTTACCCGCCCGATTGGCCAGATTCGTGATTCTGTAGAGCGCCTTACAAAAAATGATTTTACAGAAGTCCCTGCTTTCCGGCGGGAGGACGAGCTGGGACAGCTTTCCCAGTCTGTTGTCCAGCTCTGGTATGCACTTCAGCGGCTGGACGTGCTGCGCAAGGAGCTTATTGCCAATGTTTCCCATGAGCTGCGCTCGCCTCTTGCTTTGATTGGGGGGTATGCAGAAATGGTTCGTGATATTACCTGGAAACAGGACGAGCAGCGAACAGAAGATCTGAATCTGATCATCCGGGAAACCAACCGGATGAGCCGCATGGTCAGTGATATTCTGGACTATTCCCAGCTTCAGGCAGGATACTGCCAGCTGAAAAAAGAAAGCCTGAATCTTTGTGAACTTCTGGAATCAGAAATCACCTGGTACCGGCCTCTGGCTCAGGAACATCATATTACACTGGAACTGGAATGTATGCAGGAAGAACTCCTGACAGAGGCAGACGCCTCCAAGATGAATCAGGTAATCCGAAATCTTCTGAATAATGCCGTCAACCATACCGCAGACGGCGGATGTATCCGAATCACGGCCGACAGCAGCCGGGTTTCCATTGCCAATCCCGGACCGCCCATTCCGGAAGAGGACCGCGCCCTTATCTGGGAGCGATACCAGCGCAGCCAGCATCAAAGCGGCAGACGCCTGGGAACGGGAATCGGCCTTTCCATTGTCCGCACCATCCTGGAAGCCCACCACATGGCTTATGGGGTGGACTGCCGGGATGGTTGGAACATTTTCTGGTTTTCCTGTCAAAGCTCCCGCCAGTAGGGACAGATATCTTCATAAGAGCCGTCCGGCATCCGAAATCCGCCCCGAATGGTTCCCAGCTGTTCAAAGCCCAGACGCTCATACAAATGGCGGGCATAAACATTGGACGCTACTACTGCATTAAACTGGAGCAGGCGAAATCCCTGCTCCTTTGCTCTTTCCATGCAGTCCTTTACCAGCTTCTCTCCAATGTGAAGCCCTCTGCTGTCTGCGCTTACCCCATAACTGGCATTACAGATATGGCCGCATCGTCCCACATTATTGGGATGCAGAATATACAGCCCAAGAATCCGTCCAGACTCTGTGTCCTGGGCCACTCCACAGCAGGTCTGTCCGGCAAAAAAAGCTTCTGCCTCCCCTTCACCAAGCAGCTCCTCCTGCGGAAATGCATTTCCCTCTCCAACAACCTGGTTCCATATTTCTGTCATAAAAGGCAAATCTGCTCTTCTGTATTCTCTGATCATTATATCCATAGCCTTATTTTTCCCCTGCTTTCCCTTAATGATTTCTCCGAAAAATCTGTATCTGATTTTCTCTCCCCTTAATTGCGCAGATTATTTCTCAGCATAACATCATGGGCTCCGCCCTCTACAATACTGGTGGCTGATACCAGGGTAATCTTTGCCTTTTTCTGCAGCTCCGGAATCGTCAAAGCTCCGCAGTTGCACATGGTAGAGCGCACCTTGCTGAGAGTCAGACCCACATTGTCCTTCAGGCTTCCTGCATAAGGAACCAGAGAATCCACTCCCTCCTCAAAGGACAGCTTTTTATCGCCTCCCATATCGTATCTCTGCCAGTTTCTGGCCCGGGCGCTTCCCTCTCCCCAGTATTCCTTCATATAGCTGCCGTTTACATTTACCTTCTTGGTGGGGCTCTCATCAAACCGGGCAAAATACCGTCCCAGCATAATAAAATCAGCTCCCATGGCAAGAGCCAGGGTCACATGATAATCATGGACAATTCCTCCGTCCGAGCAGATAGGAACGTAAATACCCGTTTCCTTGTAATATTCATCCCGTGCCTTTGCCACCTCAATCAGAGCCGTAGCCTGCCCTCGTCCAATTCCCTTCTGCTCTCTGGTGATACAGATAGCTCCGCCGCCGATTCCAACCTTTACGAAATCAGCTCCGGCCTCGGCCAGGAAACGGAAGCCTTCGCCGTCCACAACGTTTCCGGCTCCGACCTTTACCTTGTCTCCGTAGTGCTCACGAATATAGTCAATGGTGATCTTCTGCCACTCTGTATATCCTTCTGAGCTGTCAATGCAGAGCACATCTGCCCCCGCCTCCAGAAGCGCAGGAACACGCTCTGCATAATCACGGGTGTTAATGCCTGCGCCTACCATATAGCGCTTGGACTCATCAATCAGCTCATTTTCATTTTTCTTGTGTGTATCATAATCCTTCCGGAATACCAGATAGACCAGATTCTGATCCTTGTCCACCAGAGGCAGACAGTTGATCTTGTGTTCCCAGATAATGTCATTGGCCTCCTTCAGGGTCAAATCCTCTGTCCCGTAAACAAGATCCTCAAGCTTTGTCATAAAGGTGCTGACCTTCGTATCCGGCGTCATCCGGCTCACCCGGTAATCCTTATTGGTTACAATGCCCAGAAGCCTGCCGCCGGCACTTCCGTCTGCGGTTACTGCCACAGTGGAATGTCCTGTTTTTTCCGTCAGCGCAAGAACATCCGCCAGAGTCATATCGGGAGAAACATTGGAATCGCTTACCACAAATCCTGCCCGGTAGCGCTTTACCTTCCGCACCATCTCTGCCTGCTTCTCCACCGGCTGGGAGCCGTAAATGAATGACAGTCCGCCCTCCTGAGCCAGGGCCACAGCCAACCGGTCATCCGATACAGACTGCATAATTGCGGAAACCATGGGGATATGAATGGAAATCGCCGGTTTTTCTCCCTTTTTATACTTAACCAGCGGTGTCTTCAGGCTGACTGCTGAAGGAATACATTCCTTGGAAGAATAACCGGGAATCAGCAGATACTCGCTGAAGGTTCTGGATGGTTCATCATAATAAAAAGCCATTTCAATCCTCCTTAATAAAAAAATTGTCAATTTTCCTGTCTGATAACCCTATTTTAATCATTCATCTTCTGGAATGCAAGAACCATATCCGAAAGTTTTTCTTAAATGTTTTCTGAAAAACTTTTTTTAAATGTTCTTCCCTTTTCAGCCCTGTCCCAGCCGTCCCTCCAGCTCCCTGCACAGCCAGGGAATCTGAGATTCAAACTCTGCTCCGTACCATCTGGCGCTGTCAGAAGCAGCCGTTGCCTCAATGCAGCGCACTACATAATCAGCTGCCAGAGCCAGAGCCTCTTCCAGCTTCATTCCCAGCATAAGGCCTCCTGCCGCTGTTGAAGAAAAAATATCGCCCGTTCCGTGATAGCTCTGCTCACATCTGTGTGTAAAATACGAAAACTCATTTCCCTCCCGGTCCAAACCGGCTACTCCCAGTTTTCCCGGCTCATAGCTGACACCGGTCAGAACTGCTGTGCCGCAGCCCAGCTCCAGAAGAGCTTCCAGAAGCTGACGGATATAGGCCGGATCCTGCTCTGTTTTATAGGGAAGCCCGGTCAAAAGGCTGGCCTCTGTCATATTGGGAAGAATCACATCAGCCTTTGCACATACCTTAGCCATTTCGGCCGGAAAATGTTCATCAAAGGCTGCATAGAGTTTTCCATTATCTGCCATGGCCGGATCTACAATAACCATGCTTCCTTTCCCTGATTCCCTTCCGGAAAACCGGTCAAAAAATTCGCATACCTGACGGCACTGCTCTCCAGATGCCAGATATCCCGTGTAAATTCCGTCAAAGCTCACCTTTTCCTTTTCCCATGCATCAGAAATCGGTTCAATCTGATCCGACAAATCCTTGCAGGTATAGGTCTGAAACATGGTGTGAGTAGAAAGCACTGCTGTAGGCAGGATCCCGCATTCCACTCCCATTGCTGATATAATAGGAAGCGCTACTGTAATTGAGCAGCGTCCCACACAGGAAATATCCTGTAAGGTTACAATTCTTTTCATTATGAACATTCCTCCTGAAACTCTTAATACCAGGAGTATACAAAAAAGTGGATTGATTGAAAATAGCCATTTTCGAAGTTTGTGACAAGGCCAGTTTTTGTTTTTTCTGAAAAGACCAGAAATCCCCATTGACACTTTGTTTTCCATAAGCTATAATTTAAGTTCACCGATGAGTCGCGGTGAGCCAGTAAGGGGTTGTACTGGTTTCGACGGGGGTCATGCAGCTGGTGAAGCTATCCGCATGCAATGCGTTAAATGGCAAAATTAAAATTAAACGCTGAAGATAATTTAGCATACGCAGCCTAATGGCTGCTGTCAGCCTTAGTGCACTCACACATTAAGAACCTGGCATCGACGATGTGAGAAACGACATACACTAAGCTTTGCGTGTATGGGCGTATGATGAAGCTACTGAAACCGCAAGAGTGTCTGTTCCCGTGCGGCAGAGGGAATGTCAAATAACCGACTATGATAGTAGAAGAACAGGGAATTGGTTTTTGGACACGGGTTCAAATCCCGTCATCTCCATTAACTATCCGGTGGTTTTAATACGCCCCCCAATACATTTTCCACTGGATAGGATTTAGCCTCTTAGTGGACAGGAGGACACGCATGGCTTTGACCCATGAGAAGGTGGATCGTTACCACCAGGGGCTGCTCATCATGACATCTTGTTATGATAGTGCATAGAATTTACTTACTATTCCTCGCCCTCTTAATAGAGGGTATCTGCTGGGATGGCTGAGTCAGGTTGAAAGCGGCGGTCTTGAAAACCGTTTTGCCTCCGGGCAACGTGGGTTCAAATCCTACTCCCAGCGTTTCTCTTCGGAGCTTTAACTCAGTTGGTAGAGAATCCGGCTCATAACCGGACGGTCGTTGGTTCGAGTCCAACAGGCTCCATTAAAAAGTATTGAGAACTGGGCGCGACATAAGGTAAGCCCATTAGGCACGGAATGCAATCATAGACAAGCACAAACGCGAAGCGCCGCTTGCGGTATCAGTACTTTTTAAATATTTTCCATACTGGCAAGGAACCTTTAAGCTGCAAAAGGAACTTTGCAAAAAAACTTCCTACAGAAAGATAACGTCCAGCGGTGAAGCAGCAGTCCGTAGGTTTGTAGATTCCCGGAAGTAAATCGGAGCCCAAACAGGGACAGGTGGTTTTATAAGGGAAAGAAAAGAGATATCTTTTGCTCTGTAAGGGAATTGATATGCTGCAGTGACATTGCGCTGACGATCAAGGTGTGATTTGCGGATATCAATTATCCTTTACGGAAATGGCTTGTTGCTTAAAGAATTAAAGCGTTGTCCTTTAAAGACAAAGTTGCTGGTTCAAATCCAGTCAAGCCATTGTACATATTTGCAACGCATGTTATATTATTAAAAAATAACAGGAGGTATGCAAGAATGGAATTTTATAATGGATTTCAAACATCGTCTGATGCGTGGTCAAAGCAAGCGAATATATGGGCGACACTATATCTGATTTATGATGATAATGTTGAGCATATGATGAATGCATTCCAGAGTAATGGATTATGGAATACATCTGCGGATGAATTACATAAAATCAATCAGGAATTTATGAAAAAGCTAGAAAATAGCTTAGATGAAGAGCAGAAACGCGCATTAGAGATGATGTAAAAATAGCGGAAACGCATACCACGGATCAAGAGTGGAGGTATGTAAGTCTGTGAGTAGATATAAGGGTTATAGCAGACAATTTTTTGCAAAAAACTCGTTGGTTCTGAACGTAATCAGGACAAAATAGCGAGTCATAAGCACTCATGACGGAATAGGCAGACGTAGAGGACTTAAAATCCTCTGTCCGCAAGGACGTGAGAGTTCAAGTCTCTCTGGGTGCATCAGCGGATATGGTGGAATGGAAGACACGATAGACTTAGAATCTATTGCTGCGAAGCGTGCTGGTTCGAGTCCAGTTATCCGTATATAGACTTGCAGCGGCGATGGTTAAAAGATACCCACTTTATCTTTTGTATAGGTTCGATTCCTATAACACCGCTTAGGCACATACAGCAACCTTCAAATTCCAGATAGTCAAATGGTTAAGACAATAAACTGTAAATTTATCAATTACGGGTTCGAATCCCGTTCAGGAAAACAAAGATTATGTGCCTATTTATTGGGGAAGTAGCTCAGTTGGCTAGAGCGCCGTTAATTACACAAAATCATCTTTATGAGATGATTCAGCAACCTTACCGTAAATGCATGAGGAGCCGGATGTCACGGGTTCGAGTCCCGTCTTCCCCATTATTGTGTTAGATACGCACAAAATAAAAAAAGAAAGGAAGAAAAAATGAATAGTCAAGAAATATTACGACAATTTTCAGGACGTAATCGGCAAACGGAAGCTCCACCGCCGAATTTTATGGAGCAAATGCAACAAACCATCCAGCAAGAAACACCGAATGTATCCTATACAGAAAATGGTGCAAGAGGATATCGAACAACAGGTAAGAATCTACTGGATCTCAATTTTAAAGTTTCTTCATTAAGAATATATGCAGAAATAGATATTTATGAAGAGTTTATGAAAGCGTTTTATGATGATCCATTAACAGCATGGAAATGGTTGTTTTATCTAAGAGATGTACGAGGAGGATTAGGAGAAAGAAGAAGTTTCCGGGCAATTATTAAGAGAATTGCAGAAACAAGACCACAGGAAATGAAGTTACTGATTCCGTTAGTAGCTGAATATGGAAGATTCGATGACTTGTGGTGTTTATTGGACACATCATTAAAAAATAAAGTGTTATCTTATATCAATCAGCAGCTCTTGGCTGATATTGAAGCTTATCAAAATAACAAATCTGTTTCATTGCTTGCTAAATGGCTTCCATCACGGAACGCTTCTAGCAAAAATACAAAATATTATGCAGATATCATTATGAATGGGTTGGGGTTATCTCAGCCGGAGTATCAAGCAATATTGAGTAAATTGAGAAAATACTTAGATATTGTAGAAAGGAAAATGACTGCGGGACAATGGGAGGAAATTGATTATAACGGAGTACCTTCCAAAGCAAATCTAATTTATAATTCAGTTTTTTTAAAACATGATGAAGAGAGAAGACGAAAATATTTAGATGCTTTATCAAAAGGAGATACATCTGTCAAAATCAATGCAGGAACACTGTTCCCGTATGAAATTCTTCATCGGTATGGGAGAAGCTATTCAAGACATTACGATGAAACTTTAGAGCAGTTATGGAAGAATTTACCTGACTATGTTGCAGGCGCTCAGAATGTAATGGTTGTAGCTGATGGATCTGGATCAATGACTCGGAAAGTTGGTGGAAGTACAGCCGTAAGTTGTTTGGCTGTGGCGAATAGTTTAGCAATCTATTTTGCCGAACGGAATTCAGGAGTTTATAAAGATCAATATATTACTTTCAGTGAACATCCTCAACTGGTATCGTTTAAAAATGCTAAAAGCTTATTAGAAAAGATACAGATTGCGGAACGCTATAACGAAGTTGCCAGTACCAACATAGAAGCAGTATTTGATTTGGTTCTGAAAACAGCAGTGCAGAATCATTTGAGTCAGGAAGACTTACCACAGACAATTTTGATTCTAAGCGATATGGAATTTGACATGTGTGCATGTGGAAATTCATACAGACGAGCGAATCAAGCATTATTTGAAACGATTGCTAACCGCTATAAAAAAGCAGGTTATAAGTTACCTAAATTGGCGTTCTGGAATATTTGTGGCAGAACAAATACGATTCCTGTAACACAAAATAAAATGGGTGTAATCCTCGTAAGCGGATTCTCTCCATCTATCTGTAAAATGGTATTGTCCAATAAAATAGATCCCTATGAGGCTTTATTAGATGAACTAAATACAGAGCGATATCAGCCAATTGAAGATGCGTTGAAGGGAGGAGAAGCGTAAGTGGAATATAGAGGATTAAAGAGTTCAGAAGTAGAAAAAATGCGGCAAAAATTCGGTAGCAACAAACTGCCGGAGCCGCCAGTAAAAAAGTGGTATCAGTTTGCCAAAGAAGCTTTATCGGATCATATCAATCTTGTGCTAATCGCTATTGCTGTAGTACAGCTATTACTGGCTATTTCAGGATTCATGGAGTTCACGGACCCTGTAATGATCATGGTGGTTCTTGGAGTTGTTGTTGCAATAGCAGTCAAAACAGGATTAGGCATACAGAAATCCAACAGAGAACTAAAGGCAAAGACATCTACGAGGTATTGTCAAGTATTCAGGGATAATCAGTGGATGACTTTAGATAAAAATGACTTAGTAGTTGGCGATCTGGTGATGCTGGAGACAGGGCAAGATCTTTATGCAGATGGATACATCATAGATGGTAAGGTTGCTGTAAACAATGCGGCAATCAACGGCGAAACAAAAGAATGCCGGAAAACTCCAGTAGAAGGTTATAAGCCAGGAAAAACACTTACCTCAGAAGATTACACCAATCAGAATTGTCTCTTCGCCGGAACGAGCATTGTCTCTGGAGAAGGCAAGATGCAGGTTACTGCTGTAGGAATCAATACTGTTAATGGTGACACGCTGGTAAAAATGCAGACATTGGAAGCTCCAAAAACAGCTCTGGATATTGCATTGGATAACTTAGCAGCGTTTATCTCTAAATGGGGAACCATTGCTGCGGTAATTGCTTTCGTAGTAATTTCTGTATGCGGAATTGCTCAATTAGGATTCAGTGAGTATATGGGTTCCAATATTCCGGAGATGATTAACCGTATTGCTACTAATATTTCCGTAGCGTTGACAATCATCGTGGCGGCTGTTCCAGAAGGATTGCCTTTAATCGTACAGCTTGTGACTAAGCAGAATGTAAGTACGATGGAGAAGAATAATATTTTAGCTCGTAATGCTGGAAAAATCCCTGAGTTGGCAAATGTGGATTTGATTTGCACAGATAAGACAGGAACACTCACTACAGGAATTATGAAACCTGTCATGATGATTAACGGAAACGGTGACAAGGTGGATGTTGATTTATCTGTAAAGGAAAATATCATTTTAAATAACAGCGCCCTGTATAATTCTGCGGGCGTTATTACAGGAGGAAACTCCATAGATCGAGCATTGCTTTCCTGGACAACCAAAGAAGAATTTAAGGAAATCAAAGCAAAATCTATAGAACTGGCAAAAGTACCATTTAATAGTGAATATAAATTTTCATCTTATTCTGTGGGAACAGAAGATGGAATTTGCCAGTATACATTATATAAAGGCGCACCAGAAAAAATCATGGAGCAGTGTACACTGTATGTAGACGCTAACGGCAATTATCAGCCATTAAATCATCAAAAAGTGAGCGATGCAATTAAGGAAATGACCACAAAATCTATGAGATGTATTGCTCTGGCAACACACGAAAAGGTTCAGACAGATGAAAACCTTCCTACCAATATGGTACTGCAAGGTGTCATTGGTGTTATGGACCCCGTGAGAGAAGAAGTGCCGGATGCAGTTGCGGCAGCTCATAAAGCCGGAATTCAGGTAATTATGGTTACTGGTGATTGCATTGAAACTGCCGTAGCTATTGCAAAAGAGTGTGGTATTTATACAGGCAATCCGCAGGAAATTACTCTGACAGACAAAGAATTTTCCGTTATGTCTGATGATGATGTAAAGGAAATCATTCCGAGATTGAGAGTCATTGCTAGATGTGCACCAAATACGAAGCTGCGTTTGGTTACTTTAGCTCAGGAGCTTGGAAGATCCGTTAGTGTTACGGGTGACGGCACCAATGATTCGCCCGCATTAAAAAAAGCGGATGTTGGATTTGCTATGTATTGCGGTACAGACGTAGCAAAAGAAGCATGTGATATTATCCTGACTGATAATAACTTTGCTTCAGTAGTAAAAGCAGTTGAACTGGGACGAACATTTATGCATAACATACTCATGTTCCTGGAGTTCCAGTTGCCAATCAACATTTCTTTATTGATTTTAAATATCTTATATCCAATCTTCTGGATTGGCTCTATTTTGACATCAGTACAAATTCTGATCGTCAACATCATTATGGATTCGTTGAATTCATTATCTTTTGGCGGCGAACCACCGAAAGCAGAATATATGGTGGAAGCTCCTATCAAGAAGGGAAGCGGATTATTTATCCGTGACTCAAAGACCCGTATTGCAGTAAGTACAGTTACTTTTATCGCAGTTTATGCAGCATTGCTTGTAACACCGCTAAACACATTATTTAAGACACCAGAAGCGGCATTAGCAGCGAGATTTGCTCTGTTATGTATCATGGCAGTCATGAACGGATTTACCGTCAGAACGGATAAGAGAAACTTACTTTCAGGATTAAGAAAGAACAAACTGTTTGTGAAAATTGCAGCTGGAATCATGATTGGAGCGGTGCTGATTGTACAGTTTGGCGGTTCTTTAATCCACACAACAGCTCTTACTTTTGTACAGTGGGCTGTAGTATTCGCTTTATCGCTGGCAGTTATCCCAGTTGATTTTATACGTAAAACAATTATGAGAAAGAGAGGTTAATATGGCGAACTTAAGAAAAGGAGAAAGATGTGATATTACGAAGGGTACAGGTGTACAAGCAGTAACCTGCGCAATGGGATGGGATGTAAATGCCTATGATCCCAATGAAACATTTGATTTGGATGTCCTTGTGTTTTTAACGGGGACATCCGGCAAAGTAGCAAGCGAAGAAGATTTTATTTACTTCAATCACCGGAATCATGTAAGTGGAGCGGTGCAGTTATCGAAGGACAACAGAACAGGAGAAGGTTCAGGTGATGATGAATCAGCAGTTATTGATTTGACGAAGGTTCCTGAGAGTGTTGAAAAAATTGTATTTGCGGCGGCTATCTTTGATGCTGAGAAAAAAATGCAGAATTTTGGTATGGTGAATAATGCCTACATCAAAGTGGTAGGTACAGATTCTAAGGAAGAACTTTGTCGGTATGAGATGGATGAAGATTTTTCTCTGGAGACAGGACTGATTGCCGGAGAATTATATCGCCGGAATGGTGAATGGAAATTTAATCCCGTAGGTCAAGGCATTATGGGCGGTTTAGAAGCAATTTGTGAAAAATTTGGAGTTAGTACAAGGGAGGACTAAAAATGTCAGTAAATTTAAGTAAAGGTCAGAAAGTAAATTTATCAAAAGAAGCGGCAGGATTAAAGGAAGTGATGATTGGCTTGGGATGGGACCCTCAAAGAAAAATCTTCTCTCCAGATATTGATTGTGATGCTTCTGCAATCTATTGCAAGAATGGCAAATATGCAGGTGTTGTTTATTACGTAGATCGCACTGCGTATTCTGGCGCTATCTACCATCATGGAGACAATCTTACAGGAGCCGGAACAGGAGATGATGAGCAGGTAACGGTAAAACTTACTGACCTTCCATCAGACGTAGACCGCATTGTATTTGTTGTTAATATTTATGCTGCGCAACAACGGAAACAGGATTTTGGTATGGTAAGAAATGCATTTATCCGTATTGTTGACTCTTCCTGTAACAAAGAACTGTGCCGTTATGACCTATCAGACAATTATGATGGAAAGACAGCAATGATTTTCGGAGAGCTGTATAAGAAAGACAATGAATGGAAATTTGCGGCTATCGGACAGGGTACCGAAGATAACAGTGTCAGTGAGCTATGCCGGAGGTATAAATAATATGGCTGTATTGGAAAAGGGACAAAGAGTAAGTTTAACCAAAGATCACCCTGGACTGAAACATATGCAAGTATGTCTTGGTTGGGACACAAATATGTATGATGGGGATGATTTTGACTTAGATGCATCAGTATTTTTGTTGACGGATACTGGAACAGTAGATATGGAAAAGGATTTTGTGTTTTACCACAATAAACACCATCCCACAGGTGCTGTTGACCATATGGGAGATAATCGTACAGGTTCAGGTGATGGAGACGATGAAATAATCAACGTAGATTTTACAAAGCTCCCAGAATACTGCACACAAATTGCTGTCGTTGTTACCATTGATGAAGCTGAAAAGAGATCTCAAAATTTCGGAATGGTTGATAATGCCTATATTCGTTTGGTTGACTCAGATACCACAGAAGAAGTTTTAAGATATGACTTAAGCGACAGTGAAGATACAAGCCTTTCAACGGCAGTAGAATTTGCTCGCCTGTATAAAAAAGATGGTGAATGGAAATTCAAAGCTGTAGGTCAAGGATTTTCTGGAGGGTTGAAAACGATGTGCAATAAATTTGGAGTAGACACAAAAGAGTAAGGAGAATTGTATGCAAACAGCAATTTTAATTATCGGCGGTGTTCTCGTTGTTGGGTTTATTATCGTTAGGATCAATAAACCCTTCTGGGAACAGTTAAAAATTAAGTTTCGTGGCAGAACAGATGAGGTAATGCGACAGGATGCTATGACTCCGGAAGGGGCGGCAGATTATTACAATAATGCCATTAGAGAAAAAGAAGAGCGTTATCTTAGATCAAATCAGCTCTATACAGAAGTTACTGGCAAGCTGGAGACTGCAAAAAAGGAATTGCGTCAGATGCAAAAAGAGCAGATGCAGAAAAACCAGAATATGCAGCAAGCGATTGATAACGAAAATGATAATGATGCCATGACATTTGCTTTGCGGCTGGAGACTTTAAAATCTAATATTGATGTAGCAAAACAGGCGATCCGTGATCTGGAAGAAACGGTTTCTCACCAGAAAGAAGTACGTGATCAACTGGCTATTGAAGTACAGTCCCTTAAAGAAGAGAAAGATAAAACTTTATTCCAGTTACAGGCGGCAAATCAGCAGATTCAGCTTCATGAAGCGATTGATGATATTGCTTCCAGTAATGAGAGTGACCGTATGCTAGAACATGTCCGTGAGGGCGTGACAAAGGCTCAGGAACGGGCTACTGGATCACGCATCGCATATGAGTCCAGTATGGCGACACAGGAGCGCAGAGCGGAACAGAGAGCACGAGAAGACGCAGCTCGTCAATTAGTAGAAGATGCAAAAAGAAAGCGTGGATAATGATGTTTATATCAACAAATATATGGATTTTATTGATTGTAGTGGCTGGCGTCTTTGCTGCTGGCTACTACAAAGGAAAGAGAGGTAGAAAATGAAAGAACAGGTGAAAAAATATGTTGTAGTGGGTACGGCTGTCGTAATTATCACACAGACACTGAAGTTTCTACTGCGTAAGGCTACAGGAATGTTACAGAGAAAAATCGTTCCAGACAATATGGAAGAACGTCTCAATGAAGTAGAAGAGGTGATGAGATCTTAATGGCTACTTTTATGATTACTCAGCATTGTAAAGAACGCTATGCTGAAAGAATAATGGGGCGTGATGCCAAGGGTGATGTGGCAGTATATGTAGCTCAGAATCAGCAGAAAATTGAAGATGATATCAATAAAATGCTGGAATTTGGGGAGCTGATTTATGTAGGAATACTTAGGGACCGCACAGATGAAGCATTACGGGATAAAAAAGAAGTGCGGGTTTATCTGTGTGGTACTTGGGTATTACTTACAGACAAAACCAATCAAAAAGTAATCACACTTTATAAGATCGATTTTCATTTAGGAGAAGATTTTAATAAACAATATGTGTCTTTGAAGATGAATGCCATTAATGAGGCACGAGAGCATTTCAATAAAGTTGCGCAGGAATATAATGATTTTAAACAGCAGTACAGAGACATAATTAGTGAATGCGAAAGCAAGATTGCGGAATATAAGAGTGCAATCAGCAAATTAAATAACCAGAAGTCTGCCTATCAACAGTTGATTGATGAAGGCGATTTGGGAATTCGAGAAGCAACAGAAAATTTAAGACAAACAGTAATAGAACTTGTGTGTAAACAGGAATTTTAGGAGGAGAAGCATATGGCTAAAGTAACAATGAAAAGTACAAAACAAGAAATTATGGAAGCATTGCAGGCTGCGGAAGCAAAGCTGACAGAGCAGGAGCAGCTTTCGGAAGATCCTTTAAAAGAAGTAAAAGAGGCGCAGAAAAAGAAAGAATGAACATGCAGAAGATATTGTCACCAGCGGAATTTTGAATCCTGAATATACCCAGAAATGGGAGGATCTGAATAAGGCACTTACCTCTAAAGAAAAAGAGCTACAAGACCTGTATGGAATCGAAGTAAAAGCGCAGACTTTTGTGGCATTAATTAACGGATATAAGCAGAAAGAATATGATTTGGAAACTTCTTTTGTGGAGAAAGAAGCTGCTCTAAAAGAAGAGTTTGAAACGAAAAAAGTTGCTTATCAGAAAGAACTTGATCGTGCTTTAGAGGAATGTAAAGATAAGAGAATTCGGGCGGAAAAGGATCATGCAGCTCAGATGGCTAACCTGAACCAGGTAGTTGTAGATGCTAAGAATAAAGCAGCTCAGGAACGTGCAAGAGAAGAAGAGGAATATGAATATAATCTGCAACGTCAGCGACAGTTAGAGAACGATGCTTATGCCGATAAAAAAGCTGCTATGGAAAAAGAAGTTGCTGAAATGGAAGCTCAGGCAAATAAACTGTTAGAGGAAGCAGACAGTAAAGTGGAATATATTGCAGAGCTGGAAGCGAAAGTAGCGGCATTTCCAGAAGAATTAGCGGCGGCTGTAGCTGAAGCGGAAGAAAGAGGGAATAAAGCTGCTGGTAAAGAATATGGATATCAGAAGACTATGTATATGAAGGAAAAAGAGTATGAGATTAAATCTCTGGAAGATGCGAATGAGCGTCTGTCTCAGGCTTTAGCATCAGCAGAAAACAAGATTGCTACTCTGACAGAAAAACTGGATGAATCCTATACAAGAATACAGGAGCTGGCAGCCACTACTGTACAGAGCAATGGTGGAGTGAAGATTCTGGATAGAGAAAGTGTATCTGGAAAATGATGAATTTTCAAGAGGTTATTAAGTCAGAAGCTTATGACTTTCTAAGAACAAATCCGCATTTAGGCAAAAACTTACTGTTATTGGGCGTAGGAGGATCACACTCCTACGGAACCAATACAGAATCTTCGGACGTGGATATTAGAGGAATCGCCGCTAACAGTTCATCAGATCTCTTAGGAATGACGCAGTTTGAACAGGTTGTTGAGACTTCCACGGATACTACCGTGTATTCGTTGAATAAAATAATTAGCCTGCTGTGTAACTGTAATCCGAATGTGATTGAGCTTTTTGGACTTTTGCCGGAGCATTACCTGTATGTTCATCCAGTTGCTCAGGAATTGTTAGATAATAAGCATCTCTTCTTATCTAAAAAGGCAATTTATTCTTTTGGAGGTTATTCGTCGCAACAACTTTGGCGCTTAAAAAATAATATTGCTCGCTACGCTATGGATCAAAAAGATCGAGAACTGCATATCTTCAAAACTTTACAATCAGCAATGGCTCATTTTCATAATAAGTATCATAGCTTCACTGATGATGATGTAGTCCTATACATAGATGAGTCAGATCATGAAGATTACGATTCGGAAATTTTCATGGATATTTCTCTAAAGCATTATCCTTTAAGGGATTGGCGGTCAATGTGGTCGGAGATGAATAACATCGTGAAAGATTACGACAAGATAGGTAAACGTAATAAAAAGAAAGACGAACTTCATTTGAATAAGCACATGATGCATTTATTGCGCCTATATATGATGTGTAATGATATTCTTCTAAAAGAAGAGATTATTACTTATCGTGTAGCGGAACATGATCTTCTGATGGATGTCCGCAATGGTCTCTTCATGGAAGATGGTAAAGTGAAGGATTCTTTCTGGAATATTCTCTCAGAATACGAGCGTCAGTTTGAAGAGGCGAAAAAGAAAACAAAATTGCCGGATAAACCAGATTATGAAAAAATTAATCGGTTATTGATAAAATTAAATAAAAGAGTGTTAGAGGAGATGATGTAATATAAAACCAAAGCTATTTATTTTATGCGGTCTGCCAGGATCAGGGAAGAGCTATGAAGCAGAATTTTTGGCTCGTGAATGGGAAGCTCGAATATGTTCTTCGGATAAATTAAGAGAACAACTATTGGGTAATGTATCAGATCAAACAAAAAATGCGAGAGTCTTTGATATTTTACAGCAGAATGCTAAATTCTATCTGAGTCATGGGAAGAATGTAGTGTTTGATGCCACCAATATCAATTCGGCACACCGCCGACATTTCTTAAAAACAGTTTTAAAAGCAGTTCCGTGCGAGAAAATAGCTATTATTATGGCTACTCCATATCAGCAATGTCTTGCAAATAACCAATCAAGAGAACGAAAAGTTCCAGAAGAAGTTATAAAGAGAATGTATATGAATTGGCAAACTCCGTACTATTACGAAGGATTTGATGACATTCAAATTGTAATGTGGCAGATGGAAGATTATATAATACCTGGAAAATACTTAGAATCTGTGATGCACTATGAGCAAAATAATTCACATCACACACATACATTAGGAGAACACCTAATACAAACAGCATTACCATTTGTGGGAGAAAACTTGGAATTATTTCTGGCAGGCGCACTACATGACTGTGGTAAGCCCTTTACTCAGACATTCTGTAATCATAAAGGTGAGCCAACAACAGATGCTCATTATTACCAGCACGCTAATGTAGGTGCTTATGATAGTTTCTTTTATACTAATCAGCAGCCAGTCGATTCATTATTGATTTCATGGCTGATTAACAATCATATGGATCCATACCAATGGGATAAAACACCAAAATTAAGTCAAAAAAGAAACAATTTATGGGGTGACGACCTCTATAAAAAGCTTTGTTTACTTCATCAAGCAGATAAAAATAGTCATAAATAGGGTGTGTACAACCCTAAGAGAGGAGAAAACATAACCGGTTAGACAATGTGCGCGCATTCTGTAGTGTAGAGAATGGAAAACACAAAAAATAACCGGGGGGGGGTAAACGCATGTTTGCCTCCTTCCGAACAAAAATGGACATTGATTAATTTTTGCGAATTTGATAAGTTCGCAGCGAAAAGTTATTGTGCGATACACCATGTAGATGAAAATATAAACCTTGGTGATATCACAAAGGTTGATGAAAAATCATTGAAAGATTTTACTATGATCTGTGGAGGAAGTCCATGTCAGGATTTTAGTATTTCTGGAAAACAGAAAGGTTCTGTATGGACTTGTGGGGAATGTGGTCATGAATATAATCCATTAACAGTGCATTATACTACACGAGATAAATGCCCTAGATGTAATAGTAAAAACTTAACGAAAACTCGTTCTTCATTACTGGTAGAGTTTTTACGAATCATCCGAGAGAAACGTCCTGTATTTGGAATATATGAAAATGTCAAAAATATCACCAGTAAGAGATTCGAAACCACATTTCATTTGTTTTTACAAGAACTAAAGGAATATGGATATAACACATACTGGAAAGTTCTTAATGCAAAGAATTATGGTGTTCCACAGAATAGAGAACGTGTATATGTTATCTTCATTAAAACTGATGCAGATAACGAGAAATTCAAATTTCCAGAGCCATTTGATAACGGTATCCGTTTGAAAGATTTGTTGGAAGATATGGTTGATGAAAAATATTATGTTTCAGATGATAAAGTGTTAAAAATGATTCAATCTATGGATGCCATAACAAAAGAAACAATATTGCGGGATGATATTTGCCCTATAGATAAATCTTATAACGGAAGTCAATGCAAAGACACGGCAAATTGCATAACATCAAGAGAAGATAGAGGAATCAGCAACCATAAAGCAGAAGGAACTGCAATAGCGGAAAATACATTACACCAAATAGGTCATATCAGTAACAGCAATAGTTCGGGTAATCAAGTTTATGATTCTGAAAATATTGCTCGTACTATTACAGGAACTGCTGGAGGTGGAGGAGGTAAAACTGGACTATATAAGATGAGTTCTATTTGTCCTTTGACACCTAAAATCAAAAATAACACAATATCAAAAATAGGTAATATTAATCCTTCAGGGCGTGGGATGAATGGATGTGTATATTCAGAGTTAGGTATTCTACCTACACTAACCACTAATAAAGGCGAAGGATGTAAGGTTGCAATTCAACAAGCCACTAAAGGCGGGTTCATTGAATGCGAGGTAGGTGGCGTAGCAGATTTATCTTATCCTGGATCAAAAACTCGTCGTGGTAGAGTTCAGGATGGAGGACAAACATCCCCTACAATAACCGCTACAGCGACTGGCATATGTAAAATTGAGCAGTCTGAAAAGTTATCACATGCTGAATGGAAGCAACAAATGTATGCTCGATTTATTGAAGATTCAGATGGGTATGTCAGCGGCGTAGACACTAATCAATCACAGGCATTTGGATATAAAGCACCACTAAAAGGTATTTCGAGAACGCTTAAGGCAAATGCACATGACGCAGGGTGCGTAGAAGGAATACGAGTCAGAAAACTTACTCCTCAAGAGTGTTTTAGACTTATGGGATTTTCGGATGAAGCGTTTGCTGCGGCACAATCTGCTGGAATAAGTAATTCACAGCTCTATAAACAAGCTGGTAATTCTATTGTAGTGGATGTATTGTATTACATTTATGTTGAGTTATATAAAGCAATGCCATATTTATTTGACGATTTACGATTAAGTAGTTTTTTCTCTGGAATAGGAGCTTTTGAGGTAGCATTGGATAAACTTTATGAAGGAATTAATTCTGGAAATTTTACAAAACCATCAGAAGAATAAAAACTTCTGATGGAAGATTACCCGCTATATTGAAGTACCAACGGACAGAATATGCAAAAAAGATTCGTAAAGAGTACGAATCAGGGCATATTAAAGAGCGCAGGTGTAATTTAAGAGAATATACCATAAGACAGGATGGTTGCTCAAATACACTTACAACAGTACAGAAAGATAATTATATTGTAATGAAGGTGAAAAAATGAAAAAACTACTGATAATAGCATTGTGTAGCTTAATGCTGACAGGGTGTCACTCTGAACACGTTACTAATACTGAAACAGGCGTAGAGAATTTAATCATGATTGATGATTATATGTATTATGATTCATCAACATTAATTGTTTATTGGTGGAACGGCAACTGGAAATGGACGAACGGAGCTACTATGCCAACAGTATATTATGCACCCAACGGATTTCCTTATAAATGGAATCCACAAACAAAAGAATTGGAGGAAATCAATTATCAATGAGATTTTTATTATGGGAAATTAAGATTGATGATGATAGATTGGCAAAAATTCAATGGATTTTATATAAGCTATTTGGAATTAAACCCAAGCAACCGTGCGGATATACAAAATCACAATATGGATTTTATTGTAGGCAACCATTCGATTTGGAACACTGCTATGTGATAAATAGTAGTGCTACGCATGAAATTAGATGCAAATGCTGTAATCATATACAGATGACAAGCACGAAGTATATTGATCCAAATGATGACGATGAATGGATTTCTCGCTAATCAATGGATGAGTATAAAAATGATAATAATATTATGTATGACGGAGGGTTTTAATGAGCGTTTGGATTACAGGAGATATTCATGGTGATCCGTCAAAATTTAATACAGAATCATTTTATCAACAAAAAGATCTTACAAAAGATGATGTCATGATTATATGTGGTGATTTTGGTCTTGTATGGGATTTCGTAGGAGAAAATAAGAGAGAACGCTGGTGGCTAAATTGGTTGGAAAATAAGCCATGGACAACAGTTTTTGTAGATGGTAATCATGAGAATTTTAATCGGCTATACCAATATCCAGTAAAAGAATGGAACGGAGGATTGGTTCATGAAATCAGACCTCACGTATTACATCTGATGAGAGGTGAGGTATTTACGATTGAAGGTAGAAAATTCTTTGCAATGGGAGGAGCTAGTAGCCATGATATCTCAGATGGAATCCTTGATGGTGAGGATTGGAAAGTAAAAGCACGAGAATTAGAAGACGCTGGGAAATATATGTATCGTATTAAAGGACTTTCTTGGTGGGAAGAAGAAATACCTGCGGATGCGGAGTTTGAGAATGGTATCCAAAAATTGTCGGAGAATGGTAATACAGTAGATTATATTATCACACATAGTCCACCAGCAAGCATTATTGCGATATTAGGAAAAGGATTATATGAGCAAGATAAGCTCACACAATATTTGGAGGAAATAAGAACAACAATATCTTATCAGAAATGGTTTATGGGGCATATGCACGTAAATCAAGCCATGAATGATAAAGATTTAATATTATATGAGCAAATTGTAAGAATTATATAAAGGAGGATTTTGATGAGAAAGGATTTAATTGAAACAATTTTTGTGATTGATGCAAGCGGATCTATGTATAATGCAAAAGCAGATACCATTGGAGGATTCAATTCTCTGATTGAGTCACAGAAAAAACAACCAGGCGAAACTTTAGTTACGAGTATTTTTTTCAATAATGAAGTAAAAGTTCTTGATAATTGCGTGAGCGTACAGCAAGTACAACCGCTAACCAATGACAATTATATTGTTGGTGGTAGCACCTCTTTATATGATGCAGTCGGATATGCGATTGATTCTGTTGGTGAGCGTTTAGCTGCAACACCAGAAGAGAACCGCCCAGCGGAAGTCATGGTTGTAATTGTTACAGACGGTTTCGAGAATTCCAGTAAAGAATATTGTTTTGAAGATATTAAAGAGCGAATAGAAAGACAGCAAAAGACATATTCATGGAAATTTGTTTTCTTAGGAGAAGACATTAAGGCGGTGCAACACGCACAAAATATGGGAATTACCAGAGGACTTACGCACATATATTCTAAGAAAAATATTGATACAGTATATGCATCTGTGGATACCATGATGAGAGATTCGAAAATGGAGAATATTAGAGGTACAAGATATACAGTGCAACAAGCAGCCAGTACATTAAAAAGGACGGTGAAGTAAATGTATTATGGTTATATCGTAGAAATTCATGGTTTAAGAAAACATAGCAATGCCGATAGATTACAGTGTGTTGAGGTGTTCGGAAACAATGTAATTGTAGATCTGAGCTATCAGGAAGGACAAAAATGTATTTTCTTTCCTACAGACGGGCAGCTAAGTGAAAAATATGCCGCAGACAATAATCTGGTCAGAATCAAAGATGAAAACGGAAATAATATCGGCGGCTATCTTGATCCAGATAAAAGAAATATTCGTGCTATGAAATTACGTGGTGAAAAATCTGAAGGATTGTTAATGCCTATAGAAACTTTAGCTCCGTATGTAAAGGTAGATACTCTTCAAATAGGTGATAAAATCACAACTCTTAATGGACAAGTCATATGCCAGAAGTATATTCCTCGCAAAAATATATCTACTGGCACATCTCGTGGTAGCAAATCTAAGCGCTCCGCACAAAAAGCAACACAATACCCTCTGTTTAAAGAACATGAAGATACAGAACAGCTTATGTATAACAAAGCAGCCTTTAAAGAAGGTGATAAATGTACGATTACACTTAAGCTTCACGGGACTTCTGCCAGGTCTATGTGCTCCTTAGAGAAAAAAGATATCAAGCAAAATTTCTTACAGCGGCTGCTACATAAGCCAGTAAAACAGCAAACTTCCTGGCAGTATGTTTCAGGAACACGCCGTACAGTTTTGGACAATTACGATGGTGGTTATTACGGCAGCAATGCATTTAGAGAACCATATCATGAGTTCTTTAAAGACAAGCTCGAAAAAGGAGAGGAATGTTTTTATGAGATTGTAGGGTGGGTAGATAAAGACCGTACGATCATGGCAATTGGAGATACGAAAAAGATCCAAGATAAAGATATTCGTAAACAATATGGAGATAAAATGATTTTCTCTTATGGCTGCGAAGAAGGTCAGAATGATATCTATGTATATCGTATGACTCTGACTAACGAAGATGGCTACACAGTAGAATATCCTGATTGGTTGATGAGACTCCGCTGCGAGCAGATGGGAGTAAAGTGTGTTCCGCTATGTGAGACATTCGCTTATACCACATGGGAAGACTTACTTGCCAGGGTGGAAAAGTATTATGACGGTGTTGATCCAATCGGAAAAACTCATGTAAGAGAAGGTGTAGTTGTCCGTATAGAGAACAGACCAAAATTTACTGCCTTTAAACACAAAAATTACACATTCAAAGTTATAGAAGGAATCATAAAGGATTCTGCGGATGCTCCAGATATGGAAGAAGCAGAAGAGTTACTGACAGAGGAAGGTGAGGCGGTTGATAACACCTGAAACATTGTGTCAGTGTCACAGATGTAAAAAGACATTTTTATATATTTCAAATCAGAAATCAAATAAAAGTCCGTGTTGTAACAGCACGTATTCAATTCTCGATCCAGACCTGGATCAATATTTTTCAAAGTTTTTAGATGTAAACAACGATTCTAAATATTACGAGTACTAAGACTCCTAATATACAAATTCAAACAAAAGAAAGGAAGATTTTATGGCATTTGTACAAGCTAAAAGAGAGCAGGTATGGCTCAAAGTATTATTAACAGGAGCATCAGGAAGTGGCAAGAGTTTTAGCGCACTAAGATTGGCGCAAGGAATTGCTGAAAAATGTAATAGCGGTATTGCTTATGTAGGAACGGAGGGAAGCCGTGATAAGTATTACGCCGATAAATTCAATTATGCGTTACTTCAGTTGGAAGCTCCGTATTCCACTGATAAATATATCAAAGCAATTGATGAAGCTGTAGCTGCGGGATTCAAAGTCTTAATCATTGATTCTATTTCCCATGAATGGCAGTGGTTAAACGAAACTCACGATAAGATGCCTGGAAACAGTTTTACAAATTGGGGCAAATTAAAACCGAAGCATAAAGAGTTTATGGAGAAAATTCTTCATAGCCCTATTCATGTTATTTGTTGCGCCAGGGGAAAAACAGAGTGGACTCTTCAAGAGCAAAATGGTAAACAAGTTCCTAAAAAAGTTGGCATGGGATATGAAACTGATAAGCAAATTTCATATGAGTTTACAGTGTCTCTGATGTTGGATCAGGAATCCCATGTGGCTTCCACAGACAAAGATAATACACAATTATTTGATGGAAAATATGAAGTTCTAACTGAAAAACATGGTATGGATCTGTACGCATGGGCGAATGATGGAGAAGTTCCGGCAATTCCAGCACCAAAGATTGTACAGGCAGCCCCGCCAACTTTAGATGAACTGAAAAAAGAAGTAATCGCTGTCGCTACACCTTTAATGAAAACCAAAAAGGATGAAGCTATGAAAGTAATTGCCATGGCTCCGGAAAGCAATCCGAATAAAATTGCAGATGTAGCAACAGCACAGAAAATTATTGCGGCACTGAAAGAATTGGAGGACTGAGGTGAGGGCAATATTTTGGACAGTCGACGATGAAGAACCTGATTGTATGAGATGTGATCATTGTGATTGTGATGATTATATCTGCATCCACCAATGCGGCGCAGAACACGGCTGGAACGGGTATGAAAGAACAGAATATATTGAAGAAAGGTAGATTAAGAAGATGAACAAAGTAATTTTAATGGGAAGATTAACAGCAGATCCAGAAGTAAGACGTACAGAGGGAGATAATCCTATGGTGATTGCCCGCTATACTCTGGCAGTAGACAGACGTTTTAAGAAAGATGGCGAAGCAACAGCAGATTTTATCAGATGTATCGCATTTGGAAAAGGCGGCGAATTCGCTGAGAAGTATTTACATAAAGGTATTAAGATTGCTGTATCAGGACGGATTCAGACAGGAAGCTATGAAAATGCTGAAGGTCAGAAAGTTTATACGACAGACGTAGTAGTAGAAGAGCAGGAATTTGCTGAAAGTAAGTCTGCATCAGCTTCTGGAGAAGCAGAAGAAGCTACACCAGCTCCTCAAGAAGAAGCCTTACCCTGGCAGTAATTTAGGAGGTGAATCTCCTAGAGATGCTAATAGAGAGTGAAAAAATACTGGAAGCAAAAGAAAAGCTAGGAGATGAAAATGCTTTTATCATGGCAGAGGCATTAGGACTGGATGATTTCGATGAACGAAACCTGAAAGCCTGTTGCCCCTACCATGAAGAAGATACTCCAAGTTTTATATACGATAAAAAACGCATGAGATTCCATTGTTTCTCATGTCAGAAAACTGTTGACATTTTGGATGTATTCATGGAAAAAGGTATGACTTACATAGAGGCGTGTGAGAAGCTGTTTGAAGCGGCAAAAATCCCATATAGCTTCGGTGAAAAGGGAGTAAGAACAAAGGCTCAATACAGATACCCAAAACAGGAACAAGCCATTATCAAAGATCAAGTGGAGCATTATTTAGGTCTTAGAGGTATCTCACCAGAAACAATTGCTCAGTTAGATATCCGACAAGATAATCATGGAAATTGCGTATTTAATTACTATGATACGAATGATGTTCTGACAATGGTGAAATATCGCCCTTCTCATGCGATTGATAAAACCAAAGGAGAGATTAAGAATTGGGCGCAAAAAGATGCTGATACAGCACCGCTCCTTTATAACATGAATAAAATCAATGTGGCAATGCCGTTACTGATTACGGAAGGAGAGATTGATTGTGCTGCCGCTATCGAATGTGGTTATCACAATACAGTAAGTGTTCCATTTGGAGCAGGTAATTATACCTGGATCGAACATAACTGGGATTGGCTGGAACAATTTGAGTCCATTATCATTGCCAGTGACAACGATGAAGCAGGGCAAAAGATGAGGAAAGAAGTTGTTTACCGCTTGGGTTCTTGGCGATGTAAAGTAGTGGAAATTCCTACCTTCTACGAAAAAGAAGATGGAAAACGTATTCAGGTCAGCGATATCAATGAAATGATGTACTGGTTTGGCAAAGATGAAGTCCTGAAAGCTATTATCAACGCAAAGGATCAGCCTGTAGCAAGTGTGGTAGATTTTTCTGATGTTTCAGAAGTAGACTTATCAGAGATTGATGGAATTTATACAGGGATAGAAATGTTTGATCGTGAATTGATGCGCTTGTTTTATGGAACATTTAATGTTTTTACAGGCACGAACGGAGCAGGGAAAAGTAGTTTTTTATGTCAGCTTATCTGCCAATCTGTAGACCAAGGAAAAGATGCATGGATGTATAGTAAAGAGTTACCTAACTATATGAGCAAAAACTGGATAACTCCTATATTTGCAGGCAATCGACATATAAAAAAATATATTGATGAAAAAAACGCAACCTATCCACGAGTAACACCAGAAGCAAGAACAGCTATTAATGATTACTATAGAGGGCATATTTACTTATATAAGGATGATTATGGGAATACAGTGGAAGAAGTTAAAATTTCTATGGAAGATAGTGCGAGAAAGTATGGATGCAAACTCTTTATTATTGATAATCTTACAGCCATTAATATGAACTGTACAGATAATGAAAAATGGAGCAAGCAAGTTGATCTGGTCAACTGGTGCATAGACTTCGCTAAGAAATTTCATGTAGTAGTAATCCTGGTTATCCATCCGAAAAAAATCGAAACAATGCGGCGGCTCACAAAGTTTGATGTACAAGGGCTTGGCAGTATTGTAGACCTCGCACACCGCCTTATATCGCTCTATAGAGTGACCCCAAAGGATAAGGCAGGGGAACGTAGGCGTGACGGCAGAGGATGGTTCAGAGAGCCGATTAAGTACGATGTAATGTGTGACATACTAAAGGACAGGATGAGAGGACGTGAGAACCTATCCATAGGACTGTATTACGATCCATCATCCAGAAGATTCTTTACCAATGAAGAAGAATATGCTCACCAATACAAGTGGGATAACATCAAATATACAACGTCTTTACCAAAACCTAAGCAGCTATATGAGCCAGAGGAAGAGGTGTTTGGACACATAGGAAGGGAGTGAGAGAAAGATAGATTTAAAGTTTCAAAATTATCATTGCCATAAGATGTATACGAATGTTCGTATTGCAGACAGTGTTGTAACGAACGAAGATTATGCTCGCCGAGCAGCGGAATTAGGACACGGCATTATCAGCACAATGGAACACGGATGGCAAGGCAGATATATTGAAGGCTATGAATTAGCTCAACAGTACAACTTAAAATTTGTTTTTGGAACAGAAGCTTACTGGGTAAAAGACAGAGAAAAAGAATACTCAGATGAAAGCGGAAAATCCTCAAAAGACAGTTCTAACTGCCATATCTGTATTTTCGCCCGTAATGAAAATGGGCGACAGGCAATTAATGATATCTTATCAGAAGCGAATATTACAGGTTATTATATTCGTCCACGTATTGACTTATCTTTGATTTTCTCACTACCTCCGCAAGATGTTATCGTTACTACGGCTTGTGTGGCTTACTGGAAATATGACGATGTAGATGATATTACTAAGCAATTCTATGATTATTTTGGAAAGAACTTTTATTTAGAGGTTCAATACCATAATACGGAGTTACAGAGAAATATCAATCGGCATATCCTGGAACTTTCCGAACGGTTACAGATTCCACTTATTATGGGATGTGATAGCCATTACATTTACGAAGATCAGGCATGGGAGAGAACAGATTTTCTAGCTTCTAAAGGTATTGAATATCCTGATGAAGAAGGCTGGTACATGGACTATCCAGATGGAGCAACTGCTTATAAAAGATTTGCCGACCAATGCGTATTATCTCATGAGCAGATTTTGGAAGCAATGAATAATACAAACGTATTTCTGGAAGTAGAAGAGTACGATTGCCCTATCTTCAACCATGAAGTAAAACTCCCCACAATTTATCCGGAGCTTACTCAGGACGAACGAGATAAGAAATTCACTGATTTAGTATGGCAACTCTGGGAAGAACAAAAATATGAGGTCCCTCAATCACAATGGTCACATTATGTTTCGGAGATTATGAACGAAGTCGAAACTGTAGTGGTCAGCCAAACCGCAGACTATTTCTTACTGGATTACGAGATCGTCAAATTAGCAAAGGCGAGAGGTGGCGAATTGACTCCGACAGGACGCGGTTGTTTTACCGAAGAAGCTCTTGTGCATACAAAAACAGGGCTGAAACGTATCTGTGATGTTGATATCGGAGATGAAGTGATTGATAAAAACGGACATTGGAAGAAAGTAATCAATACCGCTACTTATGATATTGAAGAGGAATTAATTCAAATCAAGCATATATGTGGAACAGATACACATTATCCAATAAAATGCACGTTAGATCATAAAATATTTATTCATCGTGGCGATAAGAATAAATGGATAGCTGCTAAGGATATTAAGCCAGGAGATTATGTATGCGTTCCAAAAACAGACGTAAATGATTGCCGGAGCGAAGAATACATAGATCTTGCGAAATATAATTATGACAACTTCAAATATGATGATCACTATATTTATGAAGTTAATGCGAATCTGAATTATTATCCGTATTCTCCTACTGAAGTGGCAGGCTTAACACATATTACGCCGTTAAAATTAGAACAGGCTGTTTGGATTAACAATCATCTTGAATTGGAAGATAGTTATAAGAAAAGAGTTGAAGCGGTTGTTCCATTTCGATCATTTGAAGAATGGGTATTATATGTGCAAGAACGCAGAACCACAAAAATCAATAGGTATATCAAAAATGATTATTTGTGGGGAGAATTCATTGGACTTTTATATGGAGACGGATGGCATAGGGCAGACGGTAATGAGTTAGGTCTTGCAATCAACCCAACCACTAAAAAAGACATCATCAACAAAGAAGTGTTTGTGATCGCTTCCAAACGCTTAGGCATTCCATATAATTATAAAAGTGCAGACAATAAAAAGCTGGCACAGATGTATATGCGTAGCCGAATCTTGAAACACTACATAGAAACAGAGCTGTTCATTTCTAAAAAAGGATCTCATAAGCAATTCAATCCCCGATTTTTTAATGAAGATATAAGTGTTCAGCGCGGAATTTTAGATGGATTATTTCAATCAGATGGTTCCGACACCGAAGGACGAAAATCTTTTGACAACACTTCTTTATCTCTGATTAATGCTTATAAAATCCTGGCATTAAACGTTCGTGATGGTATTTACTCCTTAAATGTGCGTCCTGCTCATCAGGATAGAGGATATAACTGTAAAGAATCATATAAGCTAAGAAGACCAGGGGCGTTGTTGACAACACCAACACTAAAAGAGCGAGGGAACGAAGATGATTATTACTGGTATTTACCTGTAAAAGGTACTTGCTTACTTCCAAAGCAAAAAACAAAAGTATATGATCTGGAAGTTGAAGGTACACATTCTTTCTTAATCAACAACATGATTGTACATAATTCAGCGGTATCTTATTATATCAACAAGCTTCTTGGCTTCACGAAGGTAGACCGTATTGCCGCTAAAGTAAAAATGTATCCAGAGAGATTCATGAGTGCAGTACGTATATTGCAGACAAAATCACTCCCTGACATTGATATGAATGTCTCTGCGCCGGAGATCTTCTGGCAGGCTCAAAAAGATATTATCGGAGAGAATCATGCTTATCAGATGATCGCTTATGGCACGATGGCTCCTTTGGCGGCTTGGAAAATGTATGCAAAAGCTTCAGGTATTGATTTTGATACTGCTAATGAAGTAAGTCAGCAGATTCAGAAATGGCAGAGGGCAGTGAAACACGCCGATGAAGATGAGAAAGATGATATTGATGTATTTGATTACATAGAGCCGCAATATCACGAGGTATATCAGCGTAGTGAGAGATATAGAGGTATTGTCGCTTCATGGTCAATCCACCCATGCGCGTCCGTAGTATATTCAGGTGATATCCGAAGAGAAATTGGACTGACCTATGTAAAATCATCTACGAGCAAAGAGGGCATTTTATGTGCCGTCATTGACGGTAAATGGGCTGAAGAATATAAGTTTCTGAAAAATGACTGGCTAACCGTACAGGTTGTAAAACTGATGTATAGGCTTTACCGCCGGATTGGAATGGAAGTTCCTTCAGTAGAGCAGTTGTTAAGGATGTGTTCAGAAGACAATGGAGAAGCATGGTCTATATATAGGAAGAAATGTACTCTTGGAATTAATCAGGTTGAGCAGCCAGGAACATCGGCAAGGGTAGGGGCTTATGCACCAACAAACATATCTGAGTTATGTGCTTTTGTTGCAGCGATTCGTCCAGGATTTAAGTCTATGTATAAGATTTTTGAATCGAGACAGCCTTTTTCCTATAATATCCCATCATTTGATGCTTTGATCCAGACGGAAGAGATGCCGAACTCATTTGTGCTTTATCAGGAAATGGCAATGGCAGCGCTTAACTATGCTGGAATTGATATGTCGGAATGTTATGCTGTAATTAAAAATATTGCTAAGAAACGAGTGGCAAAAGTAGTTGCCTATAAAGACCAGTTTTTATCAGGTTTCGCTCAGAAGATTATGGTAGCTGAGAATAAACCGCAGGAAGAGGCAGATCGTTTGGCACATCAAGTATGGCAAATCTTAGAGGATTCTTCCCGTTATTCCTTCAATGCATCTCATAGCTACTGCGTATCACTGGACGGTTTGTATTGTGCATGGGTAAAAGCGCATTATCCGCTGGAATTTTATGAAGTGTATATGCAGATTCAGGACGAAAAAAGCAAGAAGGATAAAATAAAGCAGGCACAGTTAGAAGCAGAGCAATATTTCAATATCAGTTTCCCGCCATATAGGTATGGTCAGGACAACACTCACATTGCGGCAGATCCAGAACACAACTCTATCACCAATTCGCTGAAGTCGATTAAAGGCTTTAATCAGTCAACCAGTGAGATTCTACTGGAATGTTCTCAGAAAATGCCATTTCAATATTTTATTGGCTTGCTCCTATATCTGAAACAACATCACCGTGTAACCCCTACAAGGATAATACCTTTAATAAAAATAGGTTATTTCCAGGATTTTGGGAATATTCCTACACTTTTATCCATTACAGAAGCTTTTGAATTTTTAAAGGAGGGCGAGGCAAAAAAGGTAGCGAAGGACAAGCTAGAAGGACAGATGTGTGCCGCCGTTATTATGAAGCTTTGCTCCGATCTCAAGAAAGACGGTACGCCAGCAAAAAGTTATACATTGCCGGAAGATATCATAGATCGAGATGATCTGTTTAAGGCAATAGAGGATCATATCAGACAGATGGATTTGCCAGATATATCCTTTAAAGAAAAAATCAATTATCAGTTAGAGGTTCTGGGATATATGGATCTCACCACTAACAAAAAAGAAGATATACGGAAGTTAGCTGTTATGAGTGTATTTCCGTTGAGAAGTAAAAACAGTAAATCTATCTGGGCGTATGTCCTGGATGTTAAATCTCTAGGAACAGGGAAAACTTGCTCTCTGACTGTAAATAAGTCAGTGTTTGAGCAGTGTCCTTTGGTAACAGCAGATGTGATTTACGCAGACAAATTATATAAAACCCCAAAAGGTTATTGGTACTTAGACAAATATTGGAAATTAGAAGGAGATAAAATATGACTTATACAGATACAATTAGACCAGTACCGCCAAGTGCGACTTATGCAGGAACAATTAGACCAGTACCGCCAAGTGCGACTTATACAGATACAATTAGACCAGTACCGCCAAGTGCGACTTATGCAGATACAATAAATCGGATATTGTCAGACTTACATAAGAATATGAAATTTTCGTTTGAATGTGAGCCAATTAACGAAAAACTACTTAAAACAAACAAAACATTCTCAGCAGATAAGATCAAAAACGTAGAGTTCTACCCGCCAGCCGTTAAAATGACTTTTACAGATGGAACAGTAACTACTGCTGTAGCTCAGGAAGGGGACGAATACGATCCGAAGACTGGAATGATGGTCTGCATTATGAAATATGTCTGGCAGTCTGTCAATTATAATACAGCACTGGATAAATGGATTAAAAAAGACAGAGAAAGAGACGAAAAACAAGAAGCGTTACAGAAAGCCAGAGAGGAAGAGAAAGCACGTAAACAGAAAGAACAAGAGAAAGTTGCGCAGAGAAAAGCCAAAAAGAGAGAAGAGGCTATCGAAATCCAGAAAGAAGCTTATCTTCGTGCCATGAAGGAGATACATGAAAGAGCTGCTGAGTAAATTAAGACCAGTTCAGGAAGGCGACCGTGGCAAATTGCTTACGGTTTCCTATTCTAAACTGAGTCTGAAAGATCAGTGCGATTACAGGTATAATCTCAAATACAATCACTGCAAATACTCCAATAAAGGTTCAATGGCTACAGCAGTCGGAAGCATTTTACATAAAGGATTGGAATTGAAAGGACGGGCTATTTCTCAGGAAGAATCTCCAGATTTAGAGGCAATCAAAAAGATAGTGCGCGAAGGGTGCGATGAAATCACCAGTAAAGGGAAGGAGCATATTCCTGGTATCGATGATGTGTGTGCTATGTATTTTGCGGATTGGTTTGCCGTGGATGAAAATACGAACATGGACATGAATCAGAAAATGGATGTGTATTTTAATCAGGTTTTACCAACACGGATGGAGAACCCTGACTGGAAAATCATCGGAACAGAAATAGCATTTGAATTTGTATACGATAATCAGTGTATCATACATGGATTTATCGATAGGGTAGATCAGCTTGCTAATGATCCTGCGATTCTGAAAGTAGTAGATTATAAGTCTTCTAAGAAAGTTTTCCGAGATGCGGACATCAAAACACCTCTACAGATGGTCACATATGACCTTGCTTGTCTTTATCTTTTCGGCGTTCTGCCAACCTGTCATGAGTATGATTTTATTTTATTGGATCAGATTCAAGGCACTGAAGAGGGTGTATGCAGTAAAGGATATCTAAAACGCGGGTTAAAGAAACTTGACCGTATTTTAGGCAGCATTCAAGAATGTAATCTGTTACAGGAATTTAAACCTAAGCCATCCCCGCTTTGCTATTGGTGTGAATTTGCATCTGGAGACTATACACCTAATGCGGATGAAAAATACGCTGAGATGTGTCCGTATCATAGCTTATGGACACCAGAAAATAAGACTTTTAAAGTTAATCAAAAATATGAGGAGGATAACTCATGGTAGAACCAATTACGAGAATGATCTATTTACAGGATGAAATTAATAATGAGACTTTGTCAGATGTGATTTCGGCAATCTTGCTTTTTAATAAAGCCGATGATATGGAAAAGGCAAAACTCCGTAATCCAATTCACCTTTATATCAATACCTTCGGTGGCAGTGTTGCAGATATGTGGAGCTTAATTAGCGTCATCGAAGTATCAAAAACACCTGTATACACTTATTGTACAGGATACGCTATGAGTGCTGGCTTTATGATCTTTATTGCAGGACATAAACGATTTATTGGTACTCATGCGCAGCTCATGTATCACCAATTATCATCAGGAGTGATTGGTACGGCTCAGGAGATTGCTGAATGTTTTGAAGCTACGGAGCAGGAATATATAAAAATAGAAGCGTATGTGCTTCAGCATACCAAGATTCCACGTAAAAAATTGAGAGATGTAAAGGAAAGAAAGCAGGATTGGTATATTGATCCGAAAGAAGCAATTGCTTTAGGGATTGCAGATGAGGTGATGAAACATGTATAAGCCATATGATACAGGGCTTTTAGTGGGAAGATTCCAGACTTTCCATATAGGACATCAAAGCCTCGTTGAAGCTGGTAAAAAGTTATGTGATCGTATGATTATTTTGGTAGGGTCTGCTCAGGAATCTGGAACTGAGCGGAATCCCTTTAATATCAGTACACGCATTGACTGCATCAAAGAAGTATACGGATGCGACAGCGGTATTCAAATCTATGGATTGACTGATTTAACCACGGAAGATGATATATCGCCAGACTGGGGAAGATATTTACTTGACAATGTTAAGAGATATATCCACAAAGCCCCAGAATTGATGATTTACGGGAATGATGAGGCACGTAGCCGATGGTTTGATCCAGAAGATATCAAGGATACGTCAGAGTTTATAGTGCCACGAAGCCGAATTCCTATTTCGGCTACAATGATTCGACAACTCATGGTAGAAGATAAAAGAACAGAATGGATGCAGTGGGTAGATCCTAAACTGCATAAAATGTATGACAGATTAAGAGCAGAATTAATGGAGGTAATCCATGTATGATTATGAATTAATTAATGATCTGAATAGGATTTGGTCAACATATTGTCCAGAATTAAGATTTTGCCAGTTCATTTTAAACGAGATGGCAGCGTATGAAAAAGAACACAAGATAGAGGATTGTTTCTATGTGTCAGACAAAGAATTCAAAGCCTTTATTAACAATAGATACGGAGGAGAAAAATGAAACCATTTGTGAATGAAATAATTGAAAATATCTGGAAAGACAGATATCAAAAAAACCATGAAACAGTAGAAGGTAACTTACATCGAGTGGCTAAATACTGTAGTAAAACAGAGAAAGAAGCGCGGGAATTTTTTGATGTAATGGATAAAGGATTATTCTTTCCTGGCGGTCGTACAATGAGTAATTCAGCCATCGGAAGCAAGCTGACATTGAACAATTGTTTTGTTGCGCCACAAATTCAAGATTCCTATGATGATATATATGACAAAGTAAAATTAGGAGCGATCACGCACCAGAGAGGCGGTGGCATTGGTTATGATGTATCTCAATTACGACCAAAAGGCAGTTCTACCTCTAATGGGGCTATTGCAAGCGGAGCCGTAAGTTTCTTAGATGTTTTTAATGCTCAGACAGAAACGACAATCCAGGGACAGAGGCGTGGAGCTAATATGGGTGTTATGAATATCTATGATATGGATATTGAAGAATTTATCAATGCCAAAGCAACAGATAGTGAAAAACTTAAGCATTTTAATCTTTCAGTAATGGTGGATGATGCATTTATTACAGCGGTGAGAGCAGATAATACCATTACGCTACATCATCCTGTATACGATGAAGAAGGAAAAATAGAACGTAACCCTGAGAAATGGCAGTATTTTAAAGAAGTACGTGCAAAGATATTATGGGATAAAATTATCCGTAAAGCTTATGAAAACGGAGAACCTGGAATTTTCTTTTATGACAATCTAAATAATGACAACAATTTGTGGTACATCGAAAATATTGTATGTTCGAATCCTTGCAGTGAATATTTGGCAGGAACTGTCTATGGAAAATCTCCATTAACGGGAGAACCATTAAATTCAGCTAATTTTGGTGGAGCATGTAATTTAGGAAGCTTATTTCTACATAATTTTATAAAAAATCCTTTTACAAGACAGGCGACTATTGGTTGGGCGCTTCTAAGAGATACTATTTTTACAGCAGTGCGAATGTTAGATAATATCATCGACATCAATAAATTTCCTAATGAGATTTATGAAAATTATCAGAAGAATTTCCGTACAATTGGATTGGGTATTACAGGTTTGGGAGATATGCTGGTTATGCTGAATCTAAAATATGATTCTAGTGATGCTCGTATTTTTGTTGATAATTTAATGAACTTTATTGCTTTTAATACATATAAGGCTTCTGTGGAATTAGCTAAAGAGCGTGGAGCATTTCCATTTTTGGACAGAGAAAAGTTTTGTCAGAGTGGATATTTACTAAAACACTGTAAAGAGAAGGATAGTTCTTGGAGAGAACTAAAAGAAGATATTATGAAATACGGCATCCGTAATGGAAAATTGCTGTCTGTTGCACCAGTAGGAACACTTTCTCTTACATTCGGAAACAATTGTTCTTCAGGATTAGAACCTATATTTAGTTTGGATTATCAACGCAGGATTAAAATCGGAGGACAAACGGACGATAAAATCAAAGTGGTACATATGCGAGACTATGCTTATGGAGAATGGCTCAAAGTAAAAGATGCCCCAGAAACGGTAGTGAAAGAGGACGTGTTTGTAACTGCTTTAGATATGACGGTAGATAGTCATGTGAATATGCTGGCTACGGTTGCCAAACACATTGATATGTCATGTTCTAAAACAATCAATGTGCCGGAAGAATATTCGTTTGAAAAGACGCAAGAAATTTATATGAAGTGTCATGATTTAGGAATTAAAGGATGTACGATTTTTCGACCTAATAAACTGCGTCCAGGAGTTATGATCACAGAACCAGAGAAAAAACAGGAAAACACTACACAGCCTTTGGAGCTTCCGCGTGGATATATCATCAAAGCAGACGATAATTGTATTGGACGTAAACGTACTTTACATACAGGATGTGGAACTCTTCATTGTGAAGCATTTTTTGATCCTGATACTGGAGACTTATTGGAAACGTATTTTAGCAAAGGGAGTCAAGGTGGATGCAATAACTTCATGATCGGATTATCCAGGATGATTTCTTTGGCTGCTCGTGGCGGTGTTGATATTCATTCTATAGTTGATCAGTTACGCAGTAGCGGTACATGTCCGTCTTATGCAGTTAGAGCCGCAACCAAACACGATACATCAAAAGGAAGCAGTTGTCCTGTAGCCATAGGCAATGCATTGTTGGAAATGTATGACGAAATTATGAAAGATCTTACAGATGATGAAGAAGACGAGACTGAATCAATTAATCTTCAGAACAATGTAGGCATCTGTCCAGAATGCGGAGGTCATTTGGTTTTTGAAGGTGGGTGTAATACGTGTAAGGATTGTGGGTATACAAAATGTGGTTGATTAAATATATGATTTTAGGGCTGATAACAGGTTTGATCCTGTTGTTAGCCTGTAGAGATAGCATCAGACATGGCGATGTTATCAATTATAAGCAGTTGGTGTTTTCTGCTTTATTCTTCCCTGTAATATGGGGAGAAGTGATATTTTTTGGCGTAGGATTTTTAGTATGGAGGATGAGAAAAAAATGAGAGAAACCGAAAAAAGAACAAAATATAAGTTGGATTTGTATGGTGATGTATACATCGTTGCTTTACTCGAAGATCAGGTCAGGCTATTAGAATGGCTTCATAAACATGACTCAGATCTTAACTATGAACCATTACAAGATGTAGAAGTGGAGGTAATTTAATGGATAGAAACCAGATTTATTTTGCGAAAGTAAGACCAGAGGCAGTGATCCCGTCAAAAAAGACAGAAGATGCTGGCTATGACATTTATGCTTGTTTAGAGGATGATTTTATTGTAATTCCTACAAATTATACGGTATTGGTTCCGACAGGAATTGCTAGTGCTTTTGATTCCTCTAAATATATTCAGATCGAAGAACGTGGCAGTACAGGAGCTAAAGGGATTAAAAAGAGTGCCGGAGTGATTGATTCAGGTTTTAGAGGGGAATGGTTTATCGCTATTACCAATTGTAACGATTCCACTCTGATCATTTCTAAAAAGAGTAAAGAAGAACTTGAAAAGATGGCTAAGAAAGATGTTCATGGAGATCTGTATATCGTGGATTCCAAAGGTGAGCCTGCATACCTGTATTTTTTAGACACTGACTGTACATACTTGCCATGCTATTTATATTATCCAGCTTCTAAAGCAATCGCTCAGGCTATTGTCCACGAGGTACCACGGATGAATGTAGAAGAGATTTCCTATGGGGAATTGCAGCAGATTGAATCCTATAGGGGAGTGAATATGTTAGGGAGTACGAATAAATGAGAATACCAGTAAAATTTAAAGATGCAACGGAAGCCAGTAAATTTGTAGTAATATGCGCGTCATATGAGTGTGATGTGAATATTTATTACAAACGGTACATAATTGATGCAAAATCTATTTTAGGGGTACTATCCTGCGATCTACAGGAACATTTAGAAGTTGAACTCCTTAGTGATGCTGCGGTACTACAGGATAAATTCCAGAAAGAGATGGAAGCTTTTCATGGATGAAGATGAATTGAAATTTTGTCCGCAGTGCGGGGCTGTAATGTGTCCAGAAAGTGAATATATGGATACAGACCACCGTTATGAAATGACCTGGTGGGAGTGTCCAGAATGCGGATGTTGCATAGAGAGGTAAAAAAATGACACAAGCAGATTTATATATGATAAAAAATATTGATGAAACACTCCAATGGGGCTACAGGGATGTAAATCCCCGCCCTCGTTATCAGGATGGAACACCAGCACATACGATTTCATTAAATCACCGAATACGCAAGTATGACTTATCAAAAGGCGATTTTCCTATTACTGGACTGCGTCCTATTGCCTGGAAGAGCGCAATCAAAGAAATATTCTGGATCTATCAGGATGCCAGTAATTCCTTAGAAGTGTTAAACGAGAAATATGGTGTGCATTACTGGAACCAATGGGAGTCAAAAGATATTCCAGGAACTATCGGAATCCGCTATGGTGAGACTGTCCGACGGCATGATTTAATGAACAAGTTGCTGAAAGATATTCAGGAAAATCCTTATGGACGGAGACATATCATGAATCTCTGGCAGGAGGATGATTTTGAAGCGAGTGATGGTTTATTACCATGTTGTTATGAAACAATCTGGAATGTCCGTGGAGAATATCTGGATATGTTACTGAATCAGCGTAGCGGTGATATGTTGGCGGCTTCTGGTGCTGGAGGTATAAACGAAGTGCAATATGCAGCATTATTAATGATGGTTGCCCGCCACTGCGGATACAAACCAGGAGTATTTACACACATGATAGAAAATGAGCAAATATATGATCGCCATATTGAAGCAGCGAAAGAAATGCAGAAACGTATATCAAAAGTTGGATGGAAAAAGGTTGATATGATTTTAAATCCAGAGAAAACGAATTTTTATAGTTTTACTATAGATGATTTTGAATTAAAAGGGTATCAACCTGTAAAGCCACAGATGTTACTGGAATTAGGAATTTGAAGGAGAAAACCAAAATGAGCGATTATTCAGATATTTGGTATGAGATGCAACAAGAACAGTTCGTTAAGGGAGCGATGGCGAATAAGGCGAGACGTCGCATGAGAAATGAACTTAGCACAAACCAAAAAATAGATATCATATTTGACGGGATTATTGAAGAAATGCCGGATTACAAAGTGATTGATCTTGGTCAAAAATTACTTACGGAGGAGAAAAAGTAAAATGTTATACTCACAAATTAAAGAAGAAATTAAAACTGCTATGAAAAATAAAGATTCAACCCGTAAAGATGTTCTTAAAATGGTTGTCGATAAAGCAAAAGCTATTGTAAAAGAAAAGAATACTACAGGTACAGAAGAAGATATCTCCGATGATATTGTTATTCAGGCTATCCAGAAAGAAGTAAAACAGCTCAATCAAACGAAAGAATCTTTAAGGGGAAAAGAAGATACTGACCTGTATGCTTCTACTGAAATTAAGCTGAATGTTCTGAGTAAATATTTACCCGCTCAAATGACAGAGCAAGAGCTTGAAGAATTTATTTCTAAAGAGCTATCAGTTCTCGTTTCAAAAACAAAAGGTATGGCTATGAAAACGATTATGCCCCAGATTAAAGGTCGTGCCGATGGAAAATTAGCTGTCAAGATTATTAATAGATTGCTGAAATAATAAGGAGGACGGTATGGAAGATATTAGAATCATTGTTGCTGGAGGAAGAGATTTTCAGGACTATCCGCTGCTTGAACACGAGTTAGATATAATAATTGGAGGTATGCCTTGGAATAATGTGACGATTATTTCTGGTACTGCGAAAGGTGCAGATCAGCTGGGGGAAAAGTATGCCGAAGAACGTAAATTGAATGTTCGGCGGTTTCCAGCAAACTGGAACACTTACGGGAAAGCGGCGGGACCTATAAGAAATGCTCAGATGGCTAAGTATGCTGCCGAAGGCACGAAAGGTATATTAGTTGCTTTCTGGGATGGAAAATCTAAAGGTACGAAGAATATGATTCAAGAAGCCCGTAACAAAGATTTAATCGTAAAGATAGTAGAATATCGGAGGATTCAATGAGTGTAGAATATTTAGTATGTGATAATTGTGGCGAAATTTTTGCTGATTGCTCCCATTATGTTTCGTGTACGTGCGGTAACAAATGGTGTTGTGATGAATGCGCTGAGGATGATGGATTTTGTGTAGAGGTTGATACAAAAGAAGAATATAGTACAAGTTGTGCTTATTGTCGTGGAGAAAAATATCCAACGGAGGAGCTATTAAATAAAGCTTTAGTATTGTTGGGTCTTACACAGGAAGAACTAATTGATAAAATAAAATACATGCCGAACGCAAAGATATAGTGGCATTTCACCCTGGATATTATTGAAGATATGGAAATTACTCAGGATGAGTTTGCCACAAGAATGGGAATAACAGAAAATGCCTTAAGTCGGTTGATTAAGGGGCAGGTTAATATTTCTAATGACTTAGCAAAGAAGCTTTCCGTAATGCTTGGAACAAGCGTAGAAGTTTGGCAAAACTTACAGAACGCATATGATCAGAAACAATATAAAGGAGAAGAATAAGTTGATAAAAGTAGAAGATGTAAAACAATATAAACTCGTAAGTGATGAATTATTACAGGAATTAAAAGATTTTTTAGTTGCGCGATGTAATACAGAAGTGGATTTGATGGAAGATTTGGTATTCTTATACAATGGAAAAAATTATTCCTTTGAATTACTTAAAGAATCTGCCTGGGATGATCAGGGAAAATATCAGTATCAGGATGTAGATTACATCTTAAAAGATGAAGAAGGTAATTACATGAATGTTATGGCAGAAGTAGTGGTTACTCGTTCAGGGTCGTATTTTTCTGAATATTATTATGAATATGATATTCCTGTTTTATATACGATAGGAACGAAAATAGTGCCGGAACAGGTGATTCCAGAACATGAGGTAGTTGTCTATGGCAAAGCATAAGATATTTTGTATTCTGGGACGCAGTGCATCAGGCAAAAGTACAATAGCCAAAGAGGTAGCAAAGCAATTAGGTCTAACGGTGGTAAAATCGTATACCACCAGACCACCCCGCCCTTGTGAAACTGCCGATAATTCAGATCATATTTTTATCACATCAGATCAGGTCGATCAATACAAGTCCCAAATGAAAGCCTATACAGAAATTAATGGTTATTCTTATTTTGTTACGAAAGATATTCTGGATTCCTCTGATATCTATGTGATTGATCCTTCTGGACTCATGATGCTCCAGAAGCAAGAATATGACGTTTGCCCTATATACATTTCAGTTGATCGTGAAATAGGCTTACAAAGAGCGATAGAGCGTGGAGATGATGCAACTGCATGGGAGCAGAGATATGAAGCAGAAAATGGTCAGTTTTCTTTGTTTGAAGACTGGATTGATACAGGATTTGGTTGCTATGTAATCAACAACAATGGCAATTTCAAGTTTACCATCGAGAAAGTGAAGGAGATTATTAATGTGGCGAAAAATTAAATATTATGCTCGTATAATTGCCTGGTGGTTTGAAGGAGTACATTATGATGGAAAATGAAAAAATATTAATCACTATGCAGGATGCGTGTGAGATGATCAACGTATGCGAGACAACCATGCGAAAAATTATTAAAACGACTAATGAAAAATTCGTAGTAAGAATAGGAAGAAGAGTATTGATCAACAGAAAAAAATTTGAAAGATGGATTGATCAACAATAAAGACATTGTATTTATGGTTCAATTAGTTTACAATAGAGTCACCTTCTTCTTAGGAGGAATAGATGGGTAAAAATTTAAAAGGAGAAGAAATAGGTAAAGGCTTTACTCAACGAAAAGATGGAAGATATCAGTCGCGAATATATCACGAGGGGCGTGAAATCGTATTATACGGGTACGATTTAGACAAATTAAGGAGAGAGACATACAAAAAAGAGAATTATATCAAAGAAGGATTTGAAATAGGAGCAGATAATATGACTCTGGATGATTGGGTTCAGGAATGTTTCGAGTTATATTCCATTCACAAGAAAGATACTTCTCTTTTAGCTGATGAGTGTAACTATAGGCGTATTCAGCCATATTTAGGTTTCTTTAAACTGAAATCACTCCGTATGAGTCATATTCAAAAAGCCATTAATCAGTTATATGATAATGGTTATGCTTATTCTACAATCGTATCTTCTAAAAATTTTATATATTCTCGTATGCAGTTGGCTATTCAGAATAGAATTATTAAAAGAAATCCTTGCATTGGTGTCATTCTTCCAGTGAACGATACAGATGAAGTTCAGCCTTTAACAAAACAGGAGCAACAAAAATTTTTTGAAGCAGTGTATGGTCAACGATACTATAATCTATTTCGATTATTGCTAGAAACAGGAATGCGTGTCGGAGAGGCTTGTGCGCTACAATGGAGAGATATTGATTTTGACAAACGGTTGATTCATGTAACAAAGACTTTGAATCGAACGAAGCAATATAACCGCAGGAATGAAAAAATCAATGATAAAAGATATAGAATCCATATCACCACACCCAAAAAAGATGCCAGTAATCGATTTATCCCCATGTCCGATAACGCAATTATAGCGCTTAAATCATGGAAGACCATCCAAGACAAGGATAAAGCGAATCAAGGCATAGCGTGGGGGAGAAAAAATTACTTATTGCAAGATTATCCAGATCTGGTGTTTACAACATCGTATGGTAATCCGTTGCCTCCATCAGATGCATGGAAATATTGCTCCCAGGGTGTGAATCGAATCAATGAAGAGGAAGTGATAGCAGCGGTTGTACAAAATCGTGAACCGCAATTGCTGACATTGCACCCTCATGTTTTTCGGCACACCTTTGCAACAGAGTGCATGGATCAAGGGATGAATCCAAAAGTATTAATTAAAATCTTAGGGCATTCGAATATGCAAATGTTGAATCGATACACTCATGCGAACACGGAACGTATTGTCGAAGAGTTTAACAGATGCCGTGTAAAAACCGTGTAAATCAATATAGTAGGTTAAAATGTATAGTGTTTATAAGGGTAAAATGAATAACATCTATATCATCAAGGCCTCGATTGACGCATTGGTAACGGCTATTAATAACAGATAATTACAGAAAAAATATTGTAACATTTTCACAAAGTATTTTTTGGGAAAAGTGGGTAATGAAGCACCAATTTTTCGACATTTTAAATGAAAAAGTGGGGGAAGATTCGTAAAATAAGTCAAAAATGTGGTGGTTCTATTGACTTTAGTATCGGATGTCTCTATAATCCCTATCAGATAACTTGTTACAAAAGTATGAACGGAAATGACGGATAACCGGATGAGGAAAAGAGACAGAAGATGGATAAACTGAGAAAAGCATGGAATTCTTTCCGGGTTTTATTTGGCCGGATGGTAAAAGAACATCATCGGGTATGTATAGCAGCAGCGGCAGGGACAGCAGTTGTTCTTGCGGGCGCTGGTGTTACGATGGCTGTGCAGAAGGTGCAGGAAAACGGTGTGTCGACAGTTTCTGCGGAAGGGCAAGACCGGCATTCCCAGGATCGGGAAGATTCTCCAGATGATGAAGAAGACCCTGCCAGGCAGATCCCCTGTGGGTATGCAGGGGTGATAGAAGGAGTTCTTTCCACGAAGGGACTGACAAAAAGTTACCGGGCGGTGGGAACGAGCTGTGAGGTAGTACTGGTGGGGCAGAGGATGATCGCTACAGAGGTGGTATCAAAGCTGGATGTGGGTTCCCGTTTGATTCAGACGTTTCATGAACTGGATAATCAATCCTGGGAAATGGCGGAAAATACCAGAATGTCCGACAAAGATTATGAAAATCTTCTGGCAATCGTGGAAGCAGAAGCAGGAGGCGAAGATGTAGAGGGCAGGATTATGGTGGCAAATGGAGTAGCTGACGATGAATTTCCGAATGACGTGACCTCAGTAATCTGGGAACGGGCGGGAGGAAGCCCTCAGTTTTCCCCTACCGCAGATGGAAGGATTTATAACGTGGAGATTTCAGATACCACACGGGAGGCTGTAAATCGGGCGATTGACGGTGAGGATTTATCTCAGGGAGCATTGTATTTTATTGCCAGAGATCAGGCAGATCAGGATAATGTAACATGGTTTGACAAGGAGCTTACATTTCTTTTTCAACATGGGGAACATAGTTTTTATGAATAAGATTCTGTTTTTTAAGGGGTTTTCATTGCCAGAAAAAGGGAGCTGTGCTATAATCAGTTACTGTGGTGATTTACTTTGTAGAAGTGCGGTTTAGAAGCAGAGAACCCTTAGATGAAGCAGAAAAGGAGAGAAAACGGGATGGAAGTATTATACAGAAGTACCAGAGGAAATCAAACTCCAGTGACAGCGTCTTGCGCTATTTTAAAAGGACTGTCAGAAGACGGCGGTCTTTATGTGCCAGATCGGATACCAAGATTAGATATTACGACGAAAGAGCTGGCAGAGATGTCCTATCAGGAAGTTGCCTATCATGTTATGAGCCGTTTCCTGACAGACTTTACGGAAGAAGAGCTGAAAGATTGTATTGCGCGGGCTTATGATGATAAGTTTGATACGGATGTGATCGCGCCGCTGGCGAAAGCGGACGGAGCTTATTTTCTGGAACTGTTTCACGGGGCAACGATTGCTTTTAAGGATATGGCGTTGTCTATACTGCCGCATCTTCTGACTACTGCGGCAAGAAAGAATCAGGTGAAGAATGATATTGTTATTCTTACGGCAACCTCCGGAGATACAGGAAAAGCTGCAATGGCAGGATTTGCCGATGTGCCGGGGACAAAGATCATTGTATTTTATCCAAAAGATGGAGTGAGTCCTATTCAGGAAAGACAGATGGTAACGCAGAAGGGGAAGAATACTTATGTAGTTGCCATTCATGGGAATTTTGATGATGCACAGACGGGAGTAAAGAAGATTTTTGGAGACAATGAGATAAAACAGGAGCTTTCTAAGGCGGGTTATCAGTTTTCTTCAGCGAACTCCATTAATATCGGTCGTCTGGTGCCTCAGATCGTATATTATGTTTATGCATATGCGCAGTTATATAAGCATGGACAGATCAATGAAGGTGAAAAAATGAATATTGTTGTTCCTACGGGGAACTTTGGAAATATTTTAGCTGCATTTTATGCTAAAAATATGGGACTTCCCGTTGAAAAACTGATCTGTGCTTCGAATGATAATAAAGTGTTATATGATTTCTTTTCCACAGGAACATATGACAAAAACCGGGAATTTCTTTTGACCACTTCTCCATCCATGGACATTTTGGTTTCCAGCAATCTGGAACGACTGATTTACCGCATTGCCGGCAATGATCCGGAAAAGACCAGCGAACTGATGAAAGCGCTGACGGTGAACGGAAGGTATCAGATTACGGAGGAGATGAAGAAAGAACTGGATGATTTTTATGGAAATTATGCCAGTGAAGAGGAGACCGCAGAAACGATTCGAAGAATTTATGAGGAATGCGGCTATGTGATTGATACGCATACGGCTGTTGCAGCTTCTGTCTATGATAAGTACAGAAAAGAAACCGGTGATGAGACAAAAACAATCATTGCTTCTACTGCCAGTCCATACAAGTTTACCCGCAGTGTCATGGAGGCGATTGACCGGGGAAAATATGCAGCTATGGATGATTTTGCGCTGATTGATGCATTGGAGGAAGTGTCTCAGGTTTCTGTTCCTCGGGCGGTAAAAGAACTGAAAGATGCTCCGGTTCTTCATGATACAACGGTGGAAGCGGACGAGATGTCAGAAATTGTAAAGAAGATTCTTGGAGTTTGATTTGTAAAAAGTTCCTACATTAATCTTGAATTTATGTAAAAACTAATGTATAATAAGCCTAAAGAAAAGGCAAGTATCCTGGGATGTGCGATACCCCCTTATTTTTGAACCTACATTTACGTTTATGGGATTCCTATATTGTTGATCGGATGTCAAGCCGTCATTACGCAGCGGAAGGCAGAAGAGAAATTGCGGTCGCCCACCTAGCAGTCGCTAGGCGTCAAAAAAAGGGAAACGGCATTCTGGGACTACGAAAGATAAAAAAGAGAGTCATGTATATGACTCTCTTTCATGATTAAGGGAGGTTTTTATGAGTGTAGAAAGACAGGAATTTGGAAAAACAAAAGAAGGACAGAAGATTACGCTTTTTACTGTGACGAATGAACAGGGGATGGTCATGAAGGTGACAGATTTTGGAGCTATTCTGGTGAGTGTTCTTGTGAAAGACAAAGATGGGGAGTATAAAGATGTCGTACTGGGGTATGAACAGGGAGAAGATTATCAGGTGAATGCGCCCCATTTTGGTTCTACGATTGGAAGAAATGGCAATCGTATTGATCAGGCATCATTTGTATTAAATGGAAAAAAGGTACAGCTTACACCGAATGAGAACGGGAATAATCTTCACAGCGGACCGGACGGTTTTGAATTTATGATGTGGGATGCTGAGCCTTTGGAGTGTGGTGTAGCGTTTCATCGTGTAAGCCCGGATGGGGAACAGGGTTTTCCGGGAGTATTTGATATTACAGTGACTTATACGCTGACGGAGGATAACAGTATTGATATTCACTATGAGGGTACCTGCGATCAGGATACAGTGGCAAATATGACAAATCACAGCTATTTCAATCTGGGTGGCGATGATTCAGGTCTGATTTATAACCATGTGCTTCAGCTTCACGCATCCAATTATACGCCGGTGATTGATTCAAAATCTATTCCTACGGGAGAGATTGCACCAGTGGAAGGAACGCCGATGGACTTTACAAAGGCAAAAGAGATCGGAAAAGAAATCGATGC
>OHJX01000061.1_pt1 | contig 59774 bp, 47 predicted proteins | sample 1568671 | NCBI WGS metagenome assembly OHJX01 (sample SAMEA3879589, study PRJEB24766) | human gut metagenome | biome: human-associated habitat; feature: feces | place: USA | collected 1985/1987 | reverse complement strand
TTTGTACCGTATTGGCAACACTCTTTACACTATTCATTATCTGGTGGTTCGAACATTCATCACAGGGGATGCGGAGGTATTAAGGTTATTGCTTGGATACTTTTCTTTTTCCGCATTTGGAAATACGAAATGACAATTGTTAAATTTCAGCTCTCTGTCTTGTACGGATTGGCATCGGCAAATGATATTTTGAAAGAGTTATTGCATATTTGCGCAAAATGAAGAACTAAATGCGTAATTAAGGATAAAAAAGGAATTTGAATCCTTTATTTTTGCCATATCAAACTTTTAGAATAATCTACTATGGGACGGAAGTATTTGCAATCCTTTTATGTATTGGCCTTGATTATATCGGCATTGTTCTTTCCTGCTTTTTCTGGAGATAATAATATTAAAACTGCCGGTGCCAATATGAGCTATGGCAATAGACTTGTAATGCAGACAGGACATAAATCTGCAAATCTTGTTTCCGGTGTAGAAAAAGTTGAGTGGATGAAGGTACTTCAAGATACGCTTCCTGTCTGTAAGATATCTATTCCCGGCACGCATGATAGTGGTTCTACCAAGGGAGGATGTATGCTGAAGACGCAAACTGCGGATATTCCCGCTCAGTTACAGAAAGGGATTCGGGCATTTGACATCCGTTTGAAGGAGAAGAATGGTAAATTAGGAGTATTCCATAGTCATGCTTTTCAGGATATATATTGGGAAGAAGATGTATTGTTGGCTTTCATCAGTTTCTTGCAAGCGCATCCTTCTGAGACTTTAATTGTGTCACTGAAAAAAGAGGGAGGGGAGATAAAGGATTATGCCTCTTTATTATCTGCGTCTTTGAATACGCCTGCATATCAGCGTTATTTTATTGCGGATTTCCATCCGGAACTGACATTGAAAAGTTGCCGTGGTAAGATACTTTTTTTGCATAGAGATCATGCGATGGATAATTACCCGGGAGCCGCCTGCATCGGTTGGGATGATAATACTACTTGCCTGTTGACCCTTCGTAATAAAGATGGTAAAGAAGCTACTGTTTTTCTTCAGGATGAATACCAATACAACTCGGGCAAAGAAGCGGGTAAAAAGATTGCGGCTTGTATTCGTAATTTTGATAGAATATGTGAAGAACAAACTTTTTCACGCCGGTGGGGGATCTCTTTTGTGAGTGCTACCGGACTGCATTCGGGAATACCGCTGGTTTTCGCGAATAAGGTTAATAAACCAGTGGCGGATTATCTGAAGGAGAACCGTAAACGAAATTGTGGCATTGTATTCATTGATTTTATAGAAAGTTCGGGAGGACAAAAATTAGTGGAATATCTCATTGGAGGTAATATCTATTGATGCTATTCTCCTGACATTATCAGTTAGAATCAGATAATAAGTTTTCTTTTATTAGTTACTATGCATATTTGCGTAAAATGAAGATTAAAATGCGCGAATAGTAACATGATAGAAAATTGCTATTTGTAGTTTGTATATATTAAAAACCTTTAAATGGATATGCTATGAAACTGTCAATTGATTTAGGAGGAACAAATGTTCGAATTGCCCAAGTGGAGAATGGTATCTGTTTGAACAAGATGTCTGTACCTTGTCTTGCGCAACAAGATGCTTCAGCGGTACTTGATCAGCTTTTCCAACTTATTACGGGTATGATGAACGTCCAGGTGGATGGTATTGGTATCGGTGTCCCTTCAATTGTAGATGTGGAAAAAGGTATCGTGTATAATGTGGCGAATATATCTTCTTGGAAAAAAATACATTTGAAAGATATATTGGAAAAGCGATTTATGGTGCCGGTTGCTATTAACAATGACTCTAATTGTTTCACTTTAGGCGAAAGTATGTTCGGCGAGGGGAAGCCTTATGCCCATATGGTGGGAGTTACTATTGGGACAGGTATAGGTGCGGGTGTTATCATTAATCATCGGTTGTATTGTGGTCAATATATGGGGGCCGGTGAAATAGGCTCGCTTCCTTATCTGGATTCTGATTTTGAACATTATTGCAGTAGTTCTTTCTTTAAGCGACATGACACGACAGGTGTAGTGGTAGCCGAAAAAGCAGAACGGGGAGATGGGGCTGCGCTGGAAATCTGGAGGGAATTTGGGACGCATCTGGGTAATTTGATGAAAGTAATTCTCTTTTCTTATGCTCCTCAAGCTATTATTTTGGGCGGAAGTATAGTATCGGCTTTTCACTTTTTTAAGGATACTATGAAGGACGCTATGCAAGATTTCCCTTATAAAATACTATTGGACAATGTGAAAATAATTACTTCATATTTGAAGGATGCTAGCTTATTAGGAGCTTCCGCTTTGTTTGAGAAACAATATTTACCAATATCTATTATAAACAATTAAAAATATCATAAGTTATAGGCTTATTATATTTACTTATATATAAGAATGTAAGAAAAATAACCTCTTTGCAATACCTGCGTAATTCTGTTTTGAGACCTTTGCAACAGAATTATAATTTTTTATATTATAAACTTTAAATTTTGAATGCATGAAACAAGTAAATCTTAGAATCTATCGAACTATTCTGACTTTATTAGTAGGACTGTTTCTTTCGGCAGGTGCTTACGCACAGCAGATCTCTGTGAGGGGAATAGTAAAAGATCAGATGGGGGAACCTGTGATCGGTGCCAATGTTCTCGTGAAAGGAACTTCTAATGGAGTTATTACAGACATAGATGGTAAGTTTGCATTGTCGGCTGCCAAAAATGATATCTTGATTATCAGTTTTGTCGGTTTTATGAGTCAGGAAATCCCGGTAACGGGAAAAGATTTGATGGTAACTTTGAAAGAAGATACCGGACTTCTGGACGAGGTGGTTGTTTTGGGATATGGCGCGAATGCCCGGAAACAAGACTTGTCAGCGGCTGTGGGTGTATTGAGTAACACGGATGACTTGACGGTGCGTCCGGTTAGCTCTACGGAAAGTTTATTGCAAGGTCAGTTAGCGGGTGTTACGGTACAATCTAATGGCGGTGATCCTACATCCACTCCTTCTATTGTTATTCGTGGACAAGGTTCTCAAAATGGTGACAACGTACTTTGGGTAGTTGACGGCGTTCCGGGTGCTCCTATTGCTTCAATGAGTGATATTGAATCTATTGTCGTATTGAAAGATGCCGCGTCTGCTGCTATTTATGGTGCGCAATCAGGTGCGGGCGGCGTTATCCTGGTTACTACCAAAAAAGCTAAAGCGGGTATTCCTACTCTTAGCTATGAAGGTACTTACGGCATTCGCCAGGCTACAAATTTGCCGGAACCGTTAAATGCCGAGGAAGAGTTGGAGATGCGTAAACGCTCTTATGCCAACGCGAATGTGACTTTACCTGACGGTTGGAATATAGAAAAGAATCCATGGATCGGTACTACCCGTACAAACTGGATGGATGAGATTTTTCGTACAGCTTTCTATCAGCGTCATAATATTGCTTTAAATGTAGGTACCGACAACTATTCCAGTCGCTTATCTTTTTCATTTGATAACGATGAAGGTGTATTGATTAATACTTATAATAAGAATTATGCAATTCGTTATAATGGCAAGTTTGATTTGAATAAGTGGGTATCTATTAGTGAGGATTTGGTATGGAAGAATACTGAGAATCGTTCAAAAGATACAAACGACGCTTATACAGGTCCTGTTTTATCTGCAATTTATATGCCGGCAAGTGCTACTGTCTATAATCCGTTGGATGGTACTTGGGGAGGTACTACTACGGAGGATCCTGAATACATAGCTAAATATGGAAGCAATTTCGCCGGTGCTCATGGTGATGCGGTCAATCCGGTACGTTTACTGAGAGCTGAAAACCGTTTTAATAGAACCAGCGATGTGTGGAGCACTACCAGTTTGCAGATAGCCAATATAATACAGGGCTTGAAGTTTACCAGCCGTTTTACTTATAATCTGAAAACCAATAATTATAAGAACTTCCGTCCCATTCAAGATGAACCGGGTAAACCTAATAATTCAAATAGCCTGGATGTAACCAACTACCGTACAGATGCTTGGAAAACGGAGAATACTCTAACTTATGATAATAGTTTCGGAAACCATACAGTTGGTGCCTTATTCTCTACTACAGCCGACCATTATAATGTACGCGGACTGAAAGTAAATGGTAAGAATTTTGCTGATGAAAGTCCGTATCTGCAGTATCTGGCATATGCAGGAACTACTTCTGCTACAGATTATTTGACAGGGCCTGATGCCAACGTTTCATTAGTAGCTCGTCTCGCTTACTCTTATGATGATCGTTATTTTGTGACGGCATCTTGGCGTCGTGACTATGCCGGTCGTTTACCGAAAGAGAATAACTTTGGTGATTTCCCCGCAGCTACCTTAGCTTGGAAGATTTCTAATGAAAAGTTCTTTAAAAAGAGTGATTTCATCGGTATGTTGAAGTTGCGCGCTTCTTGGGGGCGTGTAGGTAATTTGGGTTCTATTGACTATAATTACAAGTCACTCTTATTAGGAACATCATACTGGCAAGAACAAGCTCAATATGGTGTGATAAATAATGCAACCTGGAATAATTTTGTATATAATTCCACTGCAATGAATAGGAACTTGACATGGGAGACTTCTGAACAGTGGGATTTAGGTTTAGATGTTGAACTGTTCAAAAATCGTTTGGCATTGTCTTTTGATTACTTTGATAAACGTACCTTTAACTTGATTCAGAAGCAAACAATGAATTGGCCAAGTTCTATCGGATTGGACCCGTTGTTGATTAATCAAGGTGAGATTCGTAATCGTGGTATTGAAATACAGGCTAACTGGAACGATCGCGTTAATAAGGATTTTTCCTACTTCGTGTCGGGTAATTTTTCATATCTGAAGAATTGTGTGTCAGATATTGGCGTAAAGAATGCTGATGGTAGCCCCGGCGTATGGACAGATAGTGATTCTAAATTCCGTAACATACCTTATACTCGCCAGACTGCCGAGGGAGAGCCTTTGAACTCTTACTATCTGATTAAGACTGACGGTATTTTTCAAAGTGATGCGGAAGCGGCCGCTTATGTGGATAAGAATGGAAAACGTATCCAACCGAATGCCGTAGCCGGTGATTTGAAGTTTATTGATTATAATAACGATGGTAAGATTGACGATAAGGACCGCCAATATTGTGGAAGCGCTACTCCAAAAATAACGTATTCATTTTCATTTGGCGCTACTTACAAGAAATTCTCTTTTAGTGCTATGTTCCAGGGAGTAGGGGGGGCTCAGGCATTTTATGCTGCTAAATCTGTAATTCTGAGTGATGCGGATGGTAATTTCAACCGCGTAAAAGATATTTTGAATGCGTGGAGTCCTACTAATACATCTTCTAATATTCCCAGACTTTCGATGAATGACCCGAACTCCAATTTCTCTACGGCTTCTGACTGGTATCTGGAAAGTGCTTCTTACTTGCGTCTTAAGAATTTGACTTTATCTTATGATTTGACCGATGTTCTTCAAAAATGGTCACATCTAAGGGAACGTAACAGTCGTATGTCTGTTTATTTCAGTGGTGAGAACCTTTTTACGATTACTGATTATTCCGGTATGGATCCGGAGTGCGGAGGATGGGATGCTATGAAGTATCCTGTATCCAGAGTATTTTCTTTTGGTGTTAAACTAACTTATTAATAAAAACAGTTATGAAAAAATATATACCATTATTGGCGTTATCGGCACTAACCTTTTGCTCTTGCTCTGGCTTTTTAAATGTGCAGCCGGAAGGTAATCCTGCCACTACATCCTATTTTTTGAATGATGAACAAGCGATTGATGCCATTGACGGACTTTATGCTCCTATTCATCAGGAAAAAGGCTTTGGACGTGAGTTGTTTTGGGAACAAGGTGCTGCTTGTGATATAGTATGGGCTAAATCACGTGGCTTCAACTCATTGGCCACCTTTAACTATAACGGTGATGAAAGTCCTATCAGTGGTGGATTTGATTTATTCTATCAGAATATGGCTCGTTCCAACTGGATTATCAAGCAGTTGCTTGCCAAAGAAAAAAAAGGTGGATTAAGCGATGTAGAACATCGGAGTTTGGGTGAAGCTTTCTTTATGCGTGGCATGGCTCATTTTTGGATTGCTTACCGTTATGGAACGAAAGCCCAAGGTGTACCTTTTGTGCGCTATGAAGATTTTGAGGGCGATTATGATAATTCCATACCTCCACAGCAGGCTTCTGTAATAGACAATTATAAGTTTATTATAGAGGATATGGATAATGCCATTTCTTATTTGCCGAAATTCGAAGAATATTCAGATGATGATAAGGGACGTGCTCACAAAGCTGCCGCTGTAGCCTATAAAGCTAAGGTATATGCCTATTGGGCTACATGGGATGAAACTCAATGGAACAATGTAATTGCTATGGTTAATTCTCTGGAAACTGATTATGGACGTGGTTTGGCTGATACTTTTGCCGAAGTGTTCTCTTCGGAGTTTACGGATTTTTGGAATAAGGAATATATTTGGTCTATTCCTTCCAATGGTGGCTCTACAGGCGGCGGTGTTGAATTCCCCGGAGTGATTTTGGAAGATAAAGCTTGGGGTGTGTATAATGGCTGGGGCCACATAAAGCCTTCTTACGATATTTATGAAGAAATGGCAAAAGACGGTGCTGGTAATGATCGTCTGGTGCGTTCTATTTTGGAATATAATCAAGAGTTCGAATTTTTTGGTGAGAAACGTAAATTCTATACTGATACAAACTTGGATGTAGGTTTCCAGATTAATAAATATATGGACCCGTTCAAACATAAGGATGCCGATACTAAAGGATACGTTAACACAAATGGCAACTGGCCCACTGCTCGTGTAAATTTCCCATTGATTCGTTTTGCGGAAATGCTGCTGTTCCGTGCCGAAGCCTATTTAATGACAGATCAACCTGGTAAAGCGAAAGAAGATTTGAATCGTATCCGCAGACGCTCTAATTTGAAAGAGTTAATAGATATGCCTACTATGGCGGATTTATATCATGAACGACGTTGTGAGTTGGCTTTTGAATATACTGACCATCTGTTTGATTTGAAACGTTGGCATCGCTCGTCAAATGTTGTAATCAAAGAATTGGCTGCAAAAGAATTGAATGCCCATCCTCGTATCCGTAAGTATGCGGACCGTTCTAATCCGGAGTCAACTTTTACAATAGAGCCATATGCCGACTATCTGAATAAGACTCCTTATCAAGATTATATGATGGTATTTCCTTATCCGGCTGAACAAATTACTAAATCAAACGGTAAGTTGATACAAAATGACGGTTATTAGCTAATTTGAAACATCTAACTTGATGAAACAGAATACTTTTATATATGCAGCTATTGCGTTTTTTGTTTGTAGCTCTTGTACATCCGGTAAATATTCTCCTGTTGACTATGTAGATCCCTTTATTGGTACAGGTTTTCACGGTCATACGTATCCGGGGGCAACTGTTCCTTTCGGTGCGGTACAATTGAGTCCTGATACCCGTGCGGGAAATTGGGATGCCTGTGCGGGATATCACTATGATGATACAACTCTAAAAGGCTTTTCGCATACACATCTAAGCGGAACCGGATGTATTGATTTGGGTGACATTTTGTTTCGTCCTACAACTCTAAAACCGGATCTGACCGCCGAAAGCATTTGCCGACCGGCTAATTTCTCACATAAAGATGAAAGGGCGTCGGCGGGGTATTATTCGGTGATATTGAAAGATGAAGGGATAAAAGCGGAATTGACCGCAACAACTCATACCGGAATGCACCGTTATACATTCCCTTCCGGAAAACCCGTTACTATTATTGTCGATTTGGCTCATTTACTTGACAATGAATATATCTATGAAGCGGAATTGGAACGGACAACATCTAATGAGATTGTGGGAATGCGTAGAACCAGAGGTTGGACAGATAATCAATATGTTTATTTTGCAGCCCAGTTCTCAGAACCTTTTCAAACTGTTGAGTTTGTACAGGATAAGAAGATAGTTTCCGCCGAAACCAAACAGGTGGGTACTGACTTGCAAGCGATTCTGACATTCGCTGACAAAGATGGAGAACCTATAATCGCCAAAGTAGGATTGTCATTGGTAAGCGTGGACAATGCGCGTAAAAATTTGGCGGAGGAAGTGAAAGACTTCAATTTTGATGCTGTGTGTGCTGCCGCCCGGAATGACTGGGAACAAGCGCTTTCATCTATTACTGTCGAGGGAGGCGGTACAGACGATTTGAAAAATTTCTATACTGCCATTTATCATGCTATGGTTGTTCCTAATGTAGTGAGTGATGTCAACGGTGAATATCGGCGGCATAATATGCAGATAGGACAATTGCCAAAAGGGAAAATGCAATACTCCACTTTCTCTCTTTGGGACACTTTCCGTGCATGGAATCCTTTGATGACGTTGATTGATACTGCATTAGTCAATAATATGGTGAACTCTTATCTGGATATTTACGATGCTTCCGGAGAACTTCCTATTTGGCCGCTTTCTGCCGCAGAGACGGGAACAATGATAGGATACCATTCGGTGTCTGTTATTGCTGACGCTTATTTGAAGGGGATTAGAGGATTTGATGCGGAAAAGGCATTGGATGCAATGAAGGTTTCCTCTGAAAAGAATAAAAAAGGAGCGGATTACTATATAAAATATGGATTTATCCCTTCGAACATAAAGAAAGAATCTATATCTTGCTTGCTGGAATTTGCTTATGATGATTGGTGCATAGCGCGTATGGCTCAAGAAATGGGAAAAGAAGATGTTTATCGGAAATATATTGAACGTTCCCAGAACTATATCAATGTGTTTGACGGTTCTACCAAATTCTTCCGTGGAAAGCGGATGGATGGCAATTGGGAGACTTCTTTCAATCCATTCGAGGTAGGACGTTCCTATACGGAAGCTACTGCCTGGCAGTATCGCTTTTCCGTACCCTATGATGTGAACGGAATGGTGCAATTGTTTGGGGGCAAGGAAAAATTTATCACTGCACTCGATTCTATATTTATCGCAGACCCAAATGTGCATGGTGATCTTGCGGATATTACAGGGTTGATAGGACAGTATGCTCATGGTAATGAACCCAGTCATCATATCGCCTATTTGTATGATTATGTAGGGCAGCCCTGGAAGACACAGGAAATGACACGCCACTTACTTGATGAGATGTACCAACCTACTCCGGGAGGTATCAGCGGCAATGAAGATTGTGGACAGATGTCCGCATGGTATATCTTGTCCGGTCTGGGCATTTATTCCGTTTGTCCGGGAAGCAATGAATTTGCATTGACCACCCCTCTGTTCGAGAAAGCGGTGCTTAAGTTGGCAAATGGAAAGAGACTGACTTTGCTTGCCAATGATCCGAAGAAGAATATCTATATCCATAAAGTAGAGTTGAATGGAAAACAGATAGATACTAACTTTATTACTTACGCTCAATTGATGGAAGGAGGAGAGCTTCGCTTTACTCTATCAGACAAGCCGGACAAAAGCAGAGGTATTTCGGAAGAGGCTTCTCCTTATTCTTATACCAAAGAAAAAGTGGTTTCCATTCCTTATGTAGATAGAGATCTGAACTTGTTTATGGATAAGGTGACAGTAGCTCTTGCCACAACGACCGAGGGCGCGGAGCTTAGATACACTCTGGATGGGACCGAACCTACAGAAAAGTCTTTGCTCTACGATAAACCATTTAAAGTAGATATGACTACACAGATTAAAGCAAAAGGATTTAAAGAGGGGTTCCGCCCGAGTAGAACTTTGTCTATTACAGCTACTAAAGCTGAATTGAAAGCGTCGCTTCCGGTACATCCTTCACGGAACGGTACATCCTATAAATATTTTGAAGGAACTTATCAAAAAGTGGCTGATATTGAAAAAACTCCATTGTTAGAGGTAGGTGTATTGCCGGAACCCTCTATAAAGGAAGCAAAACAGAAAGATCATTTCGGTTATATATTCTCTGGTCTGATTAATGTTCCCGAAGATGGAGTTTATATTTTCCAGACTCGTTCGGATGATGGTAGCGTTTTGTATATAGGCAATGAATTGGTGGTGAACAACGATGGGTCACATGCCGCTATTCCTGCTACAGGATATATTGCGTTGGAAAAGGGATTCCATCCGTATATACTTTATTATTTTGAGGATTATGAAGGGGAGCATTTAAGCTGGTTCTGGAAACTTCCTTCTGCAAAGGAATTAGCACCGATTCCTACTTCAGCCTTGTTTGTAAAATAATTAATGACATAATGCCATGGAAAAAATAATTTTATTAGTTTTGCCATTTTTCGCTGCATCATGCGGCCTAGTGAAACAACAGGCATCTGCACCGGAGCCTGTCAACGTCATGTCTTTCAATATTCGCTATGATAATCCGGAAGACAGTCTGGACAATTGGAGATACAGAAAGGATCGTGTGGCAAATGCTATTCATTTCTACGACGTGGATATATTGGGTACACAAGAAGTGCTTCATAACCAGTTGGAAGACTTGAAGCTGCGTTTGCCGGAATACGGCGTGGTTGGAGTAGGCCGTGAAGACGGTAAAGAGAAAGGAGAATACAGTGCACTTTGGTATAAGAAGGATCGTTTCAACGTGCTTGATTCAGGATATTTCTGGTTGAGCGAAACACCCGAAGTAGCCGGTTCAAAAGGTTGGGACGGTGCTTGTGAGCGTATCGCTTCATGGGTCAAACTGCAAGATAAGGTTTCCGATAAAGAATATTTTGCCTTGAATACCCATCTGGATCATGTGGGGGGGATGGCACGTCGTGAAGGTATAAGCCTTATGCTGGATAGAGTGAATGAGTTAAGTGATGGATTACCGGTAATTGTGACCGGAGATTTCAATTCAGAACCGGAATCAGATGTGATCAAACACGTCACAGATTCTGCCAATCCGGAACATCTGACGGATGCTCGCCAGGCATCTTCCATTGTTTATGGGCCTTCCTGGAGCTTTCATGATTTCGGAAAGATTCCCTATAACAAACGTCCGTTGATTGACTATGTATTCGTACGCAACGGTCTTAAAGTCTTGAGATATGGTATTTTGGCTGAAACGGAAAACAACGGTTTTTTGTCAGACCATACGCCTGTACTGGTAACGGTTGAATAGTGTATAAACTTAAGAAAGAGACAACTTAGTTAAAGTAATGATAACAATGAAAAATATATTGAGAAACTTCGTATTCATAGTTTGGGCAGTTGCATTATTGCCCGTCAATGTGTCGGCGCAAAATCGTAGAGACAAGGAGCAAACGTATGTATTGGAACAACCGTATGAAGTAACCAAGATAACTCCTTCTCAAGGAAAGAAGATAAAAAATGTCATTCTGATGATCGGAGACGGCATGAGTCTTATGCATGTATATTCTGCATGGACAGCCAACCGTGGTAAACTCTTCTTAGACAACTGTCAGGCTGTAGGTTTGTCGAAAACTTACTGTGCAGATAAACTGATTACTGATTCAGGAGCGGGGGGGACAGCTATTGCTAGCGGACAGAAAACAAACTATCACTATGTAGGTGTAGATACTTTGGGACATCCTTTGAAATCATTGGTTGATTTTGCTGCTGCCAAAGGCAAATCTACGGGAATTGCAGTAACCTGCCGTCTTTGGGATGCTACTCCTGCTGATTTCTGTTGCCATAATAAAGACCGCGATGCTGAGAGTGAGATTGTGACAGATTATGTGAATTGTAATGCGGACTATGTATTTGGTGGGGGTGCCAAACTCTTTGAAAATCGCGAGGATGGACGTGATCTGTTCAAGGAGTTACGTGAAAAAGGTTTCCGGACTCCCCGTAGTTGGGATGAACTGGCAGGTATAAAGAGCGGTAAAGTATTCGCAGTTCCTTATCCGGTAGACACCCCGCTTCCTGCTGAACGTGGTGACCTCCTTGCACGTGCTTCATTGAAAGGAATTGATTTGCTGAATCAGAACAAAAATGGTTTCTTTATGATGATTGAAGGTTCTCAATTGGATGATTACGGGCATTTTAATGATCTTGATCTGCTGATGCAGGAGACACATGACTTTGACCGCACTATTGGCGCTATTTATGAGTGGGCAGCCAAGGATGGTGAAACACTGGTTGTTGTTACTGCAGACCATGAAACTGGTGGCCTTACATTAGTAGATGGTGATTTAAAGGAGGGTAAAATCGTATGTAAATTCTCTACAGGCGGGCATAGTGGTGTGATGGTGCCGGTATATGCTTTTGGTCCCGGAGCACAGGAATTTACCGGAATTTATGAGAATACTGCTATCTTTGACAAGATAAAGAAATTACTCGATCTTTAAACTAAAACAATATTTCCCATGCTGAAACACATTTTGTTTACATGCTTCTTTTTCTTTACGGCAATTCCGTTGCTGAAAGCTCAGGGCTGTGGCAATGATGAAAAATATCATTTGCCTTATAAAAACACGTATGTAAAAGAACCTTTGGTAGCCGAGAACGAGTACCGCATAGCCAAACCCGAAACCGTTGAACCGAAGAGTTTCGAAGAAGCCCGGCAGATTCTTCCTAATCCTATTTGGGCCGGACACGAAAAGGAACTTGAAATGTATTGGAGAGCATGGGAAATAGCTGTTGGCAATATCCGTGCTCCTCAACAGGGGTCAGGTTTCGTATCAAGTTATCTGGATACGGCTTACAACGGTAATATCTTTATGTGGGATTCTTCTTTCATCCTAATGTTTGCACGATATGGTACACGCTTCTTCCCTTTCCAGCGTACATTGGACAATTTCTATGCCAAGCAGCATCCCGATGGTTTTATCTGCCGTGAAATAAAGGCCGACGGAGCCGATTGCTTCGAGCGTTACGATCCGGTCAGCACTGGTCCTAACTTGATGCCTTGGTGTGAAATGGTTTATTATTACCAGTTCGGTGATACGGAACGCCTGCATAAGATATTCCCGGTACTTTGTGCGTATTACAAGTGGTTGAAACTCAACCGTACGTGGCGTAACGGAACTTATTGGTCAAGCGGATGGGGAACCGGTATGGATAATATGCCCCGTGTGCCCGAAGGTTATAGTCCTATTTACAGTCATGGACATATGATTTGGCTGGACACCAATCTCCAACAACTGTTTACGGCCAACTTGTTACTTGAGATGGGATTCTATCTCGAACGTTGGCAGGAAATAGAGGAATTCGAAGATGAGGCTAAGATGTTAGGGAAGTATATCCATGATAATCTTTGGGATGAAAAGACCGGTTTTCTGTATGACCAATATGCTGATGGTACACTCTGCAAAACAAAAGGAATAGGTGCCTATTGGACATTGCTCACTGATGTGTTGGATGATAAACAGCTTGACCGTATGGTGAAAGAATTAGATAATCCGGCAACGTTTAATCGGAAATTTCGTATTCCCTCTTTGTCGGCAGATCATCCTAAGTATAAAGAGAACGGGCGTTATTGGCAAGGTGGCATATGGCCGGGTACCAACTATATGGTGATGCAGGGACTTGTAAAGAAGGGATATCATAAATTGGCCCGGGAGATTGCTTTGAATCATTATGCCGAGGTTCTGGAGGTATATAAAAATACAGGGACATTTTGGGAATACTATTCTCCGGAGAAAGCGGAGCCTGGATTTATGGCGAGAAAAGAATTTGTGGGCTGGACTGGGCTTCCTCCTATTGCCGAACTGATAGAGTTTATTATCGGCATTAGGGGAGATTATGTCAATCAACAGATAATCTGGGATATGAATTTGACTGAAACTAATGGAATAGAGCGTTATCCTTTCGGTTCGGAAGGAATCATAAACCTGAAAGCTGAGGCACGTCGTTCTGCAAATGATGAACCACGTATCGCTGTTGATACGAATATCGGTTTTGAGTTGCTGGTGCTTTATGGTGGTAAGGAAAAGAAGGTGAATGTAACTCCCGGTAAGCATACCTATTAAAAAAGATTGTCTATGAAAAGAAATATGTCGCGGCGTCATTTCTTGAAAACAGGAGGACTCGCTTTGGCTGCTATGGCTATGTGCCCACCTTTGTCGTTTGCCTCCTCCGAAATGCCGGTGCAGAAGTACATTTCTCTGCGTCCTCCTGTGGGCAAAAGACATTTTGTATCGAAGGCGGTAGAGGCAACTATTGAGCAGACCAGGCCAAAAATAAAAGATGAGAAGTTGCGTTGGATGTTTGAGAACTGTTTCCCTAATACGCTCGATACCACCGTCAGGTATAAAATGAAGGCCGGCCGGCCGGATACATTCGTCATAACAGGTGATATTGACGCTATGTGGCTCCGTGATTCATCTGCGCAGGTATGGCCTTATTTGCCATTGATGAAAGATGATAAGGAACTGCAACTTTTAATAGCGGGGCTTATTAACAGGCAGGCGGAATGTATTCGGATTGATCCTTATGCCAATGCATTCAATGACGGTCCGTTGGGCAGTTATTGGGAGACTGACCATACACAGCATATGGTGAAAGAACTGCATGAGCGCAAATGGGAAATAGATTCTTTATGTTACCCCATACGTCTGGCTTATCACTACTGGTTGTTGACGAAAGATATTTCCGCATTTGATGCAGATTGGCACGAGACTATGAAGCTGGTAGTGCAGACCTTTAAAGAGCAACAACGCAAACAAGGTTTGGGGCCATACAGTTTTACGCGTGATTGTGACCGCCCGACTGATTCACAAATTAATAACGGATGGGGTGCGCCGGTAAAACCGGTGGGTTTGATCGTTTCCTCTTTCCGCCCTTCGGACGATGCTACTCAATACGGCTTCCTTATTCCTTCCAATATGTTTGCAGTGGTGTCATTACGGCAGTTGGCAGAGATAGAACGTGAGGTTTATGATAATCTTCCCTTTGCGGAAGAATGTACTGCATTGGCGGATGAAGTGGATGCCGCTATCCGTAGATATGGAACATTCAATCATCCTGTATGCGGGCGGATATATGCTTTCGAAGTGGATGGTTTCGGTAATGCCCTTTGTATGGACGATGCCAATGTTCCTTGTTTACTGGCGGCTCCTTATTTGGGCTACTGTTCGTTTAAGGATGCCGTCTACCGGAATACCCGTAAAATGATATGGAGTGAAAACAATCCTTATTTTTTTAAAGGCAAAGCTGGTGAGGGTGTGGGAGGCCCCCATGTGGGGTTGAACTACATTTGGCCGATGAGTATCATTATGAAAGCTTTTACGACGGATGTCCCTGAGGAAATACGCAGTTGCCTGAAACAATTGCGTGATACGGATGGCGGAACAGGTTTTATGCACGAATCCTTCAACTCGGAGAATGCCGCTGATTTCACGCGCTCTTGGTTTGCCTGGACGAATACATTGTTCGGTGAACTTATCCTTAAGATAATCCGGGAGTATCCCGGCCTTTTATCCCAAGCATTATGAAAATGGCTTATTGGTTGCTTACTGTATCATTTGCCCTTTTTCAGTATGGAGATGAAGTAGAAATATACTAATATCAAAGAATCATGAAAAAATTAATTATTTTTTTATTCGTGTTGTCGGGTTGTGTCCCGGCTGTGGTTTTTGCGCAGCAACAATTCTCTTTTAAAGATGGGAAGTTTAAAATTGCCCAATTTACGGATTTGCATTGGACACCCCGATCTCTGGCGTGTACTGAAACAGAAGCGACCATCTGCGCCGTCTTGAAAGCGGAACATCCTGATATTGCCATATTGAGTGGAGATGTAGTAACTGAAGATCCTGCCATTGATGGTTGGAAGTCTGTGATTCGTATCTTCGATGAAGCTAAGGTTCCTTTTGTCGTTACTATGGGAAACCACGATGCGGAACACATGGCAAAGGACGATATCTATGATCTTCTTCTGGAGTCTCCTTATTATGCGGGAGCAAAAGGACCGGAAGGCATCATGGGATGTGGCAATTGTGTGATACCGGTTTATGGCTCGAGAAACAGAGAGAAAGTAGAAGCATTGCTGTATTGTATGGACTCTAATGACTATCAGCCGGACAAGCTTTACGGTCCTTACGACTGGATTCACTTTGACCAGATAGCATGGTATCGCAAGCAAAGTGCCCGTTTTACCAAAGAAAACAATGGAAACCCTGTGCCCGCATTGGCTTTCTTCCATATCCCTTTGCTTGAATACAACGAGATAGCAGGTGATGGAAAGACTTTCGGTAATAACAGGGAAGGTGAAGTCGCTTCTGCGAATATCAATTCCGGCATGTTCGCTTCATTTATTGATATGAAGGATGTGATGGGTGTATTTGCGGGTCACGATCATGATAATGATTACCTTGGAATTAACAAAGGCATTGTACTTGGGTACGGACGTGTAACCGGTGCGGATGCTTATGGTGAACTGACGAGGGGAGCACGCATCATCGAACTGTACGAAGGCAAATTCAGGTTTGATACATGGATCACTACACCTTCGGGACGTGAAGCGACCTATTATTATCCTTCCGGCTTGAATTCAGAGGAAGAACGGACCGCGGACTACCTGCCGGCAGTAAAGAATGTATCTTCACCCAAACAAGGGGTGGCATATACCTATTATGAAGGAAAGTGCAAGCGGGTTGCCGGCATCGCTTCTTGTCTTAAAGTAAAAGAAGGGGTTATGAAGAATATTTCGATCAAAGAGGCTGCCGTTGCAGATCACTTTGCCTATGATTTCCATACGTTGATACAGATTCCCGAAAAAGGAATATACCGTTTCTATACATTCTCGGATGACGGTTCAATGCTTTATATTGACGGTAAATTGGTTGTTGATAACGACGGTGGACATAGTGCCCGCCGCGCCGAAGGAAAAATTGCTCTTGAAAAAGGTTTTCATGAGTTGCATTTATTGTATTTTGAGGATTACATGGGGCAGGAATTGGAAGTAGGATTCTCCGGACTGGATTTTCCGGAAGTTCCTCTGCAGGATGAAATGCTGTTCTTACCGAATTAAGAGAGCGATTCTTTCAATAGTTATCATTGGACATCATCCGGTGTTCTTTCCTGTATTCATAGGGAGAGACGTTCTTTAAAGTTTTAAATTGGCGGGACAGGTTTTTGAGATTATTTATTCCTACTTGTTCCGCCACATCTGCAATCGGGGCGTCGCTTGCCAGAAGTAATTGTGCAAAACGCTCGATCCTGAGATTTAAGATATATTTGTGAATGGATTGCTTGGTGACCTCTTTGAAACGTATCTCCAACAGACGGCGTGATAAAGGCACTTGCTTGACAATGTCCGATACAGTGATGTCATTGGCTAAGTTTCGGTGGATATATTTCAAAGCTGTGTGAATATGTGTGTTGGTGGTAGAGTAAAAGTCTGTTGAAAGCCTATTTACTATATTTACCGGTTGGAGTACCACGTCTTGGTAAGAACATTCTTCGTCGTTCAGTAAATGTTCTATAAGTTCGGCAGCTTCGAATCCACCTCTCACAATATTTTGACTGATACTGGATAGGGGAGGATCAGACAGATTGCATATTATTTCGTCATTATCAACACCTAATATGGCTATTTTGTCGGGTACTCTGATATTGTTAACCTTACAGATTTCAGTGATGCGGTTACCTTGGTTGTCATCACAAGCCATAAGCGCCGTGGGCTGTGGCAATGATTTTAACCATGTAAGCAGAGGAGGAGCTTCATAAAACCATAAATCATCAAGTGACTGCTCTTGATAGGAATAGAAATTATTGCCGAAACCATGTTCGGCTATACACTCGTAGAAGCCTTCGCAACGTTCCTGCGACCAAACGGTATCACGGTAACCATAGAAAGCGAAGTTCCGGAATCCTTTGCTTAAAAAAAACTCTGCTGCCATCCTGCCGGTTTTGTGGTAGTCGCCGGTGATGTTGGGAATATTGCTGAATCTTGATTTGTAGTCTTGCGCAATTGCGATAATTCCGTTTTTACGGAACAACTCTACATTATCATCATTATCAAATCTACCGATAATGGCGTCTGCCTGCCACGCTTTTGCCCATTTCAGAACCCCTTCTATCCCATAAGTAAGTTTATAGGAAGGTGGCATCCGGCATACAACCCATGGTTCATGTTTTTTTGAGTATGCCAAAACCCCTTTCAATAAATTGTATGAAAAGGATTCTGTAAAGTCAGTCAATAGTATCAGTCGAATCATGGTATCTGGTAAAATCAAAATAAATGAAAGAAATAGCTTTAATTTGGTTTAGAAGCCTATCAGTTGGTCGTTTCTTATCTCCTTTTGTCTTTGAATATAACGATGAAATCGTACTTAAAGAGTAATAAAATGGGATCTTACATATCGACCTGACTGATAAACAGTGGCAAGTTATAGAAAATCTTTTAGATGACAAAGGGGCAAGCGTAAATATTCTCTCCGTTCCACTTTTAATGGTATTGTTTACTTGGCAAAGACCGGAAGCAATGGTGTATGCTTCCTAAGGAGTTGCCCCTTGGGAACCAGCCAAATGTCATCCGTTTGCAGAATAATGGCGCAAAAAGATAGCGAGTATCCGCTTTTTGATAACAGATCCCTTTGTTGTTTCTGACATTCCACAGTTCTCCACTGTCTGGTCGAGTGATTTTTTCAATTTGGTCTGGTCTACATCATGCTGGTATTGGCCGACACCGATGGACTTAGGATCGATCTTGACCAGTTCCGCCAGCGGATCCATCAGCCGGCGAGCGATGGAGACGGCCCCACGGACGGTGACATCATAATCGGGAAACTCGTCACGGGCCGTTTTGGAGGCCGAGTAGATGGAAGCACCCTGTTCGCTGACAACAAAGACCTGCACGTTACGGTCGAACTGTTGGTGCGTGACGAAGTTTTCCGTTTCGCGGCTGGCAGTTCCGTTACCGATGGCGATGGCCTCTATCTTGTAAGCTTCAATCATTTTGCGGAGTTTCGAAGCCGCTTCGGTTTTCTTGTCTACCGGCGGGTGAGGATAGATGTTTTCATTATGTACCAGATTGCCTTGTGCATCGAGGCAGACCACCTTACAACCGGTGCGAAAGCCGGGATCGATACCCATTACCCGTTTTTGTCCCAAGGGTGGGGCAAGAAGCAGTTGGCGTAGGTTTTCGGCAAAGACCCGGATCGCTTCGTCATCGGCCTGTTCTTTACTGAGGGAGGCAAATTCGGTTTCGATGGAAGGTTTCAGCAGACGGCGGTAGGCATCCTGTACGGCCTCTGCCACCTGGCGGCCACATTCGTTATTGCTACGGACAAACTGGCGGTCGAGCCGTTCGAGGCATTCGTCATCGTCGGGGGTAATGCTGACTTTCAGCAAACCTTCGGCCTCGGCACGGCGGATGGCCAGCAGGCGATGGGAGGTGCAGCGTTTCAAGGGAGAAGAGAAGTCGAAATAGTCCCGGTATTTGGCGGCCTCTTCGTCTTTACCCTTCACTACTTTAGCGCTGATGACAGCCTGGCGGGCAAAGAGATTGCGCACTGCATTACGGGCACGTTCGTCTTCGCTCACCTGCTCGGCGATAATGTCGCGGGCACCTTTCAAAGCGTCCTCTGCGTCTTTGACATCGCCTTTGACGAACGCAGGAATACGGGAGCCCAGGTTGTTCTCGCGCTGCATCATCAGTAGCAGAGCCAGAGGTTCGAGTCCTTTCTGGCGGGCGGCTTCGGCGCGGGTCTTGCGTTTAGGCTTGTAGGGCAGGTAGATATCTTCAAGAGCGGTGGCATCCCAGGTGGCATCGATGCGTTGCCGCAACTCAGGCGTCAGTTTGCCTTGCTCGCCGATGGTGCCGAGAATGGTCTCTTTGCGTTTGGCGAGTTCTGAGAGTTTATCGTACTGCGTTTTGATAGATTCTATCTGCACTTCGTCGAGTCCGCCGGTGATTTCTTTACGGTAGCGGCTGATGAAAGGGATAGTGGCTCCCTCGGCTAACAGCCCGAGAGTATTACTGATCTGCTTTTCCGGCAGGTTGAGTGCTGCCGAAATCATTTTGTGAAAAATTTCCATAAACTATTTTTAGGACATTGAGCGACAAATGTACGCAATAAATCTGCTATAACCATCAACTTTTACTATCTTTGCGGGCATAAAAAAACGGATACACACACTCTAAAACAGATGAATATGCCGGTATCGTTCAAATATATTCTTTATTTACTTCTGTTAGTTATTGGTTGCTGTCCTCCCATGGCAGGACATGCTGCTACCGGTGAGAAACCCATACTGATGATCTGTTCGTACAATCCGGGAGCGTATCCGACTTCTGCCAATGTATCCGACTTTATGGACGAATATCAGAGGTTGGGGGGCAAACGGGGAGTGGTCATTGAAAACATGAACTGTAAGAGTTTCTCAGACTTTCCCCGCTGGAAGGGAGTGATGGAGAATATTCTGGATAAATATCGGGGAAGCCAGGAACCGGCGCTGATCATTCTGTTCGGACAGGAGGCGTGGGCGTCTTATCTGTCGCTGAATGACTCGGTGACAGGAGAAGTGCCGGTAATGTGCGCACTGACCAGCAGGAACGTGGTGCTTTTGCCGGACGACGGGAAAGATCTGGCACACTGGATGCCGGAATCTTCCGATTTTTATGAAGACAGTCTGAAGCACCAGGTATGCGGCGGTTTTCTGTACGAATACGACATCGCGTCGAACATCCGCATGATCCGGACAATCTATCCCGATACGAAGAACATTGCTTTTATATCCGACAATACTTACGGTGGCGTCACTTTGCAAGCTCATGTGCGAAAGGAAATGAAACAGTTTCCGGATATGAACCTGATTTTGCTGGACGGGCGCGAACATACCATTTATACTATTGTGGATGAACTTCGGAAATTGCCGAAGCATACGGCCGTTCTGTTAGGCACTTGGAGAGTGGACAAGAACGAAGGCTATTTTATGCGCAATGCTACGTATTCGATGATGGAGGCGATTCCGGATGTACCGACGTTTACGGCTACTTCCATCGGTCTGGGTTATTGGGCCGTAGGCGGAGTGGTTCCCGTTTTCCGGACGTTCGGTAAGGAATTGGCGGAGGAGGCGGTCAAGTTGTTGGATAATCCTGAAGATCCGAATATGCGAGTAGAAGTAGTGGGTACGGAAGCGTTGCTGGACAGTAAGAAAGTGAAGGAACAGAAGATAGACGTGGCCGCTCTGCCGATGAAGGTAAAGTTGGTCAATGAATCACCCTCTTTCTATAAACAGTACCGGTATCAGATTTGGGTGGGCGTAGGTGTCCTCTGCATTCTGGTGATAGGATTGCTGGTTTCTATCTATTTCTATCTGCGGACAAAGCGGTTGAAAGACGATCTGGAGCGTTCGCAAGTTGCTTTGTATGAAGCGAAGGACCGGGCGGAGGAGTCGAACCGGCTGAAGAGTGCTTTTCTTGCCAATATGAGTCATGAGATACGAACACCCCTGAATGCGATTGTAGGATTCTCGGATGTGCTGGCTTCGGGTGGGAGCTCGGAAGAGGATCAGCGGAATTATTTCAGAATTATCCAGTCGAACTCCGACCTGCTGTTACGACTGATTAATGATATACTCGATCTGTCGAGGCTGGAGGCGAACAAGGTGATACTGACACCGGAAGACTGCGATGTGGTTCAACTGTGCAGGCAGGCATTATCGTCGGTGGAGATGTCCCGCAGGGAATCGGGTAACCGGTTTGTTTTTGAGACAAAGACCGACTCCTTTGTTCTTCAGACAGATATTCAACGCTTACAGCAAGTGCTTATCAATCTGCTGACCAATGCGGCGAAGTTCACCAAGAATGGTACGATCACATTGCAGTTTGAGGTTGAGAAGGAGAAGAATCGGGTGTTGTTTGCGGTGGCGGATACCGGATGCGGCATTCCGAAGGAGAAACAGAAACAGGTGTTCGAACGGTTCGAGAAGCTGAACGAGTATGCGCAGGGAACCGGATTGGGACTCTCAATCTGTAAACTCACGGTAGATAAATGGGGTGGCGATATCTGGATCGACCCGGATTATGAAGGTGGGGCGAGATTTGTGGTTTCGCACCCGTTATAAGAAAAAGAGACTACCACAGGGTCACACAGAGTCTCATAGAGTTTATTCCCTATTTAAATTCTCCCGGTGGGACTCAGTGTTATTTGGTGGTGAATCAAATTTAAAACATGATTATGATGAAAAGATTGATTTGTATGTATGCTTTCTTGCTCTGCCTGGTATGTGTGTTGCCGGCACAAGAGAGAGAGGTGAAACTGAAAATTGTGCAGACCAGTGATGTACATGGTAATTACTTTCCATATAACTTCATTACACAAAAGGAGTGGGGCGGAAGTCTTGCACGTGTATATGCGTTGGTGCAAAAGAACCGGGAGGTGTATAAAGGAAACCTTATATTGCTGGATAACGGAGATATTCTGCAAGGACAGCCTTCGGCGTACTATTATAATTATATAGATACAGTGGCGCCTCACGTATGTGCCGAGATGATGAATTTTATGGGATACGACGCCGGGAACATGGGAAATCATGATGTGGAAACAGGACGCGCTGTATTCGACCGCTGGATTGGTGAGTGCAATTTCCCGGTGCTGGGGGCAAACATCGTTGAAACGGCTACGGGAGAGACTCATCTTCCTCCTTATCGGGTGTTGGAGCGCGACGGAGTGAAGATTGTGGTGCTGGGAATGATTACGCCGGCTATTCCCGCGTGGTTGTCAGAGAATCTGTGGCAGGGACTGCGGTTTGACGATATGGAAGAGACAGCACGGAAGTGGATGAAAGTTATTCGTGAGAAAGAAAATCCGGATCTGGTGATCGGGTTGTTTCATGCCGGACAAGATGCTTTTGTGATGTCAGGCAAGTATAACGAGAATGCTTCGCTGAATGTGGCGAAGAATGTACCGGGATTTGATATGGTGCTGATGGGGCACGACCATGCGCGGGAGTGCAAGAAGGTGGTGAATGTGGCAGGCGATTCCGTACTGGTAATCGATCCGGCAAGCAACGGAATAGTAGTGTCGGACATTGACGTGACTTTAAAGTTGAAAGACGGTAAAGTGGTGAGCAAACAGATAGACGGTGTGCTGACGGATACAAAAGAATACGGAGTCAGCGAGTCCTTTATGAGACATTTCGCATTGCAATACGGGGCGGTTGAGAAGTTTGTATCTAAGAAGATCGGGGTATTTACAGAAGATCTGTCTACCCGTCCCGCCTATTTCGGTTCGTCGGCATTTATTGATTTTATCCATTCGTTGCAACTCGATATTTCGGGAGCGGATATTTCGTTTGCCGCTCCGTTATCTTTCGATGCAGAGATAAAGAAAGGAGATATTCGTGTGAGCGACATGTTCAATTTGTATAAGTACGAAAATATGCTTTATGTGATGAAGTTGTCGGGCAAAGAGATTAAAGACTTCCTGGAAGAGTCCTATTATATGTGGACGAACCGGATGAAATCTCCCGAAGACCACTTGTTGTGGCTGAAAGAAAAGCGTAGGGCAGGTGCCGAAGACCGGGCTTCGTTCCAGAATTTTAGTTTTAATTTCGATTCGGCTGCGGGAATTATCTACACAGTGGATGTGACCCGACCGAAGGGAGAAAAAGTGACTATTGTCAGTATGGCGGACGGTTCTCCGTTCCGGATGGATCATATCTACAAAGTGGCGCTGAACTCTTATCGTGGCAACGGCGGGGGAGAACTGCTGACAAAAGGATCGGGAATCCCGCAGGAGAAACTGAAAGAGCGTATTATCTTTTCTACGGACAAGGACCTCCGTTTCTATCTGATGCAGTATATCGAGAAGAAAGGTACGCTTGATCCGCGTGCGCTGAACCAATGGAAATTTGTACCGGAAGAGTGGGTGAAACCTGCCGCAGAGAGAGATTATGAATATCTGTTTGGTGGAAAATAAAATAATATGGCTGAAGAACTGACATTTATATCGGGTAGCAAAGAGGAGCAATATCTCTCTTTGCTACCTCAGGTGAGATCCCTGATAGAGGGCGAGGTGGATTTAGTGGCCAATTTGGCCAATGTGGCTGCTGCCCTGAAGGAGGCTTTTGACTTTTTCTGGGTGGGCTTTTATTTGGTGAAGCAGGATCAGTTGGTACTGGGCCCGTTCCAAGGTCCGGTGGCTTGCACGCGTATCCGGAAAGGCAAAGGAGTTTGCGGTACTGCCTGGCAGGAGGGTGCCACGCTGTTGGTGCCGGATGTGGAAGTTTTTCCGGGACATATTGCTTGCAGTTCGTTATCCCGATCGGAAATAGTGGTTCCGCTGATAAAAGACGGTGAGGTATGGGGAGTGCTGGACATAGACAGCGATCTATTGAATTTCTTTGATGAAACAGATCGGAAATATCTGGAAGAAATGTGCGGCTATTTATCAAAATAATGACTATCTTTGCCGCCTCAAAATAAGAGTATAGTAGGTGGGACACATCAAAAAGATTCTATTATCGTTTCTGTTATTGACGCTGTTCGTAACGTACCAGGTAAGCATTACAATGTTTACTCATGTGCATTACGTGAACGGTGTGATGATAGCTCACTCTCATCCCTACAAAGGTACCCACTCGCATACTGCTTCCAACATTATTGTTATTGCACATTTTGCCGCATTCCATTCTTTGGAAGTCGATGTGCATTATGATTTTACACCCGAACGCCCGATTCTGTTCACCGTAGAGATACCAGAGAGTATACCGGTGACGGCCGGAACACATCTGCAGGTGATTTCTTTGCGGGCCCCTCCGGCAGAGTTAGCTTAAAAATGGGGATATGTCAAAATTCGCATTCACCACATAATCGGTGGTGGGCTATGCTCCCCTCTTTTCTTTTACTCATTTACATTTAAATATACTACTGCGAATCAGTATTTGGGAGTGAACATAATGCTTCCAAAAGGCGGGCACTGTGTGTAAGTGTGTTCATGTGGTACTGCTGATTCGTCTTTTATGGCTAACAAAAAAGAATGAAACATTATATAGTTATGCTTGTGCTTGCTTGTGTAAGCATGAGTTCGTATGCGGTCAATCCGATTAAAGAAGGTAATATGATTGCCGGACACGTTATTGTGAAGGGCACTGAAGAAAGTATCCCATTCGCAACAGTGATGATTTTGGGAACCAACCGCGGTGCGGTGTCCAATGAGGAAGGACAATTTGAATTCCGTAAACTGGCTGCCGGTAAATATACGCTCCGTGTACAGGTGATGGGGTATAAAACACAGGAAAAAACAATTACGGTCAGTGCAGAGGCTACGTCCGTGGTTCATTTCCAAATGGAAGAAGTAAGTTTTACGACAGATGAAGTGGTGGTTTCGGCCAACCGGAACGAGGTGAGCCGAAAGGCGGCACCGGTGGTCGTAAACGTGATGAGTGCTAAACTGTTTGAGACGGTGAACTCTACCGATCTGGCTAAATCGTTGAACTTCCAGTCGGGTCTTCGGGTGGAGAACAATTGCCAGAATTGCGGTTTCCCACAGGTGCGTATCAATGGGTTGGAAGGTCCTTACTCGCAAATCCTGATTAACAGCCGTCCTATCATCAGCGCTCTCTCGGGAGTGTACGGACTGGAACAGATTCCGGTAAACATGATCGAACGTGTGGAAGTGGTACGCGGTGGTGGTTCGGCGCTGTTCGGTGCCAATGCCGTAGGAGGAACGATCAATATTATCACGAAAGACCCGATTAATAATTCTTTCCAGGTGGCAAGCACGATGTCTAATATGAATGGCAAGTCGTGGGAGCAATATATGGGAGGAAACGTTTCTTTGGTGGCAAAAGACAATTCGTACGGTATCGCCTTGTACGAGACCTATCGTAACCGGAATCCTTATGATGCCGACGGAGACGGTTTTTCGGAACTCGGTAAGCTAAATATGAATACATTCGGGATGCGTGCTTATTATCGTCCTAACTATTTTAGCCGTATCAATGTGGAGTATCACACGACAAACGAATTCCGGCGGGGAGGAAATAAGTTCAATTTGCAACCCCACGAGGCGGATATTACTGAACAAACGAAACATATCATCAATAGTGGAGGAGTGAGTTACGATCGTTACTGGGGCGAGAAGCATAAAATGTCCGTATACGGTTCTATCCAGCATACGGATCGCAACAGCTATTACGGTGCACAGAAAGACATGAATGCCTATGGTAAGACAAACGACCTGACTTGGGTAGTGGGAGGTATGTATGTGGGCAACATGGACCGCTGTCTTTTTGCTCCGGCTACGTTTACCGGCGGTGTAGAGTATCAGAGCAACTCACTACACGATGTGATGACGGGATATCACCGCGACATGCAGCAGGATGTGCGTATTGCCGGAGGTTTTGTACAGAACGAATGGCGGTTGAACCGCTGGACGATGCTTGTAGGGGCACGTCTGGACAAGCATAACCTGATCGATCATCCGATTTTTAGCCCGCGTGTGAATTTCTTATATAAACCGAGCGATAATTTGCAGGCACGTCTGACATACTCTACCGGATTCCGGGCACCACAAGCATACGATGAAGACTTGCATGTAACGGCTGTGGGGGGTGAAGGAGTACAGATCCGGTTGGCCGACGGACTTCGTGAAGAGCGCTCCAACAGTTTCAGCGGTTCGGTGGATTGGTCGTTCCCGATGGGGCACTGGCAGTCAAACATTCTTCTCGAAGGGTTTTATACGGATTTACATCATGTATTTGTGCTCGAAGATATCGGTGAGGACCAAAATGGAGATAAGATAAAAGAGCGCCGGAACGGCAGCGGGGCCAAAGTATATGGTGTCAATCTGGATGCAAAGGTAGCCCACGGACGCGAAGCGCAGTTGCAGTTGGGATTTACGGTGCAGCGCAGCAGATATAACCGGGCGGAAGTATGGACCAGTGAAGGAGAAGAAGAGCAGACTACGAAACGCATGCCCCGTACGCCGGACTACTACGGTTATTTCACTTTTACGTCGGCACCATTAAAGAATTTCGATTTCTCGCTTTCGGGTACTTATACCGGTAAGATGATTGTGCCGCATATGGCCGGATACATCGAGAAGTCACGCATGGAGCACACTCCGCAATTCATGGATCTCAACCTGAAACTGAATTATACTTTTGTGCTGAAAGATCATATCAAAATGCAGGTAAACGGAGGAGTACAGAATATATTTAATAGCTTCCAGAAGGATCTGGACAAGGGAGAATTCCGGGATGCAGGTTACTTCTACGGACCGACTCAGCCGAGGACTTATTTTGTGGGGATAAAGATTATGAACTAAGTTTCTGATTTTATTCATATCTTTGTGATATCACATTTGAATTCTAAAAACAGAAGACCATGAATAAAGAAGTAGATCTTTCAGTATCCTGCCTTGGTAAGGTGAAAGAGCTGAAATATGATGTTATTATTTTGCCGTGGGGAGCTACGGAACCCCATAATTTACATTTGCCGTATCTCACCGATTGCATTCTCCCCCATGATATTGCTGTGGAGGCAGCCGAACTGGCACTTAGCCGTTCGGGTGTCCGTTGCATGGTGATGCCGCCCGTACCTTTCGGAGCGCATAATCCCGGGCAGCGTGAATTGCCGTTCTGTATCCATACCCGATATGCCACCCAGCAGGCTATTCTGGAAGATATCGTATCGTCCCTTCATGTACAAGGATTTCGTAAGCTGTTGATTTTGAGTGGACACGGAGGGAATAATTTTAAAGGGATGATTCGTGACCTTGCTTTTGAATATCCCGACTTTCTGATTGCTGCCGCAAACTGGTTTGAGGTGGTGTCGCCCAAAGGCTATTTTGAAGCTGAGATTGACGACCATGCCGGAGAATCGGAAACTTCCGTGATGATGCACTATCATCCGGAACTGGTGAATCTGGCTGAGGCCGGTGATGGCGAATCGAAACCGTTTGCCATTGCTTCGCTGAACGAAAAAGTAGCTTGGGTACCTCGTCATTGGGACAAAGCAACAGTAGACAGTGGTGTAGGAAACCCGAAAAAAGCAACAGCGGAAAAAGGAGAGCGTTATGTGAAACCGATCGTAGAGAAACTCGCCGGACTTTTTGAAGAAATGGCACAGCATGATCTATATGAATGATGGAAAGTGTCTGATAAAAAACAGGCAGCGTCAAATAGTTGACGCTGCCTGTTTTTTTAATTGTTACCTAAAAACTAATCTTTATTCCTATAAAAAACAACCTATTTATTAACTGCTGCAAAAATACAGCATGTAGTTGAATTACGTTTTGATATAAATCAAAAAATGTTTTTTACAGTACTCCCGAACGAACACGACTGAGTGTTTCCGGGGTCATCAGCAGGTAGGATGCAATGTGTGATAACGGAGCTCGTTTGATGATCTCCGGATGATGGTGCAAGAGTAGGTTGTAGCGTTCGCGTGCTGTTTCGAAACGCCATGAATCGGCCTTTATTTGCGATACGATGAGTGAGTATTCCAGTACCTTACGATAGAAAGCATTGATTTCTTTGGATTGTTCCAGCAACTTTTGCAGGACGTCATAAGGGAGCATATATACTACCGCCGGTTCCAATGCTTCAGCCATCAGGTGGGTAGGTTCTTGTTTTAACAGGCTTTCGATGCACATCAGGATACATCCTTCGTATGAGAAGTGCTCGGTGACATCTTTTCCGTTTTTATAATAAAATTGCCGCAACATCCCTTTACCGACAAAAACCATGTGGCGGCTTATTTGTCCTTCGTTCAACAACATTTCACCCTTTTCCAGCTCTTTGCGTATCAAGACCTGTGCCAGTAGTTCTCGTCCCTCTCTGTTCATCTCCGGATATCTGGAGTTTACAACAATATCCACTGTCTCTTTCAGGTTTTCCATTATGTTATATATTGATAAGTTATTATAGATTGCGGGGCAAAAGTACGAAAATCGGTTGATATAAATCAATTTTTCAAAGTAAAAAGATTCGTTTTACTCCGATGTCCGGCCGGAGGAAGAAGTGTATGAAAAAAAAGTTCTCTCCTTTAACATTTGAAACTTAGCTGGTTAACTTATTTCGCATAAAATCCTTGAAAAAAATGTTGCAGAAAGATTTGCGTAGTTCAAAAGTTCCCTCTATCTTTGCATCGCATTTGAGAGGAAATGCGGTTAAAAAGGAAGTTTGGGTGAGTGGCTGAAACCACCAGTTTGCTAAACTGACGTACGGGTAACCGTACCGGGGGTTCGAATCCCCCAGCTTCCGCACCAAATCTCAACTTTAAGATGACAAAGAAGAGCTGAGTTTATTGCTTAGCTCTTTTTTGAATCTAATTTTCAATCGGGTGGGTTCGTCTAACGGTTAGGACACATGCCTCTCACGCATGTAATACGAGTTCGATTCTCGTACCCACTACTATATGATAATTAGCCTTTTACGGTAGCGTAAAAGGCTTTTTTATTGCATCTTGGTTATGAATGATAAATATGAAGAGAGGCTTGGTACGGACCGTATGTTGCCACTTGTGTTCAGGATGGCACTTCCTGCGGTAATTGCACAAATCGTAAATTTGCTCTATAATATTGTGGACCGCATCTATATCGGGCATATCCCGGGAATCGGTACTCAAGCACTTGCAGGTATCGGGGTGGCAGGTTCTCTGATTATTTTGATTTCAGCTTTTTCGGCTATTGTGGCCGGGGGAGGTGCGCCTCTTGCAGCCATAGCGTTAGGGCAGGGCAACCGTACCCATGCCGGAAAAATATTGGGTAATGGCTTCGTGTTATTGCTGTTTTTTACACTTCTGACGTCCGGCTTATCTTATTTGTTTATGGAACCGATTCTTTTGTTTACCGGTGCTTCGGAACAGACGCTCGGGTACGCAACGGCTTATCTTTCGATTTATCTTATCGGTACCCTTTTTGTCGAAGTCTCTGTCGGGCTGAATACTTTTATTAATACACAGGGACGTCCCGGCATCGCTATGCTGTCGATTGTTATTGGAGCGTTGCTTAATATCTTGCTCGATCCTCTGTTTATTTTTGTCTTTGATTGGGGAGTGAAAGGAGCTGCGCTTGCCACTATTATTTCACAGGCTTGCAGTGCTGGCTGGGTATTGTTCTTTCTGACATCCCGGCGTGCTTCTTTGCGGCTCGAGCCTCGTTATATGAGGCTGGACCGGAAGGTTGTTGGAGCTATATTGGCGTTGGGAGCCTCACCGTTTATTATGGCAAGTACCGAAAGCTTGGTAGGATTTGTGCTGAACGGTTCATTGAAGACATTCGGTGATATCTATGTGAGTGCATTGACAATCATGCAGAGTGCCATGCTTTTTGTCAGTGTTCCCCTTGCCGGTTTCGCATTGGGATTCGTACCCATCGTAAGTTATAATTATGGTCATGGAAACCGAGAAAGAGTGAAGGAATGCTTCAAAATAGTGATGACCTTTATGTTTCTGTTCAATCTCGTTTTGATCCTGCTGATGATTTTGTTTCCCTCTGTGATTGCTTCGGCCTTTACTTCTGACGAAAAGTTGATAGAAACCGTAGTACAGGTGATGCCTGTCTTTTTGGCGGGGATGACTATTTTCGGGTTGCAGCGTGCGTGCCAGAATATGTTTGTCGCATTGGGGCAGGCCAAGGTTTCTATCTTTATTGCATTACTTCGTAAGGTGATCCTGTTGATTCCCCTGGCCCTTATGCTTCCATACCTGATGGGAGTGATGGGGGTATATGCTGCCGAAGCAATATCGGATGCTGCGGCAGCCATTTGTTGTACGGTCATCTTTGCGGTTCAGTTCCCAAGGATCATGAATAAATTGACGGTCCGTTCCTGACGAAATCCTGTAACACAACAAGGGGAGGCGTCAAGAGTAGATTTACACTAAGTAAGCTTCCAGGCAATGGCTTCATAAGGCCGTAACCACAGCCTGTTACCATGCAATACGGCCGGATACTTTTTATCTTCATAATTATGTAAGATGACAGTCGCTTTTCCATCCATACCCGTTGTCGTCATTCGGAGAAGTATAAATGGGGATTTCTTTCTACAAACACCTTTTAGCAGGAAGATGTTCTTAAATTCTTATGAAACAGTAGTGTACAGAAGGAGGGGGAGGGTGGTCAGGATAGTCTGAAGCTGATCCGGAGGAAAGGGCATAAAAAAAGGCTACTCTCACGAGCAACCAATCTTTGTTAACCTTAAATCTAATACTATGAAAAACACATTGCAAATATACGGATTTGGAGAATATCGGCAAATTATCCGGGTATAAATCGTAATTTTGTAACGTTATTTAGTAAATCTGTTTTTCTTGTTAACATTTGATATGTCCTTTTTAGAGCTTTCTGCCTTCTTTGTCCTGTTTCCCTCTTTTATTTAGGCGATTCCCTCTGCAGATGTAGGTTTTTTCTTTTCATGCAAATCATTTCTTTCCCTACTTTTGTTCACATCAAACTGATATAACTAAAAACTATACGATATGAAGACTTTAACTTTTAAATACTTAAAATTGTTTCTGCTGGCAGTGGCAATGATAAATCTTACTTCTTGTGAGATTGAGATAGATGACTTTTATGATGATGACAATATCGGTGGTTCGTACTATAATAAATCCCTTGATCTTTGCAGTCGTCCCTGGGCAGATACGTTTTATGATGCCGACGGGAACTATTGCTATCAGGAACTGAATTTTTATCTCGATCGCCATGGAGAAGATTATATCCGGGTGGAATATCCCAACGGACGTTATTCCGAATCGGTGTACTCCTTTACCTGGAATTGGGAGGACCGTTCGCAATACTCCCTTCGGATGGTATATGGTCCCGGTGATGTCTCTTATCTCGATGATGTCTGGATTCGAGGGAATGTGCTGAGCGGATACCTGGATGGACACGATAATTATGTTGACTTTACCGGAGTGAGATAACCTAAACTTTTATATAGATAATTGCAGGCGGATTGATATATTCTTGATATATGTCAATCCGCCTTTTCAGTGTTTTTAGATACCTTTGCAGCCCGAAACGGATAAGGTAAAATGACACACAGAATTCAACAGGAAAGCATAAAGAGACGTCTGGCAAAACTGGCTGCTCCTATTTTTATTGAGACATTACTGATTATGATGCTGGGAGCGGTGGACACCATTATGTTGAGCCGTCACTCTGACAATAGTGTAGCCGCTGTCGGAGTTGTCAACCAGATTATTATGCTGACCTTTTTGGTGTTTGAGGTGATCAACCTGGGAACATCCGTACTTTGCTCGCAGTACCTCGGCGCAAGGCTTGAAAAGAAGGTGGTTCAGGTAGTGGGGGTGTCGTTGCTTGTCAATTTGTTGGTTGGTGGAATAATCAGCCTTATTCTGTTTACAATGGCTCGCACCATTCTGCAATGGATGGGCTTGGGTCCGGAACTGATGGCCGACGGTATGGATTACATGCGTATCGTGGGTGCATTCGCTTTTTTCCAGGCTATTTCTCTCACTCTTTCCGCTTCATTGCGCAGTGCCAATAAAGCCATATATCCGATGTTGGTGACGGTAGTAGTCAATATTCTTAATATTATCGGTAATTATTCGCTGATTTTCGGTAAGTTCGGCTGTCCCGAACTCGGGGTGGAAGGGGCGGCTATTTCTACAGCCTTCAGCCGTGGAGTATCTATGGTGATTCTGTTTGTCATTCTGTTCCGCAAACACATTCATCGTTTCCCGTTGGCCTACTTCCGTCCGTTTCCTTTTATCGAATTGAAGAATTTGATGCGGGTCGGTCTGCCTTCTGCCGGAGAGCAGCTCTCGTACAGTTCATCGCAAGTGGTCATTACTTTTTTTATCAATATGCTTGGAGTCGAGGCGCTGGCTACCCGTACTTATTGTGTCAACATTATCATGTTCGTCTATTTATTCAGCATCTCCATGGCCCAGGGAGGAGCTATCTGTATCGGACATTTGATAGGGGAGAAGAAACCTCATGCAGCTTTTCTGCTCGGTAAGTACGTCATGAAGAAATCCGTAATGATTACGCTGATTCTTTCCGGTATTATTGCCGCTTCCGGGCATGCTATACTGAGTTGGCTGACTTCCAATCCGGAGATCATCCGTATGGGAGTGATTGTATTGCTGATCGATGTGGTGCTCGAGATAGGGCGTCCCATTAATATTTTTGCGACGAATGCCCTCCGTGCGGCAGGTGATGTGAATTATCCTTTCTATGTAGGATTGGTTGTGATGTGGAGTGTGGCTGTCGGCATAGGTTATTTATTTGGAATTTATTGGGCTTGGGGCATTTGCGGCATGTGGGTTGCCTTTGCTCTCGATGAAAACATTCGTGGAATTATCTTTGTCCGTCGTTGGTATGGGATGAAGTGGGTGAATAAAAGCTTTGTGAGGTCATAAATAGTTGCTATCTTTGCCGACGCTAATGCATCCTTATGCGTTTAACGGATACATTGGCTTATGGATACATTGGTAAATTATTCACATGGAGTGGTTATATAGTCTCTTTATCGAACATTCTGCTTTGCAGGCAGTTGTCGTTCTTTCCCTGATTTCCGCCATTGGGCTCGGATTGGGCAAAATTCATGTTTGTGGCATTTCGCTTGGCGTTACCTTTGTCTTTTTTGCCGGCATTCTGGCCGGGCACTTCGGATTGTCCATTGATCCGCAGATGCTGAATTACGCCGAGAGTTTCGGGCTCATTATCTTTGTATATGCCTTGGGGTTGCAGGTTGGTCCCGGCTTTTTCAGCTCATTTCGCAAGGGAGGGGTTACGTTGAATATGCTTGCCATCGCAGTAGTGATTCTGGGTACGTTTCTTGCGGTTGTTTGCAGCTATACCACCGGGGTTTCGTTACCCAATATGGTAGGCATTCTGTGTGGTGCCACCACTAACACTCCGGCTTTGGGAGCAGCCCAGCAGACGCTGAAACAGATGGGGCTTGAAAGCAGTACACCAGCTTTGGGATGTGCCGTGGCCTATCCTCTCGGAGTGATCGGGGTGATTCTGGCAGTTCTGTTGATCCGTAAATTGCTGGTACGCCGGGAAGATCTTGAAGTACAGGAGAAAGACGATGCCAACAAAACCTATATTGCCGCTTTTCAGGTACACAACCCTGCTATTTTTAATAAAAGCATTAAGGATATCGCTCATATGAGTTATCCAAAATTCGTCATTTCCCGTTTGTGGAGAGACGGCAATGTCAGTATTCCCACTTCCGAAAAGATTATAAAAGAAGGCGACCGCTTATTGGTTGTTACATCCGAAAAAGACGCATTGGCCCTTACCGTACTGTTCGGTGAACAGGAGAATACGGATTGGAACAAGGAAGATATCGATTGGAATGCTATCGACAGCCAATTGATTTCGCAACGCATCGTCGTCACCCGTCCCGAATTGAACGGGAAGAAGCTGGGAGCTCTTCGTTTGCGCAATCATTACGGAATCAATATCAGCCGTGTCTATCGTTCCGGGGTGCAATTGTTGGCTACTCCCGAACTTACCTTGCAGTTGGGTGACCGTCTGACAGTGGTCGGCGAAGCGGCTGCCATCCAGAATGTGGAAAAGGTACTTGGAAATGCCATCAAAAGCTTGAAAGAACCCAATCTTGTGGCTGTATTTGTCGGTATCATCCTGGGATTGGCCCTGGGAGCCGTACCTTTCTCAATTCCCGGTATCAGTACTCCTGTCCGGCTCGGACTTGCAGGCGGTCCTATTATTGTAGGCATCCTGATCGGGACCTTTGGACCCCGTTTGCACATGATCACCTATACCACTCGCAGTGCCAATCTGATGCTCCGTGCCTTGGGGCTGTCCCTTTATCTTGCCTGCCTTGGGTTGGATGCAGGTGCCCATTTCTTCGATACGGTATTCCGTCCCGAAGGACTTTTATGGATCGGCCTGGGCTTTGGGCTGACCCTCGTGCCTACGGTGCTTGTGGGGTTCTTTGCTTTTAAGATTATGAAGATCGATTTTGGCAGCGTTTCCGGTATGTTGTGTGGCAGTATGGCCAATCCGATGGCATTGAATTACGCCAATGATACCATCCCCGGAGATAATCCGTCGGTAGCTTATGCTACGGTCTATCCGTTGAGTATGTTCCTTCGCGTCATTATAGCCCAGGTGCTGCTCATGTTTCTTCTATAGCCATTCGGGCGAAATTTATAAATTGTAAATCGTAAAATCGTAAATTATATGACTGCTCAAAGTAATATAACCCCCGAAAGTATCGTTGCCGATCTGCGTTATCTGCAACTGCTTTCACGTAGTTTCCCTACCATTGCCGCTGCCAGTACAGAGATTATCAATCTTGAAGCCATCCTGAATCTTCCGAAAGGGACCGAACACTTTCTGACCGATATACATGGCGAGTATGAAGCTTTTCAGCATGTACTGAAAAATGCTTCGGGAGCGGTGAAGCGGAAAGTGAACGAAATATTCGGCCATACTCTCCGTGAGATCGAGAAGAAAGAACTCTGTACGCTTATTTATTATCCGGAAGAGAAACTCCAATTGATTAAAGCAACCGAAACCGATATTGACGATTGGTACCTGATCACTCTCAATCAGCTGGTAAAGGTCTGCCAGAACGTATCATCCAAATATACCCGTTCGAAGGTTCGCAAATCATTGCCGGCCGAGTTCTCCTATATCATCCAGGAGTTACTTCACGAATCGACCATCGAGCCCAATAAACATGCTTATATCAATGTGATTATCAGTACCATTATTTCCACTCGCCGCGCTGACGACTTTATCATTGCCATGTGTAATCTGATACAGCGTCTTACGATCGATTCACTCCATATCGTGGGCGATATCTACGATCGTGGTCCGGGTGCCCATATCATAATGGATACTTTGTGTGATTATCACAATTTCGATATCCAATGGGGAAATCACGATATCCTCTGGATGGGTGCAGCATCGGGTAATGAAGCTTGTATGGCCAACGTGATCCGTCTCTCGATGCGTTACGGCAATCTGGGGACATTGGAAGATGGGTATGGCATCAATCTTTTGCCTCTTGCCACTTTTGCGATGGATACTTATGCGGATGATCCCTGTACCATCTTTGCACCTAAGACCAACTTTGCCGATTCTACTTATAACGAGAAGACCTTGAGGCTGATAACCCAGATGCATAAAGCTATTACCATCATTCAGTTTAAGCTGGAGGCAAACATTATTAATCGTCGTCCGGAGTTCGGAATGGGTGGTCGCAAGTTGCTTGAGAAAATCGACTTTGAACGGGGAGTATTTGTTTATGAAGGCAAAGAATATCCGTTGCGCGATACCAACTTCCCTACGGTGGATCCTGCAGATCCTTATCGTCTGACTGATGAAGAGCAGGAATTGATAGAAAAGATACATTACTCGTTTATGAACAGCGAGAAACTCAAAAAACACATGCGTTGCCTCTTTACCTATGGAGGTATGTATCTGGTGTGCAATTCCAATTTGCTTTATCATGCCTCTGTGCCTCTCAACGAGGATGGAAGTTTCAAGCACGTGAATATCTGCGGTAAAGAGTATTGGGGGAAGAACTTGCTGGACAAGATAGACCAATTGATTCGTACGGCTTATTTTGATGAAGATGATGAAGAAGAGAAACGCTTTGCCATGGATTACATCTGGTATCTGTGGTGCGGACCGGATGCCCCTTCGTTCGACAAAGACAAGATGGCTACGTTCGAACGTTATTTCATTGCGGATAAGAGCCTGCATAAAGAGACGAAAGGATATTATTATGCTTTGCGTAACAAAGAAGAAATCTGTGACCGGATTCTTGAAGAATTCGGAGTGACAGGGCAGCATACTCATATCATCAACGGTCATGTGCCGGTAAAGACCATTAAAGGCGAGCAGCCGATGAAAGCCGGTGGAAAATTGCTGGTCATCGACGGTGGTTTTTCGAAAGCTTATCAGCCGGAGACCGGTATTGCCGGATATACGCTGGTATATCATTCACATGGTTTGCAGTTGGTGCAGCATGACCCTTTCCAGTCTACACAGAAAGCCATCGAAGAGGGACAGGACATTAAGTCGACTACCTTCGTCATCGAGTTCAATTCACAACGAATGATGGTGAAAGATACCGATAAGGGAAAAGAGCTCGTAACGCAAATTCTGGATTTAAAGAAGTTGTTGGTAGCATACCGGATCGGTTTGATAAAGGAGAAGGTCTGATCAGGTTCACCACAGAATAACACAGCGTCTCACAGAGTTTATATTAAAATTATTCCTCTGTGAGACGCTGTGTCGTTTGGCTGTGAATCAATTAGAACAGAACCACTCCTGCTTCCGCAATCACGCCTTTGTCGTAGGTCCTGGCTTTGTTATAGTAACGGCTGCCACCGTATCCGCCTGTGACGAACAAACCGAATTTATCTGTAAACCGATACTCCAGGTTGAGGCGTGCCTGCAAGGCATAAAGACGTGCCGGAATGCCTTCCACCTTTTTATTCCGGAAAGTTTCGATGTGCTGATAGCCTAAATCACCGCTTACAAACAAGTTTCTGTAGAGTGGAAGTTCAAGGCCTGCCCGATAGAATAATGCCGCAGAAAATTTATCGTCAAAATCAAGATAGTGTGTGCCTCCACCGAGGATAGTGTAGAAGAGTTTGTTCTTGAAACGTGCACCTACATTGATTTTGGTGCTGTTTCCTCCGAAGACCATTAACTGTACCTTGGTCTGCGGGTTGGCATTGACCAGTCCCAGCTGAAGTCCTTTCATATCTTCCTTATGATAGTTGAACAGTCCGATCTGCAAACCTTTTGCCTTAGAGGCAAAATTGAACAGTCCCAATTGCACTCCGTTCATTTGTCCCCCGGTTACATTGGCAAGTCCGGAAAGTTGCAGTCCGTTCATTTCTTCTCCTACCACGTTGAGCAATCCCGACATCATAAGTCCGTCATATTCCTCACCGGTTACGTTGGCAAGGCCTGCCAATTGTACACCTGCGGCTTTATCTCCTGTGATATTCATGATACCACTCATCATCAGTCCGCGCATATTGTCTCCGGCAATGTTGCTTAAACCCGTAATCAGTACACCCTTTGCTTTGTTTCCGGTGATGTTGACAAGTCCCGAAACAGACAATCCTGCCAGATTGTTGCCGTTTACGTTACTGATACCTCCAATCTGCACTCCATGCATGCTTCCTCCCGCAAGGTTGGCCAATCCGGAAATCTGCACACCGTTCATATTGTTCTGTACCATACTTCCGAAGGCATTGAAGCCTACACCGTGCAACTTATGCATTGCCGAGAAAAGCCCCAGGTTGACATATGTAGTCTGTGTACTGTCAAGTGGTTGCGTACATGCTTTTTTCCATAAAGAAAGATTGATTCCCCCACTTTTGTTTCCGCCTTTATTCTGTGCAGGCAGACAGACTGCAGCCGAAAGAAGAGCTGCTACAAGAATTATTTTCTTCATAAGCTAAATTTTTAGAACGCAAATTACGCAGATTTGCACGGATTATCCTATTAAAATCTATGCAAATCTGCGTAATCGATGTTTTTTTAAGAAAGATAGAGACTGCTTTTATCCTTTTGCCTCTTGATATAAGAAGCGTTTGATACTCTTCTTCGGAGTCTTTTCAAACTCTTCCGGATAGATTTTCATTTTCGAAATCTGGCTGTAGGCAGGAAGCATTTCGTTCAAGGTAATCCGGTTTTCTTCCATCACCCGTTCCATGTCTTCATTTTTCAGACCATGCGCAAAGGCTTCGTCAAAATCCGGATAAACCAGTCCCACCAGTTTGTCATTCTGCTGTACGATAATACTTTCGGCCACGTACGGCAGATTGTTCAGCTTATCTTCTATTTCTTCCGGATAGATATTTTGTCCGCTGGCACTCAATAACATATTCTTGCTGCGTCCCTTAATTGTGATGTTGCCTTCAGCATCTTCTAGGGCAAGGTCACCGGTATGTAACCATCCGTCTTTATCGATCACCTGGGCGGTAGCCTCTTCATTCTTATAGTAGCCTAACATTACGTTCGGACCTTTGCAGACAATTTCGCCTACTACGTTTTCCGGATCGGGTGAAAGGACTTTCACTTCCATGTTGAGTGCTGCTTTTCCACATGATCCCGGTTTGAAGCGTTTCCAGTCTTCATAACAAATGATAGGACCGCACTCGGTCATACCATAGCCCACTGTATAAGGGAAGTCGATCATTCTCAGGAATTGTTCCACCTCCTGGTTGAAGGCGGCTCCACCTACAATGACAGCTTCAAAGTTGCCGCCAAAGCCTTTTATCATCTCTTCGCGTACCGTTGCTTTAATCTTATCATTGATAATCGGCACTTTAAGCAGCAGCTTCATGGTAGGAGTCTCCAACTTCGGAAGTACGCTCTTCTTGATGATCTTTTCAATAATCAGCGGAACAGCCACGATCAGATTGGGTTTCACGTCGGCAAACGCCTGGAAGATAATCTTCGGGCTCGGCATGCGGGTGAGGAAGTAAATCTGGCAACCTACCGCAAATTCATACAGGAACTCGAAGGCCAGTCCGTACATGTGTGCCATCGGCAGCATGGATACGATCTTATCACCTGCTTTCAGTGGAAGTACCTCGAAAGCGAAAGCCGTATTCGACCATAAGCTGCGATAGGGGAGCATTACACCTTTTGAATAGCTGGTGGTTCCCGAGGTATAGTTGATAACAGCCAATTCTTCAGGCTGATCCTTATGATATTCGATATGTTCCTTACGGAAATTTTTGGGGAATTTCTTCCCGAACATTTCGTTGAGGTGTTCACGTGCGTGGGTCAGTCGTTCGCTACGTGATACCAGTAACGTAAAATCGTTCATCATCAGGATACCTTCAAGCAACGGCATGGCAGACTCATTGAGGTTTTCCCAGACCACGTCTCCTACAAACAGGAGTTTGGCCTCCGAGTGATTGACGATGTTGTGTACGTTATCAGCTTTGAATTCGTGTAAGATGGGGACGATAACCGCTCCATAAGTGAGAGTCGCGAGGAAAGTAACTCCCCAATGGGAACTATTTCTTCCGCAAACGGCTATTTTGTCTCCTTTGCGGATTCCGCTTTCTTCAAAGATGATGTGGAGCTTTTCTATTTTGCGGGCTACGTCTTTATACTGTAGGGTGGCACCTTTATAATCTGTCAGGGCGTCCAGATCCCAATTATTCTTAATACTATTTTCAATGTAAGCTATAAAACTTTGTTCCATTGTTTTTTGCACATTTGATGATAAATTGTGCAAATATAGCTATTTAATTGAGATTTGAAAGCTTGGAAGCTATTTAAATTTTTCTTTTGCAGGTTTCACTGTATTCACTACAGGGTACACAGAGGACATAGAAGTTCTGTTTTCTTTTCTATTTTATCACTCTGTATCCTCCTATGCCCTCTGTGGTGAATGATTATCCCAGATACCACTCGTACATTCTCTGTACCCCCTCTTCAATATCAATCTTATGATGCCATCCGAGGTTGTGCAATTTCGACGGATCGGTAAGTTTTCGCATGGTTCCGTCCGGTTTACTGCTGTCAAAAGTCAGTTTACCCTGATAGCCGACTGTATTTACAATCAGTCCGGCCAGTTCGCGGATTGTAATTTCTTTGCCGGTACCTATATTGATGTGGCAGTTGCGGATGTCTTTTGCACCGGCTTTGTAGGTATCCTTGAAGTCCACATGTTCCATTACGAAGACACTGGCATCTGCCATTTCTTCACTCCAAAGAAATTCCCTTAGAGGCGTTCCTGTTCCCCAAAGTGTCACCTCCGTTTCAGTAATGCCGTATTTCCGGAGAATCCGGAGGATTTCTTCGTTGGAGTTGGCACCACTGATGCCTTCTACCGGACGCAGGTTCATATCTTTACGCACGGCCTCCCAATCTCCTTTTTTCAAGCAGTGTGCCAAGTGAATTTTACGGATCATGGCAGGCAGCACATGACTGCGTTCCAAGTCAAAGTTATCGTTCGGCCCATACAGGTTGGTCGGCATCACGGCGATGTAGTTCGTTCCATATTGCAGGTTGAAGCTTTCGCACATTTTCAGTCCGGCTATTTTGGCTATGGCATAAGGTTCATTGGTATATTCCAGTGGAGAAGTGAGCAAGACGTCCTCTTTCATCGGCTGTTCGGCATCCCGCGGATAGATGCAGGTACTGCCCAGAAAGAGTAGTTTTTTCACCTGATGCCGGAAACTTTCTCCGATTACGTTCTGCTGTATCTGTAAGTTCTTATAGATAAAGTCCGCACGGTAGATACTATTGGCCATGATCCCTCCGACAAAAGCGGCAGCCAAAAACACGTACTCCGGCATTTCCTCATCAAAAAACTGCTTTACGGCCGCACCGTCCAATAAGTCCAGTTCCTTATGTGTGCGTCCCACCAGATTCGTATATCCCTTTTCCTGCAGATTTTTCCATATAGCCGAACCCACCAGTCCGTGGTGTCCGGCTACATAAATTTTTGCGTTTTTATCCATTCTGTCAATCATGTTTAGTCGCAATCATTCTTTTCACTTTGGCCATATCGTGGCGTACCATGATTTTTACCAGTTCCGGGAATGGTGTTTTGCATGGATTCCATCCCAATACGGTTCTGGCTTTGGTCGGGTTACCGAGCAATTGTTCCACTTCGGCAGGGCGGAAGTATTTCGGGTCGACCTCTACCAGTACTTTGCCGGTGGCCGTGTCGATTCCTTTCTCATTGACGCCTTCGCCTTCCCAACGCAGGTTGATGCCTATTTCGGCAAATGCCAGTGTACAGAATTCGCGGACGGTATGCATTTCGCCGGTAGCGATTACGAAATCTTCGGGTACGTCATGTTGCAGGATCAGCCACATACATTCTACATAATCTTTGGCATAGCCCCAGTCACGCTTGGCATCCAGGTTACCCAAATATAATTTATCCTGTTCGCCTTGTGCGATGCGTGCTGCTGCCAGCGTGATCTTACGGGTTACGAAAGTCTCGCCACGGCGTTCACTCTCGTGATTGAATAAGATACCGTTTACGGCAAACATTCCGTAACTTTCACGATAGTTCTTGGTGATCCAGAAACCGTATTGCTTGGCTACTCCATACGGAGAACGCGGATAGAACGGAGTCGTTTCGCTTTGCGGCACTTCCTGTACTTTTCCGTAGAGTTCGGAAGTGGAAGCCTGGTAGATGCGTGTCTGTTTTTCCAGTCCCAGGATGCGGACAGCTTCAAGCATACGCAATGTACCGAGTGCATCCGCCTCGGCGGTATATTCCGGTACGTCGAACGATACTTTTACGTGGCTTTGTGCCGCCAGGTTGTATATTTCGTCGGGTTGTACTTGCTGGATGATGCGGATCAGTGAACTTGAGTCGGTCATATCTCCGTAGTGCAGGTTGACTGTACGTTTCTGTTTCATATCGCGCACCCATTCATCAAAGTACAAGTGTTCGATCCGGCCTGTATTGAAAGAAGATGAACGGCGCAGGATGCCGTGTACTTCGTAACCTTTCTGAAGAAGAAACTCGGCGAGGAATGAACCATCCTGTCCGGTAATACCTGAAATAAGAGCTTTTTTCATGTCTATTGTTTTGAGTTTATAATCTTTTTGACGATGCAATATTCGGTATTTTCATAAGAACGGGCAATCTATCTGCTGAATTATTTTCTTTTTTCAACGGAAAAAACTTATCTTTGCTGTAATTTATTAAAATAGAAATGAATATTATGCTTTTTAATATTAAAATATCTATTCTATTTTATATAATGAATTTTATTTTAAATAAATTCGTATATGAATGATATATTTGATGAATTGGTATCATCCAACTACTGGAATGGAAAACTTCCGAAAGTGGAATTTGCCCGTAAAAGTTACACAAACCGTATATTCGGGTATGTAGGTAACCGCCTTGTAAAGGTCCTGACCGGACAGAGAGGGGTAGGTAAAGGATGCCTGTTGCGGCAGATCATCTATCAGTTGATTGCCGATGGTGTTTCATCACGGAACATTCTATATATAAGTAAGAAGTTCACAGATTCGGGCGTACTTTCCGGATATCGTGATCTGGACGACTTGCTTTTTATCTATCGTGAGAAAATCCATCCGGTAGGTAAAGTCTATATTTTTATTGAAGAAATACAAAAAGTGGAGGGCTGGGAACATTTTGTCCATTCCCATTCACAGGACTTTGTAGATACTTGCGAGCTGTTTATCAGTGGTTCCAACCAGGATATGCTTTCGGGTGAAGCCGAGAAGCTTTTGGCCAGACATTACGTCAGTTTTGAGATATTTCCCTTTAGCTTTTCCGAGCACAGGATATTGGAGAGGGTAGAGGCTACCGGCAAAAATTACGCGGAATATATGGGTAAGGGGGCACTACCCATTCTTTTCAATCTTCCGGATGCGGAGGCCGGATGGAAAGCCATTTCCGCTCTCCGCGATACGATTCTGTTTCGTGATATCATCCGCCGATATCGGATTAAGGATGCCCGCCTGCTCGAAGATGTGTTCGTCTATTTGTGCACCCATCTCGCTGAGTTGATTACTATCGGTCAGCTGGTCAGTCACTTTGCTGCCCAGAACCGGAAGACGAGTTATGATACGGTTGCCAATTATATCTGCTATCTGGAAGACACCTCTCTGATTCATCGCGTGGAACGTTATCAGATCCGCAGTAAAGAGATTCTTCTGGGTAGCTGCAAATACTATATTAACGATTGGGCATTCATGCGCCATCTGTATCCTTTTTTGCCGGTTCCCGAAAATCCTGCTTTGAGAACCAGGTTTATCTGGAACTGCGGCGTGCCGGATATACCGTTTTTGTAGGTGTGCTTCGAGGAGGCAAACTGGTCGATTTCGTTGGCAGGAAGAAAGACCGCATTGTGTATTTGCAATGTGCACCTCTGCTCAATGATGATTTTCAAGTGGAGCAAATGTACAACACGCTGGAGATGATACAAGACAATTATGAAAAGTGGGTCGTTTCTATGGACGATACCACATTGCCCTCCAAAGAAGGGATTCGTCACATACAAGTCTGGCAACTGCCTGAAATACTATAGTCTGACAATCTTTTTTGATTGCTTTGATGTCCGGATGATGCCGTTTACGAAGTTAACATCTTGTTGTTTACGAAGTTAATATCATAATTTTACGAAGTTAAAATCGTATCTTCGGGAAGTTAACTTCCTGAAGTCACGATTTTAACTTCGTATTAGTGCTTTTTGAATCGCCTTTCAATCCCTTGAGAATCAGTGCCCGTTTCCGGAGGAAAACAGCTGCATTCTTTAATTGACTGCAAGCAAACAGTATTTTCCAGAATATAAAAATGTACTGTTTGTCAGAAAAGTTCTTTTTAGGTTCCGCTTCTTTTCTTTGCCCGGTTCAACGCTGCGATCATGTATTTTCCTTTTGCTCCGATGTTACTCCAGTTCGTGCTGCAAATCAGTTTCCATACAGGGGTTCCTTTTCTCCCGTAATCCGACAGTCGCAGGATTGCTTCGATCTCTTTTTCGTCTGTTATTCCGAATCGTTCCAGGTTTCCCATTAATCCCACGTAGTTGTGTGTCATTGTATTAAATGCGTATCCGGGCATACTGACCGGCGTAGCATTGACTTCCTCTTCCTTCCCCCTTGGGGGAGCTGAGGGGGGAAATTCTCTACTTTGCTTTACTTTACTTTGTTCGGTATTGCATGCATTTTTTGCATCAGAGCCTGCATCCTGCTCTACATTTTGCGTGCAGACGGTCTTTTCTTCATTACATGTCTCTTTCGGTTTTATCAGTAGATAAGGCATGGCTGTCCAGTTCCTCTTTCTTCGCTTGGTTGCCTCTATCCATACTTTTTGTATTGCTTCAGAGGTCAGTACTTTATGTTCCGCATAGCTTCCCCTGTCTATCATTCCTTTCTCGATCATTATCTTGATAATCCCCTGCACCTCTTCTGCGTCTGCCTCTTTTCCCGTCTTGTTGGCGAAAATAAGGCATTGTTCCTCACCCCACGGAATATAATATCCTTCTTTATATATCTTGCATAGGAGTTTCAGTACAATCGCGAGTCCTTTCATGCCATATTTTGCTTCTATTACCTCCATTGCGTTCTCTTCCATAAAATTCACAGCTATTGGAAAGTAATTTATTCCATCGTATGTTGTTGCCATAATTGTTAAGTTGTTATGTTGCTGATTAATTGGTCACTGAAAGATTCTCCTATACGATCGCTCTCCATTCCATGAAATTCTCTATTTTGAAGGTCATCCACCTTTGTTGCTCCACATCCCGGTAGACCACTGTGTTTTTTATTTCCATCGGATCATACTGCTTTCCGAAATCTTTTTCGTATCCCACCAATGTTCCTTTCACCAGTTTGAATGTTCCGTCCTGTTTCATATAAGCTACGGCTGCATGTCCATATTGCATATATTCTATGAGGGCTTCCAGTCGTTCTGCCATCCATTCGGAGCACTGTTCTGTGTAGTCCTTTTCGAGCATGATTTGTCTTTTCCATTTTCCTTTCATCATTTCGTTTTTCGATACTGCTTTCCTGTTCTTTTTCATAATTGATTTTTTTAAGTTTATTAATGAGTTATTGTCGGGCTTTTATTTTTACCCATGGCAAAGTACGGTAATAAGTTTTGAATAGACTAATCCTGTAAAAGTACTTTAGAAAGGGGCTTTTACAGGATTTTAACAATCGGTTATTCGCTTTCATCTCGCTTTTTCCGGAATGCTCTGGCATATTTTTTCAGCTCTGATAGAAAAGAACGTTTATTGGGCTCTGTAGCAATGCCTTTGCGCTGATATTCAAAGGTGAGATAATCTTTTATTGTTTCCTGTAGTTCTTCAATGGGTCTGTTTTCCATGCTGTTGATTCCGCCTTTGATAAAGCTTTCGGTAAGTGCCTCCATTAGCTTTCCTTTGCCTTTTGTGATGTGTAGTGGTTCTCTAACCTTTTGATTGAGGCTGAATTGCAAGTCAGCTTTACCCGCAAAGATTACTTTTCCATTTACTTCGATGGTTACTAAGTTATCATTCAATGAGATAACTACTTTTTTTCTTCCATAATGTTAGTTGTTAAATGAATTTATGAAAGGACAAAGTTTGTATAAAAAAATATAAATATAAAAGAATACCGGAGTTTTTTTAGTTTAAAGGGAGAATCTTGAAGTGTAAGGATCTTGTTATTAGTTATTTATCTTAAGATATAGGCGTTGTTTCAAAAAACGTTCGTTTGATTGAACAAAGGTAAGGAGTCTGTTTTAATGTACAAAATATTTAGTGGATAAAATTTTATCAAAGATTTTATGTTGCTGATTCTCAAATATATATAGAGCAAAAAAAGTTCTTTGTTCAGCTACTTTACAATATTCATTTTTTCATCGAAAAAAAACTCAAAAATGCTGTTTCAAAAGACGAACGTTTTTTGAAACACATTCGTTCGTTCTCAACTTCTAAAAATGTTTCGTAAAATTTGACGGTTTGAAAGAGAAAAGATGTCTCGTTCAAACCGCGAAGCGCACCCGAAATAAAGGAAAATTTCCCCAAGTATAAATCGTAAATGTCTGAACAACAGAAGTATTGGTTTGCCGCCCGTACCCGAGATAAACAAGAGTTTGCTATTCGTGACTCTCTTGAAAAATTGAAGACTGAACTTGATCTCAATTACTATCTTCCCACTCAGTTTGTCATCCGGCAGTTGAAATATCGTCGAAAACGGGTGGAAATCCCTGTTATTAAGAATCTTATCTTCATCCAAGCTACCAAGCAAGATGCTTGTGATATTTCTAATAAATACAATATCCAGCTTTTTTATATGAAAGACCTGCTTACCAGGGCTATGCTGATAGTTCCTGATAAACAGATGCAGGACTTCATATTTGTCATGGATTTAGATCCGAATGGCGTCAGTTTCGATAATGACCATTTATCTGTCGGTAGCAGGGTTCAGGTAGTTAAAGGTGATTTCTGTGGTGTCGAGGGCGAACTTGCCAGCGAGGCCAACAAAACTTATGTTGTTATTCGTATTGCCGGTGTATTGAGCGCCAGCGTCAAAGTTCCTAAAAGTTATTTACGTGTCATTTAAGTTATGAATACACTCACTTCTCAAATTGAACAATTACAGAGTCTCGCGCACGAGTTACTCTATTTAGGTGTGGATGGTGCTCCTATTTATACCGATCATTTCCGTCAGTTGAACAAAGAAGTTTTAGAACAATCCGATGCGTTGTATCCTCAGCGTGGTGCTACTCCCGAAGAGGAAGCAAACATCTGTCTGGCATTATTGATGGGTTACAATGCAACCATCTATAATCAGGGTGACAAGGAGGAGAAAAAGCAAGTTGTTCTCAATCGTTGTTGGGACGTGCTTGACCAACTTCCTGCTACTTTATTGAAATGCCAGTTGTTGACTTATTGTTATGGTGAGGTGTTTGAAGAGGAGTTGGCGAAAGAGGCGCATACTATCATAGAAAGTTGGAAAGATAAAGAACTTTCTGAAGATAAAAAAGAGGCAATCAATAATTTGAGAAATTTGGAAGAGAATCCATATCCTTATAGTGAAATGGAATAGAATAATTCTATTTTTTTTATTTATTTAACTTATGAAAGGCATTGTTTTAGCTGGGGGATCTGGTACACGTTTATATCCTATTACTAAAGGAGTAAGCAAACAACTTCTTCCAATTTTCGATAAACCCATGATTTATTATCCCATCTCTGTACTTATGTTAGCTGGGATACGAGAAATACTAATTATCTCTACTCCTCATGACTTACCGGGTTTTCAACGTTTACTGGGTGATGGTTCTGATTTTGGAGTACATTTTGAGTATGCAGAGCAGCCTTCTCCTGATGGTTTAGCACAAGCATTTATTATTGGAGAGAAGTTTATTGGCAGTGATTCTGTTTGTTTAGTTTTAGGAGATAATATTTTTTATGGGCAAGGTTTTACGCACATGTTGCATGAAGCGGTTCATTCTGCTGAATCAGAAAACAAAGCAACCGTTTTTGGCTATTGGGTAAGTGATCCTGAACGCTATGGCGTTGCAGAGTTTGATCAGGAGGGAAATGTACTCAGTATTGAAGAAAAACCTCAAATACCTAAATCACATTATGCTGTTGTAGGACTTTATTTCTATCCTAATAAAGTGGTGGAGATAGCCCAAAATATCAAACCTTCCCCTCGTGGAGAATTAGAAATAACTACTGTTAATCAACAGTTTTTGTTAGATCAGGAACTGAAGGTCAAATTATTAGGGCGTGGCTTTGCTTGGTTGGATACAGGTACGCATGACTCTCTGTCCGAAGCGAGCACTTTTATCGAAGTGATAGAAAAACGTCAAGGGCTGAAAGTTGCTTGTTTAGAGGGAATTGCTTTTAGGCAAGGTTGGATTTCTTCCGAGAAGATGAAAGTATTGGCACAACCGATGTTAAAAAATCAATATGGTCAATATTTGCTGAAAGTAATAGAAGAAATTGCAACGAAAGGATGATAGGATATTTATATATTTTTGGTACTATTTTATTTACTGTCTTTGGTCAGATACTATTGAAATGGAGACTTTCTATGCTTCATTTTACGCTTCCTGACACAATGCTTTCTGATAAATTACTCACTTTAATCAAATTGGTTTTTGACCCTTTCATTTTTGTCGGGTTTATTTCAGCTTTTATTGCTTCTCTTTTTTGGATGGCTGCAATGACTAAATTTGAGATCACTTATGCTTATCCTTTTATGAGCTTGTCTCCCGCAATTGTTTTTCTTGTAGGAGTATTCTTACTAGGTGAAACCTTTACAATTGGAAAGGTACTAGGGTTAATTATAATAGCAATTGGTATTGTTGTAACTGTAAAATTTTAATATGAGAAAGAAAATAGCAATTATTGGAGGGAGTTATCTTCAATTACCTGCCGTTCTAAAAGCACATAAATTAGGGCTAGAAGTACATTGCTTTTCTTGGGAGGAGGGAGCTGTTTGTGCAGAATATGCCGATTATTTTTATCCAATATCGATTCTTGAAAAGGAGAGAATATTATCTGTTTGTCGAGAGATTGGAGTGGATGGTGTTATGACAATAGCATCGGATGTAGCAGTTATTACAGTTAACTATGTGGCAAAGAGACTAGGACTGGTATCTAATCCAGAGGAATATTCTTTAATAACGACGGATAAGTATTTCATGAGACAATGCTTCTCTAAAAATCAATTACCCTCACCACGTTTTTGTTTGGCTACTATTCAAGAATATGATATAGCTCATTTTTCTTATCCTTTAATAGTCAAACCAACTGATCGTTCTGGAAGTCGTGGCGTTGAGAAAGTTTATTCAAGAGAAAGTGTTGCAATGGCTGTTGAAAGGGCTTGTAGTGAATCATTTACTCACACAGCCATTATTGAAGAATATATTGGCGGACGTGAGGTAAGTGTCGAGTCTATCTCTTTTGATGGATGCCACTATGTTTTGGCTGTTACGGATAAGATCACTACGGGAGCTCCTTTTTTTGTTGAACTAGAGCATCATCAGCCTTCCCTGTTATCTGAGTCTTTACAGAATGAAATACGTAAGATTGTCTTGGAATCTTTAACCGCATTACATATTCAATACGGTGCTTCTCATTCTGAATTAAAAATAACTGATGATGGTCAGATTTTCATTATTGAGATTGGCGCAAGAATGGGTGGAGATTTCATTGGCTCCGATTTGGTCCAGCTGAGTACAGGCTATGACTTTTTAGCTGCTACTATAAAGGTTTCGTTAGGTATTTTTGATAAACCCATTATGAATGAATCTCATTGTTCTGGTGTTTATTTCCTTTCAAAAGAGACAGAATATTTACGAAATGTAATTATGAACGCTTCTAAATATCCTGAAATAGTAAGGGCTGATATTACAGATGAAAATTTGAAGAATATAGAGTGTAGTAGTGATAGAAGTGGATATTTGATCTATCAATCGGATAAACGTTTTAACCTTTAATTTTCAAGTTCATGCAGACATTTATTTCTGTAGTTACAACTTTATATAAATCTGCCAACTATTTAGAACGGTTTGTACAATTATGTGAAAGGGCTTTTTCTGAGCTTGAGTGTATGAATTGTGAGATAATTATGGTCAATGATGGATCTCCCGATAACTCTTTGGAAAAAGCTCTTGAACTTAAGGAGGAATATCCAAACATTGTAGTTGTTGACTTGAGTCGAAATTTTGGACATCATTACGCACTTTGGGCTGGCTTATCTATTTCAAAGGGAGAATATATATTTACGATTGATTGTGATTTAGAGGTTTCTCCATTATGCTTGGTTAATTTCATGAATCGAATGAAATCAGGAACAAATATTGATGTCGTTTATGGTATTCAAGAAGTAAGAAAAGGACATATAGTAGAAAGATTGGGAGGGGCACTATTTTATAGTATATTTAATAAAATAAGCGGTATTCAGATGCCTAAAAATGTACTTACGGAAAATTTGATGAATCGCAAATATATAGATTCACTATTGAAATTGGGAGATAAATCCTTATTTCTTGCAGGTATGTATCAATGGGTTGGATTCAATCAAGTACCTCTTATCGTGACTAAGGGGTTGCGGGAGGGTAAAAGTACCTATACATTAAAAAAGAGAATTGCATTGACTTTTCAGGCAATAACGTCTTTTTCCTCTTATCCATTGATTGTTTTGCTGAATGTCGGTTTTTTGATTACAACCCTTAGTTTTATTTGGGGGATTGGTTTTATTATTTATCGTGTGTTTAATCCTGATATTGTTTTATTAGGATTTACTTCTTTATTTGTTTTAATACTTTTTTCATTAGGTATTATTGTCTTTTCTTTGGGGGTTATTGGCCTATATATAGACCGGATTTTTACCCAAACGAAAAATCGTCCTACATATATAATTCGGGAGATTTATTGATGAATATCTTATTATTAGGTGCTAGTGGATTTGTAGGTTGTTATTTGTATGATATATTACAGGCGAAAGAGTATTCCGTGACAACTGCTTCCCGTCAGAATGGAAATATTACGATTGATTTGTCTCAGTATTCTCAATATAAAGAAAAGTTTGATACTTTATCATTTGATGTCGTTGTAGTAGCAGCAGTTGTATATGCTGATTCATTGCCGGAATCATTAGTGAATGTTCAAATAGTCACCAATACTCTTGAGTATTTTTCTAAAAAAGTTAATCAAATTATTTTTCTGTCTAGTTTGTCTGCATTGGCTGAAAATAAATATTCTAATGTTTATAACTATTCGAAATATTTGTCAGAGGAAGTCATTCGTTATTATACTGTTAATTATTCCAATATTTGTGTTTTGAGGTTTGCTCAGATAATTGATATAAATGGTTTAAGTCGTTCTTCACAGAAAGGCTTCCATTATATCGTGGATTCTATTAATTCAAATGCTTCATTGGGAGTATACTCTTTAAACGATCATCCTCGTTCCTATATCTCTGTTATCAATGTGTGTGATGTTATTTTGTTTGCTGTAAATCACCGGATCTTAGGCTTTCATGATATTATCATTAAGCCATTACTTACTCTTAAGGAGTTAGTGAATTTGTTGATAGAGGCAAAAGGTGATTATAGAGGAAAAGTTGAATATCTGGATAAAGAAGCTCTTCATTATTATATTCCAGAATCATCAAGGACTTTTCAAGATGTTATTGATGCTTGCCAATTAAAGGAATATTTGGTTTCATTTATTAAATCTTAATTATATGAATATATTAGTTACAGGAGTGGGAGCCATTATTGGGTATGGTATAATTAATTCTCTTCGTCGTATTGAAGATCTAGATATATATATTGTTGGTATGGATATCTATCATGATGCATATGGACAATTTATTTGCGATAAATTTTACATTGCGGAAAGAGCAGACTCAGACTGTTATCTTACTTTTTTAAATACTTTGATAGAAAAAGAACAAATAGATTTAATTATTCCAGGTATTGAGCAGGATATGTACCGAATGAATGATCTTAAGGATCACATAAAATGTAAAGTTGTACTCAATAATGAATTATTAATATCTATATCTAAAGATAAGCTTCAAACTTTTGAGTATATGCAATCACATACGGAACTTAATTTGATTCCTACACTTTTTAATGTTTCCTATGAGAAATGTGTGACTCAATTAGGCTCTCCTTTCCTCTTAAAACCTCGTCAATCATATGCTTCAAAAGGAATACATAAGATATATTCTCTTAAAGACTTTGAATATTATAATTCTCAGCAAGATAATAATATATTTCAAAGAATAGTGGGTTCAATGGAAACGGAATATACTATTTCTATTTTTGGTGATGGTCGAGGAGAATACTGGGACTATATTATATTAAAACGAAAATTAGCCCAAAGCGGAGCTACAGATAAGGCGGAAGTCATATTGGAGGATTCTGCGATAATGAACTATGTTTCTGATCTTTGTAAGATCCTTAGGCCTGTTGGGCCAACCAATATCCAATTAAGGCGGGAGGGAGAACAATTGTATTTACTTGAAATTAATCCTCGAATATCTAGTTCATGCTCTATCAGGACTAGTGCGGGATATAATGAACCATTTATGTGTTTGTGTTATTATTTGGGGGTACGAAAATACTTCCCCAATGAAAAGAAGTTTATAAAATCCGTAAGATATATTGATGATTATATTTATGGGTAAAATTGCTTTTATCAGTGATATTCATGGAAACTTTCCTGCTTTACAAGCCGTTTGGGCTGATATAAAAAGTAGAGGAATATCAGAAATCTATTGTTTGGGAGATTTAGTTGGATATTACTGTCAGATTAATGAAGTTATTTCTTTTATAAGAGATAATCATATTCCATGTTTGATGGGTAATCATGATTATGCTCTATGTTATAATGAAGGGAAGATTACACGTTCTAAGACTTGTACTTCTATCTTAAAAAGTCAATTATCTTTTATATCAATCACTAATTTATATTTTCTACGTACTTTGCCTTTAAGTTTTCATCTTTCGTTGGAATCACATTCTTTTTGGTGTATGCATGGTGGCCCTAATGACCCTATTGATGAATATTTTAATACTAAAGTGGAGATCGGATTCAGTAAAAGTGCTTTGGGGGTTTCACATCTTGTTACAGCACATTCTCATATTCCGGAAATAAAGTTTTTAGGTGATGTTTGCTATGCAAATAGTGGATCTGTAGGACAACCCCGAGATTATATAAATACTGCCAGTTATCTTCTTTTCGAGAAAGGTGCATTTGAGGTGATTAGAGTTCCTTATGATATTGATAGCATTGTGACTTGTATGAAGGAAAATGGTTATCCCGAATATATAAGTAGTATCCTTTATCGTGGGTGTAGAATAGGTGAATAATATTTAAATTTTTTATATGATACCTTTTAATAAACCTTATCTGACAGGTAAGGAAGCACACTACATGTATCAAGCCGTTTTTTCTGGAAAAATTTCAGGGAATGGTATGTTTACAAAGAAATGTCAATCTTTCTTTGAAATTCGTTATGGTTTTAAGAAGTGTTTATTAACTACTTCTTGTACTGATGCCCTTGAAATGGCCGCTATTCTTTGTGATATTCAACCGGGAGACGAAGTGATAGTACCTTCTTATACGTTTGTGTCTTCAGCATTGGCATTTGTTAGGCAAGGGGCGAAAATTGTTTTTGCGGATAGTTGTACTGATAATCCCAATATTGATGCTGATACTATAGAAGCGTTGATTACTCCTAAGACAAAAGTGATTGTCCCTGTTCATTATGCCGGAGTAGCTTGTGATATGGACAAGATTATGGATATTGCTGCCCGACATAGTCTTTTGGTTGTAGAAGATGCAGCTCAGGCTATTGATTCTTTTTACAAGGGTAGGCCATTAGGAGGAATTGGGCATATGGCTGCTTTCTCTTTTCATGAAACTAAAAATATAATTTCAGGTGAAGGAGGAATGTTGGTTATTAATGATGAACGTTTTATTCGTCGTGCGGAAATAATATGGGAGAAGGGCACTAACCGTACTGAATTTTTTCGTGGAGAGGTGAATAAATATGGTTGGGTGGATACGGGTTCTTCATTTTTGCCATCTGAAATTATTGCCGCTTTCTTGTATGCGCAACTAGAGAATCTTGATATGATTCAAGATAAAAGAAAAGAGTTATGGAATGGTTATTATCACTATTTGAAACCTTTGGCAGAGAAAGGATTATTTAGATTGCCTAATCTTCCTCTATATGCTACAAATAATGCGCATATGTTCTATTTGGTATGTAATAATTTGGAAGAACGGTCGGCTTTGATAAAACACTTAAAAGAAAACAATATTCTTGCGGTTTTTCATTATTTGAGTCTACATAGTAGTGAATTTTATAAAGATAAGCATGATGGGAGGGAGTTACCGAATTGTGATCGGTTTGCAGATTGTTTGGTGAGGTTGCCGTTGTTTTATGAATTGGCAATAGATGATATTTATTCTATACAAAACGTGATAAAATGAAAAATCAGATAAAATGTATTGATAAAACTTTGCTTATACCTATTGTATTCTATATAATAACAAACATATTTATGTTGTTTATGGATGGTTTATGGTGGGATGATTGGGTCTATTTAAACACTGATAACGAATATGTTAAGGAACAATTTGAAAATAATGGGGGATATTTCTCGTTTATATTATATGATGTTATAGCTCATTTTGTAAACTGGGAAAATATATCTTTGGTTTACAGGACTATATCATTTATTCTCGGACTGTTAAATCTGGCAATCGCTTATCTGTTGCTACATCAATATCTGATTAATCGAAATGCTATTTTATGGATATTGTTACTTGTTGCGACTTCTCCTTTATTTTCTGCAAAAATAACAATGATTTGTACTCCATATGGATTAGTAGCTTTGTCTTTTTATATTGGCTGCTATTTTTTTAATAAGTATATTAAAAATGGTGGTACTATACATAGAGTTTTAAGTCTTCTATTTTTTTTTCTAAGCTTATGGATTTGGTATCAAGCGATTGTTCTTATACCTTGCTTTGTAATAATAACTCTTATAGGTGTGAGTCATTGTAATATTAAGGAAAGTGTTACTAAATTAATATGTTATCTTGATTTCTTGTTATTGCCTGTTCTATTTTGGATTTATCGTTTTTTCTTTTTATTACCGCAACACACACATGTTGATTACTATAAAATAACTTTTAAATCATTATTAAAATTACCGTTGGAAATGGTGCATTTTCCTATTCAAAGTATAGCTGACTATTTTTATAGTATATTCTCTTTATATAATAATTGGATACTGTTTTTTGTCGTTTGTTTCGGAAGTGTGGTGATTTACTTCTTATTTCATGATAGAAAAAGTAGTAAATACGATAGCGATAATGTGAAAAGAATATTATTTTTTTGCTTGACTTTATCTTTTGTTGCAATTCTTCCGCCATTACTTATAGGTAAATCCGTACCAATTATTTTTTCAATGAATTCACGTTTTCAAGCACTGTATATTTTACCTGCCTCTGTCATATTATACTGCATTGTAGATGTTTTGTTTAAATCAAAATTTAGACAGATGGTTCTTGCATTTTTAGTTTCATCTTCTTTCTTGTTATCTTTTACAATGTTATTGGATTTTCAGAAATCTTGGTTTAAGTCACTTTCAATTTGTGCTATAATAAGGGAGGAAACATTGCTACAAAAAAAGAATACTAATATTGTATTTAATGATTTAACAAAGAAATGGGGAAATTATAAAAATAATACTCTTTCTGGATATGAATTAAATGGCATTTCAAAAATGGCTTTGAGAGGTGATGAATCTCATAATTATATTTCTGTGGAGGATCTTTCAGAAATTGTACTAAATAACATTGATTTGAAAGATATATACAATGCGAGAAATGCTTCCAATCTGCAAAATTACGAATTACTGTTTTCATTGAATTGCATAAAAAGTGTATATTATGATAGAGTTCTTTATTTGTCATTTTTGTATTATTATGACAATGAACTTTTTTATCACGAATTAAGTGAAATGTTTGAATATAATATAAGCAAAATAGAATCAGAAAATTTTTGGAAAGGTAGATTATGCAAGCAATAATTTTAGCAGCAGGGATGGGTAGAAGACTTGGTGAGTTGACTAAGAATAATACGAAATGTATGATAGAAGTGAATGGTATATCTCTGATTGATAGACTTCTTACTCAACTTTCTCATTTAAAATTAAATAAAATCATTATTGTGACTGGTTATGAAAGTGAAAAACTACGACTACATATTGGTGAGGAATATTTAGGTTTAAAGATACAGTATATAGAGAATCCAATTTTTTATTGTACTAATAATATTTACTCTCTTTCTCTTGCTAAAAATGAACTTCAGGAGGATGATACTTTGTTAATTGAGTCTGATTTAATTTTTGATGATTCTATTTTTAAAGAATTGGTTGAAGATGCATATCCTAATTTAGCTTTAGTTGATAAATATGAACCATGGATGGATGGAACTATGGTTTGTCTAGATGAAGAAAATAATATAATCAATTTTATTTCTAAACGAAATTTTGATTATGGAAATGTTTCTTCTTATTACAAAACTGTTAATATATATAAATTTAGTCGAGAATTTGCTCAAAATAGTTATGTTCCATTTTTAGAGGCTTATACGAAAACTTTAGGTAATAATGAATATTATGAGCAGGTGCTTCGCGTAATCACTTTACTTGATCGCTGCAATCTAAAGGCTAAAGTATTATCAGGGCAAAAGTGGTATGAAATTGATGATGTACAGGATTTGGATATAGCAGAAACGCTTTTTGCTAATAATGATAAGAAAGTTTCACTCTATCAGAGACGTTTTGGAGGTTATTGGAGATTTCCCTCATTATTAGATTTTTGTTATTTGGTTAATCCTTATTTCCCACCTATCAGAATGCGTGAAGAACTAAAAGCGAATTTTGATAATTTATTGACTGAATATCCATCCGGAATGGAAGTTAATAATTTATTGGCAAGTAAATATTTTAAGGTTAGTAAAGAGCTAGTGTGTGTTGGGAATGGGGCCGCTGAATTAATTAAAGCTTTGATGGATTTCTCTTCTGGTAACATTGGCGTCATTTATCCAACATTTGAAGAATATCCGAATAGATGTGAAACAAAACGAATAATTTCATATATACCGAATAGTTTAGATTTTACATATTCTGTTCATGATATTATTTCTTACTTCGAAAAAGAAAATATATCTTCTTTAATTTTGATTAATCCAGATAATCCATCAGGTAATTTTATTAGTAAAGATAATATTTTATATCTACTAAAATGGGCAGAATATAATAATATTAGATTAATTATTGATGAATCGTTCGTTGATTTTTCTTCTGATATGGATAGTAGTTTGATACATGATGATATTTTATATCAGTATCCTAATTTGGTCGTTGTGAAAAGTATTTCTAAGTCTTACGGCGTTCCTGGATTAAGATTAGGTGTGGTAGTGTCATCTTGTCGTGAAATAATTGATTATTTGAAACGTAGTTTATCAATATGGAATATTAATTCTTTTGCCGAATTTTACTTGCAGATATTTGGGAAGTATGAATCTGAATATAATGTGGCACGTGTGAAATTTATAAAAGAACGAGAAAGATTCTATAAAGAATTATGTGAAATTGATTTTTTACGAGTTATTCCATCGGAAGCAAATTATTTTTTGTGTGAGGTCATTAAGCAATATACATCGGAGATGTTGGTTCATATTCTTCTTGATAAATATAATATACTTGTAAAAAATTGTAGTTGTAAAAAAGCTTTTGATAATCGAAATTATATAAGAATTGCAGTGAGAAATACAATAGATAATAATAAATTTTTAATGGCTTTAAAACAATTATAAGATGAACTTGTCTATTGATGAAATGAAATCTGTGCAATTGGAGATATTGGAACAAATATCTCTATTTTGCAAGTCTAAGGGCTTAAAGTTCTTTTTATCTTATGGAAGTCTATTGGGTGCCGTTAGGCATCAAGGATATATTCCATGGGATGATGATATTGACATTGCTATGCCTAGACCAGATTTTGATATTTTTATAAGGCAATTTAATGATTTTTCTACGGTTTATAAAGTTAGATATATAAAAAATGATCCTAAATATCCGTATTTATGTGCTAAAGTTGAAAAAGTATCTACAGAATTAAAAGAGCCTGTTAAAATATATTATTCTATTGGCGTAAATGTAGATGTTTTCTGTATTAATGGGGCATCTTCAAATTTGCTTGTTGCTTATAGTTATTCAATATTGGCTAGACTTATTGGAGCTGGGTTTAGTTTGAAAATAATGAATTATACAAATCGTGGTATATTTAAAAATATAATCTTTACTTTGGGCAAAGTGCTATTATTCCCATTTCCAATTAGTTTTTTTCCGAAGATCATTGAATGTATTGGAAAGCGTAACGATTATGAGAAATCTAAATATGTTGCAAATTTTGCATATTCCTTAGGGAAACGTGAAGTTGTTTTAAAAGAAGTATATGGTGAACCGAGTCTATTGTGGTTTGAGGGAAAGAAATACCCTTGTCCTCAAGAATGGCATACACTACTTAGGTCTTTTTTTGGTGATTATATGACTCCACCAGCAATTGATAAACAGGTTAGCCATCATTTGTTTAATGCTTATAATAAATAAATTAAAATGTTGAGAGTTTTAGTTACTGGAGCTGATGGGTTTATTGGCTCTCATTTGACAGAGATGCTTTTACGACAAGGTTACAATGTACGTGCTTTGTCTTGTTATAACTCTTTTAATAACTGGGGATGGTTAGAGGGATTTCAACATCCTAATCTTACTATTGTTTCTGGCGATATTCGTGATGCTTGTTTCTGTAGATATATTACTTCTAACATAGATGTTGTTTTTCACCTAGCTGCTCTAATTGCAATTCCATACTCCTATATTGCTCCTGATAGTTATGTCGATACTAATATTAAAGGAACATTGAATATCTGTCAGGCAGCAAAAGAAAATGGAGTAAAACGTATATTAGTGACTTCAACATCCGAAGTATATGGTACTGCACGTTATGTGCCAATAGATGAGAAACATCCCAAACAGCCTCAGTCTCCTTATTCAGCAACTAAGATAGGTGCAGATGCTATTGCTTTGAGTTTCTTTAATGCATTTCAATTGCCCGTTGTTATTGTACGTCCTTTTAATACATATGGTCCAAGGCAGTCGGCTCGCGCTATTATACCGACTATAATAACTCAGATTGCTAGTGGCTGTAAAGAGATAAAACTTGGTGATTTGTCTCCGACGCGTGATTTCAATTATGTAAAAGATACTTGTAGAGGTTTCATTGAATTGTCAAAATGTGATGCTGCAATAGGAGAGGAAGTTAATATATGTAGTAATTATGAAATATCCATGAAGGATACGTTGAAGTTAATTGCTAAATTAATGAATTCTGATGTGAAATTTGTTGAGGACACTCAGAGATTGCGTCCACAAAGTTCAGAGGTCTTCCGGCTTTGGGGTGATAATACTAAAATAAAAAAGTTAACGGGCTTCACTTCCTGTTATTCTATTGAAGATGGGTTGAGAGAGACAATCTCTTGGTTTAAAGATGAATTGAACTTGAAGAAATATAAGTCTGATATTTATAATGTTTAGTGATATTGTTTCTTTCATCCATAGCCTGTTTGGTACAGATGAGTTTGTTCCGTTGCACGCTCCGTTGTTTATCGGCAACGAAAAAAAATACCTTGCAGAATGTATTGATACTACTTTTGTCTCGAGTGTGGGCAAGTTTGTCGATCGTTTTGAAGAGCTTGTTGCTTGCTATACGGGTTCAAAAAGAGCTGTTGTCTGTGTGAGTGGTACTAATGCATTGCACATGGGTATGCTTCTTGTCGGTGTCGAGCGTGATGATGAAGTTTTAACTCAGG
>OHJX01000055.1_pt1 | contig 63346 bp, 56 predicted proteins | sample 1568671 | NCBI WGS metagenome assembly OHJX01 (sample SAMEA3879589, study PRJEB24766) | human gut metagenome | biome: human-associated habitat; feature: feces | place: USA | collected 1985/1987 | reverse complement strand
TGATCAGATCGCCCTGATCTGCTGTTCTTGCATTGAACTCTTTTGTAAACTGTACAATGTTTACACCATGCTGACCCAGAGCCGGTCCAACTGGTGGTGCTGGTGTTGCCTTACCAGCAGGAATCTGTAATTTGATGTATCCTGTTACTTTCTTTGCCATTGTAATGACCTCCTATAATGTGGTAATTGCGGGGATTTCCCTCCCACGAACCATATCGCTATGATTCTTTACAATTTTTTAACTTCTGCGAAACTGATCTCAACAGGAGTTTCGCGTCCAAACAACTCAACATTGATCGTTACAAGCTGCTTCTGCCTGTTGATACTCTGAATCATTCCAGTCGTATCTTTCCATGCACCTCCGGTAACAACTACGCTGTCGCCTTCTGCATAATCGATTTCGATGGCTTCCGGCTGAATACCCAGCAGACCGATTTCCTCTTCGGTTAACGGCACCGGTTTTGATCCCGGTCCGACAAACCCTGTCACACCACGAGTATTCCGAACGACATACCAAGTATCATCGTTCATCACCATATTAATCAGAACATATCCCGGAAACAATTTTTTGGATACCTGCTTCTGGGCTCCGTTCTTCACTTCCACCACATCCTGCATGGGTACCCGAACCTCCAGAATCTGATCTTCCAGATGCCGGTTCTCGATTGTCTTTTCAATGTTGGCCTTTACTTTGTTTTCGTAGCCCGAATAAGTATGAGCCACATACCAGTTTGTCTCTGCCATTTCTTCACCCTTGTCCTTATTTGATCAATAAATTAATGAACTCCAGTACTACACTGTCCAAAACGGTAATCAGAGCACTCAAGATCACCGTAATAGACACAACCGCAACGGTCTGTTTTGCCAGTGTCTTCTTATCAGTCCATATAATCTTACTAAATTCGGACTTGAGCCCTTTCGTCCAGCTCTTCTTTGGAGCCTTTTCTTTCTTTGCAGATTCTGCCATAGTTTCACCTCATAAAGACATTCTTATTTCGTCTCTTTGTGCATTGTGTGTGTTCTGCAGAACTTACAATACTTTTTGGTCTCCATTCTTTCTGGATGATTCTTTTTCTCTTTTGTCATGTTGTAATTCCGCTGTTTACATTCTGTACATGCCAATGTGATTCTTACGCGCACGACTTCCACCTCCACTTGTGTTGATTTGCGTTGTTGCAACGGACTTTTTTCTTCTGCCAGCGGGCTTCACGACCTCCCGTTTTTAGGCATAAAAAAAAGACCTACTTCCATGTCGCTTCTTGAGTATAACACGCTCTTTGTCTTGCGTCAAGAAAAAAATAATACCCCATTTCTTCTGCATTTTAACTCTGAAACCATTCGATTCGGGGTAAAAAACTCATATTTCCAGAAAAAATATCCTTGTTTTTGCCAAAAAGCAGGGGATTGTTTCCTGAATCCGTAAATTTTTTATCCCAAATCATGCAGTTTTTAAGAAGAAAAGGGGTATTATTTTTATAAATAGTAATATTTTTGTACATTCTCCCGCACAATACTATATAGTACTTCCGGGATTCTTTTTATTTATTATTTTTCAGCAGTTCCTGAGCAATCGGATCGTCTACATCCAGGATAACCACTCGTCTGTTTTTCTTTCCCTCGGATTCCACGAAGTTTCCATTGGCGTCTCTGTCTTTTCCCCGTTCAAACGGATCATTTTCATATCCCAGGCCCACCACCTGAATCTGGGATTCCGGCACTTGATACGTCTCTGTAAGAAGCTTCTTCACTGCCTCCGTTCTCCGCAGTGACAGATCCACACAGCTTTCCTGGGTTCCGTCTGTAGCTGTCGTTCCTGCGATCAGGATTGCGTGATCCGGATTGGCAAGAATTGCCTCTGCCACCGGTTTGAGTACTTTTTTCGCCTTCTCTTCATCTATAAATTCCGCCTTATTGATCACAAACTGTACCTGTGTCTCGTTGATCTCAAACGGCTTCTCAAATACCAGCGTATTCTGTTTCGGCGCTTCCGGTTCTGAGGATTTGAGCGCCAGAGAATATTCGATTGCCTGCTCTCCTTCAGAACTCAGCTGTACATAGTATGTGGTATCCGGCTGTAATTTATCTGTATTGAACGTACTGGGTTTCCCGGAAGAATACGCCGGCTCCCAATCGCCAACAAAGGTAATACGATCTCCATACTCGTCATATACACTCCCCTCCAATCCCGCACTATCCACCGTTTTATTCGTCAAGCTCAGGTAATATGTAGTTCCCTCAACCTCTCCTGTGGTAAAGGAAAACCAATCATACATCCCCGGATTGTGACTGCCTGATACTTTCGCTCCCATAGGAAGCATGGCCGCATTATTCTGATTGGTTCCCGGAACCAGTGTCCCATCTTCTGCCGCCACCGGTCCTCTTGCCTCCGTAAAATTACCTGCCGTTTTATATGCCGTACTTTCACTGTCCGGATCTTTCACAATAATGGAATAATCAATCGGCTGTTCACCTTCTGCCGACAGACAGATATAATACGTTGTATTGGTTTTCAGTTTATTGCTGGTAAAAGTAGTTGGCACCCCTCCCCAGCCCGCTTCATCCCAATCTCCCACAAAGCTAAGGCACTCTCCAAATTCATCATATATCACTCCCTCTATGAGTTCACTGCCTATGGTTTCATTTACCATCGTAACCTTATACGTAGCCCCTTCTTTCTCTCCCGTGGTAAACGCAAACCAACTGTAGCTTCCCGGCTGATACGTTCCGAAAGCTTCCGTTCCCAAAGGCAGAAGAATCGAATTCTCCTGATTACTTCCCGGTACCAGCTCTTCTCCCTGCACCGCTTCTCTCTGATCTGATTCCTCCTCTGTCGCCATAGAAACAGTTCCTGAACTGCTCATATTCTCTACCAGTACCGTGTAATCTAAAGTTTCTGAGCTTCTGGGGTTCAGACGGACATAATAAGAGGTATTTCCCTCCAACTGCGCCCCTGCTATGGAAGAGCTTTGTCCATCACCAGCCACATTCGTATACTTCAGTTCTGTTCCTTCTCCGTCAAACAAAGACGCCTGCAGCTCTCCCCCATTTGCCGTTTGATTGGTAATGCTGATCTGATACGTTCCTCCGCTCTGTGTTGTCCACGTATACCAGACTTCCTTACCACTCTGAACCGTACCGGATTCTGCTGTTCCTTCTGAAATCACCGCCGCATTCTCTTTACCGCCGCCTGACTCTGTTGTGTCCGAAACAGACTTCTCCATTGTTTCTTTTGTTTCTGCCGTCTCCTGTTTTTCCCCGCTGCTGTCCGGTTCTTTTTCAGACGCTATTTCCGGCGCTTTTTCTAAAGTCTTTAACCCCTTCTGTTCCGCCAGTTCCTCTGCATCCTTCCCACAGGCGGAACAAGTCAGCGCTGCCGTCAATGCCCAGACCATCACCCATTTTCTTCTTCTCATTTGAATTTCTCCTTTCAGTCTCCTGTCTCTTCCCACTTACCTTTACGCTTTACCCATCAGGAAAGCGCATCCAAACCGCTTACATCTGAAATACTTCTCCACGCAAGCTTTACAGAGTTATTGCAAAATGCTTCATAGTCTGCATCTCCCAAACGATATTCTTTCTCCACGCTGCCCTCCGTAAGCGATCCATTTTCCACACTGATCCGATAGATGGAAATATCGCCTGTGCCTCTGGATACGGACTGTACCAAAAATCCATGCCTCTCTGACGGAAGCATCACGTCAACAATAACCGTCACCTCTCCAGGAATCATTTTGAGACTATAACCCTCGCCCTCCTGCTGACAACTGTACACGCGCACATTATTACACATGAAAGGACCTCCGTTATTTTCTGCTCCTACCACCAGATCCTGTATACCGTCTCCATCCATATCGCAAAGAAAATAACTGTATTCCCCTGTCAAGTTACCGCCCTCTGCGCTAAATCTATATCCTTCTTCTCCATTCTGGACAGACTGCAAAACTCCTGCATAAATATCCCGTACAGAAGCAGTATTTTCTTTGCTCTTCGTTTCTGTTTCCGTCGGCTCCTGCACCTCATTTTTCTCCCCTGCTTCTCCCTCTTCAATCTTTACAATCCGATATTTTCCATCCTCACCGGGATGAAGGGTGGCCTTTTTATTTTTCTGATACTCTTCTCCTCTGTCAAAGTTCTTATAATAATAAGTATAAAAAATCCTTATCTCATTTTCCTCATACTCTGATGATGTGATCTGGGCGCTGGCAGTATGCGCCATGGTAGACGGGATAAATACCAGTTTGTCTCCTTGTACATACGCACCGTTCGGCGCTCCCTTTGTATTCTCTTCCGACATCTGATATGTAGTAAATGCAGAAAGCATCCGATTGATATCTTCCAGCGAATACATATATTCCCACTGGCTGTTTGTTCCATAATACTCGATCAATCCGGACTCGTTACTTCCTCCCTCACAAAGCAGATTGATAATTTGCACATACTCTTTTTCTGAAAATCCTTTCTCTGGAATTTCCTGCGGTCCATAGGCAAGAATATGTTCCATCTCTTCCCGTGTGACGCCATTTCCAATCAACGACGGATACTCCTCTTCCGTCAGTTCCCGAACCTGAGGCTCCGTTTCTTCCGGCGTCGGTGTTGGAGTCTCCGCCACCGCTTCAGGAGGCGCCTCCTCTGAAGTTTCCGGCGTACTCTCCGGAACAGTTTCCGAAAGGACAGGCGTTTCTTCCACCTCTTTTTCTATCTGCGCCGCCTCCCGTTCTGCTGCTTTCTTCTCCTGATATACATGAAATACTCCCACATAAGTAACGGCGCATACCACTGCAAGGGAAACGGCCGTCACCGTAAGCTTTCCTACCGCCGTATGAAGAAACGCTTTTTTTACTGTAAAAGAATTTCCCTTGAAAGTCTGATTCCGGGGCTGAGAAAACAGCCTCGTCGCCAACTCTCCCTGTCCCGCTTCCAACATTCCTTCTGCCGCCAGACACTCCGCATCGGTACGCAGAAGATACAAAAGCAACGGCAATGGCGCCAGACCGTAAAGCTTGTAACCCTTCTTTTGCAACTCCTCCGCCCGTTTCTTAATATTCTTTCGGCCGTAATTCAAACGGGATTTTACCGTATTTTCTGAGCAGTTCAGCGCCGCCGCGATCTCCCGAATGGGAATCCCTTCAATCTCATACATCAAAATACAAACCCTCTGCTCTTCTGACAGCGCATCGATCATTTCATGCACCAGCTCCTGGGTTTCTCTTCTTGTATAGGACAATTCCGGCTGATATTCCGGACTCTCATCCTCCTGCTCATATAAAAAAGGAACGTCTTCTTCCTCCTCCGCCATCTCCGAAAACAGCAGGGGATTCTTCTTCTGCAGCATATTCTTCGCTGTGTTACCCACAATCTTTCCCAGCCATCCGGAGAATGCTTCCGGCTGTTCCAACATATCCAGTCTGGAAAATGCCCGCATATACGCTTCCTGCAATACATCCTGCGCCGCATCTTCATCCTTCATATATTGAAGAGCTAAATAATATTTACTTTTATACGTTGTTTCATATAAGAAACGATATCCTTCCTCTCTGCCCTGTTTTGCCAACGCAACAGCTTCACAATAATCCATGCTTTTCACCTCTTCTTTCTCTGTCTTACTTTTTCTTCACTGATTGATAAATTTCCATTTTTACTTTTTCATCCGCCTGATATTCTTTCATATCTTTGCGGAATAACTGGATAAACCATTGAATGACATTACTTTTTTTCATCTGTCTCACCTCTCTTACACTACTAAGACAGATGAGACATACAAAAAGTTTTATATTTTGGAAATTTTTTATCCCAGACCGAGACAGGCATAAATCAGCGCCTCAAAATCTAACGTTGGCGTCCATTGCCCATTTTCTTTTACGATATTGATTGCAACATCCTTCACAATCCAATAAGAACTATCCTCCGCCTCATAATAATCATCGGAGGACTGCATCAGAATTTCTGCGACAAGCTGTGATTTATCCGAGCCCAGATCACTGAGACCCTGCAGCGCATTACCAATAAGCCCTTTGTTATATCTTGCTTTGAATAACTCAACTGCCCGACCTGCCACAAGACTATTATTCAGATTCGCTATTCGCACATGCGCCTGATAATGGCCGAACTCTACCATTTCCACATCCACCACTTCATACTCCAGATGACGTATCATAGCATGATAAATATCCATCACATCTTCTCCGCTGACAAACTGGAGAAGAAAATTGGAAATTGTTTCATTTCCCACAATCTGAGGCAGCACCTGTACCAAAAGCTGCTCTGCCATCTGCGCATCCATACCGTTTTGAACCTGAGCAAACGTCCCCTCTATCGTATCGGTGATCGCCTTTTCCATCACTTTCTGATACCCAAAATATCCCACTACTAAACTGACGATCAACACAAGCGGTATCCAGATTTTTTTCTTTGACGGTTTTGCCCCCGCTCGTGGTCTCTGAACGCTTTCCCTCCCAGACGGCTGCTTTGCTTCCCTCTGCCCGTCATCCTGTTTTGAATCGTCTCCTCCAAATTGTTTTCCACAATAGGGGCAAAAATCTGCCTCAACTTTTATTTCTTTTCCACAGTTTCCACAAAACATATGGTTATTCCTCCTGTACGTTCTTTTTTCTCTTGTTGACTTCATGAAGTCCTTTGGTAATAAATATCAGTAAAACGATCCAGATTGAGACTACAAGAAAAATCATTTTACAATTACTCATAAATTGAGTCTGGATAAATAAAGGCGCATCCCAAAGAGCATGAAGCGCAACAGGAATCCAGACGATCTTTAAGAATGTTGCCTTTGCCAGAGCTTCCCAACCAAATTCTGCTCCTTTCAGTGCAAGAATGATGGCAAACCCTTCCACTGCCGCCCATGCAATATGACCGCCCGGTGAAAGAAAACCACGCACCTTTACAGTATCAAGCATTGCCACATAAAACGCCTCATATAGCTCCCCCGTATTCCCTGTTTGCATAAGCCACTCTGCACCATTCTGAATTCCCCAAGTCAATGCATATCCCACCGACTCAAAAACCGCAAAACCGGCGCCTACCGCTCCCCCATATACGATTCCATTGAGCAAATACAGCTTTCCTTTATGTTTACTGATAAAATACGCACAAATGCCCACCTTACCAATCTCTTCCACAATTCCAACTACAATCGCCCCTGATATATTAGACGTATCTGCACTTGGGGCAATTTCAAAAAGCAGCAATGTAAAAAACAGGGATGCCACTCCACCCACCAAAAACACCTTAAAAGTCTTAAGCATACTGATATTTCTCGGTACGTTCATCTCAAAGAAAAACACCAAAACCGTTATAGGTGCAATCAGGGTTCCAATATACGGTACATTCATAAGCGCATAGCGATTTCCTATTACCTTCCACATTAACGTAAGCGCAAAATAAACTGCCATCAGCAAAACAAACACCCGGCTATACAACCAGGGTCTTGGCCATTCAGTTAAAATTTCCGATTCCGTAGGCGTGGTTTTGCTTGTCCCACAAATAAACAATTCTTCTGTTTCTTCCGCTGTATGATGCTTCAGAACCCCGGAAACCAGATCCCGCAGATGAAGATCCAGTTTTCCTTCCCCGCCTACAAACGCATTCAATCTGGAAGTGACCCCTCCGCTCCTTCGCTTTTGACCACCTTCCTGTTGCCAGTTCCCATCATCTCCGGCAAAACTCAGCCGTTCCCCACACTTGTGACAAAATTTTTGAGAATCATCTGTAATCTCAGTTCCACACTTTTGACAAAACATCTCTTGTCCTCCTCTTGTAAATTTACTTATTTCGTAACCATTCAGAATCTGCTCAGTTACGGTTTTTCCTTGGTTCTACAACTTAGACAGCGCTCGTTCTAAAAAAGTTTTATATTTTTGAAAAATTTTTAAAAATTTTTCAAATCATTTTTTACATACAAAAAGAGTATGAAGCTCTGCCTATGCCAGGTAAAACTCCATGCTCTTTCTGTATGTAAATAAAATTATACTAAAAAGACAGATGAAACGTCTGTCTGTCCGTCAAAATACTATCCTTTTTCATAAAGCTCTGTCAACTTCCTTTTCCCCTTTTTTCTTATTTTATCGTTCGTCCCAAAATCTGTCAACCATTTCACCTGCTCATCTATTTTTCAATCCTTGCTTTATAGTACAGCGGGGACAGCCCATAATATTTTTTAAACAGCTTGCTGAAATGATATGCATCCTCATATCCCACCGCCGCAGCCGCCTCCTGAATTGAAAGGGTTGAATTTTGATCCAACAATTCTTTTGCTTTTTCCATTCGCAGACTGATCAGATAATTGATCGGCGTGTCTCCTGTCTCGCTTTTAAAAAGCTTGGAAATATAAAACGGACTCAGATACATATTTTCTGCAATCTGATCCAGTGATATTTTTTCCTTATAATGGTTTTCCATATACTTCATGATCTGCTGCACTACATACTTTTTGTTGGGAGATTTGAATTCATATCCCGCCAGACAGTGTTGATCCGCTATCTCCTCCTGTCGGTCGAACCGCAGAAGCAGACAAATTACCTGTATCAGATAAGCTTTCAGCATAAAATACCGTCCCGGATTCCGCGACTGGGATTCCCGGTCTATGGAGCAGCATAATTGAAAAATTTCTTTTTTTACCCGCTCCGGCAATTTGCCCAACATCTTCTGACCATGAAAGAACGGGAAAAAATTCGGCGGCGCATTTACAAAATCCACATCCGTGAACGCCAGATAGCATTCCGTCAGCGTGTGAGGAGAATCGGGAATACTTCGGTGATACGTCCCGGGATTTAAGATCAGCACGTTGCCTTCCGAGACCAAAACTTTTTCATCATTAATGATGAAATGTCCCTTGCCTTTCAAAATAATCACAATTTCAATAAAATCATGGCAGTGATAATTCTGCTCTTCCTCTTTGCGCTCCAGAAGACAAGAAAAAAGAAAACGGGGATTTAAGTCGTTATACGTAAGTTCGTAGGGAGAATTACACATGAGGGAACTCCTTTTTCTTTTGAGTATACAACATAAACCATCCAAAGCACAAGAAAATACATTGCATTTTGGGTTTTGAAAAAGGAGTTGTTTTTTCGTCAGGATCACATATAATGATAATAGAATAAAAAATTCAGCGATTTATTTCGAAGAAAGGATGTGTTTTTATGAGTAATCGCGACTTAGCCAAAACTCTGATCGATCAGATACCCGAAAGCAAATTGGTTTATATTATCTCCTATTTGCAGGAAACAATTACCACTGATACAGTACCCAATCAGGAAACATTACAGGCCTTCGCAGAATTAGATAACGGAGGCGGCTCTTTATGCAGTGGTTCTACGGAAGAATTATTTACAGAATTGATGGAGGAGGATGAATGCTAGATATCCGATACTCCTCCAAATTCAAAAAAAACTTCAAACTTTGTGTCAAACGTGGTTATAACTTATCTCTTCTTCAGCAGATTATTGATATTTTAAGAATTCCTGATTCCTTACCCCTAAAAAATCGTGATCACAGCCTAAACGGCAATTATTCCCACTATCGTGAGTGCCATATCTAACCCGACTGGTTATTAATTTACCAGCAAAAGGAGAGCGAACTGTTATTATATCGCACCGGCACTCACGCCGATCTATTCAAATCTTAACTATCTTCTCAATCCCCAAAACAGTGTACCCCTTTCCCCTTCTCACACCACAACATAAGCCATCCAAAGTACAAGAAAATACATTTTACTTTTTCACAGTACTCTTATAATGAAATACGAAAAGAACTCTAACGGGAGGTATAACAATGACCAAAAGTATGACCGCCGGCACTCCGGCAAAACTCATTTTACTGTTCTCACTCCCCTTGATCGTGGGAAATATTTTTCAGCAATTCTACAGCATGGCTGACACTGTGATCGTAGGACGAACCATCGGTGTAAATGCCCTCGCCGCTGTAGGCTGTACCGGAAGCATCTCCTTTTTTATTCTGGGATTTGTCATGGGATTCACCTCCGGTCTGTCCATCATAACTGCCCAGCGGTTCGGCGCCCAGGATGAAGAAGGGGTTAAGAGAAGTTTTGCTGTCAGCATCATCCTTAGTACGCTTCTCACCATTCTCATGACGGCGCTCTCTCTGATCCTGGTACGTCCCATGATGTCTTTGCTGCAGACGCCGCCGGAAATCATGGAAGATGCAATCTCCTATATCCGCATTATCTTCTGGGGAATCGGAGCCTCCGTTCTGTTTAATCTGGCTTCCAATACCATGCGGGCTCTGGGAGACAGCAAAACGCCCCTTTACTTTCTGATTTTTGCCTGCTGCATCAATATCGTGCTGGATCTGGTATTTATTCTGGTGTTTCACATGGGTGTTGCCGGCGCCGGTGTAGCGACTATTTTATCTCAGCTGCTTTCCGGTATCTGCTGTTTTGTATTTATCAGTAAAAAAATGCCCATGCTCTGGCTGAAAAAAGAGCATTTTCGAGCAGGATGGGATGAGATCAAACGTCATCTTTTCACCGCTCTGCCCATGGCATTCCAAATGTCTATCATCGCCATAGGCTCCCTGATCCTCCAATTTGCCCTCAACAGTCTGGGCGCTACCTCTGTAGCCGCTTACACTGCCGCTCAGAAAATTGACAGTATCGCCACCATGCCCCTGAATTCTTTAGGCGCTGCCATGGCTACCTACGCTGCGCAAAACTATGGAGCCGGGAAACCGGAACGAATCCGAAAAGGCGTGTTTCAGTGTATTTTGATCTCAGTAAGCTTCAGTATTCTGATGAGCCTGATGAATATCTTTGCCGGAAGTAAACTGACGGCTATCTTTGTGGGAAATGCTGAAACGCAGGTGCTCTCGCTGGCAGAAACTTACCTCACCATCAACGGAGCTTTCTACTCTGTTCTGGCGTTGTTATTCATCTACCGCTTCACCCTGCAGGGACTTGGAAATGGTTTGATTCCTACGGTTGCAGGTGTTATGGAACTGATCATGCGGGCATTTGGAGCCCTGATCCTGGTAAATTCTTTTGGATTTGCCGGAGCTTGCGCCGCCAATCCTCTCGCGTGGATCGGCGCCTGCATCCCGCTGGCTATCGCCTATTACGTAACCATACGGAAAATCGCTCCTTCCTCCCGAATCTCACATACATAAGAGAAGGTGTTGTATTAAGTACATATCCCAAAATATATAAATATTTCTGGAACACGTTTAAAGCGACTGCTCCTCCAGTATAACGAAAAAGGATTGCTCTTCTGATAAATTTCAGAAAGCAATCCTTTTTTTGTTCATAAATGTTTGAATCAAAAGATGCCTTTATGACCTTTCGACCCTAGCATCTTAAATCGTTATAATTCCCAGTGCATTCAGAATAGAAGAAACAAGAATCACGATCAGACAGATCGGTGATACGTATTTTATCATAATCACGAAAAGCTTTTCTCTGCCAAAAGAGGAGTTCAGCTTCACTTCGTCTATCACTGTTTTCGGTTTCACAACAAATCCAACAAATACACAAGTTAAAAATGCAACGATCGGCATCAGCACACTGTTACTGATAAAATCAAAGAAATCCAGGAAGCTCATTCCCAGCGGCTGGATATCTGACCATCTGCCAAATCCCAGAGAGGACGGCAATGCAACCGCCAGCGTAAACAGTGTAATAATCACAGTAGACAGTTTTCGATTCCAGTGCAGTCTGTCCTGTACGATAGAAACAATGGTTTCCATCAGAGAAATGGAGGAAGTCAGCGCTGCAAAAAGTACCAATACAAAGAACAGAGCGCCCACAACTGTTCCAAACGGCATGGAATCAAATACTTTCGGAAGCGTAACAAACATCAATCCCGGTCCTGCATTGATCGCAGCCCCGTCTCCGCCGTTGAACACGAATACTGCCGGAACGATCATCATACCCGCAAAAAATGCGATTCCCGTGTCAAACACTTCAATCTGCGCCACAGATTTTTCCAGATTTACGTCTTTCTTCATATAGGAACCATAGGTAATCATAATTCCCATTGCCAGAGACATAGAATAGAAAAGCTGACCCATAGCAGCTACCACCGTGGTAAATGAAAAGCGACTAAAGTCTGGTGTAATATAATAAAGCAATCCATCCCAGGCTCCCGGAAGTGTAACAGAATAAATGGCAATTCCCACGGTCAGGAGAACCAACAGCGGCATCAGCGCCTTGCTCACTTTCTCGATTCCCTTTTCCACGCCTAAAAATACGACTACCGCAGTCACCAGCACAAAAATCGCCAGCCAGAGAATCGGCTCTCCGGTCTCTCCAATAAATGCCTCAAAATATCCATCTTTCGCAGCCGCTTTCGTCTGACCGGAAGCAAATGCCGTCAGATACTTGATTACCCAGCCGCCAATTACACTGTAATATGGCAGAATGATAATCGGAACCAATGCCGCCAGATATCCAATGAAAGAATATTTCTTATTCAGCTTCCGAAATGCGCCTATGGCGCTCAGCCCTGTCTTACGTCCCAACGCAATCTCTGCTGTCATCAGCGCAAATCCAAAGGTAACAGCCAAAATCACATACACCAGAAGAAATATTCCTCCGCCATACCGAGCTGCCAGATATGGAAAACGCCAAAGATTTCCCAATCCCACGGCAGAACCTGCCGCCGCCAGGACAAAACCTATTTTTCCCGAAAAACTACTTCTCTTTTTTTCCATGGTACCCCCTCTTTTTCTTTTTTCTTTGTAACTGTTCTGTAGTTCCACTGTAAATTGTTAAACAGTTTCTTTCATAATAATATAGAGGAATTCCCCATATCTGTCAACATTTCTCGAAAAATATTACAAAATTCTCTATCCCTCTAATGTTTGCAGTCCTTCCTCCGTCAATTCATAGACGATATCACACACCTGCCGGATATACTTTCTGTCATGGGAAATACTGATGATAGCCCCCTGATATTCCGATAAAATCTCCCGGATCACCGGATTCGATAAAGGTGAAAAATTCCTCGTAGGTTCATCCAGAATCAGCACATTTGCTCCTGAAAGGCTCATCTTCAAAAGAAGTATCTTCGCTTTCTGCCCTCCGGATAATTCAGAAATAGCGTGATCCATCTCCTCTGGCGTATATTTCAGCGATCCCAGATAGGTGCGTATCCGCGTCTCCTCTTCCTTATCCCCCGTTTCTGCAAGATATTCCACCGGCGACATGGAAAGTTCCAGCAGTTCTTCGTAATTCTGAGGCATATAAACTGCCTTTATATCTTTTCTATCCAAAAGCAGAGCCGCTATCTTTCGCAAAAGTGTGGTTTTTCCCCTTCCATTTTTTCCCACAATGCAGACCTTTTCCGGTCCCTTGATCCGCAGATGGATATTTCTGGAAAGTACTCTGGCATCCGGCGCCTGTAAACAATCCAGATCATATTCCAACACTATTTTCCCCGCTGGAACAGCCGCTTTCGCATCCATCCGAAAGAAAATTGCTCCCTCTTCCTCCGGCATCGCCGTCATATCCTCCGCTTCCCGCTCAAAACGCTTCTCCATGGATTTGACAGATTTCATTTTTTTCTTCAGAAGATATCCGCTGTGGGGATCCTGACGGGAAACAGCATTCAGATCACTTTGTACCTTCTGCATCATCTTTCTTAATTTTTCCTGTTGTTTCTCCTCTTCCCTCCGATCATTCTCCGCTCTTCTTCTCTGATTTTCAAAATTCAGATTCCGACTCTCCAGATACTCCTCGTACGTCATATTTGCCACTGTATAACGACTCTTCTGCTTTCTGCAGAGCTGTTCCAGATGTATGACTCTGTTCGCCGTTCTCTCAATCAGCGTTTCATCATGGGAAATATACAGAACTGCCTGGGACGTCTCCTGAATCAGCCGCTCCAGCCATTCCAACGTATCGATATCAATATCATTGGACGGTTCATCCAGAAGCAAGATTGTGGGCTGTCCGATAAGAATCCGCGCCATCTGCACCTTAATCTTCTCTCCGCCGGATAGATTTCCCATTTTTTGCTCCCCATAGAAAAAATCCGATGATACCCGAAGATCGGAAGCTAATTTTGCCAGTTCCCGATGGTCCGTCTCCCAGAACAGCTCTTCCTCGCAAAAAAATTCATAAACACTTTTTTCTCTATCCTCTTCTGAAAGTTCCTGGGGCAGATATCCCAGCCGTTCTCCCGTACAAATCCGTTCTCCTTCTGCTTCCACATAATCTTCCGTCATTTCCGGACAGTAAATCCATTTCAAAAGCGTAGACTTTCCATTTCCCTCTTCCCCAATAATCACCGCCTTATCGCCGGGATTCACCACCAGTTGAAAATCTTTTAACATGACGCGAATATCATACTTGTGTATAAGTGTTAAATTCTTTATCTGTAACATACAAAATTCCTCCATCTTTCAAGCCAGGAGCCAAAAAAGGTCTGTTTTCGTAACCGAAAACAGACCAATGCACTCAAACCTCTATAACATAATACATACAGGTTCGCAAACATTCATCATGAAAGAAAATCAAATTCGGCATACGCAAACAAAGCCTTTTTAAAGGCTGTGAGGGCAACTGCTTCCCTCCATCTATTTGTTTTCCACCAAATCTGATTATCTGTACATTTCCTCACCTATACTTTTTCAAGTACCTTTCTTACTTTTATGTTCTCCATTATAACACCGATATTTTCACGATACAAGGGGAAAATTTCTCGTAGTTTTAAAACAAAATTTCAATCCCCGCCTGATGAGAACTCTCATCGTAAAAAGATTGTATCTGCCCCCATTGAAAATAATATTCTACTTCAACCAGCTTCTTTTTGCTGGGAGCACCCAATCGTTTCCTTAAAAATGTATTTATCTCTTTTATTTCTGCATCTCCCTTAGAATATCTTTGTTTTGTCGGCAGCAATTCGATCTTTTTAATTGTTCCATGCCTTCCATAGACTGTCACATGAAAATCTTTGTAAAACCATTTCAACGGTTGTTTAGAAGTAAGTATTGTATAGGAATACTCCGTCTTGGCGATATCAAAATCCTTTTCTTCAAACAGAGAAATACTCCCTTTAGGAATCATCTTATATTTTCCCAGCTCCAATGGATCTTTCTTTAATCCATCTTTTATCCGCACAAGACCCCCACCACCCATAAAAACAGCAAAACTTTCGCATATTACCACCATCACAATCTTTCCCCATAACACATCTGGAACCACCATATTCCAAGCCACCACTGGAAGAAAGGCGAATGGTATCGCAAACATCAGCAGAATCGGTCCCCAAATGAATTCTTTTTTTCTTATTCCCTCATCGCTTAAGTTTTCCTCATAGTAGAGATGACCCGGACCTGAAAAATTTAGGAAAAACTCTTTTAAAACCGATACCCCGGCAGCTCCCCAGGAAGATTTTTTATCTGTATTATCTTTCTTCATAAATACCATCCTTTACTGTTGCACTTTTCCATACCACCGCCTGAATTCCTCTTCTTCCGAATCAGAGGAAAATTTCAGCGAATGGCTCTCTCCATTGATATCTTCAAATATCAGACGATAAACTTTTCCCTTATTATAGCTTCCCGTGTCTTCTATTTCCACTCTGGAACCTTTGATACCTTTAATATAATCTCTGTGAATCAGTATAAATCCTCCCCGATCATAAGTCAGATACCAATCTCTCTCCCATGCTGGACGCTTCTGATCCGTCCGTTCTTTCCACTGGACGCCAAGAACACGTTCCTGTTTCCAAACCTTCCATAAACTGATCAGCGGCGAACCATAGGAAAACACTATACCTCCGCCAAGTAAAAACAGGGTAAATTTGATGGTCTCAGAAACAGAATCTCCGCGATAAATGAAGAGCCCCGCCACCACAATACACGCAAATACCACAAATCCAAACACTAACATTCCTGACCGGATGAATATTCTAAGTAAGGAATCGTCATAGATTGTCCTTTCTTCCCCTTGTCCATTTTCCATTATATAAGTTTCCTCCCATTCTATTTTCCTTTCGATTCATGGATACTTAGCAAACTTACCCCAAAAGGACTTTCCCGATGACAGATATCCAAATCCTCTCCACTCATGGCTTTCCCATAAATTTCCTCCAAAACCGCAAGCGTTGCCTCTTCCCCATTATCCAGTAAAACTGTCAAAGTGTAATCATCATCCTCCGCATCCGGATCTTCCGCATGGCTGTCCACGATCACTGCCGGGTAGTGACGCGCCGGTCCGCTCAGCGCTGCATTGAAATAATAATGTAAGCCAACAGCTACGCAAAAGCATATCATTCCCATAAAAACACCTGCTTCCAGCCTCATCCGTTTCGGAGTACGCAAGAGCAGAAGAAGCGTCATGACTATACCAACAGCTAACACCCGTACCACCCAGCGCCAGCCATTATCCGCCTCCTGTAAAAGCCATCCATCCCAAAAGAAATGTACCTGTCCCATATAAAAGACAGCTAACAACATTGCCGGAATTAAAGGTACTTTCACATACATAGCGTTCCATTCTGGCGTAGCATTTTTAGGGCGGTCTCCAAATAGCAGCACCGGCGCACACACACCGCAAAACAGCAAAAAGGGAATCGGCGCAATCAGCCCAATCGCCATCACACCTTGAAACTTTGTTCCCATAAAGAGAAACAACGGAATCGGCACAATCGTACCCAATGCAAACAAAACCAATGTCACCCACATCCCTACTCTGACACCCTTGATATGGTCATGCCAGCGCGTACGATATTCCTCTCTCCACTGCACAGTACTCTCTTCTTCTATTTCCCGCTTCGTCTGTTTTTCCATGGCTGGAGTCTGCGCTGCTGCAAGATCTGTATTCTCAATCCACTCTGCAAATCTGGAAATCCCCCGCATATTTGCCTCCACTGAAGCCAGCTTCTTTCCCTCTTCATTCAGCAGATGAATCGAGCGGTTGGCAGTGAGCCTCACCGAATCCACCTGTCCCGGTACAAATTCCCGCTTTCTGCCCCAACTGCTGATATACAAAATGGAATTATCCCGCAGCACAAACAAGGCTCGATTGTGTCCCGCAAGTATCATCCAAACGCCACTGAAAATAACCAATATTCCAACCAATGACAGAAAGATAGTAGTGCCATCCACCGGGACGGCTACAGCTACAGCGATGGCCATGAACATCACAACCATCCCTATCAACCACACAATCACCCCCACACCGGTAACCGCTTTTTGTTCTCTGACTACTACTATTTGCTGTCGCATTTCTTCTGATTCCTGACAGCGGCACAGTAGCAGCGCCAGCCCACATCCGCCCAAGATGCCAATCAACACCGCCACCATTCCTACACTCTCTGTTTCCAGAGGTTCCCCTGAAAACAATGCAATCACCAACAAAAACACTGCCATAGCAACTGTGATACTCCCCGTCAATATACAAGGCCACTTCTTTCCTTTCTGTGGCGGATGATCGTCTGGCTCCAGCTGTCTTTTCGGTTCCGCATTCTCCATATAAAGCGGCGGCAATTCCGGCGCTTTTTCCAACACCTGCCCACACTGAGGACACAAAGGCACATACTCCATCTTAGGAAAACGACTTTTCTTGTCCAGCGGCAGAGGTTGACCACACGTCGGACAAACCCAATACATTTGAAAGGCTCTTTTTTGAATCAAAGCTAATGGCACAAGAGATATTGCAGGCACCACCCAAAGGAACAGCCACCACCACAGATTTTTTGAAACAATCAGAGCAATCATCCCGGTAGTAAAAATTATACTCATAAGAATCAAAAAATTAGACCCCAATCGGGCTGCCTTTTTCCGAGCAGTGCAATATGTCTCATTACCTTCCTGCATACCTGCATGTTGAAGATCCAGCAAAAACAGCTCAATCATTTCATAAAGATCATCCGAATCATCTACCTCTTCACTGGAAAATTGATCATATAGTGTTCCATTTACATACAGTTTTACACCCTCTCCATATACTTCCACCTTACCATAAAGACGAGTCAAAATCAGACAATCATCCAAACACTCCACTTCATATCGAGGATATTGTGCTTTCAACCGACTATAAAGCTCTTGCATTGTATCTTTATCATACATCGCATTTCCTCCTGCTTAACTCTGTATTGCAACTATTATAACTTATCGCTCTTGACCAGTCTACTAAGATTTAACAAATGACGCTTATGAAAACAACTTCTACTCGATCACAATAGATTTAAGTGGGTTTTCCGCATAATAATTATTGCTTAGCATAGTTACATTATAACATGTAACGGAGAGAAAGATGGTTGTCGTTAGCCATCTTTTTTCTTTTTTCAGATAAACTTCAGGGAGGGTATGACTCGGTGCGAGTCATACCCTCCCTGTTTCGGAACTATCTATTTCCCGACAGCCCCTATAATTTCTGTGTGACGGTTCAGTGTCTTCACAATGGCTACTGAACCGTTACTTTTTTGCTTTCTACAGGCCTATCGAAAAATCATCTGCACAAATTCCGCAAAGCAGGGTCTCCACACATTCCAGTCATGTCCGCCGGGATAGATTTTCCTGATTTCATGAACCCCTTTTTCCTGGATGATTACATCCTCTTCCAAAAATCTGGAAAGGAAACAATCATTATCTCCGATACAGCGGAAAAAGGTATGAAAATAGTTATTAAAGTCCGGATCGTCCATCGCCTTCAGATGGATCTGCTCATAAGGTTTTCTTCCGACCGCATCTCGGTCCGGATTGCCTTCGATGTTATCTCTTATAAAACCTGAGAAGATGCCGACTTCGCTGAACAGGTCAGGATGGTCGCATATCGTCCGGGTTGTCTGTACAGAACCCATGGACAAGCCTGCCATACCTCTCTTTTCCTTACAACCGCCAAACTGATATTTTTTCTCTGCCATCGGAATAATTTCCTCTACCAGCATCCGTTCCAGCAAAACATGGTTTAATCGTTCTTCTGAGCCAACCTTTTCCTGTACCATGCCGTCACTCATCACAAGTGCAAAAGGTTTTATTTTTCCCATTTCGATCAGGTTATCCAGTATGATATTGGCTTTTCCGGTTGTTGTCCAGGAAATCTCACTCTCACCGAATCCATGTTGCAGATACAGAACCGGAAGACCTGCGGATGGTACGCATGGTGGCAGGTAAACGATGAATCGTTCCCAGTTATTGGAAATCTCAGACTTATAGAATTCATGTGTCAGCGTTCCATGTGGGATGTCACGAATCTCAGCCAGTTTCTTTTCATCCGGCAGTTCAATATAATTGTATAAACGGCCATATCCATGTCCGATCGGCATCTCAGGAAGCAAAACCTCCTGCCCGTCCACACAGATCTGCACATAATTCACAGCTGTGGAAAACGGAAGTTCCAGAATCCACTTTTCTCCGTCTTTTGCAAATGAATAGGTCTTATCATCCCACTTTAAAGAAAGCTCTTTTGCATTTTCACAGTCCAGCTGCAAAAAATACTTTCCGTCTTTTTGAAAAAGTGTACTATTTTGTTCCATATTTCACCTCTAGAATTTCATCTGTTTGCATGTTCTGACGCCATTGACATAAATATCGTTTGCCAGTTCTGTGACAAGCCGCATATCCTGCCAGGTTTCACACTTTTCTCCCATAAAGGTAATGTTATCAAAGTGAATATCATGGACACGTACTTCTTCTGTCGGTGTCTGGAATCCACGGATCGTAGAAACGGGGATATCTCCGTTTAATACCTGAATGTTGTCAAAATAGATATCATGGATCTCTCCTTTTGCCATCTGCTCTGTATATCTGCAAAGCAGAACCTTGATATCAAACAGTTTCTGTTCCGCCTGTTCTACTCTGATATTTTTATAGTGGATATCATGAATGTGACCTCCATCTGCCTGGTGGATAGAAAGTGCGGCACCGCCCATATTTCCTTCGTACTGGCAGTGGATGATATCACAGTCTTCGAATACCAGATCATGAATCTCACTCTGGAGAGCATAACCAAGCTCTATGGCATTACCAGGTTCTGCATTCCAGATTACGTTATTGTGAACGCGCACTTTTGTCACATCCCTTACTGTTGAAGGATCCTTAAACAGCCCCTGAGATTTGATGCAGATACTGTCATCTGTGGAACGGACAAAGCAGTTTTTCACCTCCACATCCTGGCTGCTGGTGATATCAATTCCGTCTCCTGTTACGATTCTTGACATAATATTCATATCATCAATGACAACATGATCACAGGCTGCCGGAACCACATGCCAGGATGGTCCGTCTACTGCAGTAAATCCTTTTAAGAGAACGTTCTTACACCATTTGATATAAATAAAGAAACGATGTGCATTGCTGTCCGGCAGATGCCAGCAGGCTCCGTTGACAATTCCGTTTCCCACGATGGAAATATTTTCACTATGTTCTGCATAGATACATCCGGAAACAACAGCACCTTCCTCGATATAGACCGTATCATTTGATTTCAGGGTAAGAACTCCTACATTGTATGCCTTACCTTTTTCAAAACAAATAGTGGTATTTTCCGGTTTTTCGATTCTGCGAGAACAGAATACAAACAGGGCGTCATGAAGACCACCATCTGTCTCTACTGTGAATTTTCTCGGTTCATCGAGATGAATATGAACGGTCTCTCCTTTTACGGAAGGTTCTATTCCGAAACTGGTGGGCCGGATGGCCAGTTCTTTAAACGGTGTATAGATGGAAATTTCCAGATCATATGCCTCATTGTCTACTACTACTACATAATCGAATGAATCTGTATGGTATACCACACGTTCTGTTCCGTTGCAGATTACACTGTATTTTTCTGATTTTTCCAGTTCATCTACAGAATTTAAAACAAATCTCGGTTCCTCAATGGGATCCGGATTGGGATAATAAATCAAATCCTTTTCAAAGTCTTTCATCGGTCTCTTCCTTCTCCTTATTCTTAAATATATATCTCACTGCTTCCCCATTCATGGTCGCTGCTGTTTCCTACACTGATTCGAGGCTTCATTCCGCAGCTGACGATTTTCATATTTTTATCATAATAAGAAAACTCTTTCGGGTCAATATAGAAATCCACATTCTTCTTTTCTCCCGGATCCAGAAAGACTTTCTGGAAACGGACAAGTTCTTTCTTCGGACGAACCACAGATGCATGCAATGTTTCGTAGTAGCACTGAACAACCTCTGCCCCCGCAACATTACCTGTGTTACTTATATTACAATGCACATGAACTCTTTTGTCCTGTCCCATCCGGACTTCAACATCCGAAATATCAAACTCTGTATAGGATAATCCAAAACCAAATGGATATAATGGTGTGTTGGGAATATCCATATATCTGCTGGTGAAACGGTTCTCCAGGTTATCCGCAGTAAGTACATGTCCGGTTTTTATATCCCAGTAACTTATCGGCACCTGTCCCACACACCATGGAATACTTACAGCCAGTTTTCCCGAAGGATTGGTTATGCCATACACAAGATCTGTGATCGCTTCCGCTCCCATGGTTCCCGGTCTCCATGCCATGATGACGGCTTTGGATTTTTCTGAGATTCTCCGCAAATCCAACGGTCTTCCTGAGATGACCACTGTCACGATATTATCCGTGCGTTTTGCTATTTTTTCAAAAAGCATCTGCTGCTCTTCCGGTAAAGTCAGAAATGCTCTGCTGGCAGCCTCTCCGGACTGAGATTCATGTTCCCCAAGTACACATACAACGGTATCTTCCCGGGTTATCGTTTCCAGCCACTGCTCATCCATTTCTTCATCCGAATCATCCTGTTCCACCTGCCAGATCTTGCATTCTTCCTCAGAAAGCATTCTACAGCCCGGAATACATTCCGCATTCATCTTCTTATCTTGAAGAATAGCTTCGATCGTTTCAACAGGTTCATGCTCACCAAAGATTGCCCAGCGGCTCAGGAATTCCTTGGATGTCACATAAGGTCCTGCCCAGATGACTTTCTGTTTCTGACACAAAGGCAGTATTTCTTCATTTTTCAAAAGGACGCAGCTTTCGCTGGCCATCTGATATGCTTTTGTCCGGTTATACAGGGTCAGTTTTCCACTCTTTCCAAGACCTGCAAAGGGATTTTCAAAAAGTCCCAGCTGATTCTTCATCATCAGAACCCGGAATGCGCTTTCGTCGATAAATGATTCCGGAATCTGTCCGTTCTTCACCAGTTCTTCCAGTCGGAACATATAAGCAGGACTCATCATATCGATATCCACTCCGGCTTCTATAGCCTGAACCGCCGCTTCATCCATATCGGCTGCCACACCCTGTTCTTCCAGCTGTCCGATGGAACCCCAGTCTGAGATCACCGTGCCATCAAATCCTTCTTTATCCCGCAGAAGGTCTCTGAGAAGTTCCTTATTCCCACTGATCGGTTTTCGGTCTATGGCATGTGTTAAATGAGTTCCTCTCAGCTAACACCCTGTCAAAAGCGATTTTGCCTTGTAAATACATCGTTTTTCAATTAGTAATATCTATTGTCTCTTGTTTTTCCCCCTCGTTAGATAACGAGAGCTTGATGTTCTCTCGCAAGCTCGCTTAACTACCAAAGTAAGTCAGCCACTAAAAACGGTGAAAAAATCTAAGAGATTTTCCCACCGCCATGTCTGGATCACTCCGTCTTTCTATTCATTTCTTATATCCATCTTGTTTAATCTTAAATATTACAAACAATACTCCTTATCAAACATCATTTTGCATCTTTCAATAGCATTTTGTACATATTCATCTTGCACTATATAATAAATGTATTTTCCTTGTCTTTGACTTTTTACTATACCATTAGCTTTTAATATATTTAATTGGTGGGAGACTGCCGACTGAGACATCTCTAATTCTTCCGCTAATTCTCCAACACATTTTTTTGTCTTTAATTCAAGCACTATCCTTAATCTTGTAGAATCTCCCAGCGTTTTGAAAAATTCCACCAATTGCAAGCAATCTTCTATAATAAGTTTTTGCATTTTCATCTAAATTATAAATTATGCACTCTTAATGCTCTAATAGCATTTAATATTGCAATAATCATGACACCAACATCTGCGAAAATAGCAAACCACATATTCGCAATACCTATTGCACCTAATCCAAGACATGCAAATTTGATAACCAATGCAAAAATGATATTCTGATATACAATTCTAAGACATTTTCTCGAAATCTTGATTGCTTTAGAAATTTTTAGTGGATCATCATCCATAAGGACTACATCTGCAGCTTCAATTGCCGCATCAGAACCCATTGCACCCATTGCAATTCCAATATCAGCACGAGTCAATACAGGTGCATCATTAATTCCATCTCCAACAAAGGCTAGTTTATCTTTCTCTGCTTTTGTGGAAAGTAGTTCTTCTACTTTTGACACTTTATCTGCTGGAAGTAATTCGCTATATACTTCATCAATTCCAAGTGATTGTGCCACTTGGTCTGCCACGCGTTTTGCGTCTCCTGTAAGCATTACTGTTTTTTCTACCCCAGCTTTTTTCAATTCCGCAATCACTTCTTTTGAATGAGGTTTTAATATATCAGAAATTACAATATGTCCCGCATATTTTCCGTTAATTGCCATGTGAATGATTGTTCCAACTCTATGACAATCATGATACTCTACACCTATTTTTTTCATAAGCTTGCTGTTTCCAGCAGCCACCTCATTGCCGTCTACTTTTGCGATAATTCCATATCCACTGATTTCCTTTATATCAGAAACTCTGCTACGGTCTATTTCCTTCCCGTAAGCTTTTTGCAAACTTTTGCTGATTGGGTGAGAAGATGCACATTCTGCCAAAGCAGCATATTCCAAAAGTTTCTTTTCTTCCATCTCATTGTGATGAACAGCACTTACTTCAAATACACCTTGTGTCAAAGTTCCTGTTTTATCAAACACGACATACTTTGCTTTTGACAAAGTTTCCATATAATTAGAACCTTTAATCAACACACCTTCTTTACTAGCACCACCGATACCAGCAAAGAAACTAAGTGGGATACTGATAACCAATGCACATGGACAGCTAATTACAAGGAAAGTCAGAGCTCTGTAAATCCATACTCCCCATTGTGCTGTTTGGCCTAAAAACAACATTTGCACCAACGGTGGTAATAACGCCAATGCCAATGCTCCATAACATACTGCAGGAGTATATACCTTTGCAAATTTAGAGATAAAGTTTTCTGATTTGGATTTCCTTGAACTTGAATTTTCCACAAGCTCTAAAATTTTTGAAACTGTTGATTCACCAAACTCTTTTGTTGTTTGAATTTTTAAAACACCAGTCATATTGATACAGCCACTGATGATTTCATCGCCCTGTTTTACATCACGAGGTAAACTCTCACCTGTTAATGCACTTGTATTAAGGCTCGACGAACCCTCTATTACAATACCATCTAATGGAACTTTTTCTCCTGGTTGCACAACAATTGTACTATCAACACCAACTTCATCAGGATCTACTTTTTCTAATTTTCCATTAATTTCTATATTTGCATAATCTGGACGAATATCCATCAACGCGCTAATATTTTTTCGGCTTTTTCCAACTGCATAACTTTGGAATAATTCTCCAGTTTGATAAAACAACATAACAGCGATTGCTTCATTGTAATCCCCACTTCCTGAGTAAATTGCTAGTGCAAAAGCTCCCACTGTTGCCACCGCCATTAAAAAGTTTTCATCAAAAACTTGTCGGTTTATAATTCCTTTGCCTGCTTTCTTTAAAATATCATAGCCGATTATTAAATATGTTGCCAAGTAAAGTAATAGTTGCGCAATTCCTGTTATCTGTATCAAATTCAAAGCAATAATCATAACTGCTGCAATAATAATTCTTGTCAACATTTTTTTCTGCTTTTTATTCACAGTCCATTCCTCCTATTTATTTTATATATGTTTAATCATTCATATATTTGTTTTAAATTTGCACCCCTTCTATATTTAGGGGTGCGTTTTTTCTAAAGTTCAATCTCACAATCTGGCTCTACCTTTTTGCAAGCCTTTAAAACATCATTCATAACTGCTTTTGGTTCTGTTCCATCTTCGAACTCTACAATCATTTTTTGTGTCATAAAGTTTACAGTTGCATTTGCTACTCCAGCTGTCTTTTTTGCTGCATCCTCCATAAGATTTGCACAGTTTGCACAGTCAACTTCGATTTTGTAAGTTTTTTTCATTATAATATCTCCTTTCATAATTGTTATTTCCATTCAACAATTAAGTACTTGTTTAACTGTTATGACTGCAGTATAATTCTCTTATAACCTAAAGTCAACAGAGATATGTGATTACCTACTAAATGGGCGAAACACATTTCTAAACAGAGCAAAATGAAAGGAAGAGCGTATATGTCTTATATGAAATTACCACATAATCATCATAACGAAATAGATAATACTGAGTTATTAGAACAGCTTAATGATATTCAACACTTTCAAATAGTTTCAGAATTATTTAAACAATTAAGTGACCCTACACGTGTTCGTTTATTTTGGCTTTTATGTCATTGTGAGGAATGTGTTCTAAATCTATCTGCAATGATGAAAATGACAAGTCCTGCCATATCCCATCATCTTAGAGAGTTACGAAACAAAGATTTAGTATCTAGCAGACGTGTAGGAAAAGAAGTTTACTATAAATCAGCAAATACAGAGCAGAGTGTATTATTGCATAAAATGATTGAAAGGATTTTGATGATTACCTGCCCTGAACACAAGGAGTAAATATTATTATGAGCAAAAAAATCACATCATTAGAAAAATGTATTCAAGAACTTTCTCATAAATATCCTATAGTTAGTTATGATTTATACGAAGGTATAAAGCTTGCTTTTATGTCATTAACTGGCAACAAACATACTGATACACATGAGCCATTAAGAAATATTTTAGAAATCAATTACTGTCATAAGGGAAGAATTGGGTGGAAAATGTCTAATGGAAATAGCGTTTACTTAGGTGAACATGATTTTTCATTACATACAATGGAATATTGCTCTAACTCTACAATAACTTTACCTAATGAATACTATGAGGGGATTAGCATTTATATTGACTTAAATACCCTTTCTGAAGAACCGCCCGAATTATTAAAAAATACTGGGATTACAGGAAATAGTATACTTGATAAATTTTGTAAAGATGGAAATTTTTCAGCTTTTATTGGCAATGAAGAAACAGACGCTATCTTTTCATCATTCTATCATCAGCCAAAAGAATTTCAACTTGTGTATTGGCAAATAAAAGTGATAGAACTCTTACTGTATCTAAGTAAATTATCGTTCGATACAGAAAAACGATTGTCTGAATATCAATCTGAACAAATTGAAATTGTTCGCAATATACACAAATACCTTTTAGATAACATAAGCCAACGGATAACAATAGATGAAACAGCACGCAAATATCTTATCAATCCTACTACATTAAAGTCCGTCTTTAAAGCTGTATACGGTACTTCTATTGCCTCACATATAAAAGAACACCGAATGAAAATGGCAACTCATTTGCTAATGGAGACAACAAAAAGTATAAAGGAAATTGCGAAAGAAGTAGGGTATGAAAGCCAAAGTAAATTTTCTAAAGCTTTTAAGGAATATTATGATGTTTTACCAACAGAGTATCGAATATTCCATTCAAACAAATTAAAATAATTTAATGCTCTATACAATAGCTTTAAATCAATATTTTATGTGTAATAGGGTTTTGCATCAAAAAAAGATACTATGATAATCTCGTAGTATCTCTCCCTAATTGGAATATTATATTTTTGCAAGCAAGTAAACATAGGTTATTTCTTAATATCCCTTTTTGGGGAAACTCCTCGTTTTCTTACACCTATATATAAGGAAATATCTGTATTATTCTTCGAAAAGTGTCGCTATATATCAAGTCGCTATAAAACAAGAGAGAATGTCTTCGAACATTCTCTCTCATTTACATAATAAAATATCACCTTTTCTGTTTTCTTAAATGTAATACATATTTCCATACATCAATTGGCTTAAGTTTGGCTTAAAGGCTTACTTTTTAGCATTTTTACTTGCTATTTTTTCTGCTTAAAATCTTCTCTTAGTACAGTTTTGCTCCTGCCGGAATGTGATCATCAAGGATCAGAACGTTCAGTCCTTCTCTTCCTTCTACAAGGTGTGTAGCAGAGATGATCATACCACAAGAATCAATTCCCATCATCTTACGTGGTGGAAGGTTTGTGATTGCAAGCAATGTCTTTCCTACTAAGAATTCTGGCTCATAGTAATCGTGAATTCCGCTTAAAATCACACGATCTACGCCACTTCCGTCGTCTAATACGAACTTCAGAAGCTTCTTAGATTTTGGAACTGCTTCACATTCTTTTACCTTTACAGCACGAAAATCTGACTTGCTGAATGTATCGAAATCAACCATATCTTCGAATAATGGTTCTACTTCTACATTAGAGAAATCGATCTCAACCTTCGCTGGTGCAGCTGTTCCTTCTACTGGAACAACTACTTTTGCAGCTACTGGAGTTGACTGTGCAGCGTTGTTTGCTTCGTTCTTAGCAGCGCCCTGTGACTTCATTGTCGGGAACAGCAATACATCACGAATTGCAGCGCTGTCTGTGAGCAGCATTACCATTCTGTCGATTCCGAATCCGATACCACCTGTTGGAGGCATACCGATTTCCAGAGCATTCATAAAATCTTCGTCTGTGGTGTTTGCTTCTTCATCACCCTGTGCCAGAAGTTCTTCCTGTGCTTTGAAACGTTCTCTCTGGTCGATTGGGTCATTTAACTCAGAGTAAGCATTTGCCATTTCCCATCCGTTCATGAAGAACTCGAAACGTTCTACATATTCCGGATTTTCCGGTTTCTTCTTAGTAAGAGGAGAAATCTCGATTGGATGATCCATAACAAAAGTAGGCTGGAGCAGGTGTTCCTCAACAAATTCCTCAAAGAAGAGGTTCAGGATATCACCTTTTTTGTGTCTCTCTTCGTATTCTACATGATGTTCTTTTGCCACAGCTCTGGCTTCTTTTAAAGTATGGATTTCATTGAAGTCCACACCTGCATATTTCTTAACAGCATCCACCATGGTGATACGCTCAAATGGTTTTCCTAAGTCCATTTCAATGCCATTGTACACGATTTTTGTAGTTCCCAGAACTTCCTGTGCTACATGACGGTACAGGTTTTCTGTTAAATCCATCATGCCATGGTAGTCTGTATATGCCTGGTACAACTCCATTAAGGTAAACTCTGGATTATGTCTGGTATCCAAACCTTCATTACGGAATACTCGTCCGATTTCGTAAACTCTCTCCATACCGCCTACGATTAATCTCTTCAGGTATAATTCCAGAGAAATACGCAGTTTAAAATCTTCATCAAGAGCGTTGAAATGTGTCTCAAAAGGACGTGCCGCCGCACCGCCGGCATTTGCTACCAGCATAGGAGTCTCTACTTCCAGGAATCCCTGTCCATTTAAATAATTACGAATGCTTGCAAGAATTTTAGAACGTTTAATAAAGGTTTCTTTTACATCTGCATTCATGATTAAGTCCACATATCTCTGGCGGTAACGCAAATCTGTGTTAGTCAGTCCATGGAATTTCTCCGGAAGTGGTTTTAAACTCTTAGATAACAGTGTTACTTCTGTGGCATGAATAGAAATCTCTCCGGTTTTTGTCTTAAACACTTCACCAGTGATTCCTACCAGATCGCCGATATCCATTTTCTTAAATTCTTTGTAAGACTCTTCTCCTACATTGTCTCTTGCAACATAAGACTGAATAGAGCCCTGTAAATCCTGAATACTGCAAAAAGAAGCTTTTCCCATAACACGTTTGGACATCATACGTCCAGCCAGAGTAACGGTTTTACCCTCTAATTCATCAAAAGCATTTTTTACTTCCATGCTATGGTGTGTTACATTAAATTTTGTAATCTGAAATGGGTCCTTTCCATTTGCCTGCAAATCAGCTAATTTCTCACGGCGAACCTTTAATAACTGATTTAAGTCCTGTTCCTGTGTCTTCTTCTGCTCTGCCACTTTTCACACTCTCCTTCGTTTATTCTAGATTAAATGTTTCTCTCAATACCAAGAACTTTATATTCCATTACTCCTGAAGGCATTTCTACGGAAACCGTCTCACCGATAGATGCTCCAATAAGGGCTTTTCCTACCGGAGATTCGTTGGAAATCTTGCCTTCCAGGCTGTTAGCTTCTGTAGAACCTACGATTTTGAATTCAATTTCTTCTTCAAATTCTACATCATAAACCTTTACTTTACAGCCAACACTGATTTTGTTTACATCTACTTCATCCTCTACAACAACTTCTGCATTTTTGAGGATTTTCTCTATCTGTTCAATTCTGGCTTCGATATCTCTCTGCTCATCCATAGCTGCATCGTATTCTGCGTTTTCAGACAAGTCGCCCTGTTCTCTGGCTTCTTTGATTTTCTCAGCCACTTCTTTTCTCTTTACGATTTTTAAATCATGAAGCTCGTCTTCTAATTTTGTCAACCCAGCGTAAGTCAGTATTACTTTCTTTTCTTCCATAATTCTATACACCCTTTCTCCAATACTTACAGAAATCTGCAAATATCACTACTTAACAGTCATAACATTATAAATAATACCTATGCAGATGTCAAGCCAAATACGCCTTCTGGCGCATATTTCATATACTTTTTATAATTCTTTGCCCAGAAACAGCCTACATCCTTCCCACCAGCTCTTCAAGCTGTTCATAGCTTTCCACCTCATTCACCATTCGCCGCACAGAGGCAGAATGAGGCATCCCTGTGGTATACCAGGCAACATGCTTACGCATTTCTCTCATGCCTGTGTAATTTCCCTTGTATTCCAACTGCATTTTTGCATGTCTTAAAATCATTTTCTTTACTTCTTCCATCCCTGGCTTTGGGAGAAGTTCCCCTGTTTTCTGGTAATGCAGGATTTGAGAAAACAGCCACGGATTTCCCTGTACTGCCCTGCCAATCATAATACCGTCGCATCCGGTTTCACGAACCATTGCTTCTGCCTTTTGGGGAGAATCCACATCTCCGTTCCCAATAACCGGTATGGACACCGCTTCCTTTACCTTACGTATAATGTCCCAGTCTGCATTGCCTGCATAATACTGCTCCCTGGTGCGTCCATGAACTGCAACCGCTGCTGCGCCAGCGTCTTCTGCGATTTTTGCAATTTCCACTGCATTGACACAGTCTTCAGCAAAGCCTTTTCTGATTTTAATGGTCAAAGGTTTCTCAATCGCTTTTGATACCTTAGACACAATCTCATGCACCAGCCTGGGGTTCTTCATTAAAGCAGAACCTTCCCCATTGTTTACCACCTTGGGAACCGGACATCCCATATTAATGTCCAGGATATCAAAGTTTCTTGGCTCAATCTGCCTTGCAATCTCTGCCATTAAATCCGGGTCTGAGCCAAAAAGCTGCAAAGATACCGGGCGCTCTCTTTCATCAATTTCCATGAGGGTTTCTGTGTTCTTATTTTTAAAATAAATTGCCTTGGCGCTAATCATCTCTGTACAAATAAGCCCTGCGCCCTGTTCCTTACACAACAAACGAAATGGCAGGTCGGTTACTCCTGCCATAGGTGCCAATATTAAATTGTTTTCCAGTGTTACATTTCCAATCTTCAGACTCATGCCTAACCTCTGCTTTTCCTGGTTTTTTCGTAAATAATCCGAAGCCCCTCTAAGGTAAGCTGGGCATCATACACATCAATGGATTCTGTTTCGTCAGCAATAAGCTTTCCAAGACCGCCCGTTGCCACAACCTTCAAATCTTCTATACCAGACTCTTCTTTTACTTTTTTCACAATATATTCCACCTGTCCAATATAGCCATAAACCAGACCAGCCTGCATACTGCTGATAGTTTCCTTTGCCAGTATACTCTCCGGCTTCTGAATAGCGATTTTCGGCAGCTTGGCTGCATCCTGCCACAGAGCTTTTGCGCTGATTTCAATACCAGGAGAAGTAATGCCTGCCGCAAAGCTTCCATCCTCTGTAATCAAATCATAGGTAGTGGCTGTTCCAAAATCCAGCACCAGCACAGGACCGCCATAAATCTCATAGGCCGCCACAGCGTCTACAATTCTGTCTGCTCCTACTTCCTTGGGATTTACTGCTGTAATACGGATTCCAGTCTTACATCCCGGTCCTACATTTAAAGGCTTCACGTGGAAATATTTAATAACACTGCTGGTCAGGGAATGCATAACATCCGGCACTACAGAACTGATAATCACATCCTCAATCTCTTCCTTAGGAATCCCCTGGTACTTCAGCAAATCGCACATAAAAATACCATATTCATCTGAAGTCCTGTTCTGTCTTGTGGTAAGACGAAAGGTTCCCACCAGTTCTTTCTCTTTAAATACCCCCAGGGTAATATGTGTATTTCCTACATCAATGACTAATAACATACGCCTATTCTCCTACGTCTTCTCCCAGAAAAAACACCCTGTAATAAGTTTCCAGGGACTCCAACAGCTCCCGTTTCTTATTTCTCAAATCCTTGATTCTCAGTACACTTCCGATTTCATCAAACATGGCATCTGCCTCCAAAGCCTCTGTCTGAAATTGCAGATTTCCATCCTCATCAAACTCCAGAGTCAGAACCCCGCCGATTTCCTCTGTGTACAGCACACACATAATATGCAGCTCATCCTGTACGGACTGAGGCAAGGATGCAAAATCTTCATTAAAATAATATTTCTGTTCATATGCGCTTGCGCCGCACAAAACAACTCTATCCTTATACATGTTCTTCTCCCTTTATACGTAACTGTAAAGTCCCCTTACAGAGACCTCCCCGGAAAGCACCTTTCGGATTTCTCCGGTTTCAAATTCTACCAGAAGCTCTCCCTTTTCTGTAATACCCCTGGCGATTCCCCTGCTTTCCACTCCCTTTTCAATCAAACGCACAGGCTGATTCTGATTCAGAAGCAGGGCTTCATATTCTGCTTTTAAACGGCTTAAATCCTGTGTCTCCAGGAATTTTTCATAATTTTTCTCAAAATATTCCAGGGTTTTCGCAGCCACTTCTTCCCTTACCAGGATTTCTCCTGTTTCCAGCATAAGAGAAGTAGCCTTGTCCTGCAATTCTTCCGGAAACTCCTTTTGATTTACATTAATCCCCACGCCTATGGTAATGTATTTCGGCATGTTCCCGGATATCTGCATCTCTGTGAGAATACCGCAGATTTTCTTTCCGGACATGACCACATCATTTGGCCACTTAATGCCAGCCTTCTTTCCCGTCACTTCTGTGACTGCCTGAGCCACCGAAAGCCCCATAACCAGGGTCAAGGAGGCCGCATTCATGGGAGAAATCTCCGGCTCCATAAGGAGCAGATTCATATAAATGTTCTGTCCCGGAGGGGAAGTCCAGACTCTCCCCATTCTTCCCTTTCCTCCGGTCTGAGCCTCTGCCAGAAACAATGCCCCATCCAGTTCTTCCCTACTGCCTGCTTTTGCCGCCTCTTTCGCCCAGGTGATGGTGGATTCGGTTTCTTCTCTGTAGAACACCTTTTTCCCCATCCACCTGGTTTGCAGTTGTTTTTCCAGTTCTTTTTGCATTTTATGCCCCCAAAGTTGCCGCCATTACAGCTTTAATGGTATGCATTCTGTTTTCCGCCTCATCAAAAACCACTGACTGAGAAGATTCAAACACTTCATCTGTCACTTCCATATCTGTAATGCCAAAACGCTGGCTCATTTCTTTTCCGATTTCTGTTTCCAAATCATGGAATGCCGGCAGACAGTGAAGGAAAATCGCCTGGCTTCCTGCGTTTTCCATTACTTCTTTTGTTACCTTATAAGGACTTAATTCCAGAATGCGTTCTTCCCACACTTCATCTGGCTCGCCCATGGAAACCCACACATCTGTGTAGATAACATCAGCCCCTTTGGTGCCTTCTTTTACATCCTCTGTTAAAGTAATGGTCGCTCCGGATTCCTGTGCGAATTTTTTACATTCTTCCACCAGTTCTTTATTTGGAAAATATTTCTTTGGAGCGCATGCCACAAAGTGCATTCCCATTTTTGCACAGAGAATCATAAGAGAATTTCCCATATTATAGCGGGCATCTCCCATATATACCAGCTTCACCCCTTCTGTTCTGCCCAGATGCTCCTGAATGGTAAGCAAATCTGCCAGCATCTGTGTTGGGTGATATTCATTAGTCAGGCCATTCCATACCGGTACCCCTGCATATTTTGCCAGCGCTTCCACCTTTTCCTGGCCATAGCCACGATACTCAATTCCATCATAAATTCTTCCAAGCACTCTTGCAGTATCTTTGATACTCTCTTTTTTTCCAATCTGAGAACTCTTTGGGTCCAGATAAGTAGTACCCATTCCAAGGTCATGAGCAGCGGTTTCAAAGGAACATCTGGTTCTGGTACTGGTTTTTTCAAAAATCAGGGCAATATTCTTTCCACGTAAGGTATCCACTAAAACCCCCTGTTTTTTCTTTGCCTTTAACTCAGCAGCCAAAGAAACCAGATATTGAATCTCCTCTTTTGTAAAATCCTTTAATGTCAAAAAATTACGTCCTTTAAGGTTCATATGTTTTTCCTCCCTGTATCAGTTTCTCTTTTGAAATAATCTGTGAAAAAGCAGGAAGCTCATCGGTCTCCATTTCCCACAGTTTTTCCCGCACCTTTTTCTGCAATTCCTGTAAGGTATAAATTTTATACTTGCGGATTCTGCAGATTCTGGCAGTTGCCTCCAGCATAGATAAGTATAACTCCTTGTAATTCCAGTCCCTGGCAAGCTGCAGCTCCTCTGCCAGCACCGGCAGAACGATTTCTGTCAGTTTTCTCACATACTGCTCTGGTTCTGCATTCAGCTTATAGGTTTCCATACAATACTCATAAATATCCTGGTTTACTTCTGTTAGCTGCTTTAAATAATAGCACTCTTCTTCCTGTTCATCAATATAATATATTTTCCCGGACAGCCCATAAACCATACGCATGGTATCAAAATATCCTCTTGTCATATGCATTCTGCTTTTCTTTTGATTAAAATCCAGAATACTTCCAAGGCTCACAGAAGGCGCTACGGTATAGACATGGGTTCCTTCCGGGATTTTCACCTTTTTCTCCCTGCCAATCCCAAAAATCCGAACCACAATAATATCCTCATATCCCCGGTCAACCAGAGAACCCAAAGGCACATTATTAATGGCTCCACCATCAATATAAGTTTTCCCATGGAGCTTCTCATTTTTAAAAATAGGAAAAATATAGGCGCTTGCCAGAAGAAAATCCTTAATAAGCTCTGGTTCTGTTTCTTTAATATCAATATCCAGCTCCCGAAACTCATCCACATTAAATGTCAACACATACAAATCAATGGGGGAATTTCTGATTTTCTCTTCATCCACACTTTCTGCAATCAACTGCTTTAACGGGGATATATCCACGCCTCCGTCTGCCATGTAATCCATCAGCTCCTTCAGGGTTTCCCTACTGATTTTCTTGTGCTTGAAAATCTCTCCCATTACCCCATCATCTACAGACATAATCTTGGAATAAGAAATATTCTCCCACAGACGCTCTGCTTTTTCCAAATCTCCCATGCAGATAAGGGCGCCATTTAAAGCCCCTACACTGGTTCCCGCTATGCCCTTTAATTTCACACCGGCCTCCCTAAGAGCCTTCCATGCCCCTATCTGATAAGCGCCTTTGGCTCCTCCCCCTTCCAGCACCAGACCGTACTCTTTTGTAAGATCTATGACTGCTTGCATATTTTTTACCTCGCTATGTGCAATGTTATAAGTTTCAAAAAGGCTGCCGCATCTCTGCAGCAGCCCCCCTTTGCTGAATGTAATTTTACTCTTCTTTCTCTTTTCCTGCCACTTCTACCAGAGAAGTCACCAGACCGGCAATGCCTTGAATCTCAGACGGAATAATAATCTTAGTTGCCCGGCCATCTGCCGCCTGCGCAAATGCTTCCAGACTCTTCAGGGTCAATACGCTCTGGTCTGCGCCTGCATCTTTAATAAAGCGGATACCATCTGCCTTTGCCTGCTGCACCTTCAAAATAGCTTCTGCCTGACCTTCTGCCTCTTTAATCATTTTTTCCTTCTCTGCTTCTGCACGAAGGATAGCTGCCTGTTTCTCTGCCTCTGCATCCAGAATAGCAGACTCTTTCTTACCTTCTGCTACAAGAATGGTGGATTTCTTTTCACCTTCTGCCTTCAGAATAGCTTCACGACGTTCACGCTCTGCCTTCATCTGTTTTTCCATGGCTTCCTGAATCGCAGATGGAGGAATAATATTTTTCAGTTCTACACGGTTTACCTTGATACCCCATGGGTCTGTAGCCACGTCCAGAGACGCGCGCATTTTTGTATTAATAATTTCCCTGGAAGTCAATGTTGCATCCAGTTCCATCTCACCGATAATATTACGGAGTGTCGTTGCTGTTAAGTTCTCAATAGCCATAATGGGATTTTCCACACCATAGGTAAATAATCTTGGGTCTGTAATCTGGAAAAAGACAACGGTATCAATCCGCATGGTAACGTTATCTTTTGTAATAACCGGCTGTGGAGCAAAATCCACCACCTGTTCTTTCAGGTTCACACGTTTTGCAATACGCTCGATAAAAGGCATTTTAATATGAGGTCCTGTTCCCCATGTTGCCTTGTACATACCAAGACGTTCTACAATCAAAGCCTGTGCCTGTGGCACGATTTTAATACAAGATGCCGCAATAATTAATATAAGGATAAAAAATACAACAATAATAATACCCATACTACATTTCCTCCTCTACAATCAGCTTTACGCCTTCTACCGCTGCTACTTTGACTACTTTTCCCTCTTCAATGACCGTCCCTTCCTTAGAGCGTGCGCTCCAGTCCATCCCCTGTATCATCACCTGTCCCTCTGCCTTCAGATTATCAATGGTGTGTGTTACAATACCGGTCTGTCCCGGGATACTGTCTACATTGGTTTTTGAAGCGCCCTTCTTCATGTATTTCAGGGCAATCGGCCTGGTAAAAATTAACAGCAACACCGATACTGCAATAAAGACAGCAATCTGACTCCACAAAGGCGCTCCCGTCAGAGAAACTAAAAAGGCAATAAGCGCTCCTCCTGCAAACCAGATTGTTGTAAGTCCCAGCGTGGCAATCTCAATTCCTAAAAGGACTGCCAAAATCACAAGCCACATAATTGTTATTGTTTCCGCCGCCATAACCCCACCTTCTTTTTCATATTTTTCTTCTTTTGTGGATGCTGATTTGTTACCTTATTATAGCCTAATATTCTGAAAATAACAATGTTTTTTTGTGTATTTACAAAAAGAAGCTGTCTTGCCAAGATTCCTTGCAAAACAGCTTCTTATCTCTATTTTTAATAAAATGTCTGATTTCCAATGGTCAGACCGTTTCCGCTTCCTGCATGGAAAAACAAACGGTCTCCAATGGTATTTGCTCCTGCAAACACATCTCTTGCAGCGTCATAGCATGCCTGGCTTGCGCCCCTTGCTAAAACAGACGCCAGCTTTCCGGTTGCTGCCGGAGTAAACTGTCCGCTCTGGTAAATAACTTCGGAAAGTGTATTGGGGAATTTATTACTTCTGATACGGTTCATAATTACTGCCCCAACGCCAATCTTTCCTTCATAAGATTCTCCGCCGGCTTCACACTCAATAATAGCTGCCATAAGCGCCAGGTCACTGTCTGACACAGAAACAGGTGCGGATGCCGCCTGCTGGTGAACCTGCGGCTCTGTATTAAGAGGCTGCGCCCCTACAATCTCACCTTCGCCATGCACAGATTCAAACAGGGCTTTTGCTTCCTCTGCATGTACCAGCAAATCTTCCCGGATATATCCTGAAATCTCTCCGGAAGAAACCTGGAACCATCCGTTTTCTTCTCCTTCTACAGTTACTACTGCACCAGCGGGAAGCATTCCCACTCTTTCTGTGTTAATGTCAGCACCGCTACGAATGTTGGCATATGTATTTACATCGGCCGCCGCCTTGTCCGACCAGTCGTAATCCTCTTTTGTATCTGCCAAAACCGGAACACTGAGCATCATAGTCAATGCGCCTACTGCTCCTACACAGGTCAAAAGTTTCTTGATTTTTTGTTTCATGAAATGTAACCTCCTACATAAGTCTGTTTCATTTTGTTACAGATTTGTTAATTTTGTTACCGGCTTATTGTATCAAGATTACATTTCATTGTCAACCGGGTATTTTTTGTAAGATTTTGCAGATTTTTCCGGAAAATTTGTTCTGCCTATCTCCTCTGTCTCGCCGCTTCATACATCAAAATCCCGGAAGCCATGGCAGCATTTAAGGATTCCACCTGTCCCGCCATAGGAATTTTAATCAGCGTATCCGCACAGGCTGTCAATTCATCACTGAGACCATTTCCCTCATTCCCAATGAAAAACGCTGTCCCTTTGCCATAATCCTCCTGATCGTAATTATTCTTCCCTTTTAAATGCGCCGCATAGGTTGTAATCCCATGAGTTTTCAACATTGGCAGCACTTCTTCCTCTATAGAATCCACATAAAGCACAGGAACTCTGTACACAGAGCCCATGGTAGAGCGAATCACCTTGGGATTAAACACATCCACAGAAGTTTTGCTGAGAATCACGCCGGTAACACCTGCCCCTTCCCCGGTGCGGATAATGGTTCCCAGATTTCCCGGGTCCTGTAAATCCTCCAAAATCATAAATAAAGGCTTGTCTGCATCTTCCAGCATTTTACTAAGGCTCCAGTTCTTCATTGAAATGAGACACAAAACGCCCTGAGGAGTTACCGTATCAGACAAATTTTTAAACACCTTATCATCCACGATTTCCACCTTATCTGAATGGCTGTCCAGCCCTTTTTCCTCTAAAATCCTCTGAAATTCTTCTTTTTCTGCAAAAGAAGCTGCTGCATAAACCTTTCTGATACGGTCTGACGGAGCTTCTCCAAACATTTTAATTCCCTCTGCTGCAAAAAGCCCCTCTTCCCGTCTTGTTTTTGCTTTTTTCAGAAGCTGCTGCACTTTTTTCATCTGGGGATTTGACATACTTGTAATCATTTTTTCCTCCTCACAGTTTTTGCTAAAAAAAGATGCCGCACTAAGCGCAATTAGAAATATAATCCTTCATGATTGCTGTTTAATGCGACATTTTATAAAACTTTTTATTTTGGATTTTTACTGTAATTATGGGACAGTGAATAGCTAACCTCAAACTGGTACTCTGAAATTGTCTTCTTCATAGCCAGCGCTTCGTTGATATCCATATCAATGTACTCACCATCTCTGTAGCAGATAACTCTCTTGGTTTTGCCTTCCAGCAGTACGTCCACAGCCTTAGCGCCCATAATAGAAGCATATACACGGTCTTTACAGGTAGGTGTTCCGCCACGCTGCATGTGTCCTAAGATTGTAGCTCTGGTCTCAATTCCTGTTGCAGCCTCAATACGTTTTGCCATTGCTTCAGAATGTCCAATACCCTCTGCATTAATAATAATATGATGTTTTTTGCCTTTTTTACGGTTATCAATAATGTTGTTAATGATTTTCTGTTCATCATAATCATATTTTTCAGGAAGCAGGATGTCCTCTGCGCCATTGGCAATACCGCACCACAAAGCCAGATAACCGGCATTTCTTCCCATTACCTCAATAACGCTTACGCGCTCATGAGAAGTGGATGTATCACGAACCTTATCAATGGCTTCCATTGCTGTATTTACAGCCGTATCAAAACCGATGGTATATTCTGAACATGCAATATCCAAGTCAATGGTACCTGGAACACCTACGGTATTGATTCCAAGATTCGCCAGCTTCTGAGCACCGGCAAAAGAACCGTCTCCACCGATTACCACCAGCGCATCAATGCCATGTTTTTTACATACATCTGCTGCTGCCTGCTGACCTTCCGGTGTACGCATCTCTGCGCAACGGGCTGTCTGCAAAATTGTTCCGCCTCTCTGAATTGTATCTGAAACATTCACTGCAGTCATGTCAATAATTTCTTCATTAATCAGACCGCTATAACCTTTTTTAATGCCTTTCATATTGATATCGCGACTCAGACCTCTTCTTACAACTGCACGGATTGCCGCATTCATACCTGGAGCATCTCCACCACTTGTTAAAACACCGATTGTTTTGATTTCTTTATTTGCAGTCATTTTTCTCCTCCATCTCATTGGCAGTTACATGTTTTTCTTTTTATACAATAACCATACCTATTCTAATGCATTTTGCCAAGTTTTTCAATACTCTTTTCCAGAACTTTTACGTTCTCCTGTCCATATTTCTCATATAGAAGGTTTAAAAGGTCCTGTGTAATCTTCACGGTTTGAGATGGTCCCAGCCGCTTCACTGCCCTTGGTGATTTAATATAAACCACCACGCTGTCTTTTCCATCTGAATTTCTGATATCTCCGTAAAGCTCCTGCTCTCTTGCCAGAAATTCTTCCTTGCTGTCAAACTGAAACCAAAGCTCTCTGGGCGCCTCTTCAAAGGAATAAATGCTTTCACAAATCAGCTTGCTGGCCTTATCATCCTCTGCTGAAACCCGCCCCTGAATAAAGACTTTGTCATCCACATTCATATGCTGTATGTTTTTCTCATAGTCTCTTGGGAACACAACCACTTCTACAGTTCCCACCAAATCTTCCAGTGTCAGAAATGCCATGACCTTATTGGTTTTCGTATACTTAATGGTTTTGGCAGTAATCATGCCTCCCACCACTTCTTTTTCTCCATCCCGCACTGCCGGCACGCCGGTCTCCTCGTCCGGGAGAAAATCTGTGGTCACTGCGGAAATATTCTTGCGCCACCGCTCCTCATATTCTTCCAGCGGGTGTCCGCTGATGTAAATTCCAAGCACTTCTTTTTCAAATGCCAGAAGGTCTTCCTTGGTATATTCCTCCACATTTGGCATATGAATCTCAAAGGCAGATTTTTCCTCTTCAGAAACCAGGTCAAACAAGCTCATTTGTCCTGCCATGGTATTTTTCTTTTCCATTGCCACAGCATCCACAATTTGGACATATACCATCATTTTCTGCCGCCTGTTTCCCGGAAGTTCGTCCATGGCTCCTGCTTTGATAAGGTTTTCAATAACCTTTTTATTCACTTCTTTTCCAGACATCCGCTCAATGAAGTCCTGAAGATGTTTAAAATCTCCTCTTTCTTCCCTTTCTTCCACAATAGCGGCAATCACGGGTTTTCCTACGCCTTTAATGGCTGATAAACCATAACGGATTGCCCCCTGATCCACAGAAAAAGAGCTGTATCCCTTATTAATATCCGGCGGCAGAATAGAAATCCCCATTTTCCGGCTGGATAAAATATATTCTGCCACCTTGGAAGGATTATCAATCACAGAAGTCATAAGAGCTGCCATAAATTCCACAGGGAAATAATATTTCAAATAAGCAGTCTGATATGCCACCATAGCATAGGCTGCCGCATGAGATTTATTAAAGGCATACTTGGCAAAATCAATCATTTCATCATAAATTTTATTTGCTATCTGCTCGGAAATCCCACGTTTTATACATCCCGGAACACCTTCTTCTTCATTTCCGTAGACAAAATTCTGGCGCTCCTTTTCCATTACCGCTGCCTTTTTCTTACTCATGGCGCGGCGGAGCAAATCACTTCTTCCAAGGGTATAACCCCCCAGGGAACGTACAATCTGCATAACCTGCTCCTGGTACACAATACACCCGTAAGTAGGCTTCAAAATCGGCTCCAGCTCCGGGCAGTCATAGGTAATGCTTCCCGCATTATTCTTTCCCTTAATATACTGAGGAATGAAATCCATGGGGCCGGGGCGGTACAGGGAAATCCCCGCGATAACATCCTCCAGGCTTTCCGGCTTCAGTTCTTTCATAAAATTAGTCATTCCGCCGCTTTCCAGCTGGAACACCCCATCTGTTTTTCCCTGACCCAGCATTTCATAAACCTTTTTATCTTCATAATTAATGTGGTCAATATCCAGTTTCACGCCCTGGTTCTGTTCCGCCAGCTTCACTGCATTCTGGATAACCGTCAGGGTTCGAAGTCCCAGAAAGTCCATTTTGAGAAGCCCCAGCTCCTCCAGTGTTGTCATAGTAAACTGGGTCACAATGGAACCGTCCGAAGCCCTGGACAACGGCACATATTCATCCACGGATTTCTGACTGATAACCACCCCTGCCGCATGCATGGAGGTATGTCTCGGTAAACCTTCCAGTCTTCTGCTCATATCAATAAGCTTCTTCACCGTCTCATCTGTCTCATAAAGTGTCCGAAGCTCCGGATTCATTTTCAGCGCCTTATCAATGGTAATATTCAATTCCGTTGGAATCATCTTGGCAATGGAATCGCACTGGGCATATGGTAAATCCATAACACGCCCCACATCCCGGATAACGCCCCTGGCAGCCATGGTACCAAAGGTAACAATCTGCACCACCCGGTCTTTTCCGTATTTTTCCACCACATAGTCAATGACCTCCTGTCTTCTCTCAAAGCAGAAATCCACGTCAATATCCGGCATGGACACACGCTCCGGGTTCAGGAAACGCTCAAAGAGCAAATCATATTTAATGGGATCCAGTTTCGTAATCCCCAGAGTATAAGAAACCAAACTTCCTGCCGCAGAACCACGTCCAGGTCCTACCATAATGTCATGGTCTCTGGCAAACCGGATAAAATCCCATACAATGAGGAAATAATCCACATAACCCATTTTCTGAATAACGCCCAGCTCATACTCCAGACGTTTCTTCAAGTCCTCCAGATTTTCTGTATACCGCTCCTTAAGCCCGTCATAACACAGCTTGTTCAAATATTCCCATGAGGTATATGGCGCAGGCACATCAAACTTGGGCAGCTTTGTCACACCAAATTCAATTTCTACCTCACACCGGTCTGCGATTTTCTGAGTATTCTCCAGCGCTTCCGGTATATAAGGAAAAAGCTTCAACATCTCTTCCGGGGATTTTACATAATATTGTCCCCCTTCATAGCGCATTCTATCCTCATCCTGCAGCCGTTTTCCTGTCTGCACACAAAGGAGGATATCATGAGCCTCCACGTCCGTTTCATAAGTATAATGCACGTCATTGGTCACTACCAGATCAATTCCCGTTTCCTGATGCATCCTGAGAAGCTGCTGGTTTACCCTCTGCTGCTCCGGGATTCCATGATCCTGCATTTCCAGGAAAAAGTTCCCCTTTCCAAAAATTTCCTCATACCGCAAGGCTGCTTTTTTCCCTTCCTCATAGAAACCTCTGGTAAGATTTTTTGCAACTTCTCCTGCAAGGCAGGCACTTAATGCAATAATTCCTTCATGATATTGTTCCAAAAGTTCCAAATCTACCCTTGGTTTGTAATAAAATCCATCAATAAAGCCCTTGGAAACAATTTTCATCAGATTTTCATAGCCCTGATTATTCTCTGCCAGCAAAACCAGATGATAATAGCGGCTTTCTGAATGTCCTTGCTCCCGTTCAAATCTGGAACCAGGGGCAACATACACCTCACATCCCAAAATCGGCTTGATTCCGGCGGCTTTTGCTGCCCTATAAAAATCAATGCAGCCAAACATGACTCCATGGTCTGTTATGGCCGCACTGTTCATTCCCAGTTCCTTTACTCTGGCTACATATTCATGAATCTTATTGGAACCATCCAAAAGGCTGTATTCCGTATGTACATGTAAATGAGTAAAATTCACTGTTTTTCTCCTCTATTCTTCTTACTAATCCTGTTTTTCCTTCCGCAGCAAAACATTAAACCAGCGGTCACTTTTGTCTGCTCTTACATCACTGGTCTTCCAAATGTCCAGCACTGTAATATTAGGAAATGCATCCAGGAGATGATTAAGCGCCTCTCTGTCATAGTCATAGAAATAACGACCATTATATTTGCCGTTGCGTTCCCCTTTCCGCACAGAAAAATACAGAATTCCGTCATCCTTTAATGCTTTTAGAATCTTTCTCATGATTTCCTTCACTTCATCCGGGGGAAAATGCCCTAAAATGGCACAGGCCCAAATCCCATGAAATACATCATCAAATTCCATATCTTCTGCCCGCAAATGCAGAACTTCTTTCCCTGTATGAATGCTGGCCAGTTCGCACATTTTCTCTGACCCATCCATAGCAGTTACAACACAGCCCTCCTCTTCCAGGAACACTGTATCTCTGCCCGACCCACAGCCTAAATCAAGGACATCTGCACTCTCCGGAAGCAGCTCTACAAAACGTTCAATCTGCTCCTCCATGCAAAAATCCACAGTTTCTTCATAATAAGGTACTGCGTACCGGTCATAATAATCTATCGAGTCCACTTATTTTCCTCCTTCTGGACAGTCAAATTCTTCATTATCAGTTATACGACTGCACAACGTGCAATCTTTAGGTATTATACCATACCCTTCTTACTTATAAAAGTATCAGCGGGCATAAATTTTCCCATTTTTCATTTCAATTTTCTTTTCTTTTAATAAATGCCCTACTGCACGTTTAAAGGCATTCTTGCTAAGTCCGAATTCTCTCTGGATAATCTCCGGTGAAGCCTTATCATCAAAAGGCAGTTCCCCTTCGAATTCCTGAATGATTTCATAGACGCTCTCTGCATCTTCGTGAAGCTGGATATAAGCCTTTTTCTTTGCGCTCAGTGTCAGTTTTCCATCTTCCCGCACTGCAGTTACACGACAGGTAAGCTCATCTCCCGGCTTATAATTCCCCTGGGCTTCCTGTTTTGGAATCAGTCCTGAATATTTCTCATCCACAGCCACAAACACCCCAAAGTTATCGCTGATTTCATACACAAGCCCAGTGACGGCGTCCCCCTGTGCATAAGGAGAATCTGTCTGCAAATAATGATATACCTTCATGGTTGCACAAAGGCGGCTGCTTTTATCTATATACAAAGCCACCAGAATTTCTTCCCCTTCGTGAACTTTTTTCGTCTGCTCTTTATATGGAAGAAACAAATCTTTTTCCAATCCCCAGTCCAGAAATGCACCGATTCTGCTCACCTGGGCTACCCGAAGCACTGCTGTCTCTCCTAAAAATAATTTAGGCTCTCTTGTAGTAGCAATTAAGCGGTCCTGGGAATCCTTATAAATAAATACACTGAGTTTATCTCCTTTTTTGGTTCCTTCCGGCACCTGTTTGCCTGGAAGCAGCACAGTATCCTTTTCTCCTGCTGTTTCCTTCTCCCCCAGATAAACCCCGAAATCTACAACTTTTGCAACTGTCAGTTCCTGCTTTTTCCCTAATGCTATCATACGCTCTCCTCTGTCTTATCTTTCTTTATATTTTCTTACCTTAGTTCCACTACTGCAAATGTTTCTCCTGCAGGGCTGTCCAGAACCACCGTATAAACACCTTCCTGCTCATGCACCTTTGGTACAATTACGCTGTCAAGCACTGCCTGGTTCTTATATTCTGCCCGCATTTCTTTTACTCCAAATCCCGCAGGCAAGTATTCCATTGCCATAAGGATATACTGTCCATTGTTCACATGATGATTCGTGTCCAAATGATGAGATTTCACCTGAAAGGACGGATATTCCTGACACTCCTTTGGCACAGCAATTTTCCTTGGCGCATATTTCATATCTAGTTTTTCTTCCAGTTCATATGCCTGAATCTGTTTTTCATCTACATTGGTGGGATGTCCGGTACGCAAATCCAGGTATGTCCACAATGTATTGGCATATGCAATTCTGTTACCTTCTTTGTCTTCCATGGTAAAATTCCTTTTTCCCATAAAATGCCGGAATTCATAAGGCCAGGTGGAAATTTTTATTTCCTCGCAAAGTTCAGGATACCGCTCTACTACAATTTGCCACGCTGAAAGCACCCAGATCTGCTGCTTGTCCGCCAGAAATTCCATTCCCACTCCTGCTGATTCTGAGTGAAAGGTGCTGCAGTCCTGGAAATAATTAATAATACTGTTCAAAGTCAGTTTCTTATCTTCCCCTATTTCGCTGTATCGTACTCTGCTGTCAAAAGAATATTTCATGTCTCTATCCCTCCATAATTACCGGAAATGAAATTTTCTATAAAGTAAAAATATCCCAGACATTCTGTCTGGGATATAAGTAGCTGGGCTACAAGGATTCGAACCTTGAGATGACGGAGTCAGAGTCCGTTGCCTTACCGTTTGGCGATAGCCCAATGTTTTTCTGTTGTGCCTCACAACAAAATGTATTATATAGCATCCTTTTCAAAAATGCAAGTACTTTTTTAAAATTTTTTCAAAAAATTTTGCAGGACTCTTTCAGGGAGCTTTTGGCAAGAATTTTTTTGGCTGGCAGAAGGTGGTAGGGGCAAAACCAGGCTGCAAAAAGGATTCTTACCCCCACAAATTTCATTTCTTGACGGACACTGGACAATAAACCACTCTCCCCTGCATATACTAATACCCACTATAAAAAGGCAGGTATCATATCATGACTTCCTATACCATTCTTATTAACCGTAATCATCCTCTACCCAAAGACTTTCTTCCGGATTTTCTCACAGAGCCGGTAATTCCCTTCTCTGCCCCGCCTAATGACCAGAAGCGCTTACTGCAAAAAGAAGCCGCCCTGGCAGTAACACTCCTTTTTGACCAGGCTGCATCCGAAGGGATTGGATTAATAGGAATCTCCGGATACCGTTCTTATTCCCGCCAGAAAGAACTGTACGAAAATGCAATTCAAAGAGGCTGCGCTGCTGTTGCACCTCCCGGAGCCAGTGAGCACCAATCCGGTCTTGCCCTGGATGTTTCCTGCGCTGCCATTGGTCTGGAATTAGAAAACACTTTTGCAGATACCAGGGAAGGCAAATGGCTGACAAAACACGCTCCTCTCTATGGTTTTATTCTGCGCTATCCAAAGGATAAAGAACACATTACCGGCTATCCCTGGGAGCCCTGGCACATCCGATATGTAGGAAAAAGTCTTTCTCTGTACTGCTCCCTTACAAATTTAACCTTAGAAGAATATTACAGCCAGCTAAAACATTGATTTTTTCAACACAAATGCTATAATGTTTCTAACTTATGGTTATTACAAAACCAATGAAAAAGGAGAGCTACGAATATGAGAGCTTTAAATTTAACATTATTAACAGATTTATATGAACTTACCATGATGCAGGGCTACTTCAAAAACCCAACAGACCAGGTCGTTGTTTTTGATGCCTTTTACCGCAAAAATCCCTGCGACGGAGGATATGCTATTGCAGCCGGCTTAGACCAGATTATCGAATATGTGCGCCATCTGCACTTTGCACCGGATGACATTGATTATTTAAGAAGTCTGAATATCTTTGATGCAGACTTTCTGGAATATTTAAGAGGTTTCCACTTCACAGGAGATATCTACGCTGTACCGGAGGGTACTGTAGTATTCCCAAGAGAGCCACTTTTGAAAGTCATTGCTCCGGTTATGGAAGCTCAATTAGTAGAAACTACCATTCTGAATCTTTTGAATCACCAGAGCCTCATTGCCACCAAAGCCTCCAGAGTTGTTTACGCAGCCAAAGGCGACGGTATTATGGAATTTGGTCTGCGCCGCGCCCAGGGACCTGACGCCGGACTTTATGGCGCAAGAGCCGCTATGATTGGCGGATGCATCGGAACCTCCAATGTTCTCACTGGCCAGATGTTCCAGGTACCGGTAAAAGGAACTCATGCTCACAGTTGGATTATGAGTTTTCCAGATGAGTATACTGCATTTAAAACTTATGCAGAGCTTTATCCCAATGCCTGTATTCTTCTGGTAGATACTTATGATGTGCTGAACTCCGGCGTTCCAAATGCTATCCGCGTGTTCCAGGAAATGAAGGCAGCCGGACATGAGATGAAAGGATATGGAATCCGCATTGACAGCGGTGACCTGGCTTATCTTTCCAAACAGGCTTACAAGATGCTGGATGAAGCCGGATTTGGCGATGCTATTATTTCTGCCTCCAGCGACCTGGATGAATACCTCATTGAAAGCCTGAAATCCCAGGGCGCTAAGATTAACTCCTGGGGTGTAGGTACCAACCTGATTACCTGCCAGGACAATCCTGCATTTGGCGGCGTTTACAAACTGGCTGCCATTAAAAACGCAGAAGACGAAGACTTTGTACCCAAAATCAAGCTCTCAGAAAACGTAGAAAAGGTTACAAATCCAGGAAATAAAACCATTTACCGTATTTACGACAAGAAAACCGGTAAAATCCGCGCAGATTTAATTTGCCTTGCAAATGAAACTTTTGACCCTAAAGAAGATATGATTATCTTTGACCCAATGGCAACCTGGAAAAAGACAAAAATTGCAGGCGGCTCCTACACTTTACGGGAACTTCTGGTTCCTGTATTCCAGAAGGGTGAATGTGTATACACCTCTCCTTCTGTTATGGAAATCAGAGATATCTGCCAGAAAGAATTAAACACCCTCTGGGATGAAACAAGACGTTTTGCAAACCCACAGGAAGTATATGTAGATTTATCTGACAAATTGTTTAAGATTAAGTCTGATTTATTAGAACAGATGGGACAGGCATCCATTCAGTAAAATACTCAGCGCACATACCAGAAGGCGGCACAAAACAGCGGCTGGCTCATGCATAAAGCAAGCCTACTGTTTTGTACCGCCTTTTTCTTTCCGGCTGTTTACTGCTCCATCTGCCGCCCAAGAAAACCGGCTGCTGCCTGAGCCAGTTTCTGCTCTGTTTCACCAAATGTTCTGCCTCCTGCCTTTTCCAGAATCAGAACACTTCCCACTGCATCGCCTGCGCAGGTGATGGTATCAATCACCTGGGAACTATATTCCAGCTTATCTTCTTCCACAATTTTCACAAATTTCTTTTCTGTGATGCAGACATTTTTCCGGTCCGCAATCATCCCCTCCAGTTCACTGTGGATTCTTCTGCCCGCAAACTCCCTGGCGCCGCTTCCTGCTGCAGCTATAATCTGGTCTCTGTCTGTGATACAGGCAATACAGCCCGCCGCCTGAGCCAATGCCTCCGCATATTCTTTGGCAAAGGTACTCAGCTCTCCTATGGGAGAATATTTTTTCAAAATAATCTCGCCCTCTCTGTCTGTAAAAATTTCCAGCGGGTCGCTCTCCCTGATTCGCAGGGTTCTTCTGATTTCCTTTGGAATCACCACACGCCCCAAATCATCAATACGCCTTACAATCCCTGTTGCTTTCATATAAAAAATCCCTCCATCTACTACAATTTCCATTTCTGGAAATAGTATCTGTAGATGAAAGGATTTTTATGCCTCTACAGTCTTAAATTTTTCTCAAATTCCAAAATCTTCTGCTCCTGGTATGCGCCTTCATAGGTTCCCTCCTGAAAGCGTTTTAATGCCTCCGGAAACTCTTCCCAGGATTCCCTCTCCTGGTATGCCAGAATGGGATAGAAAAATGTCCCCACTTCTCTTGCCGCTTCCAGATCAGACGGTGAATCGCCCACCATAAGTATCATTTGCGGGTCATATCCTTTTTCCTGCAACGCTTTTAGACATCTGGTTTTCGTTCCTGTTTCCTGGGACACCAGCACATCTGTATACTGTTCAATATTCAGGCTCTTCCACTCTTTTCTTATCTCAGAACCATTGGCAGACGTCACAATCGCCACATCTCCACATTCATGAGACAGCTTCACAGCCTCCATAGCGCCTTCAAAGGGTTGTTTCTTGCTCATGGACACCATCATAAGAGACTGATTTACTAATTCCGACCATTCCAGCGCTTTCTTAATACATGGATTTCCTGTTTCTTCATAAGCCCTAGCTGCGCTTTCGTTGGATAATTCTTTGGCACTTTTTACCCACTCCAGATAACCATCAAGACCTTCCACACGAAAATAGTTCTCATTAATATCTTCCAGCACCTTTCCCAGTCCCACAAAGCGATTTACTCCCCGGTCTTTACTGAGAAGATTAATTTTTCTCCACAGTCTTATGATTTCTTCCCGATACTTCGCCAAATCCCATTCATGAACAAGGCATGGACCAAAGCACCGCATATGCTTAATCTCCATGGTATCCAGGACGCATCCATCTGAATCAATACAAATTAACCGTTCCTTTGTTTTGTTGAATTTTTTAAGTTCCTCTTTCAATTCTCTTCCCCCTGTCGCTCACATTTTAATTTGATAATGTAATTATACACTTCTAAAATCTGAGCCGCAAGAAAGAATCCTTTAGAATCAATGGAGAAATTCTACAAATTCCTACTGATAATCCTTCATGTACTCCCCATGAGCTTCAATTAACTCATCACACATACGGATAATATCATCAATATTCAGCTCTGCCGCTGTATGGGGGTCCATCATGGCCGCCTGGTAAATTTTCTGACGGTCTTTGGTTACTGCCGCCTCAATGGTTAAAAGCTGGGGATTAATATTTGTTATATTCATAGCCGCAAGCTGTGTCGGCAGTTTTCCCACTTTTGTTGGATGCACTCCTGTTCCGTCAATATAACAAGGAACTTCCACACAGGCGTCTGCCGGAAGGTTTTCAATATAGCCTTCATTCAACACATTTCCGCCAATTTTATAAGGCTTATCTGTCACTACAGCCTCCATAATATAAGAAGCATACTCATGGCTTCTCTCATGGGTAATCTTTCCATCCTTTAAGATATCTTCCCTCTCTTTTTCCCATCCTTCAATCTGATTGATACAGCGTCTTGGATATTCATCCAGAGGAATGTTGAATTTCTCAATCATCTCAGGATATTTATTCTTAATAAAGAACGGATTGTACTCTGCATTATGTTCACTGGATTCTGTGCAGTAATATCCCAGATGGCGAATGTACTCAAAACGCACCATATCATCATGCTTTTCAGAGGCGTTTTTCTTTGCCGCGCGCTTTCTGATTTCCGGATATAAATCATTTCCATCTTTATCCCGGATTTCCAGCAGCCATCCCATGTGGTTAATTCCCGCGATTAATTCCTGTCTGCCCTCTAATTTATCCTGCATATCCAGTTTTTCCAATAATTTCTCAGAACATACCTGTACACTATGACACAAACCTACGGTTCTGATTTTGGTATATCTCTGCATATAACCTGTAAGCATTGCCATAGGGTTGGAATAATTCAGGAATAAAGTATTTGGACACACCTCTTCCATATCCCTTGCAAACTCCTCCAGTACAGGAATAGTTCTAAGCGCACGCATAATTCCCCCGATTCCCAAGGTATCTGCAATGGTCTGCTTTAAACCATATTTTTTCGGAATCTCAAAATCTGTAATTGTACACGGGTCATAGCCGCCCACCTGAATTGCATTTACGACGAAATCCGCATCTCTTAAAGCCTCTTTACGATTCTCCACGCCCAAATAGGTTTTAATCACAGCCCGGTCTTCGTTTACATTATGATTAATGGCACTCAAAATAATTCTGGAATCCTCCAGCCTCTGGGCATCAATATCATATAATGCAATTTCACTTTCGCAAAGCGCTGGCGTACACATACAATCTCCCAATACATTTCTTGCAAACACCGTACTTCCTGCACCCATAAACGTAATTTTCACCATAATCTTTACCTTCCTCTCTTACATTTACATTTTATCCTGGGCAGCATATCCCTTTGCCCCCATAACAATCAGTTCCATCTTTTCTTCCCTGTACATACGTGGACTTTTTCCGCAGTGCTGCTTAAATACTTTTGAAAATGCAAGCTGATCCGCATACCCCACCGAAGCGGCCACTGCATTAACAGACAAATCCGTCTTCTTTAACAGAGATTTCGCCTTTTCAATTCTTAAATTTACCAAAAACTCCTGGGGAGAACATCCCACTGCCTTCTTAAAACTGCTGGTAAGGTAACTTCTGTTTACCCCTATAAAATCCGCCAGTTGTCCAATTCTCAAAGGCTCACTGTAATGATCCTTCATATATTCCATAGCGTGTTTCACATACACAGACCCCGGATAAGAACGCCCATTATTTGTTCCGTCTTCCACAGAATTTTTTGCATAATCTTCCATAAATGCCGCAAAACACAACATCAGCATGGCATTTCTGGTCAGTTCGTCCCCATAGGAAAGCTGATGCGCTTCCAGCATCCGGTCAATATAAGCTGAGATTTTTTCCATACATCCAATTTTACGGGTTGGATTTTTAAGAGAAAATCCGGCGCCGCTGACACATTCATCTGCTTTCAATCCAACAAAGCCAATCCACATATAACACCAGGGATCATCCTTATCAGCTTCATACCATGCCTCTACTCCCGGAGGAATCAGAAATGCATCTTTGGGCCCCAGCTTATATTTTTTCTTATTTATTTCCAGTGTGCCCTGCCCTTCTTTTACCACATGAAGGACATAGGCTTCCCTCTTATTTGGCCCAAAACGGTAGCCGGACTCACAATATTCCCAGCCACAATATGTCAGGCACAAATCTACAGAATCTTTCTGCAAATCCTCCAGACATTTATATCTGGCATGACTGGTAAACCCCATTGTACGGCTCAAGCAATCCACTCCTTTACTTTTCGGACTTTATGGTTCTGCTTTTTCAATCACATAGAGCAATGATGCAAAATCCCCGCCTTCTTTATTTAAAAGTTCTCTGTCTACAGGAATCCCTGCGTACATTAACTCATCTCCATAAGCCCGGTATACTGTATCGTTACATTTTACCTCATACAAAGTATCTTTGTCCAATCCTTCCAGGCGAAAACGCAGCCAGGACGCATTAATCTTATTCAGCCTCTGATAAAAAGCTGCTACTGCCTGATTCTTGTCAGGAGATACCACTATCCATGCAGTTTCATTCCCCTTAAAAGGACTAAGTAAACGGTAAAAGTCTCCTTCTACCTGAATGAGCCTGCGGTATTTTTTCATAAATGCCACCTGTTCTTTTACCTGAGCCATTTCTTCTTCGCTCAGAAGATTCAGGTCAAGCTCATATCCAAAGGTTCCGAAATATGCCATATTCGCCCTGGTAGAAAGGGGTGTGATTCTCAAAAGCTGATGGTTCGGCACAGCCGAAACATGAGAGCCCATGCTGACCAGCGGATAAACATAAGATGTCCCATACTGAATTTTTGCCCGTTCAGAAGCATCTGTATCATCACTGGTCCATGTCTGGGGAGCAAAAAACAGCATTGCCGGGTCGAACCGGGCGCCACCACTTGCACAGGATTCAAAGAGAATCTCAGGAAATTCCTCTGTGAGCCTTGTATACAAATCATAAACTCCAAGAATATACCGGTGCATCATTTTTCCCTGGTCTTTAGCAGCTAAACCTCTGCTGTAAGGTTCAGACATATAGCGGTTCATATCCCACTTAATATAAGAAATCCTGGACTCCCGGAGAATTTTGGAAATCATTTCATAAATATAATCCACCACTTCTTTTCTGGAAAAATCCAATACATGCTGATGCCTTCCATGGGACTCAAATCTTTCCGGCACACCAACAATCCAGTCTGGATGCGCCCGGTACAAATCACTGTCCTTGTTCACCATCTCAAGCTCTACCCACAGACCAAATTTCAGCCCCATTTCTTCTACCTTACGGGAAAGTCCGGCAATGCCATCCGGCAATTTTTCCAGATTTACATACCAGTCACCAAGACCTCTGTAATCATCATTTCTTGCGCCAAACCAGCCGTCATCCAGAACAAACAGCTCCACACCTGCTTCTTTTGCCTTTTTTGCAATAGAAAGAATCTTTTCCTCTGTAAAATCAAAATAAGTTGCTTCCCAGTTATTTAACAAAATCGGTCTTGGCTGTTCTTTCCACTGACCGCGCATTAAGTTCTTCCTGTACAGGCGGTGATAAACCTGGCTCATTTTATTCAGCCCCCGGTCACTATAGACCATAACAACTTCCGGCGTCTGAAAACTCTCTCCTGTTTCCAGCTTCCAGTGAAATCCTTCGGGATGAATCCCCATAAGCACTCTTGTCATGTCAAACGTAGATACCTCTGTCTGCGCCAGAAAATTTCCGCTGTATACCAGACTGAATCCATAAACTTCTCCCTGACTCTCTGTTGTATCAGGACGCTTTAAAGCCAGAAACGGATTATGTTCTGCCCCTCCGGCAGTACCATGGATTCCCTGCACTGCCTGGATACCCATCTCTAATTTCCGTTCCTTCACATAGCGTTCTCTTGCCCACGCACCGGACAAATGCACCATTTCAAAATCCATATCCTGAAATTCCACACTCATACTCAAGGCTCTGTCCAAAACAATACTTTCTTCTCCTTTGTGCACAAGCTTTGCATTCCTGGTAATCACCGGATACTCCTCAAACATTGTGTAGGAAAGAATCAAATCTGTGTTTATCACTTCATCATGCAGACAGATTTCCAGAGTACACGCCTCATGCTCATTATTTGTATATACTGCCGGAAGAGGTGACAAAGACTTTTTCCCCTGATAAATTTCATGGGAAACATAAGTAAAATTCACAATCCGGCTTCCATTTTCCTGTAAAATACTAAGGGCAGGACTCCTGTAGTCCCCTGTTCCGTACACCGGATATTCCTGTTTCGTGTATTCCATGGATAATACTCCAGGTTCCGGCACACACACAGAAGTCAGCGGACGGGAAATTGCCTCATGCAAATGCATAAAACTTTCCCTGTCCCGAATGACTTTTCCGTAGTACAGGTTTTCTAACTGTCCGTTCTCCATAACCCGAATGATATAACTTACTTCCTTATTATAAAGATGAAAGGTTTTTTCCTGTTCATGAAAGATAATTCCCATAAATTTCCTCCTAAAATTTCAATAAGGCTGGCGCAATCCCTGCACCAGCCTGTCCTTCATTTTTTAATCTTATAATTTTCCACCGCTGGTTGCAATTCCTTCGATAAACTGTTTCTGGAAAATCGCATAAATAATAATCATAGGAATACATGCAATCAAAGATGCCGCCATAAGTTCCGGGAACTTAGATGCATACTGTCCCTGCATTTTTGCCAGAGCAGAAGACAATACCAGCATATCCTTATCTGTATTTACAATCATTGGCCACATCAGGTCTTTAAACGCAAACACTGCAGTAAAGATTCCAAGGGCTACCATGCTGGATCTGGTAAGAGGCGCCATAATATACAGGAAGGTCTGTCCAATATTACATCCATCCAGTCTGGCCGCTTCTTCCAGATCATTGGGAAGTCCCATATAACCCTGACGAAGCAGGAAAGTACCAAATGCAGTTACCACACCTGGAAATACCAGAGCAAAAATAGTATTCAGCATACCCATTTTACTTACCATCAAATACTGTGGAATCAGGAAAATCTGCGCCGGAACCATCATCTGAATCAGCACCAGGGAAAAGCAGAAATTTTTTCCTCTAAAGTGCAAACGGCCAAAGGCATAACCTGCCATAGTCGCTGTAAGTACTGCGCATAATACACGGAAGAAAATCAGCAGCAATGTATTCTTATACAATAACAGGAAGTTCATATTTTCCATAACTGCTTTAAAAGAATCTGTTCTCCATACCTTTGGAAAGATTACAAAGGGATTTACAGATGTTGCTTCTGTAACAGATTTAAATGCAGTAAGTATCATCCATAAAAAAGGAACCAGCATTGTAATTGATACAAAAATCAACACGGCGTGTATCACAACCGTAACAATTTTCTTTTTTGTTTCCATACTCTTCATTCTGCTTCCCCCTTAATTGTAAAATACCCATTTCTTCTGTCCAATCATCTGGAACACTGTAATAATCATAGTAAGAACAAGAAGAAGAACTACAATCGTTGCACCATAACCCATGTTCTTGTTTACGAATGTATACTGATAGAACAGATATACCAGAGACTGTGTTTTCTCCAATGCCGGGTTGGTTCTGTCCATAACCATATAAATCAGGTCAAACACCTGAAGAGAACCAATGATACGTGTTACCAGTACAAAGAAAATCGTTGGAGATAACAATGGCAGAGTCACATGGAAAAAGCTTTTAATTCCAGTCGCTCCATCCAACTGCGCAGCCTCATAATAATCATGAGGAATCTCCTGCAAACCGGAGAGGAACAATACCATGTTATAGCCAATAATAGACCATACACCAATAATAGCAATGGAAAATACCGCAATCTTAGGGTCCGAAATCCATTTCACATTTGTATGAAATACATTATTAATCAAACCAAACTCTGAGTTAAACAGCCATCTCCAGACCATAGCAACTGCAGCCGGCGCCGCTACCATAGGAAGGAAAATAATGGTTCTGTATGCAGAACGCCCTTTCATCTTCCGGTTCAAAAGCACAGCCAGCACCAACGCAATAATAATTGAGAAAGGAACTTCCACAATGGCATATTTTACTGTATTCAGCAATGCCTGCCATACTTCAGAATCTCCAAAAACTTTGATATAGTTTTCTGCTCCAATAAAGATATTCCCCTTGCCAAAATCACCGGTTTTGAAAAAACTCTGGTAAACAGTCTGGAAAATAGGAATAATATTTAATACAATCAACCCTATCATGGTCGGAAGTATAAACATCCAGCCCCATAGGCATTCGCTACGTTGTCTGCCTGTACGTGCAGGTTTTCCTTTCTTTGCCACGCCAATCCACTCCTTTTTTTAATAAAGGGCTGCCGCTTTTTGATATTTCCCAGCGACAGCCCTTCTTATCTTTAACTATCTGTTACAAAATATCCTGTACTAAAAATTATTTTCCTTCTTCTGCCAGCTTTTCATTCATCTGTTCAGCCATTTCTTTACAAGCATCTTTCATAGATTTTTCACCCAGATAAACACCTTTTAAGATTTCATTATCTTCATTTTCCCATGTAACAGTTGTTTTGGAGTATGGTCTGATTTCCATATCTTCCATCATGTTGATATAAGCCTGAAGATTAAAAGCTGCTGATTTTGCCCATGCATCAGAAGTTCCATTGTAAGCTGACATTGTAACTCCAAGTTCAGCCTGTTTTTTCTGTGCTTCTTCAGAGCCAAGATATTCGATTAATTTCCATGCTTCTTCGGTATGTTCGCCATTTGCTGCTGCTGCCCATCCAAGACCATTATATAAGGATACTCTTCTTCCTGTTGTAGCGCTTTTTGGAAGTTCTACCAAATCACAGTTTTCTGCTGTGTACTCGTTGTCTCTGTAAGCTGCAACCATCCAGGAGCCCTGTGGAACCATAGCTACTTTACCAGACTGGAAGAGTACATCTTCACCATTTTCAGCCATTACCTCAAGTGGAGGCATTACACCATCTTTAATCCAGCCTTCCAGCATTTCCATAGCTTCAATGGTTTTTGGATCATCCCAACCGGACTTTGTCTTATCATCACTGATAATATATCCGCCATTATCATAAATCAGATTATAATATCCTGCCTGGTTATTATCATTTCTTAACGCAAGACCATACTGGCTTCCATCTTCTTTTGTCAGTTTCTTAGCTGCTTCTGTCACATCATCCCAGGTCCAGTCTGCTGTAGGATACGCCAGTCCGGCTTCATCAAACATAGCCTTGTTGTACCAAAGAGCAATGGTATCCACGTCTTTTGGTACTGCAAAATATTTGTCATCATATGTATATAAGCCCCAGATATCTTCCGGATAGTTTTCCGGATCAATCTTATCGCTTTCTGCAATCTTATCTGTCAGGTCAAGAAGCATATCATTGGACATGTATCTTTCGCTTTCATTAGAATGCATCCAGAATACGTCAGGAAGAGAACCACCCTGTGCGCCTGCTTCCAGCATAGTCCAGTATTCTTCCCATTTTACCACACTGAGCTTTGTTTTGATTCCTGTTTCTTCTGTAAAGTCTGCCAGGATTTCTTTAATACCAGGTTCCTGGTTTGCATCCCAAATAGAAACAGATAATTCTACATCTTTGGAATCAGAACCCTTATCAGATTCCTTATTTGCCTCTGTTCCTTCTTCTTTTTTTCCGTCATCAGAAGAACCGCCACAAGCTGTCATTGAAAATACCATTGCACTTGCAAGTGCTAACGCCATTACTTTTTTAAATTTCATGATTTTTTCCTCCCTTTAACATTTTTCGTCATATTGCCGATATCTACTCTGTATCAGCCAGTACATTTATTATAGTTGCATATGTTATTATGTTAAATAGCCATATGTGTTTCATATATGTAAAAATGTTGTTTATTTGTATGATTTGATAAATACTATCCAACTTTCTTTGTCTACTATTGTACTTTTTTGTATTAAATTGTCTTTTCTTCTGCTATAATCATTGTACTTTTGTTGCTTATAACTTATTTTTGCTATGTTTCCCCCTCACTTTTTCACTTGTTTTTACGCCATTATTACATATTGTTGTTATCATTTTTGCATATACCTCCTATTAAAAATAGTAATTTCATCATTTGCTTTGCATTCCACACAAATTAATGCTAAAATACCCTGTAGAAATTTATGGCTTATGCCAGAAAGGACACATTATGAATTTACTAAACGAAGATAATATTATTCATATTTTCTTAAATAAGATCGGTGACATTGTAATCGCAAATCTGCTCTTTATCCTTTGCTGCATCCCCATTATTACCATTGGCCCTTCGCTGACAGCTCTTTATCACTGTATGCTGCGCACAGTAAAAGGCAACAATAACGGTACTACCAAAACCTTTTTCCGCGCTTTTAAAGAAAACTTCCGGCAATCTCTCCTGGTCTGGCTTGGACTTCTGGCAGTTGGTTTCCTGCTATTCACCAACATCCGGTTCCTGGAAAGCACGACCTCTGCGGCAAGCAAACCTCTGTTTTATCTTTCCCTTGGAATCACAGGGCTTGTAGTAGTTCTGGCTCTGTATATTTTTCCTGTAATTGCCGCATTTGCCAACACAACCATAAACCTCATTAAAAATGCCTATGTGTTTGCATTTTTACATTTTCCTTCTACCTTGCTTATTGCAGTAATTACCATTCTTCCTATGTACATGACTTACCAGGACTTAGAACTTATGCCCCTGTATGCCTGTTGCTGGTTCTTTTTCGGTTTTGCGCTTACTGCTTATGTCGATTCTCTTTTGCTGTACCGGATGTTCAAACCGTTTTTAGAGGCAAAAGAAGACGAAAATTAAACCGTTTTTCGCATAAAAAATCACTGCTCCCACTTTGAGGGATACAGTGATTTTTCTTCTTTTTATTCTATTCACATCTTTCCAGCACCAATGGTCCATCCTTCTGTTCCAGAACGAAATCTTCTCCTTTGCTTTCCAGAACACACTCACCCAGACGCCATTTTCCCTGTGGAAGCCGCACCTTGCGCTGCATTATGCCTTTTTTATCAACAGGCGCTGCCAGCAGTGTATCTCCAATCATAAACTGATCCATCAGTCTTTCCATGCCCTGACCGGGGAATACATATTCCATATGACGCACAACAGGCTCTCCTGTCTTTTTGGCACATTCCACTGCTTCCAGAATCTGTGGCAAATATTTTTTCCGCACTTCCATGGCTTTTAATACCTTCTGATAATCTTCCTCTCCCAAAAGCCGCCATGGCGCTGCAGAAAACTGCATAACCGGCGTTAATGCAGCCACTTCACAATACCGCACAAACAATTCCGGCTCAAACTTTTTCTCATAATCTTCCCAGAAGCTCAGGTACTCGCCCCCGCCAATCATATCCGGGCTGCCAAACGGATGTCCTGTAAGCCCCTGAATCAGAGTTCCCGGAATCAGACCGCCTACTCCGTTCTCTTTCCAGGAATGGTGCTTGTCGCAAAGCCTCTGCATCAGAGAGTATCCGCCGGTCTTAAAACAGGTACGCAATTCATTAAATGCATACTGCTCACCAAAAGCTGCCCATAATCTGGACATTTCATTGGTATTCACATCCTGGCACATCTTATCTCCTGGTGTGTAATACCTTGGGTCACCGGCATCAAATTTAAACCCATCCACTCCAAGCTCCTGTAATTCATCCATCTGTTCTTTCAGCCATCCTATTGCTTCCGGATTGGTCAGATCCAGACCGGCAGAAAATCCATTCCACCACTCGATAATTCTTGTTTTACCTTCCGGGGTCTCTATAAGCAGTCCCTTATCTCTGGTCTCCCGGTATTCCACAGTATCAGGCGTAACAAAGGGACAAATCCACAACATCACCTGAAATCCCATGTTATGAAGCTGTTTCAACATTTCCTTTGGATTTGGGAAATAATCTTTTCGAAACTCCCATTTTCCATAATAAGGAGACCATCCGTCATCAATCATTAACACACCTGGTTCCAAACCATGGTCCAGAATTCCCCTGGCATATTCCAGCACCTTATCCTGCTTCTGATAAAAGGTCAGTTCAATCCAGGTATTGTACACAGGCGCTTCAAAAAAACGGTTTGAAAGTTTAATATCATGGAAAGGAAAATGCGCCTTCATGGCAGCAAGATAAGCCCCACGCAGGTTTTCAAATCCTTCTTTCAGCAAAATCTCTGCTTCTCCTTCTACCTGAACCCTTCCTTTATCAAAGCAGATTTTAAAGCCTTCTTCGCTCCACAGATATCTTCCCTTGCTGGACAGAAACAAAGGCATTAACTGATTGTCCGTAGGATTTTCCCTGAAATCCCATTCTATGCAGTCCTCTTCTCCAATGGGCTGTCTGTATCCCTCATAAACTGCGCCACCGTACCAAAATTCCCGTTCTAAAAGCTTAAATTCCATCCGCTTTTGCCTCCTTTATTCACAACACTCTACAAAGTGTACCTGCACGCTCTGATAATCATCCCATATCACAGGAAGAAGATATCCACCGTTCATCAAAGCCGCGCCCGAATACTTCTCTCCTGTTCCTTCTACCTCATAAACTGCCTCTGGTTTTAAGCCATTTATACGAACTGTATACGGCATAGCATATGCCCGGACTCTCAGGGTCACCACATTCAGAAGAGCCTCTGTTCCATCCTCTGCTGCAAATTCCCAGGCAACATAAGGAGATTTCCGTCCATCGTCAGTAAGACGATAATAATCCCCCTGCTGAATCAGAGAATAGTACTTCTTAAACTCCTCAACCTGGATTTTTACCATGTCTTTTTCTTCCTGAGACAGTCTGGTAATGTCTAATTCATAGCCAAAAGTGCCTGCCATAGCTACAATTCCCCTGGTCTTCATGGATACACTTCTGCCAGTCTGGTGGTTCGGGCATACAGACACATGAGAACCAACAGTAGAAATAGGATAACCAAAGGATGTACCATACTGGATATCCAAACGTTCTATGGCATCGGTATCATCACTGCACCAAATCTGCGGATGATAATACATCATGCCTGCATCAAATCTTCCGCCGCCTCCGCTGCATCCTTCAATTAGCAGATTCGGAAATCGCTGAGTAAGCTTTTCCAGGAAATCGTACAAGCCCAGAATATACCTGTGGAACACCTCACCCTGTCTGTCCGCAGGCAATTTCGCAGACCAGACATCTGTTAAATGCCTGTTTGCATCCCATTTTACATATTCAATATTGGCGCTTTCCAGAATTTCACACATTCTATCAAAAATATAAGTTCTCACATCTTCCCTGGAAAAATCCAGAACCAACTGATGTCTGGCCCGTGTAAAAGAGCGTCCCGGTACAGTAAGCGCCCAATCCGGATGTGCCCTGTACAAATCACTGTCCTCTGAAATCATCTCCGGCTCAAACCAGATACCAAATTTCATTCCGGCTTTGTTCACTTCCTCTACCAGATTCTTTAATCCGCCCTTTAATTTCTTCTCATTTACAAACCAGTCTCCCAGCCCGCTGTAATCACTGTCACGCTTTCCAAACCAGCCATCATCCATAACCAGCATTTCAATTCCCAGCTCTTTGGCATCTTTTGCAATAGCCACCAGCTTTTCCGGTGTGAAGTCAAAATAGGTTGCCTCCCAGTTGTTAATCAGCACTGGTCTTCTTTCTGTTTTATACTTTCCTCTGCACAAATTGTGACGGATCGCCTTATGGTAATTTCTGGAAAGCTGACCCAGTCCATTTTCTGAAAAGGAAAGAATGACTTCCGGCGCAGTAAAGGATTCTCCCGGCTCTAAATGAAACTCAAACTGTGTATCCTGGATTCCTACCGTAAGACGTGTAAGATCCATTTGAGATACTTCTGCCTGAATAGAAAAATTGCCGCTGTATGCAAAGGATGCGCCATAGCACCAGCCATACTCCTCATTGGCATCCTGTTTACATAAAATCACAAAGGGATTCTGCTGATGACTGGAATATCCTCTTCTGCTTTCCACTCCCTGGAATCCATGCTGCAAAGGAGAACGCTCCATCTTTCTCTCCATGGCATGACGTCCATAAAAATGCAGCATATCCATATCCTTGTTATCAAAATCAAGTCCCATGGAATATGCTCTCAAAAGCCGCACCTGCTCCTCACTTTGATTTACAATCTTACATGCTCTTGTAATCACGTCCAAATCTTCAAATACACCATAATACAAAACCACTTCCAGATTCTTGTATTCATCTCTTAAGGTGATTTCCAGTGTTTCCGCTTTTTCTTCTCCCTGATACATAGCGGGCAGGCCTTCCAGGGCATATTTTCCCTCTTTCACTTCATAAGATACAAATCGTAAATCTGTTACATGGCTGCCATCTTCATAAACTGCATGAAGGCAATAATCCCTGTAATCACCTGTTCCATAAGCAGAATACTCTAAAAGTCTGGTATCCAGTGAAAAACGCCGGTCCACAATTTCCTGAGGCTGTCCGGAAAAACCTCTGTCCATAGGGCATACCAGATAGGACATGTCCACATCTCCAATCACAGGCCCATAATAATTATGAAATAAAAATCCCCCTTCTTCCTTCATCTGATATGTGGAACTCTTTGTCTGAAGAGTAAACACATGATTTTTGCATACAATCCCCATTTCTGCATCCTCCTGTCAAATTATAAAATCAAATCAACCTGTTTCATAGCCTTACAAATGCCATGATTTTTCACACTTCCTATGATTCCTTATTATATAATTTTTCTCAGATGCATTCTATATCTATTTGAATTTTAAACTTGTTAATTTGTTAGATTTTTTATAATAATCTGCTTAATGCTTTTCTCTGGCGTTGGCAAATCTATCATTTTGCCAACGTCGGCAAAATGGTCCTCAACCTCATTTCCACTTGCTTTGCACGCTTCTTTTGCTCTATCAATTATTGCTTTAAATCATAAAATCCATCTATTCCTTATGTACTATTTTTTCACTTTCAGCGCGGTACTTTAACAATCGCAATACATAATCCGGTAATTCTCTTTTCTCCGCTTCCCAATCCTGTACCGTCCGATATGGAATCCCAAAATAATCACAAAATTCTCTGCGGTTCATTCCCATCTGCTCTCTCAACGCTTTTACTTCTTTTCCTCTTCCCATATTTTCCTCCTTTAATATACGCATTGCGTTAAATTTATTATATAAAAAAAGAAGAGTGCTGTCAAGTCGATTTTATAAATAACAATCTCTCTTCTTTTTTCTCTTATTCCAAAACTGTTTTTAAATCAGCCCAAAATGTTTCATAGCCTTATAAATACCATGATTTTCCACGTCCTCCGTCACATAGGCACAAGTGTTTTTAATAGATTCCTGGGCATTTCCCATGGCAATGCTGTTTGGAACTGCCTCCAGCATTGCCATGTCATTTTCACTATCCCCAAAGCTATAACAATCTTCCAGAGTTTTCCCCATATACTCACATAAAAAGTGGATTCCCGTTGCTTTAGAATAGCCTTTTTGAATCATTTCATACATAAAATTGCCCCTGTCAATACATTCAAAATACTGGGATAAATACTCTTTTAATTCCTTGCTTTTCCCCGTTGATTTCAGAATCAGCAACAGCTTATCATACACCTTTTGCTCATCTTGAAAAATTTCCTCAATGTCTTTTCCACGAATCCCAAAAGTATCTTCTATCTTTTTTGCCTGATTTTCTTTATCTGGTATCTGATAGTCAAAATAGACTGCATCTGCTGCCTCATACAGCGCTGGAATTCCATATTCCCGCACTGTTTTTACCACCTGGCAGCACAAATTGTTAGTGAGTCTGGCATGCAAAAGCTCCTCTTCTTTTAAGAAAATCTGTGTTCCACAGCCACACACATAACCATCAAATCCCAATTCTGTAATCTTTTGTGGCAGACTTGTTCTGGTTCTTCCTGTATTCACAAACAATAGATGTCCACTATCCTGGGCCAGCCGGACTGCCTCCCTGGTACTTTCCGGCAGCACTCCGGCTCCCTCTGTAATTAACGTTCCATCTATATCAAAAAACAATAATTTCTGCTCCATTTTGTTCCACTCTTCCTCTGATTTATTTGAGTTTTTAACTTGTCAATTTGTTAAATTTTATCATCAAAAGCAGAAATGTCAACACCCCTGCACTTGAGTTTCCGCAGTTTTATCCACAGAACCTATAATCATCCTTGCTGATTATTA
>OHJX01000042.1_pt1 | contig 84216 bp, 75 predicted proteins | sample 1568671 | NCBI WGS metagenome assembly OHJX01 (sample SAMEA3879589, study PRJEB24766) | human gut metagenome | biome: human-associated habitat; feature: feces | place: USA | collected 1985/1987 | reverse complement strand
AACTATAACGGTCCTAAGGTAGCGAAATTCCTTGTCAGGTAAGTTCTGACCCGCACGAAAGGTGTAATGATTTGAGCACTGTCTCGACAACACGCCCGGTGAAATTGAAGAACCAGTGAAGATACTGGTTACCCGCAACAGGACGGAAAGACCCCATGGAGCTTTACTGCAGCCTGATACTGGGATTCGATGATATATGTACAGGATAGGAGGGAGACTAGGAATCCGGGACGCCAGTTTCGGAGGAGTCGACGGTGGGATACCTCTCTTATGTTATTGGATTTCTAACTTGGCACCGTCATCCGGTGTGAGGACAATGTCAGGCGGGCAGTTTGACTGGGGCGGTCGCCTCCTAAAAGGTAACGGAGGCGCTCGAAGGTCACCTCAGAATGATTGGAAACCATTCAAAGAGTGTAAAGGCAAAAGGTGGCTTGACTGCGACACCGACGGGTGGAGCAGGTACGAAAGTAGGACTTAGTGATCCGGTGGTATAAAGTGGGATTGCCATCGCTCAACGGATAAAAGCTACCCTGGGGATAACAGGCTTATCACTCCCAAGAGTTCACATCGACGGAGTGGTTTGGCACCTCGATGTCGGCTCATCGCATCCTGGGGCTGTAGTAGGTCCCAAGGGTTGGGCTGTTCGCCCATTAAAGCGGTACGCGAGCTGGGTTCAGAACGTCGTGAGACAGTTCGGTCCCTATCCGGCGTGGGCGTAGGATATTTGAGAGGAGCTGTCCTTAGTACGAGAGGACCGGGATGGACTGACCTCTGGTGTATCGGTTGAGTATCAAACTCATGGCCGAGTAGCCAAGTCGGGAAGGGATAAACGCTGAAGGCATCTAAGCGTGAAGCCCCCCTCAAGATGAGATATCCCATACGCAAGTAGTAAGACCCCTTGAAGACGACGAGGTAGATAGGGCAGAGGTGGAAGTGTGGTAACACATGGAGCTGACTGTTACTAATCGGTCGAGGGCTTAACCAATAAGGTTTAGGGAGCGGTTCAGGATTGAAAGAGAAGGCCGTCGAAAGCTTGCTTTCGTAAGGACTTATCTGAAAAGACTGAAACATTGGCGAAGCCAATGTTATGAAATAGACCGAAGGTCTATGAATAACCGCAAAAAGAAAAAGTTACAAACGGATGAAGATTCAATGTGTAGTTTTGAGAGCAGATGGAAACAATAAAAAAAGAAATGCAGGCTGGAACGGTTGTTTCAGTCTTTTTTTGTATTGCAGAAAAGTTTATATTTTAGTTGACACAAAAGTCAGGATATGCTATGATGAATCGGTATGAATTAACGCCGGTGCTCAGTCATCTGGATACTCCAACCAATGGCCGGGGACACGGTAAGTATAAGATTAAAGGAGGAAATCAACATGATTTCAAAGGAAAAGAAAGCAGCAATCATCGCACAGTACGGCAGAAAGCCGGGAGATACCGGTTCACCGGAAGTTCAGATTGCCATTCTGACTGAGAGAATCAACGAACTGACCGAGCATCTGAAGAACAACCAGAAGGATCACCATTCCAGACGTGGTCTGCTGAAGATGGTAGGACAGAGACGTGGTCTGCTGGATTACTTAAAGAAGACTGATCTGGAAGGCTATCGTGTACTGATTGAAAAACTTGGTATCAGAAAGTAATTGAAATGTCGAGGGTGGAGATGCTTTTCTCCACCCTGTTTTCGATTCAACAGGAAAATGCAAATTTCTCAGAAGACATTACCCGAAGCCGCTGCTGTACCTGTGACCAGGGAATACAGTTGCAGGCAGAGCAGTAGTTTCGGAGTCTTTTGCTGAAGAAAATAAACAAAGAAAAGGAGACAAAAACATGTACAAAAGTTTTAGTATGGAACTTGCCGGAAGAACTCTGACTGTTGATGTAAACAGAGTGGCAAAGCAGGCCAATGGTGCGGCCTTTGTGCATTACGGTGATACAGTGGTATTGTCTACAGCCACAGCATCTGACAAACCAAGAGAAGGAATTGATTTTTTCCCGCTGAGTGTAGAGTATGAAGAAAAGTTATATGCAGTAGGAAAAATCCCGGGTGGATTTACCAGAAGAGAAGGAAAAGCATCTGAGAATGCCATTCTGACCTCTCGTGTAATTGACCGTCCGATGCGTCCGCTGTTCCCGAAGGATTACCGCAATGACGTAACACTGAATAATATGGTTATGAGTGTGGATCCGGAGTGCCGCCCTGAGCTGGTAGCAATGCTGGGTGCCGCAATCGCAACCTGCATTTCTGATATTCCTTTTGACGGTCCCTGTGCTATGACTCAGGTAGGTATGATTGACGGTGAGTTTGTATTAAACCCGTCTCAGGCTCAGTGGAAGTCCGGAGATTTGAATCTGACCGTTGCTTCTACCAGAGAAAAGGTAATTATGATTGAGGCCGGCGCTAACGAAATTCCGGAAGAAAAAATGATCGAGGCTATTTATCTGGCCCACGGTGTAAACCAGGAGATCATTCGCTTTATTGACAGCATTGTTGCTGAATGCGGAAAGGAAAAGCATGCTTATGAGAGCTGTGCTATTCCGGAGGAGCTGTTTGCGGCAATTCGTGAGATTGTAACTCCTGAAGAAATGGAAACAGCTGTATTTACTGATGATAAGCAGACTCGTGAGGAGAACATCCGTCAGATTACAGAAAAGCTGGAAGAGGCATTTGCAGAAAACGAAGAGTGGCTGGCACTTCTGGGTGAGGCAGTTTATCAGTACCAGAAGAAGACTGTCCGCAAGATGATTTTAAAGGATCACAAGCGTCCGGACGGCCGTGAGATTACTCAGATTCGTCCTCTGGCAGCTGAGATTGATCTGATTCCCCGTGTTCATGGTTCCGCTATGTTTACCCGTGGTCAGACTCAGATCTGCAACGTATGTACTCTGGCTCCTTTGTCTGAGCAGCAGCGTCTGGATGGCCTGGATGAGAATGAAGTGGCAAAACGCTACATGCATCATTACAATTTCCCGTCCTACTCTGTAGGTGAGACAAAGCCTTCCAGAGGACCGGGACGCCGTGAAATCGGTCATGGTGCGCTGGCTGAGCGTGCACTGATTCCGGTACTGCCAAGTGAGGAAGAATTCCCCTATGCAATCCGTACCGTATCTGAGACCTTTGAGTCCAACGGATCCACTTCCATGGCATCTACCTGTGCTTCCTGTATGTCTCTGATGGCTGCAGGTGTGCCGATTAAGAAAATGGTAGCAGGTATTTCCTGTGGTCTTGTAACTGGCGATACAGATGATGATTTTGTTCTTCTGACAGATATCCAGGGTCTTGAGGATTTCTTTGGAGACATGGACTTTAAGGTAACCGGTACTACAGACGGAATTACTGCGATTCAGATGGATATTAAGATCCACGGCCTTACAAGACCGATCGTAGAGGGCGCAATTGCAAGATGCCGTGAAGCACGCCTGTTTATTATGGACACCTGTATGAAGCCGGCGATTGCAGAGCCGAGAAAAGAAGTAGGTCAGTATGCTCCGAAGATTGACCAGATCAGCATTGATCCGCAGAAGATCGGTGATGTTGTAGGTAAGCAGGGCTGCGTGATCAACAAGATTATCGAAGAAACCGGTGTAAAGATTGATATTTCCGAGGAAGGAAATGTTGCAATCTGCGGCACTGATCGCGATATGATTGAGAAGGCAAAGAGCATTATTAAGAATATTGTAACTGATATTGAACCGGGTCAGGTGATTACCGGTAAGGTAGTGCGTATTATGCCCTTTGGAGCATTTGTAGAACTGAAGCCGAAGAAGGACGGTATGGTTCATATTTCCAGACTTTCTGATAAGCGTGTAGAGAAAGTAGAAGATGTGGTGAACATCGGAGATATGGTAACAGTAAAGGTTCTGGATGTAGACAAGATGGGTAAAATCAGCCTGAGTATGAAACCTGGTGATCTTGCTAAGAAGGACAGTGACAAATAAGTATATGAACAAAAAGGTATTTACCGGAATGCTGGCCGCCATTATGGCGGTCAGCAGTTCTTTTATGAGTTTTGCAGATTCTGTGAATCTGGCACCGGGACAAAATCCTGTTTCCGGGCCGGTAGAGCAGGGAGAGAGCATTCTGCCTCCGTCGGCTCAGATTGGCGATCGGCTGAACGCGCCGGGAGAGCAGACAGAAAATCCCGGAAATCAGAGCAGCACCATAACTGCAGGGGGAAGCGCGCAGGGGCAGAGCAGCACTATAACTGCAGGGGGAAGTGCGCAGGGTCAGAGCAGCACTATAACTGCGGGAGGAAGCGCACAGAGCCAGAGCGGCACTATAACTGCAGGGGGAAACACGCAGAGCCAGAGCAGCACTATAACTGCGGGAGGAAGCGCGCAGAGCCAGAGCGGCACTATAACTGCAGGGGGAAGCGCGCAGGGTCAGAGCGGCACTATAACTGCGGGAGGAGGCATGTCCGGTCAAAATGGGCCATCTCCTTCAGGCAGTACTGTGATTACTTCCGGAGTACTGGCCGGACCTGGAGTTTCCGGAAGCGGAGGCGGTCCCGGAATGTCAGGCGGTGCTGTTATATCTGACGGTACCGACGGTTTTGCGGGAACCGTTTCCTCTCCTCTGGTTAAGGTGGCAGAAAAATATACCTATGATCAGATGAGTCAGGATATTCAGGAACTGGCATCACGTTACAGCAGTCTGATGAAGGTAAATACCATTGGGACTTCTCTGGATGGAAGAAATCTGTATGAGATAGTCGTGGGAAACCCGAATGCCGAAAAGCATGTTTTGATTCACGGAGGAATTCATGCACGGGAATATATGACACCGCTGCTGATTATGAAGCAGCTGGAATATGGCCTTGCCTTTTATGGTACAGGTTCCTATGAAGGACGGCTGCTTTCTGATTTATTTAACAAAACAGCAATTCATTATGTTCCTATGGTAAATCCGGACGGGATTACTATCAGCCAGTCAGGTATCGGAGGAATCCGGTCAGAGGAGCTTCGCAGAACCATTGAGCAGTGTTATCAGAATGATCTGGCTCAGGGACGAACCAGCGCTGCAATGGAACGGTATTTAAATTACTGGAAAGCAAACGGACGGGGTGTGGATTTAAATCAGAATTTCCCGGCGGACTGGGAAGAAGTGACCAGCTCTGATATGCCGTCTTATGCCACCTATAAGGGGGCAGCGCCTTTATCTGAACCGGAGAGCCAGGCACTGGCCAATCTGATTCAGTCCAGAAACTGGACGGCAACCATCAGCTATCACAGCATGGGAAATATTATTTACTGGGATTACCCGGGAAATACCGTGTCATCACAGTCCCAGGATCTGGCCAATGCAGTATCTGCAAAAACGGGATACAGACTGGCAGGCAGCAGCGGGCACGGCGGATTTAAAGACTGGCTGCAGATTAAGGAAAATCCGATCCCCAGTCTGACGATAGAAGTAGGAAGCGTATCCTGCCCGATGCCGCTCACAGAATTTACTGATGTCTGGAATAAGAACCAGGAAGTATGGGCGGCTGTACTGAAATGGGCTGCGGAACACTGAATTTTTTGAGAAAAAACCAAATATAGACAAAAAAGAGACAGGAGAGGAAGAAAACTCATCCTGTCTTTTTTGGATCAAGTAGTAATATGCCACGAAAAATGTCGAAAGCCTTCGTCATTTTACATGAATTTATCCGAATTTTTACATAAAGTTTAAATACGGTTGAAAATGCGTGAACGGGTATGATATGATGAAAATATCTGCGGCTAAGGAGAAGAAAAAAACAGTACGCGGGGGATGAGGAGGACGAGATGTCAATCAGTGACGTGTCAAATGTATTTGGGTTTCTTGGCGGTCTTGGAATGTTCCTGTACGGTATGAATATTATGGCCGACGGAATGCAGAAGACAGCCGGCAGCAAGATGAGCAGTTTTCTGGGAATGCTGACAAACAACAGACTTCTGGCAGTAGCACTGGGAGCTCTGATTACAGCAATTATCCAGAGCAGCGGCGCTACCACGGTTATGGTCGTCGGTTTCGTAAGTGCAGGTGTTCTGAATCTGACACAGGCAGTTGGCGTAATCATGGGTGCCAATATCGGTACGACCATTACAGCATGGATCGTTTCCATGAGCCAGCTGGGAGACGCTTTTGAGGTTATGAAGCCCAGCTTTTATGCACCGGCTATTATCGGTATTGGAGCCTTGCTTCTGGTATTTGCCAAAGGGCAGAAGAAGAAAACAGCAGGAGAAATCTGCATTGGTCTTGGTCTTTTGTTTATTGGTCTTGATTTTATGTCAGGCTCTATTTCTCCCTACACGGATGCGCCGATTTTTGCAAAGGCCTTTGAGGTTCTGGGAGGAAATCCGTTCCTTGGTATGATTATCGGAGCGCTGGTAACAGCACTTCTGCAGAGTTCATCTGCATCAGTGGGAATTCTGCAGACTCTGGCAATGAATGGAATTGTAACTACGAATGCAGCAATTTATATTACTCTGGGACAGAATATCGGTTCCTGTGTAACGGCTATGCTTTCCAGTATGGGCGGCTCCCGGATAGCGAAGCGGGCCGCTGTGATTCACCTGACCTTTAACGTAATCGGAGCTGTTCTGGTAGGAAGTCTGGGCTTTGTTTTCTTTGCCCTGAGACCGGATTTTGCCGCATCCAATATTAATGCGGTGCAGATTTCCATTTTCCATACGATATTTAACCTTACCATGACAACCCTTCTCTTCCCCTTTGCCAATCAGCTGGTAAAGATTTCCGGCATTGTTGTCCGGGAGAAGCCTGAGGAGGAGGCGCCTGCAGCTGCGGAGGATCAGGAGACAGCAGTTACCTTCAAGCATCTGGATGAGCGTATTTTTGAATCTCCGGCCTTTGCTGTGGAAACAGCAGCTCTGGAAGTGGTTCATATGGGACAGATTACCCTTGAGAATGTAAGAGTGGCAATCGATGCTCTTCTCACACGCAATACAGAGGGAATCGAGCAGGTATACAAAACGGAAAAAACAATCAATAATATGGAAAAGATGCTGACAGAGTATCTGATTAAGGTAGAGAATCTTTCTCTGACAGAACGTCAGAAAAAGATGGTAAATAACCTGTTTTACAGCATCAGTGATATTGAGCGGATCGGGGATCACGCTGAAAATCTTGCAGAGCAGGCCGAGTATATGGAGACTCACCAGCTGGATTTCTCAGAAACAGGATTTGATGATCTGCGCTCCATCGGCGGAAGTGTTCTGAAAGCGTTTGAATATGCGATTGATGCAAGACAGAACGGCAGTATGGATGCAGTGCGCAAGGTCAGCCAGTACGAGGATGATGTGGACAGTCAGGAAGAGGAGCTGCGGGAGAAGCACATTGAGCGGCTTTCCAGCGGAAAATGCAAGGCATCCTCAGGTGTGGTATTCCTGGATATTATCAGCAATCTGGAGCGGATTTCTGATCATGCATATAACCTGGCAGGTTATGTAAAGAACGAATTATAGGGTGTTTTTACAAAAGAAACTGTAAAGAGTTCATAAAATAGAAAAAACCTCTTGCTATTTTAACCGTAATTGGGTAAAATAGGCATAGGTTGATGATATTTTAACAATCATTAAATTTTTAACAATTCAGGAGGAATTTGTCATGGCAGTAAAAGTAGCAATCAATGGTTTTGGACGTATTGGCCGTCTGGCATTCAGACAGATGTTTGGTGCAGAGGGTTATGAGGTAGTAGCAATCAACGATCTGACCGACCCGAAGATGCTGGCACACTTACTGAAATATGATACCGCTCAGGGCGGATACGCAGGCCATATCGGTGAAGGCAAACACACCGTAGAGGCTGGTGAGGATTCCATCACCGTTGACGGAAAGACAATTAAAATTTATGCTGAGAAAGATGCTAAGGATCTTCCGTGGGGAGAGATTGGCGTAGATGTAGTTCTGGAGTGTACCGGTTTCTACACCTCCAAAGCAAAATCTCAGGCTCATATCGATGCAGGCGCTAAGAAGGTTGTTATCTCCGCTCCGGCTGGCAACGATCTGCCGACCATCGTTTACAGCGTAAACGAGAACACTCTGAAGGCTGATGATACCATCATTTCCGCAGCTTCCTGCACCACCAACTGCCTGGCTCCGATGGCTAAGGCTCTGAATGACTACGCTCCGATCCAGTCTGGTATCATGAGCACCATTCACGCTTACACCGGCGACCAGATGATTCTGGACGGACCGCACAGAAAAGGCGATCTGAGAAGAGCTAGAGCAGGCGCAGCTAACATCGTTCCGAACTCCACCGGCGCAGCTAAGGCTATCGGCCTGGTTATTCCGGAGCTGAACGGCAAGCTGATCGGTTCTGCACAGCGTGTTCCGGTACCGACCGGTTCCACCACCATTCTGACTGCAGTTGTTAAGGGCAGCGATATTACCAAAGAAGGCATCAATGCAGCTATGAAGGCAGCAGCTTCCGAGTCCTTCGGCTACAACGAGGATCCGATCGTTTCTTCCGACGTTATCGGTATGAGATACGGTTCTCTGTTCGATGCTACTCAGACCATGGTAGCTCAGATTGCTGACGATCTGTACGAGGTTCAGGTTGTTTCATGGTATGACAACGAGAACTCCTACACCAGCCAGATGGTTCGCACCATCAAATACTTCGCAGAGTTAAACTAATTGCGGAGTCCTGGAATCTGATTCCGGCCATAAGATAGGAAGACTCAGTCAGGGGTCCGGTCTGAAAGGACCGGGCCCTTTTGTGTTTTTACAGAATGAACCTGGAAAGCAAACGATTTTTGAGACAAAGAGAGGAATAAACCATGTTAAATAAGAAAAGTGTTGACGATCTGAAAGATTTAAAGGGCAAAAGAGTTCTGGTACGCTGCGATTTTAACGTACCGTTAAAGGATGGCAAGATCACAGACGAGACTCGTATTGTTGCAGCTCTGCCGACTATCCAGAAGCTGATTAACGAAGGTGCAAAGGTTATCCTCTGCTCTCACCTGGGCAAAGTAAAAAATGGCCCCAACGAGGGTGAGTCCCTGGCTCCGGTTGCTGTAAGACTGGAAGAGAAGCTGGGCAAGAAGGTTGTATTCGTATCTGATTACAATGTAACCGGCGAAGCAGCAACCAAGGCTGTTGAGGCTATGGCAGACGGCGATGTGGTACTTCTGCAGAATACCCGTTTCCGCGGCAAAGAAGAGACCAAGAACGGCGAGGAATTCAGCAAAGAGCTGGCTGACCTGGCTGACGACTATGTATGCGACGCATTTGGTTCCTCCCACAGAGCACATGCTTCTGTAGAAGGCGTAACCAAATTCATCACCGCAAAGGGCGGCACCAATGCAGTTGGTTATCTGATGCAGAAGGAGATCGATTTCCTGGGCAATGCAGTTGAGAATCCGGTAAGACCCTTCGTTGCAATTCTGGGCGGCGCAAAGGTTGCTGACAAGCTGAACGTTATCTCCAATCTGCTGGAGAAGTGCGACACTCTGATCATCGGCGGCGGTATGGCATTTACCTTCTTAAAGGCACAGGGCAAGGAAGTCGGCAATTCTCTGGTTGACGATACCAAGCTGGATTACTGCAGAGAGATGATGGAGAAGGCTGAGAAGCTGGGCAAGAAGCTTCTGCTTCCGGTTGATGCTGCAGTTGCTGCTGCATTCCCGAACCCCATCGATGCTCCGATTGATGCAAAGAACGTTTCTGTTGATGAGATTCCGGCTGATATGCTGGGTCTGGATATCGGTACCGAGAGTGCAAAGCTGTATGCTGAGGCTGCAAAGACTGCAAAGACTGTTGTATGGAACGGACCGATGGGCGTATTTGAGAACCCGACTCTGGCAGCAGGTACCATTGCAGTAGCAAAGGCACTGGCTGAGACCGAGGCTACCACCATCATCGGCGGCGGTGATTCTGCAGCAGCTGTAAACCAGCTGGGCTTCGCTGACAAGATGAGCCATATTTCCACCGGCGGCGGCGCTTCTCTGGAGTTCCTGGAAGGAAAAGAGCTTCCGGGCGTAGCAGCAGCAGACGACAAATAAACCGCGGGAACCGCAAAAAGGAGAAGGAATATGTCCAGAAAGAAAATTATTGCAGGAAACTGGAAGATGAATATGACACCCACCGAGGCTGTAAAGCTGGTGGAGACATTAAAACCGCTGGTAGCCAATGACGAGGTTGACGTAGTATTCTGCGTACCGGCTATTGACATTATTCCGGCTATGGAGGCAGCAAAAGGCTCCAATATCAATATTGGAGCAGAGAATATGTACTTTGAGGAAAAGGGTGCTTACACCGGTGAGATTTCTCCCAACATGCTGGTTGATGCAGGCGTAAAATACGTAATTATCGGCCACTCTGAGAGAAGAGAGTATTTTGCCGAGACCGATGAGACTGTAAATAAAAAAGTCTTAAAGGCCTTTGAGCATGGTCTGACTCCGATTATCTGCTGCGGTGAATCTCTGACTCAGAGAGAGCAGGGCATTACCATTGACTGGATTCGTCAGCAGATTAAGATTGCATTCCTGAACGTAACCGCAGATCAGGCAAAGACTGCTGTAATTGCATATGAGCCGATCTGGGCGATTGGTACCGGTAAGGTTGCAACTACAGATCAGGCACAGGAAGTATGTGCAGCAATCCGCGCATGCATCGGTGAGATTTATGACGAAGCAACTGCAGAGGCTATCCGCATTCAGTACGGCGGTTCCGTATCTGCATCCAGCGCTCCGGAGCTGTTTGCTCAGGCAGACATTGACGGCGGCCTGGTTGGCGGCGCTTCTCTGAAACCTGATTTTGGTGCAATTGTAAATTATAAAAAAGCCTGAGTGAAAAAACGCTTCCTCGCGTTTTCTGAATGGGGCCATACTGAGAACAGGAAATAAATACGGGCCGTGAAAATATCGTCAAGATTTTTCACGGCCTATATACATCCCTGTTAAGATATAGTAAAATGAAATGGGACAGGTGCAGTTAGCTTTGTCCCATTTCATTTTACTGCTTCAGGAGCAGGGAAAGGCAGGATCATGCAGGTAAAAGATCTGTGGAGAAACATTATAACGACAGTTTTGATTATGAGTCTGTCTACACTGGTGGCAGTAGCCTTTTTTTACTATGGAAAAAATACCACAAGCGTAGCGATTATCTATGTCCTCAGCGTAATGCTGGTAGCGCGCTATACGGTCGGCTATGCTTCGGGAATTGTAGCGTCCCTGTTTGGCGTAGGTTTTGTAAATTACGTATTTACTTATCCATATATGACTTTGAATTTTACCATTGACGGCTATCCGGTTACTTTTGTGGGAATGACGGTAGTATCCGTGATTACCAGTACCATGACAACAAAGTTCAAAAAGCAGAGTCAGGTGCTGAATGAGAGGGAAAAGCTTTTAATGGAAGCAGAAAAGGAGACGATGAGGGCCAACCTTCTTCGGGCGGTTTCCCATGATTTGAGAACACCGCTGACAGCCATTATCGGTCTTGCAAATACATATCTGGAAAACGGTTCCCAGATGAAGGAATCGGAGAAGACAGAACTGGTCAGCAACATTCGCGAGGATGCCAACTGGCTGTTAAATATGGTGGAGAATCTGCTTTCTGTTACCAGGATCAATGTAGGTGACGCCCGGGTGACAAAGAGCAGAGAGCCTCTGGAAGAGGTGGTATCTGAGGCTGTACTCCGCTTGAGAAAGCGCCTTCCCGGTGCGCGGATTACGGTTCATGTGCCGGATGAGTTTTTAATGGTTCCCATGGATGCGATGCTGATTGAGCAGCTGATTATCAATCTTCTGGAAAATGCCGTATACCATTCCGGAACGGATGAACCGATTGAACTGAATGTGGAAAAAAGAAAAAACAGTGTTGCTTTTCACGTTCGGGACCGGGGAAAGGGAATTGCGCCGGAACGTCTTTCCGCCTTGTTTGACGGAGGCGGTATGGAGCGAAATGGAAGCGGCGATTCTCATAAGGGCATGGGAATCGGACTGACTATCTGCAAGACGATTGTAGCGGCTCATCAGGGAACGATACGGGCAGTGAATCATGAACAGGGAGCAGAATTTATTTTTACATTACCTTTGGAGGAGCAGGAGGAATCATGACAAATAAACAGACGATATTGATTATTGAGGATGAAAAGCATATTGGAAATTATATGGAAACCATAGTGATCGCCAATCAGTATAAGGCGCTGCGTGCCATGAACGGTCTGCAGGGGCTTTCTCTGTGCACCTCTCATCATCCGGATCTGATTCTTCTGGATCTGGGACTGCCGGATATTGATGGAATGGAGGTTTTGCAGAGAATCCGCGGATTTTCCAATATCCCTGTAATTGTAGTATCTGCGAGAAATCAGGAGCGGGAGAAGGTGGAGGTTTTAGACGGAGGCGCTGATGATTATATTACCAAGCCCTTCGGTTCAGAAGAACTCCTGGCCAGGATCCGGACCGCTCTCCGCCACAGCACCAGAGTTGCGGCAGTAACGCCTCAGGAACAGAAATATTCCAGAGAAGGGCTGGAAATTGATTTTGAAAAGCGTCTGGTTACCTTAAACGGGAAGGAGATTCATCTGACACAGATTGAGTATAAGCTGGTTTCTCTTCTTGCAAAAAATGCAGGAAAGGTACTGACCTATGACTATATTTTAAAAGATATCTGGGGCCCCTATGCAGATACGGACAACCAGATCCTTCGGGTTAATATGGCTAATATCCGCCGGAAGCTGGAAAAAAATCCTGCAGAGCCTTTTTACATTTTTACGGAAATCGGTGTAGGCTACCGGATGAAAGAATAAAAAACAGCGGCATATTGACAGAGCAAAAAAACTCTGTCAGTAGCCGCTGTTTATTACTTTCCAGGCGCCGGATTTGTTGCTGCGGGCGATACTGATATAGCGGAAGGGATTGCCGTCCCGCCGGTCTTTTACCGTAAGAACACGGTAAATAATAATATTGCCCGGCATATATTCTCCCTCCAGTCCCGGATTGTGATAAAGGGATTCTTCGGAGTCTGCAGGGTAAATCTGATCAACACCCTCAAAGGAAGGAACCTCTTCGGTGAAATAATGCATGGCCAGGGCTTCTGTCTGTGCAAGCTCTTCTTCTGTGAGGGCCTCCCGGTAGGAAATGGTTTCTGCAGAAGATGAGGTTTCTACGGCGGACGCGATAGCAGCTGTCCGGGCTTCTGTGACAAACTCTGACGGAATCATGGACAGGGCCAGACGTTCCTGCGCAGTCAGAGAATAATAAAAATTAAGCCATTCCAGAGTATCCTCGGATACCTGGTTTTTCTTTTTGTAAATGCCTTCATATTCTACTGTATCTTCGGCCAGAAACAGCATATACTGTCCTTCTAATTCCAGAGCGGCAGCTCCGTCTGAGAGAATCAGATAAGGGGAGCCCATGCAGGAAAAATTGGCCTGCCCGTTTTGTCCGGGACGTTCAGATTCCGGAACCAGCTCTGTGATAGAACCGTCCGGTCTTCTCGTATCCGCGGAAATGGGAAGGCGGTCCTCAGTTACTGCAATCCGGTCAGTGGAAATCATGGTTTTTCCGTCTATAAAAATCATCTGCTTTTCTTGAGCTGCCGTCTCCGGGGAAGATTCCTCCCGGGAAGCCTCTGTGCGGAAGGAGGCGGCAGCTGTCCGGTTCCGGTTTTCTTCCGGGGCTGCGGATGAAGAAGCGCAGCCGGTGCAGAGAACGATTCCGGCGCTCAGCAGAATCAGCAGTTTCTTGTTCATAATATTCCTCCATTTTGAAGTATTATATCAATGAAACAGGGAGAATGCTTTAATTTTTTTTTAATTTTCATTTACTTATTGAGTAAAATTCCGGGTGCCGGACAGGCGGCCGGTTCGGGGCGATGAGATGCTTGACCGGCAGAGGGAAATAGGATATAGTACATTTAGATGCCCGGTTTTGCGGCATATAGATTACGACAGGAGAAAGGATTAAAACGGGGTGTTATGAGCAAAAAGAATGAGATCCAGAATCCAATCACAGAGGGGGTTATCTGGCAGCAGCTGTTGCTGTTTTTCTTTCCGATTCTGTTCGGTACTTTTTTTCAGCAGCTGTATAATGCGGCAGATGCCATGATTGTAGGACGGTTTGTGGGCAAGGAGGCGTTGTCTGCGGTTGGAGGTTCTACAGGAATGCTGACTCAGATGATTGTAGGATTTTTTGTAGGCCTTTCCTCAGGTGCTTCGGTTATTATTTCCCAGTATTACGGGGCGAAGCGTCCGGAGATGGTAGGGTATGCGGTTCACACGGCAGTTGCCTTCAGTGTAGTGTCCGGCCTGGTAATGACGGCAGTGGGAATTCCCCTTGCGCCCTTTATGCTTACGGCTATGGGGACACCGGAGGATGTAGTAGGGCTTTCTGTAGAGTACCTGCGGATTTATTTTGCAGGAATGGTTGCAAACCTGATTTACAATACAGGGGCGGCAATTTTGAGAGCAGTGGGAGATTCCAAGCGTCCTCTTCATATTTTGATGTTCAGCTGTCTGATTAATATTGCACTGGATATTCTTCTGGTGGTAATGTGCGGTTTGGGAGTTAAGGGTGCGGCTATTGCGACGATTCTGTCTCAGCTGCTCAGCGCTGTTTTGGTATGCATCTGTCTGATGCGTGCGCAGGATATGTATCGTCTGGAGTGGAAGCAGGTCCGACTGGATCAGAGAATGCTGAAACGGATTGTCCGGATTGGCTTTCCCGCAGGTCTGCAGTCTGTGATGTACGGATCCTCCAATGTGATTATCCAGGCGGGAATCAACTCACTGGGAACCAATACGGTGGCTGCATGGGCGGCTTACAGTAAAATAGATGCCGTATTCTGGATGATGGTCAACTCCTTTGGAATTGCGATTACCACATTTGTAGGACAAAACTACGGAGCAGGAAAGACTGAGCGGGTTCACAAGGGCGTGAGGAGCTGTATGAAGATGACGATCGTGTCTTCGGCTCTGATGTCTGTTCTGATATATAACTGGGGAATTTATGCCTATGAGCTGTTTACCACGGACAAAGAGGTTATTTCCATTGGAATTGATATGATGCGCTATCTTTCCCGGTTTTATGTGACGTATGTGGCTATTGAGATTTTGTCCGGTGCGCTCCGGGGCGTAGGAGACTGCTGGATTCCCATGATGCTGTGCTGTGTAGGCGTCTGCGCTCTGCGGGTAGGCTGGATTCTGATAGCAGTTCCTCTTGACCGGAATATATTTACCATTATGTTCAGCTATCCCCTGACCTGGGTGATTACTACGATTTTATTTGCAGTATATTACCTGAAGTACAGCCGGCTGAAGGTGAGAAGGAAAAATTCCTGAGAAAAAAGAAGAAAATCTCCGGATTGACAAACCGGAATGAAACTGATATTATCATCGTATGGAACGAGGGTGTTGCATAATAGCCGTTGTAAAAATGGCCTTATGGGCACCCTCTTTTACGTTAAATGGGTGCCGCCCCTTTGGAAAAAGTCCTTTGAGAGAAGAAGGGAGAAGGAAGCAATGAAGAATTACAGTAGGGAAGATATTATCCGGATTGTGGAGGAAGAGGATGTAGAATTTATCCGTCTGCAGTTTACGGATATGTTTGGTATGCTGAAGAACGTGGCTCTTACCGCCAGTCAGCTGGAACGGGCGCTGGACAACCGGTGTATGTTTGACGGCTCTGCCATAGACGGTTTTGTACGGATTGAGGAATCGGATATGTATCTGTATCCGGATTACGATACCTTTGAGATATTCCCCTGGCGGCCGCAGCAGGGAAAGGTTGCCCGTCTGATTTGTGACGTTTACCGTCCCAATGGCGAACCCTTTGAAGGAGATCCCCGGTATGTGCTGAAGAAGGTTCTGAAAGAGGCAGAGAAAATGGGATATACCTTCCATGTGGGACCGGAATGTGAATTTTTCCTGTTTGATACAGATGAAAGCGGCAGACCCTCTACAGATACCAGGGAAATGGCCGGATATTTTGATGTGGGACCGGTAGATATGGCAGAAAATGTACGCCGTGACATTGTTCTGAATCTGGAAGAGATGGGATTTGCAGTGGAGGCATCCCATCACGAGCTGGCTCCGGCCCAGCACGAGATTGATCTGGAATACATGGACGGGCTGACGGCTGCAGATAATATTATGACCTTTAAGATGGCGGTGAAGACCATTGCAAAGCGCCATGGACTTCACGCTACTTTTATGCCAAAGCCAAAGGCGGGAGTCAATGGCTCCGGCATGCATATTAATATGTCCCTGGCAGACCAGTCCGGCCACAATGTTTTTATTGACGAAACGGATGTTCTGGGACTCAGCCGGGTGGCATATCAGTTTATGGCAGGGATTCTTGCCCATATGAAGGAAATTACCGTGCTGACCAATCCTCTTGTCAATTCCTACAAGCGTCTCGTTCCGGGATATGATGCACCGGTTTATGTGACCTGGTCAGCGGCAGCCAACAGAAGCGCCCTGATTCGGATTCCCTGTTCCAGGGGAAGCAATACCAGGATTGAGCTACGGTGTCCTGATTCGGCAGTCAATCCCTATCTGGCTCTGGCCGCCTGCCTGGCAGCAGGGCTGGACGGAATTAAACAGGAGATGGAACCGCCGAAAAGCGTAGATGCCAATATTTTTGCCATGACAGAGGAGCAGATCGATGCTCTTGGCATTGAGCAGCTTCCGGAGACTCTGGGAGAGGCCCTGGAAGCATTTGAACACAGTCCCTTTGTCAGAAAGGTTCTGGGTGATCATGTATACACCAAATATCTGGCGGCAAAAAATGCAGAGTGGAAAAAGTTCCGGGCTGAAGTGACAGACTGGGAGATAGAAGAATACCTGCATAAGTTTTAGGCATCAGACTGCCTGGGAGGGTTCCGGATTTCCTGTTCTGGAGGTGAGAGGTTGGCTAACGTAATCGTGGCATTTTCCAAGCTGGAGGATGCAAAAAATATAAAAAGAATACTTGTGAAAAACGGATTTGACGTTGTAGCAGTCTGCACCTCCGGAGCCCAGACCCTTGCCCAGACAGAGGAGTTAAACGGCGGAATTCTGGTGTGCGGATACCGGCTGGCAGATATGATTTTTTCAGAGCTTCATGACTGTCTGAGCGCGGAATTTTCCATGCTGATGGTTTCGTCACCCAGCAAATGGAACTCTCAGATACCGGAGGATGTGGTATGTCTTCCCATGCCTTTGAAGGTGAACGATCTTCTCAGCACCCTGGAGATGATGGTTCAGACTCAGGTACGGCGGAAAAAGCGGATGAAGCGCCAGCCCCGTCAGAGAAGTGAGGAGGAGCAGAATCTGCTAAAGCAGGCAAAAAGTATTTTGATGGAACGCAACGGCATGACGGAGGAGGAGGCTCACCGGTATATGCAGAAGTGCAGTATGGACAGCGGAACCAATATGGTAGAAACTGCCCAGATGGTGATCAGCCTCAACAATCTATAGAAACATAAGATGAGGGAATGGGGAGGAAGGACAGAATGGATGACATTGACAGAAAGATTTTAAGGCTGCTTCAGGATAATGCAAGAATTTCATTGAAAACCATTGCGGAAAACACCTTTTTATCATCTCCGGCTGTTTCGGCGCGGATTGAAAAGCTGGAAAAGGACGGGATTATTTCCGGGTATCATGCCCAGGTAAATCCCATGAAGCTGGGATATCACATTATCGCATTTATCAATCTGAATGTAGTACCGGATGACAAGCCGAAGTTTTATGCTTATGCGGAAAGTGTGCCGAATATTCTGGAGTGCAGCTGTGTTACCGGGGATTATTCCATGATTCTCAAGGTGGCTTTTCACAGCACCATGGAGCTGGATGTTTTTATCGGCCAGTTGCAGAAGTTCGGAAAAACAAGTACCCAGATTGTATTTTCCACCCATGTGGGACCGCGGGGCGTGGATGTGCAGGAAAATTAAGTTCCGTTTTTGCTCTTTTTTCATACAGTATATTAGAACAGTATGGAAAAGGAGCATTTTTGATCGCAATGGCAGATAAGGTCAGTATTGTAATTGATGCAGGTCACGGAGGACAGGATCCGGGGGCCGTATTTCAGGGAAGGGAAGAAAAGACGGATACCCTGCGGCTGGCATTGGCAGTGGGACAGATTTTGACGGAAAATGGAATGGACGTATCCTATACACGGGTTACGGACCGTTACCACACGCCGGGGGAAAAGGCAGAAATGGCAAATTATCAGGATGCGGATTATTTCCTGTCAATTCACAGAAATGCCATGCCGGTTCCGGGAACCGCATCGGGAATTCAGACTCTCATATATGAAAACGGAGGGGCGGCCCAGCTGATGGCCTCGGAAATCAATAAAAAACTGACGGAAACGGGCTGGAAGGATCTGGGCGTGATGGAACGGCCGGGACTGATTGTTCTGAGGAAAACAAAAATGCCGGCAGTTCTGGTGGAAGCGGGATTTCTGGATAATGAGAAGGATAACCGCTTTTTTGATCAGAATTTCCAGAAGGTGGCCCAGGCTATTGCAGACGGAATTCTGGAAGCGGCAAGGATGGAGGCAGAGGGTCCAGCGTATTACCAGATTCAGGTTGGAGCCTATAAAAGCAGACAGGAGGCGGAGCGCCTGGCTGAACAGCTGAAGGCGGAGGATTATCCTGCTTTTCTGGTGGCGGAGGACGGCTGGTTTAAGGTGAGGGTAGGCGCATATCTGAATCTGGATCATGCGGCATGGATGGAAAAAACGCTGAGAGCAGCCGGTTATCCGACGATTATGGTGCAGGAGAGGGAAAAGTAGAAAATTGTCCCGAAAATTAATGGAAATGGTTGAAAATAAAAAAAAGCTATGTTAGAATGGAAGAAACAAAAGAACATAGCATCTGTTTGAATGGAATGGCGCGTCTCTCACTTTAACGCAATAAAGTGGGGGGGGGGTGAGAACTTACTCATCTCATCGGATGTGAACTGTGTTTTGCAAAATTTCCGCGCCACAATAGATTTAAAATATTATCAGTCAGAGCCTGCAGACAGGGTGTGACGCGAAGAGCGGAACACTCTGTTTTTTGTGTAAAAAAGGAGGAAGAATATGAGAGGAAAAAGATTTTTGATTGCCTGTCTTACCTGCAGTATGGCGATCGGGCAAAACAGCGCAGCTTTGGCAGGCTGGCAGCTAGACAATGGGGCCTGGTACTGGCTAAAGGAGGATCAGACAAGGCTTACTGGTGGATGGATGAAGGCAGAGGATGGTAATCGGTATTATTTTGCAGCAGACGGAAAGATGCTGACTGGCTGGCAGGATATTGGGGGAAGCCGGTATTATCTGAATACGGCGACAGCGGTAAGCAGTGTGGCTTTAAAGCCCTATGGTGCAGTTCTGACTGGCTGGCAGTGGATTGATGGAAGGTGCTACTATTTCTATCCGGAGGATGGACGGCTAGCCGTTTCTGGTTCTCCAGAAGGGATTCCAGTAAATGCAGAAGGTGCAAGGCTGGATGGAAACGGCAATGTGATGACAGATTTCAGCCAGGGGTATGTGACCGGAGGTTGGCAGAATATCGGCGGCGTTTGGAATTGGGTAAAACAGGACGGTAGTAGGCTGGTATCCTGCTGGCTAAAGGATGTATCCGGAGACTGGTATTTGCTGAATGGAGCAGGAAATATGGCAGTAGGCTGGCAGACGGTAGGAGCTGACAGGTATTATCTGAATAATGTATCTACAACCCAAAATGGTAACCCGACAGGGAAGCCTTATGGCGCAATGCTGACTGGCTGGCGCTGGATTGATGGCTACTGCTATTATTTTGATGCTAGTGGAAAATTACTGACTTCAACTGTACAGGACGGCTCCCATATTAATGGGGAAGGCAAGTGGACGGATGCCAATGGCGTTGTGCAGAAAGATGAATCCAAGGGATTCACTTCTGACGGTATCTGGAAGGAAAAGACAACCGGAGGACCTGGAGGACCTGGTGGTGGCGGTACTCCTGTGGCTGGAGGCGGTGGTTCCAGTTCTGGCGGAGGCGGTGGTTCCAGTTCTGGCGGAGGCGGTGGTTCCAGCTCTGGCGGAGGCGGCGGTTCCAGCTCCGGTGGAAGCGGGCAGGAGTCTGAGGATAAGCTGCCATATCCAACTGGAGATAAAGCCAAGGATGAGGCAGTAAAGAAAGCAATCGAAGTATTCAAAGCAGAGCATATTACAGAAGACATGTCAGACTTTGAAAAGGAGATTGAGATTATCCGTTATCTGGTAGATACGATCAGTTATGACTGGAGAAATTATCAAGAAGATTCCATTCCGGATGATTCCTATACATCCTATGGCGCACTGGTAAAACAGATTGCAGTTTGTGATGGATATGCAAAGACATTTGTTAATATGGCAGACGCTTGCGGTATGGAGACAAAGCGTGTAAGCGGAACAGCAGGAGGTCCCCATGCATGGAACCGAATTAAGCTGGACGGCCAGTGGTACAATGTGGACGTGACCTGGGAAGACCCTATTGACGAAGAAAACGAGCCATATAATAATTATGGATATGAGAAGCTGCGGAATCGGTATATTAATGTGACAGATGAGCAGTTGGCCTGGGATCATCAGTGGGACAGAGACCGCTATCCGGAAAAGGCAACGGCAGAAAAGTATGGAGTGTCGGTAGCTGTTTATTATGAGCTTACAGGCGAAGTGGATCCTACGATGTACGGAGATAACTGGCGCAGATACCTGATGGAGCATCCGGAAATTGATGAGCAGTATAATGACAGCTATGCGTATCTTGAGATCTATGGTCCTCGTTTAGATGATAAGAGCAATTATTTTACAGATCTGTCGGAGACAGTGGTAGAGACTTACTTAAAGAAGCAGATTGCAGAAGGATACAAAGCCTTCTGGCTTACGGCACCTCAGGAAGGGGCTCTTTCCTGGCTAAAGGCAGACTGGCTGGCAGCTCATGTAGGCGGAAATGCAAAGGATTGGAGGGTCGGAAACTGGAGACAACCCTGGAAGAAGGATTATTACAGCTTTAAGCTAAGCTATGATGGAAATGCGCTTCTGGATGAGACGGAAATGCAGCAGCAGTTTGACGCTGCCTGTGCTCCGAATCGGGCCAATGTGGCAGGCAATAAGGAGAAGGCACTTTCTTATATCCGGACAGAGCTGGGGAAAGCAGACAAAATAGCGGATAAACCCCAATCTCTGTATGTGATTTATGAAGGAATCGAAGCACTGGCAACAGAATGGGATATTTCTAATGTAGAGGAAGATATCAAAGCGGTTGTCTGTGGAGAACAGAAAACAGTAGTTTTAGGCGGCCAGAGCTATCTGATCTGTCGCTATGAGTTCCAGTATAAGACGCTGGAGGATATGCTAGGAGGTTATCTGGAAAAGGATAGATCCAATCTTATGGCTTCTACCGATGAAAGAGGACTTAAGTACCTGAAGAAAAAGGTGGATCAGGCGTTTGAGGGGCAGGATACTACTGCTACTACCGAAATGGCCAATGTGATTTATACAGATTCTCCTTCCGGCACTCCGTGGAGTAGTGAAATTGCAGACTATGCAGAGGAGAAGTATGGAACTCAGATCAATATAAGCACTATCTTTGAATCAGAGAAATTAGTATATGACGGAACTACCTATACGGTTTTGACCTATGTGATCGACTGTTATCCGCCTCAGAAGATGATGCTGGCAACTCCCTCTGACGCAGAGGAAATAGAGATTGACCAGTGAGAATGGTTCGGTTGCAACCTATAATACAAGGGTATCTGGGCGTATCAGTAACAGAAAGAATATGAGGTATGAGTGTATGAGAATGAAAACTGTTTTGGGTATGGCAGCATTGACTACCGTGCTCACCTTAGCTGGTGCTACTGTTTCTTTTGCCGGAGAATGGGAAAAGGATTATGATGGAGAGTTTGCGTCATGGTACCGTATAATCGGAGATGATTATTATGGATGGAAATACCGAAATGATGACGGTACCTATGTCAAAAACAGCTGGGTGGGAAATTACTACATGAATGACAGGGGGTATATGCTTAGTGCCCAGATTACGCCGGACGGTTATTTGCTGAATCAGGACGGCTCTTGGTATGCAGCATCTCCTGAAAATGCCAAAGACACTTATAAAATGTTCCGGCTGTACCAATATGCTTCCCAGTATGATCACACAAGCAAGGTAACCTGGTATCGGGAGGAGGATTTTAACGGCGATGGAGTTCTGGATCTTTTAACCATGGATTTTGGGGGAAACGAGATCAGCCAGCAGCTAGAGCTAAACTTATATACGATTCAGGATGGAACCGTAAGGAAAACAGACAGTTATACCGGAATTATGGTGGAGGCAGATACCCAGCCTCGCGCATTCTTCCGCTGGTACGAGGGGAAAAAGACCTTGTTTTGCCTAGATTGGTACGATAATGTGGAATCGGTGCTTACCATAGACGCAGGTTTGAAATTCCAGCAGCTGTTTTCCGAGCATAACCAGGTTGCAGTAGACCAGAAGGATGCACTGCAGGATTTCTGGATTTGGGGAGAGCGGGACTTTTCAGACTGTGAACTTATGGAACTGTCTTATGACGGAGTAGATTCTCTGCTGGGCGGCCAGTGTCAGGGAAAGGAAAGCAGCAGTTCGGTATCCTATCGGCATTGGTAAGGAGGGCTCGATGAAGCAGAAGAGAAAGAAGAGGTATGTATGAATAAAAAGTGGGCAGCGACAGTTTTAACGGCAGCCTTTACAGCAGCATGCAGCGTAAATGCATATGCAGGAAGCTGGCAGCAAAATGAAGCCGGTTACTGGTGGCAGGAAGATAACGGAACCTATCCGGTAAACTGCTGGAAGTGGCTTGATGGCAACCGGGACGGCGTGGCAGAATGCTACTATTTTGATGAGAATGGCTATATGGCTACAAATACTGTAGTAGAAGGGCAGTATACGGTAAATGGAGATGGTAAATGGATCGTAAACGGCGTCATCCAGACCCAGTTAGCCCAGTCCGCCGGAACTAGCCGTCCGGTAGCAGAGTATTATAAATATTTCCAGGATGAGAATATTTTTTTCAGTGAGGGGAGAGAATTTTCAAGTGAAGGCGCGTATACGATGATCTGGATTTCCCAGGATGAATTGATTGACCGTGGAGATTATTATGAAATAACAGGGCAGAGTCTGGAGGCAGCGAATCAGTATGATTCGCCGGAAGAAATGCCAGAGGATTTCCGCAATGCACTCACTGTGCTGCCGAACGGGAAATATACTGGTGGAGTAGATGATGGCGGTTTTTGGGATTTTTATATAGTTTATGAGGGCAGTCTTTATGTTAATAAGGATGCGGTTATTCTGTTTTATAACGGAGCGCCACCGGATGGAATAACGAGATACGCAAGTGTAGATGAGTATTTAGCAGAAAATGAAAATTTTTATAGGACCTATATTATGGGGTTTGATGAAAATGGCTACATTACACGGCTTTATACTATTAACGCCGGTTAATAGTTTGTCCTGACTTGCGGTGGCATACGGTAGTTTTGGATATGAAGTTATGTTAAAATGGGTATTGGAATATTCCATATTATATATGTCATAATCATGTAAAAATGACGATCGAGTTGGAGGAATGAACCTGTACCAGCTGGGAGTTCTTTATCTCTTTGGTATTGAGCATCCGAAGTTTGTATTAAAGACCGCATAACCTGATATTTCTATTAGGCATGACTTGATAGAAGAAAAAAACAGGTGTTGTCAATCACCCGGCGATGTAACCGCATTCCCATGTACCTGGGAATGCATACAAAAGTGCAGTCTGGGAGCATTTCGTAAAGGAATGACGTTAGGACCAGATGGGCGAGTTATAAATTCCGTAACCGTAAAGGTAACGCGAAGCCTTTATCAAGCTTCGACCCTTTAGGGGCGGAGTAATTGACGCACTCAAAATGTTTAATCAAAATAAAAGGGGCTGTTGCAAAAGTAGATAGATAATCTACTGGAGCAGCAGCTCCCTTTTTTACCACAAAGTAGAAAAGGAAGGCGGTCTGCCTTGCATTCGGGAAATACAGATGATAAAATAAAGATATTCACACAGAGTGGAAGGAAGCAGAACCTTGAAAAGCCCGGCTGTTGTTCTGTCAGAGACAAAGCACCGGCCAGGCTGTGCCGGAAAGGAGGCGCTTTTATGGAGAACAGGAAGCGGATTGTAACCATTGGCAGACAGTATGGAAGCGGCGGCGGTGAGGTGGGAAAGAAGCTGGCAGAACAGCTTGGCGTACACTGTTACGACAAGAACATTCTGCGGATGGATTCTGCGGAAAGCGGGATCAAGGAAAGCTATTTTCATCTGGCAGACGAGCGGGCAGGAAACAAGCTTCTCTACAAAATCGTCAGCTCTCTGGTTCCGGAACAGGGAGCGCCTTCCTTTGGCTCGGATCTGGTTTCTGCGGATAACCTTTTCCGATTCCAGTCTGAGGTAATCAGAAAGCTGGCGGCAGCAGAGTCCTGTGTTTTTATTGGCCGGTGCGCAGAATATGTGCTGGAAGGAGAAGAGGGACTGGTTCGGGTATTTCTCTATGCAGACATGGAGGCAAGAGAGGCCAGAATCCGTGAGAAGCATTTGTATGAGGAAAAGGATCTGGTAAAAAATATCAAACGAATCGATAAAGAACGGCGGGACTATCACAGATATTATACGGGACGAAGCTGGGAGGATGTGGGAAACTACGATCTGATGCTGAATATAGCGCGGCTGGGAATTGACGGAACAGTCAATGTGATTCTTGATTATCTGGAGGAGAGAGGCCTGAGGTAAGAGAAAGGCAGTAATTTCGATTAAAGAAGAATGACATGCATAGAAAAAGAAATGCCATGCGGCGGAAGGGAACCTTGTTACAGAAGTGACCCGCCGCAGGCGGAGGGGCTGTTGCAAAAGTAGATAGATAATCTACTGGAGCAGCAGCTCCCTTTTTTACCACAAAAACAGAAAACGGACTCCGAAGAGTCCGCAATCCATGGTATAATAAGATATGACTAGTAAATTAAAATACCATAAGAATTATACCGAATTCGGCGAACCTTATCAACTGGTTTTGCCATTAAATTTAGAAGGTTTGATTCCTGATGATGATTCTGTTCGACTTCTGAGCCACGAATTGGAGGATTTAGATTACAGTTTATTGTATCAGGCTTACTCTGCCAAAGGCAGAAATCCGGCAGTCGACCCCAAGACCATGTTCAAGATTCTTACTTATGCTTATTCTCAAAATATTTATTCTTCGAGAAAAATCGAAACTGCCTGCAAACGGGATATCAACTTCATGTGGCTGCTGGCCGGTCAGAAAGCTCCTGATCACAGCACGATTGCTCGTTTCCGTACTGGTTTTTTAGCAGATGCCTGTGAAAATCTTTTTTATCAGATGATAAAACGATTGGAAAATTCCGGGGAACTGTCCAGAGAAACCGTATTTATTGACGGGACAAAATTTGAAGCTTGTGCAAACAAATATACATTTGTATGGAAAAAATCTGTAGGAAAATGGGAAGAAAAAATGTTTCAGAAGATACAGGATGCCATACATCTTCTGAACAGGGAATATCTGAAGGATTTTTCGGTTACTTTAGAAACAAAGACACAAGACCTGCAGAAAATAGTCTCGTTTTTAGAAAAACAATGCCAGACAGATAACACTGCTTTTGTACATGGACGTGGGAAGCGGAAAAGCAGAAACCAACGGTTTTTCGAACTTTTCCACAGGTTTCTTGAACGTCAGACCATTTATGACTGGCACACAGCAAGCTTTCAGGGAAGAAACAATTATTGTAAAACGGATCCTGATGCAACCTTTATGCACATGAAAGATGATCATATGAGAAATGCACAGCTAAAACCAGGATATAATGTACAGATTGCGGTAGACAGTGAATATATCGTGGCAACGGATATTTTTCAGGATCGGAATGATGTGTGGACATTGGTTCCCTTTTTAAAGACAATGGAAAGGAACCTGGGCTTCCGTTATCCGAGTGTAACAGCTGATTCCGGATATGAAAGCGAAGAAGCGTATACGTATCTGAGAAGTGTCAAGCAGAAACCATACATAAAACCACAGACTTATGAAAAATGGAAAAAACGAAGTTTCAAGCAGGATATCAGCAAACGTGAAAACATGGGATATGATGAAAAAACTGACACATACACTTGTCATGCAGGGAAAACATTGTTCCCTGTTTTTATCAAAAAGCAGAAAAGTAAAAGTGGCTATGAAACAGAAGTAACCGTTTACGAATGTGAAGACTGTACCGATTGTCCATATAAAGAAAAATGCACCAAAGCAAAAGGGAATAAGCGGTTATATATATCAAAAAGTTTTCTGGAGAAACGACAGGAATCCTATGAAAATATCCTGAGTGAAACAGGGATCAAATACCGCATGAACCGTAGCATTCAAGTGGAAGGAGCTTTTGGGGTTCTGAAAAATGATTACGAATTTCAAAGATTTCTGCTCCGTGGGAAAACCAGGGTAAAACTGGAGATTCTTTTGCTTTGCATGGGCTATAACATCAATAAACTGCATGCAAAAATCCAAAAAGAACGCACTGGAAGTTACCTTTTTCCAGTAAAAGAAACCGCCTAAAAATTCAGAAAAATAGAGGCATTATTAAAGTATGTCAAAAATCCGGAAGGATTCCCAAAACAAAAGGATTCCTTCCGGATTTTTCTATATATAAAGCGAGAGTATCGCAAAATCATCTAATTTGATGATTTTGCGACACCCTCTTGGTTCGCCTTTTCTGCAATTTCCATGGCCTGCTGCTTCGGCTTTTCTACAATTTCCGGAGCCTGCTGCTTCGGCTTTCCTGCAATTTCCGGGGCCTGCTGCTTCGGCTTTTCTGCCGTTTCCGGGGCCGCCGGTTCGTCTTTTCTTACATAGCCAGAACCTGGTTCCACTTCTCCTCTACTGCCGGAATTCCCTGCTCCATATTTTCCTTAATGCTCTTTAATTCCAGCTCGCCGGGATAATATACCTCTCCGCCTTCCTGAACCGGAACAGAGGATTTCACATCATCTACAATCTTTGTTACAATCTCATCTGTCAGCTCCGGCGTATTGGCCTTGGACGGATCAATGGCAATCATTACCTGAGTCAGGCCTACCTCATCTCCAAAGGTGCCGATTTTCTGAACAGAATTTCCATTAGACAGAACTGTTGCAATCAGATCCAGAGCGATAGAAATACCGCTTCCCTTCCAGTAGCCCATAGGAAGTACTCTCCAGGTTTTTTCGATTTCGCCCGGATCCGTTGTCAGATTGCCGTTGGTATCGTATCCGCCGGGAACAGGAAGCTGAACTCCTTTCAAACGGCAGTCCTCCAGCTTACCGTAAGAGAACTGAGATACTGCGCAGTCAATCACTACATGCTCTCCGTTGCTTCTGGGAACTGCAAAAATCAGCGGGTTATTTCCGATCTTTCTGTCAACACCACCCCAGGCCGGCATATTGGGACAGGTATTGGACCAGCAGATTCCGATGCAGCCCTGATCTGCTGCCTGCCAGCCGTAGCTTCCGCCCCGCATCCAGTGATTGTTATTGCCCAGGGCAACAATGCCGATGCCGTACTGCTTTGCCAGCTCTACAGCGCGATCCATGGCCTGCTTTGCATTTAACGGTCCAAAACCTCTGTGGCCGTCCCAACGCTCAAAAGCGCCCATGCTCAGAACACAGTCTGCCGTCACCTGAGGATCAATCTCACCCTTCTGAAGATATTCAATCACTCTCGGAAAACGGTTTAAACCGTGGGAATACACACCGGCCAGAGAATTCTGTGCAAAAATCTGCGCTGCATCCTTTGCATTCTTCTCGTTAAAACCATACTTTTTCAAAACACGCTCAAACTCGTTTACCATAACCTCATATTTTACTCTCATCTTGCTTTCTCCTTTTTCGCTTTTATAATGAATCAATTCCTGCTTTTACAATGTGTCAACTCTTACCTTCAGAACAATCTTTTTTACATCCTCTGCCTCTCCCATCTGACAGCAGGGACGATGTACATCCTCCGGGAAAAAGATTGCGTAGCAGCCGTCAGTCATAGGAAGCATAATCTCATTTACCTTGTCATTTTCTTCATAGAACAGAACATCATCCTCAGCCAGTCTGTCCTCTTTTACTCTGCCGTTTTTCTGATCCGGATAAAAACCGATGTATTCATGTCCATGAACCATATACTGCACATCAATATATTTTCTGTGAATCTCCGGACGCTTAGTCTCCTTGGGACCTGTTGTCACCTCGTTGATCTGAAGAATCAGTTTATCTCCGTCCAGGGGATATTTTCCATGATGCATTTCTGTTACATCCGTTTCCCTTAAAATCCGAATTGCCTTTCTGATTGTCTCAGAGTAAGCTGCCGCACTCTCCGGCGCATAAATATGTCCGTAAATCATGGTTTCTCCTCTCTTTCCCGGGCGATTTCTGCCCTCCGGTTTCAGGATCTTTTCTTTCCCTCATTTGCCTCTTTATTGCAATCGATTGCCAACTTCTTTTATAGAATAACAGACGTTTTTCATATTTTCAATATGTAATTTTCACATTTTATCATAGTTATATTTGTGCATATTTCATAAACCAAAATATATTTATAGCAATCGATTGCTTTTTGTTTCAAAAAAAATGCGCGCTCTTGCCGTCTTCTCTACCCGGGGCAGGGTGCAAAAGCTGACGCTTTCCTTCCAAATTGCAAAATCACGCCTGCACATTGTGCAGAATCCGGACCTTTTCTTCTAAATTGCAAAATCACGCCTGTACATTGTGCAGAAGCCGGACCTTCCCTGCTAAATTGCAAAATTTCCCTCATACATTGTGCAGAAACTAGCTCTTTCTTTCTAAATTGCAAAATCCCATCCCCCGCAACGCTTCAAAAAAGGGAGTCACAAGGTCATCGACCTTATGACTCCCCAATCCCCCGCATAGCGTTCCCCGCGGAGGTTTTTTCATTTCATAAAAACATAAAAAACAATTTCCTATGAACCAAAAAAGCCGGGAACCGACAACTGCCGGTTCCCAGCCAACTGCAGACAATATGCTTTACGTTGATTCTCTCTCAATAATTTCCGTATAAAGCATCATTCTTTTGGAAACTTCCTTCTTTTCCAGCGCGTTCAGCAAAATGCCGGAGGCATTGCGGCTTACCTCCACCAGCTTATTGTCCAGTGTGGACAGCTGCGGCCTGCAGATCTCGCCGTAAATCGTGTTGTCTACGCCCATAACGGCAATCTGCTCCGGCACTGCGATCCCCTGGCTCTCCATCTCATGAATACCGCCGATTGCCAGCAAATCCACACAATAAACAATGGCATCCACCTGAGGATTTTCCTGAAGCAGCCGTCTGGTTGCCCCCGCCCCCCGCAGAATAGTATTGCGGGGATCCGACAAAGAAACTCCCTCCCAGTCTGCCTGATACAAAAGCTGCTTCTCCGAAGGAATTCCCTGACGCATCATCGCCGTCATAAATCCACGTTTTTTACTGTTGTTGGAAGGAGTTTCCGCATCCATCACAAAGGCTATATTTTTACGGCCCTTGCTGGCCAGAAGCTCCACACATTCCTCAATTCCCCGCTCCTCATCCGCTATAACCGAATACACATTGGGGAGATTCAGATATCCATTTACAATCACAATCGGGATTCCGCTGAGATGCTCATGAATACTCTCCTCCACCTCGCTGGTGCCAAACATGGAACCCATCAAAATAGCTCCCTCTACCCGCCGCTGCTCCAGATGGCGGATATATTCTGCCTTCTTTTTCGGATCCGGTCCGGTGCTTAAAGTAATGCAGGTATAGCCCAGGCGGGTCATCTCCTGCTCAATCACATAAGCCGATTCTGTATGATGAACCACCCGGATATCCTCAATCAGGATTCCGATAATTCTTGATAACTGAGTTACCAGTCCCCTGGCCGCCTCATTGGGAATATAATTATACTTTTCCAAAAGCTGCTGAACCTTTTTTCTGGTATTTTCATTGATACCCGGCTTGTTATTCACCACTCTTGACACTGTACTCGCCGATACGCCAGCCTCTTTTGCAATATCGTAAATCGTTTTTACTGCTTCCATTCTCAACCGCTCTTTTCTGAACTCTCTGCAGCTGTTCAAAAAGCCCGAACCGCCGCCAATCCTTTTTATTATTTTTTCCAAAATAAAACAAATGGCCGGGAATCCTTCTGAAAAGACGCCCAACCATCATTTACATTTGACTCCGATATCCTTAGTTTAACATAAAATACCGGTTCCGTACAAGTTTTCCTTTTTATTTCCCATAACTATTTCATACCTTCAGCATTTCTCCATATCGTCCCAGGAAGCTGAGTGTCCGTTCATTTTCAGAAGCAAACACCTCCTCCGGACGGCCTTCCTCCACGATCACACCGTCCGCCATAAAAATAACCCGATCAGAAATATCCCGCGCAAAAGCCATCTCATGAGTTACAATAACCATGGCAATATGGAGATCAGCCAGAGACTTAATCACCTTCAGTACCTCTGCTGTCAGCTCCGGATCCAGAGCTGATGTAGGTTCATCAAAAAACAGAATCTTCGGATTCAGAGCCAGAGCCCTGGCAATCGCCACACGCTGGCACTGTCCGCCGGAAAGCTGGCAGGGATAGGCGTCCGCCTTATCCTCCAATCCCATTTTCTTCAGAAGCTCCATGGCGGTCTTCACAGCTTCTTTTTTATCCCGTTTCTGAACCGCTACCGGTGCATCTGTAATATTCTTCAAAACGGAAAAGTGAGGAAACAAATTATAATTCTGGAACACAAGTCCGTAATTCTGACGGATTTTCCGAAGCTCCTGCTTCGGCGCATACACCGTCTCCTCCTGTTCATTGTTCCAGGCTGCCCGCTCGCCCAGATATATCAGCTCTCCGCTGTCCATGGTTTCCAGCATAGTGGCGCACCGCAGCAGCGTAGATTTGCCGGAGCCGGACGGCCCGATAATAGAAACAATCTCTCCCTCTCCCACATGGAGAGAAATGTCCCGTATCACCTCCAACCCGCCAAATGACTTTTTCACATGATTCATTTCCAGTAAATTCATGATGCTGATATTCCTCCGAGCCTATTGATAATAAGACAGCTTCTTTTCCGTATGATCCATAACCACTGCCACAATCAGATTAAATACATAATAAAACAGACCTGCTGCCACAAAGGGAATCATACTGGTCTGAGAAGACGCCAGCGCCTTGGCCTGGGTAAACATCTCCAGCACGCCAATGGTAAAAGCCAGAGACGTATCCTTAACCAGAGTGATAACCTCATTCGTCACAGACGGCAGAATCCGCTTAATCACCTGAGGAAGAATAATCCGGAAAAAGGTCTGTGTTCTGCTGTATCCCAACAGCCTGGCCGCCTCATACTGTCCTGCAGGCATGGACTGAATTCCGCTGCGGTAAATCTCCGCAAAATACGCGGCATAGTTGATCACAAATCCGATAAATGCCGCCCAGAGCCGAAAACTGTTTCCCACCTTAATATGAAACAGATAAAACGGTCCGAAATAAACCATCATCAGCTGCAGCATCAGCGGCGTTCCACGCATAATGGAAATATAGACCTTTACTATATTCCTCAGAATGGAATTCTTTGACATTCTTCCAAAGGCAACCACAAGCCCAAGGGGCAGCGAAAACACCAGTGTCACCATAAAAATCTGTATACTGACAAACATCCCTTCCGCCAGTTTGGCAATTATCACACTTAGTTCCATATCAATTCCCGCTGCTCCTTCTGCTTCTTTTTCTTATTTTCCGTCCAGCGCTTCTCCCCTTGGCCGGACAGAATCCTTCTATGACTGCTGCTCCCTCATATCACATATGCTTCAGCAGTCATTTCTCCCTTCGTTGTTCTCTCCCTTAAACTCTTCAGCCTTCATCACTTTTATTTTCCGATTACAGTCACATCACGGCCGAACCATTTATCAGAAATCTCTGCCATGGTACCGTCTGCCGCCATCTCCTCCAGAGCGGCCTGTACCTTGTCGCGAAGCTCTTCATTGCCCTTCTTAAAGCCAATGCCGTACTCCTCTGCTGCCAGAGTCTCATCCAGAATCACATAATTATCGCCGTCAGCTCTCTGCTCAATCTGATAACCGGCTACAATCACATCCATGGCAATCGCATCTACAGCGCCCATTTCCAGATCCATGAATGCCGTATTATAATCTGCAACAGTCTGCAGAGTTCCAAAGCTGCTGCTCAGCTCCTGATTGTCCTTCAGAGCTGCTTCTGCAGAAGAGTCTGTCTGAACCTCTACAACCTTTCCTGCCAGATCCGCCAGAGTTGAAATACCGGAATCTGCTGCCACTACAAATACCTGGCTGTTGTCCATGTAAGGATCGCTCCAGGTATAAGCATCCTCACGTCCGTTCATCGTAAATCCATTCCAGATACAGTCAATCGTACCTGCTTCCAGTTCCATATCCTTTGCATCCCAGGCAATGGGCTGAGGAACATATTTCAATCCCAGGCGAGAAGCAACCTCCTGTGCCAGCTCCAGATCAAAGCCTGTATACTCGCCGTCATCACCAACAAATCCCATCGGCGGGAAATCCTGGTCAAATCCAACTGTAAATGTGCCTTCTGCACTGCTCTCAGAGGCCTCTGATGCCGCTTCTGTGGATGTTTCTGAAGATTCTGCGGCAGTAGTCGCTGCCTCGGTCTTGGACTCCTCTGCGGACGTTTTCGCTGCCTCAGCAGAAGAATTTCCTGCGCCTCCGCATCCTGCCAGAGATACTGCCAGCAAACCGGCCATACATGCACTCACAAATCTTTTTTTCATAATATGCTCCTCCTTTTGCCATTTCCGGCGGCATCTCACTCCCCTGCCACCACATCGCTCTACCATAGTAGCATACTAAAGTGTTTCTGTCAAACAAAACTTTTTAAAATCCTGACTTTATTCAGCTTCTACTCCGATTTTCTTCTAAAATGCATAATCCTTCCTGTGGGATTGTGCAGAAATCGCCGGCTTCTCGCTTTTTTGCAAAATTCTGGCTTCGCTTTGTGCAAGAATCGCCTGGTTTCTGCTTTTCTGCAAAATCCTGGCTTCGCTTTGTGCATATATCGCCGAGTTCTCGCTTTTCTGCAAAATCCTGGCTTCGCTTTGTGCATATATCGCCTGGTTTCGGCTTTTCTGCAAAATCCTGACTGGATTTTGTGCATATATCGCCTGATTTCTGCTTTTTTGCAAAATCCTGACTGGACTTTGTGCATATATCGCCTGGTTTCGGCTTTTTTGCAAAATTCTGGCTTCGCTTTGTGCATATATCGCCAAGTTCTCGCGTTTTTGCAAAATCGCTCATGATAATAAACATAAAACAAGCACCCGTCATTTAAAAACTCCGATGAAAATTTTGAATCAAAAAAGGCATTGCAAAACAGGTTTTTCGCATCAAATATGGCATACTCATAGCAAGTAAAAAACCATATCCAGTAGAATTACCGTATTTTGCAACACCCTTAACAATCGCATCCTGCTGACATACAGCGTGACACAAACTCTACCTCATCACGCTGACATACAGCGCGACACAAACTCTACCTCATCACGCAGCCACACAGCGCGACACAAACTCTACCTCACCCCGCAGACATACAGCGCGACACAAACTCTACCTCGTCACGCAGACAACCTACAACCGTTACTCCACTCGGCGCGCCACTACAACAAACCGGCCATCTTCTGTATAATAGCTGCAGGTAGATAAAATAATCAGCTGATCTCCAAATTCCGGCCAGCTTCCGGTATCATAAAAAGAATACTGTCTGAGCAGGCCCATAAACTCATCAAACTTGTCCTCAGTCATATCTCCCACATATTCATAATACCGGAATCCCTCCTGATTTTCATAAACCAGTTTCGTCCGGAAAGCAGCAAAAATTTCATAACGGCGGTTCTCATCCGGCGTATCAAACTCCAGAACAGAATGCCTGTTACGATAAGCCTCAGATTCATACTCATCCAGCTCACCAAACATCGTTCCATTCTTCATATTGTGGGCATAAATAATCATGCTGCCGCTGTCCGTATCGCAGAAATCACCAATAAACGGAGTTCCGCTTACAGAACTCTTTCCATAAAAATCGCGACGAATATAATACTGCATGTCATCCGGCGTATGCATCACAGGATAATCCACCTTTGTACCGGGGATTCGCAGCCATCCGGCAAAATCCGGATTCTTCTCCTTCAAAAGAGCATAATTGCGCTTTGGCTTCTCCTCCTGCACACTATTTCCCAAAGTGTCCCCATTCCCGGCGTCTGACTGCTGTTCCGTCACGGAAGCAGCAATATCTCCGGAAACATCCTGGCTGTCTTCCGCATTGCCTTCCTCCGCCATTTCAATCAAATCATCAAAGGTACTTTTCTCACGACGGGCATTCACAAGAGTTCCTGTAATTCCAAAAACAGAAACTGCAAATACTCCGATACACAAAACCATCAGAATCCGCCACACAACTTTTTTCGGGCTTCTTCTCTCTTCCAAATCCATGCTGTCTCTCTTCAAGAAATCTTCCTTTCCGCCTGCCCGGATACCGGTTTCCGATTTTCATATCTGCCCGGTTTCACCCCTTCGCCAGACTGCATTTCATAATAAAATCTTTCCTTTCCATAAGTAAACCATTTCCAGTCCCTTTCGTCAACCGGTTTCCATGGTTTTCCTACTCAGAAAAAATATTCCCTAAACAGAAAAAGCGAGGCGGCCATACCGCCGCCTCACAAATCAACCACTATTCCATTTGCTTCAATCCATGCGCTTCCTGAATACCATCAAAGCAGCCATACCGCAGCCGGACAATACTGCCATAAGAATCCAGAAAGAAAGCATTGTAGTATCACCGGTTTTAGGAAGTCCTGCTAACGGAACTCCCTCATCAAAAATCTGCGTCAAACCGCCTAAAGGCGTTTCATTATCGCCAATTTCTATAAGTCCGTCACCTTTTGCATTGCCAGGACCGGGGCCAGGTGTGGGATCAGATCCTCCACCAGAGGAAGAACCGCCGCCTCCTCCTCCACCGCCGCCAGGACGGCTGTAGCTGTTGGCAAACAAAATATTCTGCGTTTTTTCTTCGCCGGAAGCCTCCTCATCTGCTGCCCAAATCTGAGTAAACAAACCACCATTATCATCATTCAATACCTGAACCGTTACCTGATAAACCCTTTTATCATAAGTAAAACGATTCTGAGGTTCAGAATTCTGATAAATCCGATACTCATAATTTCCCGGTACTGTATAAGTAATCGGTCCAAATGAAGACTTTCCGCCATTTACCAGCACCAACTCTGCAGACGAAGGCATAGGAGCATTCGATGTTACTGCTTCTAATTTCAGCTTATACGGAACATCTGACGGAATTCTGCTGCCGCTTACCGTAACCTCTACAGGAATCGAAGCGGTGCAGGATATCTCCTGTGCAAATGCTGCAATCGGAAGCAGTAAAACTGCAAGCACTGCCGGAACGAGCGTATGAAAAACAAGGTTTCTTAATCTCTGATACATATCTATTTCATTGCACCTCCTTCGTGCTTATTTTTCCTCCAGCCGACCAAAAAGAATCATACGGCCATTGGTTGTTGCATCCACACAGGTGGACATTCCCACAATCCTGTCCTCTGCCGTTACTCCAATATCCCGGTACTGCTCCGATTCCTCTTTCAGATAATCCAGCAGCGCCTGCATATTGCAGGACTCCCCGGGAGTATAAATCAGCTTATCATAGGCATCTGCCTGAATACAGGCAAACAAGGTAATTCCATAAGTCTTATGAGGAAGATACAGCGTACCTGTCTCATGAGACTCAAAATAATCTGTTTCAACAAATTCCATTACATCCCCGAACATTCCCCCATTTTCCATGTGGTGTCCGTAAATCAGATTATACTGGTCTGAAAAATCCGGGCTGTTTAAGCAGGACAGGAAAATAGCGCCAGACAAAGAAAACTCTCCGTAAATGTCCGTATTTACATATTTCATATCGTCCTCGCCCTGAACCACAGGATAATCAATATGGGTTCCGTCAATGGTAAGCCAGCCCCGTGTTTCCGGATTCAGCGCCATCAGCTCCTCCAGGGACAGGTTATCCTCGGTACCACTGTTTTCCGGCGGCTTGTATTTCAGCAAGTCACTGGTCAGGAAGGCTCCGCTGTTGATCATGTAATTATCCCAGAGGGAATAACCGCCATAAGCCAGCATCAGAATTATCATGCACACGGCTATCAGGCTTAATATAAAATTTCCAATTCTAGCAAGCTTAACAGCTATTTCCACTCCTGTCCTCCTGTTAATCCAGAATTTTCATTCGCTGTCCTCCCGATGCTTCCCCGCCGGACATTCCGGCGGGGAGCCGGGGCTGCCGGAGCAGCTTCTTAGATTTTACAATCTATGATTTCTTAAAATTCTGTCATTCGCTTTTATTAAATCTCATCATCCTCGCGTTTCTTCTTGCCCAGTACCACTGCGCCCAGACCGCCTGCTGCTGCTACTAAGAGAACATAGGGAGCGAAGGTCATTGCAACGCCGGTTGCCGGACCTACATCCTTGCGGTTGATGAATTCTACCGTTATTCCATCTGCTGTCAGAAATCCCTCTGCATTGCTATCTTTTACAGTAGTAGTATATCCATCTGCTGAATAATCAGTCTCTGTTACTGTATACTTATCTTTTTCAGACAGACCGTAAATATGCAGGGTATCGCTGTCCATTAACGTAAAATCATGTGGTACTCCATCTGTAATATGAATAGTTTCCTCTCCACTAGTCTTTGATGTCTTTACAGCCTTATACTTCTCAGCGCCTTCTTTATCTGCATTATCGCCGTCAATCGTAACTGTGAAGGAGAATGGCTTATTTTTATGACCCTGGTTACCGGTTACAGTTTTCTTTATGATGAAATCATGGACATCATCTTCCGGTGTAGTACCATCGCCGTAACGATTGACAATCTCCAGATCGTCAGCCTTATCCGTCTCTCCGTCTTTTACTACCTTAACTGCCTGTACCTCATAACCATCTTTTCCATCTGTTTTATTGACTACATATACATAAACGTGTCTCGGAGTTACGTCATAGGTGATTCCATTATAGGTGTCCTGTGTTTCTGTTACAAGATAGTGATAAATTCCAGGCTCTGTAAATACTTCTGGGTGTACCTTGATTTTTCCTGTTTTGGTGTAAAAAGCTGAAGTATCTGCTTCAGGAGCAAAGCTGAAATTATTCGCTGTATCTAAAGTCAAACCGCCTGCAACACCGTTAGAAACCGCCTCTCCTTCGAAAGTATCACCCTTGTCCGTGTCAGTGTGGACATATGGTTCTATTGTAAAGCTGAAAGTAGTATTCGGCGCATGGGTATTTCCATCTGTGGTAACTTTCTTGGTCAAATTAAAATCTGTTACTGCTGCAAAAGCGCTCATTCCATTCATAGATAACACCATTGCGCCTGCCAGAGCTGCTGTTGCCATTCTCTTATTCATTCTTCTCTTCATAATTATATCCTCACTTTCCTTTTTTGTACATGTTTATTTACTGCCGCCTTATGGGGCAATATTTTTAAAATAAAATCCAAACTGCTTTTACAGGCTGGAGCGCCGAAGCACTGCCAGAACCTTTCCTTTGATTTCACTCTGACTGACTGCTCCGAAATAGCGGCTGTCCTTTGCGCCGTTTCGGTAATCACAGAGAATAAAATACTGATTTTCCTCCAGCGCCACCGGATAGGCAACCTCATCTCCATATTTAGGTGTGGGATAAAAGATATCCGATTCAAACATGGTGCTGTTGTTAATCTTCAGTGTGGAATCATCTGTTACCTCCACACTGTCGCCGCCTGCGGCAACAATCCGGCCTACATACTGCTTTCCATCCTTCTCAAACACTACCACATCCTGAGAATGGAATTTGTTTTCCAGCCGGTAATACAAGAGCAAATCTCCGGAGCTGATTCTCGGCGACATGTCATTGTTTTTCATGGGAGTAATTCCGAAGAATACTCCAAACAGCAAAACCATGAAAACAATCATCCATGTCAGCTTGATAAAGAACGAAGTAATTTCACTCCAGTCTGCCAGTCTGTGGATTCTGGCCCGTATAACACGTTCCGGAGTCAACGGTTCTTTTGATTTTTCTTTCTTTTGTTTACTCATGGGCAGGGCCCTCGGAGAGCTTCTTTTTCAAAGAAGCAATCTCCTCATCCCTTTCCTGCAAACGAGCTTCGTATCGCTCCTGCTGAATTTCATATGCAGAACGGTATTCCTTCTGAAGCTGTTCCAGCTTCTTCCACACATCCATCTCGCTTACACCGCCAAGCAGCTTCTTTCGGAATCTCATTCCCTTGAAAAGTTCCGCGATGTCATCCATGTTCTTTGCACTCATAAGCAGAACTCTCCTTTTTAATCATCGTCCCGAGATTTTTTCACCCGCCTTCTGCTTCGGCCAAAACCTGTCAGGCCGATGGCTGCCATAGCAAGCATTACCAGATATGGCAGGTTGTCCGTGAAGATTCCGGTTGGCACGTTCAGTGTCTTTGTATTGGTAAAGTCGATTACTGCAGCAGTATCCATATTTTTTACTGTTACTGTTTTGCTGCTCTTCTCCTCACCGCCATCTACTTTTACTGTAGTAGTGTAGCCTTCCTCCTCCGGAATGCTTTCTGTTACTGTGCAGGTTACTCCGTATGGCAGTTCCGGAATCACCAGAGACTGACCATGCTTTAATTTGAATTGACCATTCTGAACAAATATTCCCTCGTAAGTACCGTCTACAGATACCGGCTGCCCTTCGGAATTCTGTGCCTGAACAGTAAAATCAAACTCTCTGTTCCTGTCGCCCATATTTCCATTAACCGTTTTGCTTACTGTCAGACCAGGCAATGGATAATTGGTAATAGTTACTTTTACCTCCGGATTATCACCTAAATCTTTTCCCTCTTTTGCAATACCAGAAATATTATTCTCTGTTACAACCGGTTCTTCTGCCAGCGGCCCTGTCATCGTATAGTCAGGCGCCTTTCGCCCACCATATTCCGTCTCCTGAACCGTGATTTTATTTCCGCCCATTAAGCCTCTGATGATAGCGTACTGGCCTACCTTCAAGGTTAAGATTCCTTCCGCTGATGCGGTCTGGTTTTCTCCTATTAATCCTCCGTTTTCGTCATACAAATTATATGTTCCTGTGTAGGGCTTCTTATCCTCCAGTCCTAATAAAACCTGAATCGGGAACTCTGCATCCGGCCTTGAACCATCTGACATCTCCTTATCGATTCTCAGATTGAACATATTCTCTGCTGACACTGAGTTTTTAAATACTACATAAGGATTGTTGTCAACCGATAATTTATCTGTCTCAACGCCTATCTCTTCTGTCTTAGAACCATCCTCGTATATGGTTTCCAATGTTACCCCATCAATGGTAACATTAAACTTATCGCTGGTGGCTCCTATCTCCTGTATGTAGTACTTACTGGTCGCCTGGATAGCAGAATCGGTCAGACGAGCCATCTGATCGTCCTTCAGCAAAATAATTCCGTCTCCTTCAGGTTCTGTCTTGACAGGATTATCAAAATCCGATGCATTGTAAACCTCGTATGGTCCTGTATAAAGCTTATAATCGCTTTCAGAAGAAGTTCCTCCGTAATTTACAAATGTTCTGAATTTAAAATCAATATCGGAAACGTCCTTTACGTTGGTGTAGGCAATCTCTTTCTGGAAATTGATCGTTCCCTTTGGAATCGGCGGCATATTAAATTCTATAGTACAGTTTGATCCTCCTCTTCCTCGTTCCAGATAGAAGAACTTCAATTCATGGTTCTTATAATCAGAAGCATCCCAGCTTTTCTCTGCCTTTTGGAACATGGCGCTGATGGTTGTGTTCTGTGGATTGCCTGTTCCATTCACCTTTTCTACGTAAACGGCGCCTGTCTGGAAATTGATGCTTCCCTCGTAGTTGTCGTGAACGCCTCCTAAATCAAGTACAAGAACATCGTCGATAAACACCCATACGTCATCATCACCCTGGAAATTGAAAACCATGTCATTGCCGTTAATTTTTCCATCCTTCGGCATAATAAAATCAAAATCAATGGTCATTCCAAAGCCGAAATTTTCTGTTTCTCCATTTCCGATAGCATATTCTCTATATCGTTCTCCTTTGTCTGGATCACCGTCGTATACATTTTCAAGTGTGGTTACCTTATTGATAATGGTATTGTATGGCAAAAACTTCGGTTCGCTTGGAGGGGTCGTTTCATCTGGATAACGTGCCGTTTCATACAGTACGAAATCTCCATTCTCATCTACAGATGCAAAGTTTGTATTGCTGTCGTAATAATAAGCATAGTCCTCTGGGTTCTGCTGAAGAAGATAATTTGCATTACGGTAGCTTCCGCTCTGCACATAATCTCCATCTTTTGAAAAAAGACAGCTCAGAGATTTGTTATCTTCTTTCAATACCGGATATCCATTTTTTAGCAATGGCTTTACCAGTCCCTGCTTTACGCCTCCGCCTTGTCCTCCTGTATAGCCATTTCCTCCAAATACAAAGTTATCTGTGACTTTTTGATATTCATTGTAATCAAACAACTGGATCTGAATCAGATCACTCGTATCTTCTCCCTGGAAGGTCGGCAGCGGTTCTGACTCATAAACCAGGTAGATGGTTGAGCCATTTGAAATTACATAATTTTCATTATTTTTTTTATAATATAACCGCACTGAACCGTTTTTCGTGTTCGGATAAATATTATCTGATTTTTTTGTAGTAAGAAGGGTTTCTCCGTCTTTATTGTTCAACTGAATAACCTGAAATTTGTATCTAGCATCTGTTACAATATAGTCTGACATCTTAAAACTTGTGCCTAACGTAATTTCCTTATCGTTTTTCTCAGGATTCAGATTAATCTCTTCAAACTTTTCGTTGACATATTTAACCGTTATTTTGCTGTCCCCACTCCTCCACGTTATCGTGAACTTCGAGAACCCGTCCACCACAAACGCCGTCTCAACCACAGTCGCCTCGCCGGCTGTCTCAATGACCTTCAGCGTTCCAGGCTCTGCGTTGACCGTATCCATAATTGTCTCAACCGGGTTTTCCGGATCCGCCTCCTCGATAATCACATCATCAAGGATTTCCTCGTCAACCGGAACCGCATCTGCGTTCAGGCTCATAAGAGACATGGTCATAGGTACTGCTGCTTCGTCTTCTGTTTCTACAGTCACTGCCTTTGCCACAGTTTCTACCCGGATTCCCTGATCCGTTTCTGCGTGATGCTGAACCTTCAGGGTTCCCACATCCACATCGTCCGGAAGAAGGTTTCCATCCATGCGGATTTTCACCTGAACCTCGCTTCCTGCTGCCGGTTCTATCTCTTCATCATTCAGCCAGAAGCCGATGTCCAGAGCCATCATTCCGCCATATTCTTCATTGGCTTCATCCAGGGCATTCTTTGCATCCTGATATTCATTTCCATCTTCTGTCAGATATGTGGCTCTCAGCTCTGCGCCTTCAGGAAGTGTTCCTCTCTTGGCTGTCACGTCTACCAGAATATTTTCTGCTCCGTCTACCGGTATGCTGTAACGGGTCAGAGCATTGGAATCTGTAGCAATCAGAGCCATATCATCCAGTCCCAGCTCGCCGGCGGTTGTAAGGAAGCCGACTGCTGTTCCCTCTTTCACACTGGTCAGCGCATAAAACTCGCCTTCCAGCTGGCCCTCTGTTTTTTCTTCCGGATTCACAGGTGTTTCGGTGCTGTCAGAAGGAGTTGCCTCTTCTCCGTTTGACGGAGTTGCCACTTTCTCTGCCTCGCTGGCCTTCGTGGTATCGAGAACCGGTGAAGGCTTAACCTCTGCCTCGGATTTTACATTGACCGGTATGATAACCTCTGATGTCATCTTTTCATCTACCTGAATCGCTGCTCTCTGATCTTCTTCGGAGCGGTTAATCATCAGGAACAACATTTCTTCTGTTCCGTCTACGACGTAATCGTCTTTTTCTCCGCTGACCAGCTCACTTTCTTCGACTCTGGCAAAAATTCTCAGCTCTGCTTTATTTTTCTCTGTCCCGTTTTCTGTTTTCAGTTCATAATAATCACCGGGTTCCAGGAAAAAATCTTCATATTCTTCTGTGCTTCCGCCGGTAAACTCTACATCTGCCCGAACGTCCCGATCAATCGCATCCTGCAAAGCCTCGTACAGTTCTTTCTCTGTCAGCTGGAACTTCTGAAGCTCTTTCGCATTGGAAGGAGTCGCTGCAGTGATTACATTGCTGGGCGTTGCCGGACTGCCATCTCCTGCAATCAGCACATTTGACGCATTTGCAATGCTTCCTGTATTTCCCAGAACCAGACTGGCGCAAAGCATTGCTGCACAAAACTGTTTTCCCTCATGGCTTAAAAAATGCTGAGTTTTTCTCCTGATTTCTTTTATTTTTTTCTGCATCCTGGAATTTTTTCCCATTGTCAGTTATCCCTCCCTCTTCTTTATTTTTCTATTCTTCTGTCTTCCTGTTTTAACCATTTTCCGCTTCCTCCTCTTCTTCGCCGTCTAACGCACTGTCAATCAGTTTCAGAAGCTCCAGCGCACTGCGAAATCCCTGACGTTCATTTTTTTCTGCCCAGATAACATCTCCCTGCCAGGTTGCGTTCTGCCGATACCGGACATGTACAATAAAGGTTCCTTTTCCTCCATTTTTATTGTGTAAACGTGATGCATCCATTTGAAGTTCGACCCCTTTCCTATGTTCTTCTCCGGCAACGGGTTTCTTAGCTGAAAAGGAACGGCTGTCTGTAGAACTCTGTGGAAAATTCCATTGATTAAACAGATCTTCTATAAACCGAACCATCTCTATAGTTCCTTGAAAGGACAGAGGCTCATCTGAATATTGATGCCAAATCCGTCCGCTGTATTCCCCATTATTTCCCCCGTCAATTCCGATACAAATCAGATTAGGGGCAAACAGATTGTAAACGACTGTCCTCATTTTGCTCACCTCTTATGTATAAAACTTTACCAAATGTATTCTTAAAGAAACTCTTAAAAATTAATTATTTTTTCGAAAAAATTATAAAAAAAAACAGATAAGCGATTTTTTTTTGTGCACTTATCTGTTTCTCTTCTATCTCAATATATTCTTTTTAAATTCCATGTAAATCTGCCAGCGACGCCACCGTATAGCTGATGGAGGCCTTTGTGTGGATCTGATCTCTCAGACGGTTTTTGATTCTCTGATATATGAGCTCACAATTTTCTTTATTTGTTCCAACCAGCATAATCAGGTACTGAGACTGATTATATCTGGTAAAGGTATCGCCCTCTCTCAGACATCCGCAAATCACCTGTTCCAGATCTGACGCGCGAAGCTTCAGCTTTTCCGGATTCCGGATCGCCTTTCCCTCGTAGTCGCTCAGAGTACAGAGCATCAGGTAAATGGACTTTCCAAGACGCTCCATATTTCTTCTTGAAATATGGCATATTTCGGTAAAGGTCCGGTAATCGCAGAAATATGCGCCCTTTCTGCGTTCCTCTTTTTTCTCACATAATTCCCGTTTTATAAGTTCCATATCTCCCGGCAGGTCATGGGATCTCCGGCTGATTTTCTCATAGCATTCCAGCATCTCCGGCGTGGGATCCAGCCCCATCTCATCGGAATACATCTGAACCATCTTTTGATAAATCTCCAGGGCTCTTTCATTTTCTCCCTTTGCCAAAAGAGCCTCAATCTGAGCCAGCTGCCAGTTTTCATATGGAAACAGACTGACCGCCTTCTCATACAGCGCTTCCAGCTCTTCGTTCTTCCCTTTGTCTCTGAAATAATCTGACAGCCAGTAAACGCAGGTATCAAAAATCATCTTCAGCTTCAGATTCTCCTCAATCACCCATATTTCCGTGGAAATCTCGGGAAGAAGCTCGCCTTTGTACAGTTCCAGTGCCCGACAGTAATAACCGGCTTTTTTGTCCTCATCCAATTCTGTTTCCCCGGCTTGTGCCAGCTCCATAAAACTCTGGACATCTGTTCTTACCGGAACCTCTGAACCTGCCATATATCCTCCTTCTGTACGGGTAATGTAATCACAGTCCGGAAGCCCTGCTGCCGGAAAATGCTTTTTAACCTGATGAAAAAGGTTATTAATACTGTTGTTGGGATCTGCAACGTCTCTTCTGTCATACATTGCATCTATCAATTCTTTTTTGGAAATTTCTTTATTTCCTCTCAGCCATATTAGCTGCATCAGCTGAATAAACTTCAGGGTGTTTTTTCTTCCCAGCAAAATCTCTTTTCCAAGATACTGTACGGAAAATCCGCCAAGCATATATACATTCAGCTGTTCTTGTTTTTGGGTTTCCATTTTACCCCCCCCCGAAAAAAAATGCTGCAATAATCGGAGACCGTTATCGATTAGATACAGTTTTCTACCTGGAAACAGTATAGCACAAAATACGCAGAAATACCATAAATTCTGCAATTTTTATGTATGTATGTTTTACCACTTTTTTATCTTTTTTTAATACAATGTTTCCTCTCCTGAAGCTATTGTATTGTTTTTTTTCAGAAAAAACAATCCCTTTGGCAAGAACATACATTTTCTGGCCTCGAAAAGACAAAGAGGAGACTGGAATTGACACATATTTTTATGATAAAATAAAACAGAAGGGAATGTGATGATTATGAAAATCGCTATTGTAGATGATGATCGAAGTTATATAGAGCAGGTGAAAATTCTCTGCAAAGATTTTGAAACCAGAACCGGCGAACCGGCAGAGCTTACCTGCTTTTTGGGAGGATCTGATTTTCTGGACAAATTTCAGCCCGGTATTTATCAGATTGTTTTTATGGATATTTTTATGAAAGGGATCACCGGAATTGACACAGCCAGAAAGCTGCGGGAAATCGATCACACCTGTCTTCTGGTTTTCCTCACTTCCTCCAGTGATTTTATGCCTGATGCCTTCTCATTTCATGCCTTTGATTATATTACCAAACCGTTTTCTGCAAAACGGATCTTTCAGGTCCTGGATGATGCCAGGAAACATTTTCCAAAGCAGAAACCCAGTATCAACATTGTCAGCGGCCGGCAGACAATTCCTCTCCTGCTGTCTGATATTGTGTCTGTGGTAAATGATGCTCATTATCTGGATATCCGCACAAAGGACGGAAAACATCTGCGCAGCCGCATGACTGCAGAAAATTTTCTCCGGCTTACCGGCCACGATCCCCGTTTTCTGTCAGCCAACCGGGGAATTCTTGTCAATGCGGATTATGTAGACGCCCTTACAAAGGAAGCCTGTATTCTGACTGACGGCACAAGCTTTCCTGTCCGTGTCCGGGACAGCCAGAAGCTGGAAAATGCTCTTCGCCAATACCATTTTACCTGGCTTCGCAGCGAACATCATCACAGGCACACCTGAATTTTTCTTCGTATTCCTGCAAAACAGGCATTTTCCAAAAAACTTTCTTCTTATTATAAAGGGGGATCCTATTATGAATTTTCTGGCAAGTCTGGTTCAATTTCTTGTTCTGATTCCCGCTGCCCTCCTGTGCTATCTTCCCATGAAAAGCAAGCTGCGCTATTCTCCCGCCCGCACAGCAGGACTTTTTGCACTTGTATATCTTTTTTTCATTCCTGCTGCCGCATGGTTTCTGACGATTTTTCACATTGGCGCCAATGCAGTCATGTTTCCGGTTATTTTTATTTCCTTTTTGTTTTACTGGAAAACGCTGGACGTGTCTCTTTCTAAAGCCCTTGCTGTTTATACCCTCAACTGCTCCCTGCTTTCCTTTTGCTACCTCTATTCTATTGCCTTCAGCGCCTGGCTCCATCCCTGCGGGACGTATCTGGATGTTTTTCTGGATACCGTTTTGTTTCAGCTTTTTGCCTCTCTTTTTTTAACGCTGATTCTGTCTGTTTCCTTCAGCAAAAAGCTTGCCCACCTGATCGAATGTCTGGATATTGATCACATCTGGTATATTACCCTGCCTGTTTCCGGCTTTTTCCTTTTGTTTAATATCCAGCTTATTCCCCATTCCTACGAAACCCTGTACGTCAACCGCGTTTTTTTCATATTCCTGATCTGTATCACTCTCCCCCTGGGACTTCTTCTGTTTCTCTGCGTTCTTTTCTATCATACGGTTGTTCTTTTGATCGACTCGTTTCATCAGACGGAACGGACGCATTTTCTTGAAATCCAGGCAGAGCAGTACAACCTCCTTTATAATCATATGGAACAGACGCGGCGCCTGCGCCACGATTTTAAGCATTCTGTCCATGCGCTTTCTGTTCTGGCAAACAGCGGAGACATGGAAAGCCTGAAGAAATATTTGGCGGACTATGAACAGCAGGTACTGATTCTGGATCAGCTGCGCCCCTTCTGCAAAAATGCGGCGCTCAATGCCCTTTTTAATCACTATTATGCCATGGCACAATCTGCAGAAATCCGGACAGACTGGCACATTTCCATTCCTGATCCTCTGACGGTTTCCACTCTGGATCTGTCCAGTCTTATGGGAAATATTCTGGAAAATGCCATTGCAGGCTGCCGGACTGTTCCGGAACAGGAACGGTATTTCATTCTGACAATTGAAGTTCTGGAAAAGAACAGTCTGTATATTGTCTCTTCCAACAGCTCCGATGGAAACCTGAAAAAGGAGTCCGGAATTTACCAGACCACCAAAAATCATGGAGGCGGCAGGTCACAGACAGAACATGGAATCGGCCTGTATTCTATCCGGACTCTGGCTGAAAAATACAACGGAATGTCGCAGTTTTCTTATGAAAACGGACAGTTTTGTGTCGATGTGGTTTTAAAGCTTTAATTTCTCATAAGATATTTTCTCACAAGAAAGAAGCTCGCAAGCGAGCTTCTCCGCCTGCGGCGGGTCGCTTCTGCGGCAAAATTCTCTACCAACCCATGGCGATCCCCGCGGAGCGTTTTTATTTCATAGGACGCAATTTCCTATGAAATGAAAAAAAGATGCAGCCAGCGCCTTTCCAAGCCCAACCGGCTCAGCTGCCTCTGTCTGCATCTTCATCATTTCATCAAAAAGAAACCCCTTTGTGAGATTCTCCGCCTGCGGGCGCCCCCTCCCTACTCGATTCTGCTGGGTTTGGGGAAGTAACGGAACAATACCTTTGCTACCAGTTTATCCCTCTTCACATAAGTATTCTTCCACCGGCGGGCGTCTGAGGAATAATTCCTGTTGTCGCCCATCATAAAATAACTGTCCTCCGGAACCTCAAAATGCATGGGTTCCTCCGGAATCATCGGCTCCCTGATATACGGCTCCTCCATAGGTTCTGCCGACCCGTTTAAATAAACATGGCCGTCTGCAATATCAATGGTATCTCCCGGAAGCCCGATCACCCGTTTCACATAATAAATCTCTTCATTGTCCGGGAAACGGAAAATCACAATATCCCCCCGCTCCGGATCTCCGAATTTGTAAGACAGGCGGGATCCAATCACCCGATCTCCTGTCATAATGGTATTTTCCATGGAACCGCTGGGAACTTCACTGTTTGCAATAATAAAGGTATTCAGGAAAAACGCAATCGCAGCTGCAGAGATGATGATCTTAAACCACTCCCAGACCTCCTGCTTCCAGCCGCCCTGCTTTTCTTCCTTCTCCGGCTGCTTTCTGCCGGCCTTTTTCCCTGCTTCGGTTCCGGACATATCCTCCCGGCAGGCAGTTTCCCTGCCGGAATCCGATATATCGCCAATCTCCCTAGAATCAACCGGCTCTTCCATAGGGATATCTTCCGTAAGCTTCCTGTCCGGTCCTGCCCAGGTTTTGTTTTTTTCCATAAATGAATTCGCCTCTGTCAGACTATCTGCCGCGGTATTTCTCCAGAAGCTTGTTGATCCGCTTGGTCGGATTCAGCAGCTCGCTGAGAGAGTCATCGTGATTCAGATTGTCAATAATCAATGCAATATATTTGCTCATGTCTACGTTAATGTAGTACGGTCTGGACAGCAGCTCCGGAGTCTGGTAAACCAGGTTGGTGGTCAGAATCCGGTCAATAATGCCGTTGTCATAGTATTCATCAAATTTGTTCAGTCCATTGGTGAACAGACCAAAGGTTGCACAGATAAATACCTTTCTTGCTTTTCTGCGCTTCAGCTCCTTGGCTACATCCAGCATGCTTTCTCCGGAGGAAATCATATCATCAATAATCAGAACGTCCTTGCCCTCTACGCTGGAGCCCAGGAATTCATGAGCTACGATCGGGTTGCGTCCGTCTACAATGCGGGTGTAATCACGGCGCTTATAGAACATACCCATATCCAGACCCAGAACGTTGGCAAAGTACACAGCACGGCCCATACCGCCCTCATCCGGGCTGATAACCATCATGTGATCGCTGTCAATATCCAGCTCTGTCTCTGTTTTCAGAAGATATTTAATAAACTGATAGATCGGCTGTACCGTCTCAAAGCCCTTTAAAGGAATCGCATTCTGCACACGGGGATCATGAGCATCAAAAGTAATGATGTTCTCCACACCCATGTTGGTCAGCTCCTGCAGTGCCAGTGCGCAGTCCAGGGACTCTCTGTTGGAACGCTTATGCTGACGGCTCTCGTACAGGAACGGCATAATTACATTGATACGGCGGGCTTTTCCTGCTGCTGCCGCAATCACTCTCTTCAGATCCTGGAAATGATCATCCGGAGACATATGGTTTGTCATTCCGCACAGGGAATAGGTCAGGCTGTAATTGCAGACATCAACCATAATGTACAGATCGTCACCGCGGACGGAAGCATTGATGGTTCCTTTTCCTTCTCCGGATCCGAATCTTGGTGTACCTGCTTCGATAATATAGGAATCTCTCTGATATCCTGCAAAAGCGATGGTGGATTTGTGCTCGCTCTCCCGCTCTTTTCTCCACTCTACCAGCCAGTCATTTACCTTTGCGCCCAGTTCAGAGCAGCTCTTTAACGGAATCAGCCCCAACGGCCCTACCGGAATGGTTTCAATGGTTTTTTCTTCGTATATCATAGTGTCCTCCAAATGTGTATGGTAATTTTTCTTTTTTCAACATATTCGCAGCTGTTCAGTCCGTTGCCTTATCCGGCCCTGCCGGACGAAAATCACCTGAGATTTCCCGCCGTCCTGAATAATTGCACGTATTCTTTATAACATCAGGATTCATTTAAGTCAAGTTAATCCCGGTATCTTTGCCGTTTTTTCACCCGAATATCGCCTCCGTACAGGGGAATCGTGGCATAATGGCTCATAAGACGTGATGCGACCCGGTCAGAATAGGTGTCTCTCAGCATATCCATGGAAAGATTCGTTGAGATAATGGTTCCCAGCTTTCTGTTGATCCGCTCATTGATGCAGTAAAACAGCTGAGAGGAAACAAAGGAGTTGTTCAGCTCTGTTCCCAAATCATCAATAATCAGCATCTGACAGTCCAGAATATGGCGGCAGGTCTCCTCTGCCTCGTCCTGTCCGTCTCTGCCGAACCTGCATTTGGAAAAGAGCTCAAACAGATCCTGGGAGGACAGGTAAATAACAGAAATTCCCCGGTCAATCAGCGCCTTGGCGATACAGTTGGTCAGAAACGTTTTTCCTACGCCTGTGCTTCCCGTAAAGAGAAGATTTTCTCCCTTGTCTGGAAATTCCGCCGCAAATTCCCGGCACCGTCCGGCAACCAGCTTCATGTAATCCAGTTCCGTCATGCCCAGCTGGGGAAGTCTTTCCCGGCTGTCATACCACTCAAAGGAGAAGGTGGAAAAATTCTCCCGCTCCAGCGCCTGCTCAATACCGGACTGGGCATACAGAATTCTCAGTCTTGCCCGTTCAAAGCAATGGCACCGTTTCCCGTCTGCAAAGCCTGTATCCCTGCAGTCCGGACAGGTGTAGCGCATCTCCATGTAATCCTCGGGAAAACCGCTGTTTTTCAGCAGTTCCTTCCTTCTGAGCCGCATTTCCTCCAGCTGCGCCTTCATCTCTTTTATCTTTTCCGGACTGCCGGAAAGACTCTGCCGGGCGCAGGCTGCCGCCTGGGCGCTGATTTCCTGCTCCAGCTGCTTTAACTGGGGAACCTGCTGATAAACACGGGCAATCCGCGCTTCCCTCTCATGCCGGTTCTTCAGCTGACGCTTCTCATAGTCTCTCATTACTGCATTGTACTGCGAATTGCTCAGGGCCATCCCTTATGCTTCCCCCTTTCTCCTGTTATGATTCTCCGATCCATCCGCGGACCTGCTCTAAAACCATAGAATCATAGTCCGTATCTCTTTGTTCAAAATTGTGGAACTGGTTGGTCTGAGGCCGGGCAGTCTCACCGCGTCCGCCGGCTCCTCCCCTGCGCTTCTGGCTCTTGCGCTTCTCATCCAGCTCCGATACATCCCGCAGATTCTTCACTCCGGCCTTGTTCCACTCGGAAAGAATCTTGTCTGCGTAGCGGAAGCTGGGATTGTGGGTAGCCTCCATCGTTCTGTTGCACGCCTCAAGCACCAGCTCTCTGGTAAAGCCGTAAGTTCCAAACCACCGCTCAATCATCTCTTTCTCCGCATCCCCCGGCTTCCGGTCCGTCAGACCGAAGGCCCGCATCACAGAAAAGGAATCCTTTGTAAAGCCGCTGGCATAGGCCTTGGCCTGCTCTACCGTGCGAAGCTCCTTTTTATGCCAGTTTAAAGCCACAGTTTCAATATAGCGGATGCTGGTATGTCCGCCCTGAACACAGTATTCCACCAGATACTCCAGAAGCTCTGCCGACATATGAAGGCCGTCATACAGATAGGCAAACACCTCCAGCTCCCGCTGTGTAAATATCTTATTCAGGTACCTTTGGGCAATATACAGAAGCTGGGAAAATTCGCCGTCTCCCTGAAGCCGGTTCACCTGATCCTGGCTGTACACCGGCCGTCCGGAAGCTGCAGCTGTCTCTGCTCCTGCCTGGCCGGAAGCCCCGTTTCCTGCCGGTGCAGCTCCCGACTGGTCTGAGACTGCTCTTCCGCCCGCCTGACCGGAAACTCCGGACTGAGACGGACTTTTCCTGGAATCGCTGTCTCTCCAGATCGCTCCCTGATTCTCCACAACAGAGCGCTCCGGACTGCTTAACGTCAGCGCCCCCATCTTCTCCCAGTAGGACAGGGCCCGCCGCACATCAGCCTCCGTATGATTCAGGGCATCAGCAATCTGACCCACATCAGGCTTCTCCTGACTGTGTCTCAGCAGGTACAGATATACCTTCACATATTCTCCATTGGCATCAGCCATATAACGGTCAATAAACTCATTTGCCACCAGGGTGGCCTCCACTCCAAATCTGCAAATCGCGTCCATAACTCTTCATCCTCTCCTGTCTGTATCTTAACACATCCGGCTCTAAAAAGAAATAGGCGGGCTTATCCACAGAATTCTTTGTGGATAATGTGGATAATGTGGATATCCAGTCAACATAACTCGAACTGCGTCTGTCGAATCCGGTCGAAAACCGCTAAAATACTAGGTTTTTTAAATTTTTAGACATTTTCTTATGTAAATCAAAAAATCCACATAGTTCCTTTACATAAAAAGTGGAAAACTATGTGGATAATGTGGATAACTTACAATCCCAACAGTTTTTCCCCAACTTTTACAATGTCTCCGGCACCCATAGTTATCAACAAATCGCCTGTTGAACAATTTTCTAAAAGAAATGTCTCAATTTCATCAAAAGTAGGGAAATAATGGACGTTTCCGCCTGCAGCCTGGATTCTTGAAGCAATATCTCTGGAGCTGACGCCCAGAGTATCTGTCTCACGGGCTGCAAAAATATCAGCCAGAACAACCTCATCTGCTGCTGAGAGAGCCTGGGCAAACTCATCCAGAAAAGCCTTCGTCCTGCTGTAGGTGTGAGGCTGGAATACACACCACAGCTTCTTATGGGGATAATTGGCTGCCGCCGCCAGAGTTGCCGCTATTTCCTGGGGATGATGGGCATAGTCATCAATAATGGTCACTCCATGCATCACACCTTTTTTTTCAAATCTCCGTTCAGTTCCTGTAAAATTCCGAAGTCCCTCTGCAATTTTATCAGCGGGAATGCCGAGAGCTCTGGCCGCAGCAACTGCCCCCAGAGCATTGTATACATTATGCTCTCCCGGAACACTTAAAGCAATCCGCTGTCCCGGTACGCCATTCTCCACCAGCGTAAAGGACGGTCTTCCAAAGCTGTCATAAGAAAGCTCTGCCGCGCGAAAATCGCTGCCCTCTCCATGTCCGAAGGTTACAATCCGGCAGGGAAGGCCTTCGCAGATCTCTCGGTAATTTTCAATATCGCTGTTTATAATCAGAAGTCCTTCTGCCGGAAGCTTCTCGGCAAACAGCCGGAAGGAATGGCGAATATCCGCAAGATCCTTGAAAAAGTCCAGATGATCCGCTTCAATATTCAGAATCACTTCCATTGTCGGATAAAATGACAGAAAACTGTTGGTGTACTCACAGGCCTCTGTTACAAACAGATCCGAGCTTCCTACCCGGATATTTCCGCCGATAGAATGAAGAATTCCGCCTACAGAAATCGTTGGATCCGTCTCCCCGGCCAGAAGAATCTCTGTCAGCATCGAGGTAGTGGTTGTCTTTCCGTGGGTTCCCGCAACAGCCACGGCCTGTCTGTAGTTTTTCATCATCTGGCCCAGAAGCTCTGCCCGGCTCAGCATGGGAAGCCCCTTCTGTACAGCTGCCGCATACTCCGGATTGTCCGGATGAACTGCCGCCGTATAAACCACCAGCTTTACATTATCTGAAATATTCTCCGCTCTCTGCCCGTAGAAAATCTGTGCTCCCGCAGCCTCCAGATGATCCGTCAGTTCTGTTTCATGGGCGTCGGAGCCGGTAACGGTAAATCCCTCCCGGAGAAGAATCTCTGCCAGACCGCTCATGCTGATTCCGCCGATTCCGATAAAATGTACTGCCAGAGGCTGATTAAAATCTATCTGATACATATAAATTCCTTCCTTTATTGGTTTTATCATGGTTCTTTCTTTTCTTATGTTTTCTCTACCTTTTTACTTCTTTTTAACGGGAAAGTCAATGTTTTCCTCTTATTTTTGTTGTTTTCCGCCGGATTTGTATTATAATCAATGGTAACTCAATACAACCAGATAGCGAGGTGCAACATGAAACGAAATCAACTGCTCCGTTCCCTGCCAAGAGGACTGGCAGGCTTTTTTATCAGCCTGTTCGGAATCATCGGCTGGCTGCTTCAGAGCTTTCTCCAGCTTCTAACCGGCTGCCTGATTCTCGGCGCGCTGATTGCTCTGTTAATCTATGCAAAGGTGAAGCCGGATCTGGATTACTGCCGGGAAGTCGCCTATGACAAACTGGCGCAAATGCAGAGGCAGGACTTCCAGCTGCTTTCCGATACAGAGGTCTATGATAAAAACAATCAGCTCATTGGCCTGATTAATGCCGGCCATTATGAGTATGTCCCCATTAAGGATATCAGCATGAACCTGCAGAACGCCTACATTGCCCAGGAGGACCGGCGTTTTAAAAGCCACACAGGCGTAGACTGGATCGCTACGTTCAGGGCCGGACTTGCCCTGGTAAAAAACCGGGGAGAAATCACCCAGGGCGGATCCACCATTACCCAGCAGGTTATCAAAAATACATACCTGACTCAGGAACAGAGCTTTACCAGAAAAATCGTAGAAATTCTTCTTGCTCCGGAGGTGGAAAAAAAATACTCCAAGGCAGATATTATGGAGTTCTACTGCAACACCAACTTTTACGGCAACCACTGCTATGGAGTCCAGGCAGCCAGCCGTTATTATTTTGGAAAGGATGCCGCGGATCTGGAAACGTGGGAAGCCGCTGTGCTGGTCGGTCTGAGCAACAGCCCTTCCGCCTACGATCCCATCCGCAATCCCAATGATTCTCTGGAAAAACGAAACGATGTACTCCAGAGTATGCATGAAATCCACTACCTGACTGACAAAGAATACCAGAACGCTGTTTCCCAGCCTCTGAGCATTGTTCAGGAGGAGGCCGAGGGTACCGATGAGAATTATCAGAGCAGCTACGCCATTCACTGCGCCGCTCTGGCTCTGATGAAAATGGAGGATTTCCCCTTCCAGTACATCTTCCGGGACAAAGAGGATTATGACTCTTATATAGAAAATTACCAGACGGTCTATAAGGCGAAAAATGAAGAAATCCGTGCAGGCGGCTATCGCATTTATACGTCCCTGAACAGTCAGCTTCAGGACGTTCTCCAGACTCAGGTGGATTCTGTTCTGGAATCCTACACAGAGCTTCAGGAAAACGGCAAATATGCCCTCCAGGGCGCAGCGGTTATTGTGGATAACAAAACCAATTATGTTGCCGCCATTGTAGGCGGAAGAGGGACAGAGGATCCCTTTAACCGGGCCTATTTAAGCGCCCGCCAGCCAGGCAGTACCATTAAGCCTCTGATCAGCTACGGCCCGGCTTTTGACACCGGAGAATATTATCCGGCCCGCATGGTAGACGATCACAAATGGGAAGGCGGCCCCTCCAACAGCGGCGGCAATTACTACGGCAATATTACGGTCCGGGAAGCCTTAAACCGCAGTTTAAATACTGTTGCATGGCAGATTCTTACGGATATCGGCGTCAACTTCGGCCTGGATTATCTGGGACAGATGGAATTCCAGAAGCTGACCTGGGTGGACAACAACGTTCCTTCTCTGAGTATCGGCGGCTTTACCAACGGCGTTCGCGTTGTTGATATGGCAAAGGGCTACAGCACTCTGGCCAACCGCGGCGTATACGATGAGCGGACCTGCATTGTCCGCATAGAGCATCAGCAGCAGGGAGAGCTGACAAAGCATTACAAGCCTTTTGCAAAACAGGTTTACCAGGAAGATTCCGCATTTATGCTTACGGATATTTTAAAAGGAACGCTTACTGAAAGCTACGGCACCGGACGCGGACTGGCTCTGGAAAACGGAATGCCGGCCGCCGGAAAAACAGGAACCACAAACAGCAGCAAGGATACCTGGTTCTGCGGCTATACCCGCTACTACACCACTGCAGTATGGGTCGGCTATGATATTCCCCGGGCCATGCCCGGAATCTACGGCAGCACCTATGCCGGAAAAATCTGGAAACGGGTTATGGACGAGATTCATACAGGACTGGAGCCTCTTGACTGGGAGCAGCCGGCATCTGTAGAAATGCAGGAGGATTCCAGCAGCGGTATTACTGATTATGTCAGCACAACCGCCCAGCTTCGTGCTCAGCAGAGCATTCACGACAAGGAACAGCGCAGACTGGCCCAGGAGCTGGAGACCTCGGTTTCCCTGTTTGAAAAGAAAATCATTGAAACCGTGGAGGATACCTACTGGGTAAACGAACAGTATCAGTCTATTATTACCCAGCTGAATCAGATGGATGAAGGAGACGCCCGGGGCACTCTGTTAGATCGGACAACCTCTAAATATGCAGAATTTACTCCCATTATCGATCAGATGCAGGACACCATCGCCCTTTATGAACAGCAGAAGGCCAGAGAGGCCGCTGAAGCCCAGAAAAAGGCCGAAGAGGATGCAGTAAAGGCAAGAGAAGATCTGGAAGCCCAGACACGCAAAAACACCTTCCTGACTGCACTTATGGATGTGGAAAAGCTGGAATACCAGGCTCCAAATGCCCAGCAGCTGGTGCAGACAGCCATTGACCGCCTGCCTCTGGTTGAAGATTATGAGGAGGCCGCCTCCTACAGTCAGCGCCTGGAAGCCGCAATTGCCCGTATTTCCACACTTCCCACTGCTGCCGAATGGAAAATGATGGAGGAGAAAAAAGCCGAAGAGGAAGCCAGAAAACAGGCCCAGGAGCAACAGCAGATTCAGGACAGACAGGCCCAGCTTCAAGGCTATCTTGCCCAGGAACGAATGAAATGGAGTATTTCTTCTCCTGTTGTTACAGGTCCGGGAGTTCCCTCCGGAGCCTTATCATCAGGAACCGGCAATGAAAAACAAAACCCGGCCGCTCAGGCAGAAGGAGGAACAGCAGAATGAGTGAACACACAGATGATACAAATACAAACCTCCATCTTCCGGAAGAAGAACAGGCCTGTGAAACAGCCCCTGCCGATGATACCTCTGCCATTCAGGAGGCTCTGGCTCAGGAAATTCAGAATGTAACAACTGATATTCCAAAGCTGGATCTGAGCGGAATCTCCGGTGAGGAACCGGAGGCTGCTCTTCCGGAGGAGGACTCCGGCGGCAGTTCTCTGCCGGATCAGGAATCTGTAAGCACCTGGTTTCTGACTTTTATGTGCATGAACATTCCCATTGCAGGCTGGTTCTATCTGTTCCGCCTTGCATTTAATCAAAAAAACACCCAGAGGCAGAATTTCGCCCGGGCTTATCTGTTTTACAAACTGATTTTCCTGGCCATATCTGCTGTTATTCTGGGCATACTCATTTATGTCGGACTGGATCTGCTGGATCAGCTTCTGGCCTATATGGAGATGCTTTAAAAAAATCGGGGGCCTTTTATGGCCCCCCGATTTTTAAAGTTTTGGATATACCTCATTCATAATCGCATCCATCAACTGATTTGTATTCCGGCTTTCTGCAAACAGACTGACCACTGCGTTTCTCTCCCGGAACACAATGGAGTATTGTCCATATTTCCCGTCTGCCCGAAAACTGTTTTCCGGGCCTCGCCAGAACAGATAACCATATCCATAGGAATCCCGGTCATTCTCTGCCTGTCTAGAAGAGCTCTCCCGAATCCACCCTTTTGAAAGCAACTGTTTTCTATTCCATTCCCCATCCCGCAAATACAACATTCCCAGTTTATGCAGTTCAGAGACTGTTAAAAACAATCCGCCTGCTCCAAATGTGTACCCTAGAGGATCTACCTCCCAAACGGTTCTTCGTATTCCCAACGGCGTAAAAAGCCGCGGCTCCAAATAGGAAAGAAGATTGCAGCCCGCTCTCCGCTGTACCAGAATTCCTGCAAGGTATGGGCCTGCATTACTGTAAACAAAACGGCTGCCCGGTTTATCTGAAAAAGGCTGTCTTAAACAAGCCCTTACCCAGTCATTCTCCTTCATATAAGGGCGCTGACGCCCCATCAGAAATCCCGTTTCCTGACCAAGCTGCATAGTCAGCAGATCCCGCACCGTTGCCAGCTCCAGGTTTTCATCCAACTTCTTAGGAAGTTCTTCCCGAAATGCGTCAACCAGTTTCTCATCCAGGGAGATCAGACCTTCCTGAACTGCAAATCCCACTGCACAGGACGTAAAACTCTTGCTGGCTGAATAAATATTCCTGCGACAGTCCTCATCCCAGTAATTCTCATAGACTGTATCCCTTTCAATGGAAATCTTCATTCCTAAAACCCGCAATTCCTCAGCCCGACATTCAAACTGTTCCAAATCCACTCTAATCCTCTCCTTTAAACAAACTCCTCAAAAAATCCCTCTGGAATCTCATAGGAAATCTCATAACTGGTTCCCGCCTTTGGATCTCCTCCCTTATAGCGAACCCAGCCTGGGAATTCCGCCATCGGCATTTCTCCACCTGTCTCCGCAATTTTTCCATACAGAGTTTCTGACGGATAGGTTCCCGTGGTACACCAGGTATCCAGCCATTCCAGATAATTCATAGAAATTCCGCTGCAGTGTGTTGCCGACGGCATACAGTAAAATTTCAGGAAACGATCCACCTGATCCTGACCGTATTTTTTCACATATCCCTGATACTGAGATATAATCTGCCAGGGACTGATGGACATGTCATTCCAGCTGGTAAATAAAATCATTTTTCCCCCATGAGCAATAAAATCATCCAGCTCCGGCTGATTCACATCGTAAGATGCAGATGCCTCCATCAGCATTTTATACAATTCCGGATCCGGATTGCGGTAATCATGATCAATCAGCTTCCAGCTCCTGTCTTTTGTAATAAAATATTTAAATACACCGTCTGAGCGATCTCCGTGATGAACATTATATCTTGTATCTAACGGCTCCCGCGGAACCGGATCCGGACCCAGATCCATCAATCCCCCCTCAAGAGCAGAACATCCATAATATGTATTTATGCCATTTGGCATTGCATACTCCAGTTCAAATCCTTTCTCATAAATTTCTATTGTATGCAACTGAGCCTCTGTCAAATGATATTTATCCCGAATCATTTCTATAAAAGCATGGCGATTTGCCCGGGCGGCATAAATATTGGATACAATTCCGTCCCGAATTCCGTCCAGCTCATCATACCACTCAATTGCATCTCTCTGGATTGCGGCAACGGTCTTCTCGTCTATAAATCCATCAGAATAGGGATGGGTATTTTCCTCGTAACTGTCGTATACCGCTTTGGAAAGCAGGGCGCCCCATATCCGCAAAAGAACAAAGCTGGAGGCCGGATCTGCACAGAAAATGCCATCATAATCTTTTCCATAAGAAACGGCGCACTCCAGAGCCTCTCTTCCCCCTGCTGAACCGCCTGCAAAATATGTCCTCTCAGCATCCTCTCCGTAACATTTCTTTACAACAAAATGCATCACTCCATTTGTTTTTATCAAATGCAGGCGTATATAATTTTGAAGGGACTCTTTGTTTGATGCAAAATCCGCCGACATGGGATCCTTAGACTGATGACCGGAATCATCTCCAAAAACTACAAATCCATGCTCTGCCGGGTTATATTCTGACATCAGAAGTTCTTTTTCCAAAGCAGGAATCTGCCCGTTATTTGCTCCTCCGCCAACCTGTACACTTCTTTTATTCCAATGAAAAGGCAGAAGAATTTTCCACTCAATATTCGGAGCATTCCTGTCAACGGGATAAATTACACCAGTCACCTCCAGGTACTTCTCCCTTCTTAACCGGGTTTCTTCTTCTCTGACAGCAAGAATCCTTCCCCCTCTGGTCTCTGCCTTCATTGCAGTCTGGGGAATCTCTGTCCCCGCCAGCTTCATCGCTGCCTGTCTGTCAAGAACACCCCAGGTCTGCGTTAATTTTTTCTCTGATACCTGATAATCTTTCATGGCCTTTCCGCCTATTCCTTTCAGGCATTTTATTATTTATAAATCCTTTTCGTTATATCAATAATATCCTGAACCGGAACAGAACGATAGCCCCCAACTCTTGTTACAATAACAAACTCCCAGGTAATTGGCCTGGAGCCTACGGAAAACAGCTCCACCTCCTGATCCTGAGGTGCCTGAAAGTCAGACACAAGAGCAACTCCAAAGCCCTGGCAGACCATTTTCCAAATGGTGTCAATCGATGAAAACTCGATTGTTTTCGGTGACATTCCATAGGTTCTCATAACCTTATCTGTCACAGTCCGAAGTCGGGAACCATTGTTCAGCAAAAGAAATATCTCCCCCTCCAGCTGGCGAATATCTATCCAGGGATACCGAAAACCATATTTATAAACTCCCTTCAGGTTTCTGTTTCTGGGAACAACCAGACAAATTTCTTCTGAAGAAACAACCTCTGTATGAAATTCTCCCCGCAGCTCTTCCCTGCCGTCTCCAGTCATCATTGCAACCTGTATTTCACCCGTTCTGAGCATTTCCTCCAGCCGGGCTGCCGTTTCCTGATAAATGTGAAGATCAAACTTAGGATATTTTTTATAAAATTCAGGAATAATCTCAGGGAATATATTTTTTCCTCTGCCGTAGGTAGAACCAATAGCAAGAGAACCGCTCTTCAGCTCCTTGATATCTGCAATCTGTTCACGAAAATTCCGATCCTGCTCCAGTATTTGCTTTGCGTATTTTAAATACTGTTCGCCTGCATAAGTGGGAATCATCTTTTTTCCGATCCGCTCGAAAAGTAAAATGCCGTATTCTTGTTCTGTCCGTGCAAGAAATTTGCTCAATGCCGGCTGAGAAATAAAAAGATTTTCTGCCGCTTTTGCAATTCCTTGTACCTTCGCAATTTCAACAATATATTTCTGTTCTTTTAAATCCGCCATAAGCCACCATCCTTTCCTCTGCAGAAAAGCCTGCCCTAAAAAAAGACAGGCGTTTTCTTATTTTCTATTATAAAAAGAATGGCTGCACATGAAAAGCATCTTTTTAAAACGGGATTGCTCCAATCAGCAAAGATCCGGCAAAGCATACAGTGCAAATCAGCATTGCCCATTTAAACGAGAATTTCCAGTGATCTTTAAACTCAATTCCGGAAAGTCCAAGTCCTATATACATAGCTGCTGTAGCCGGATTTACAAAAACCTGAGGAACAAAAGTCATCAGATAAGCAGCCGCAGCCTGAAGCGGAGTAATATAATCTGACGCAATGGACTGAAGCATCGGAACGATTGTGTAGGCACACGCCTCGTGATTCAGCCCCATAGCGCTCAGAGGACCCCAGAGAAATCCCATGATGGTATTAATATGAGCTGCTGTACCGCCGGACAGAATCTCAGATACAACCTGTACCATTGAATCCTTCATCGGACTGTTATTTAAAACACCGGTAAATACACCGGAAGCAAACAGTACGCTTACCATGGTAAGAACTGTCGGTGCATAAGATTTCAACCGTTCTGCCTGCTGCTTTGCTCCCGGATAATTGACAATCAGGCTGATTGATGCTGCAGCCATAAAACAAAGGAAGGTAGGAAGACCGGATACAAACATCGCAATAACTACCAGAATAATCATAACTACGTTAAACACAAACAGACGCGGTCTTAATAATTCTTTTTCTTCCTCTGTCTTATCTGCTACACGGAATAAATCCGCAGGTTTTACTCCAGCCGGAAGACCTGCTCCTCTTTTTTTCTCCTGTGCTGCATAATACAGGGCAATCAGGAAACAGCAGATTAATCCGATAATCATACCGGGAAGCTCGGCTATCATAATGTCTGTAGCAGAAATTCCAAATCCTGCTGCCAGACGGCCACAGGGGCCGCCCCAGGGAAGACAGTTCATAACACCAGCTGTCAGAGAAACCAGACACATTAAAACAATCGGTCTCATTTTTAATTTCTGGTAAATCATTAAAAATGGCGGAATTACAATCAGAAAAGTTGTTGCGCCAGATCCATCTGAATGACCTACCATTGTTGCCAGAACGGTCAGGATGCAGACTGCTGTAACACTTTTCGCACCCAGCATCATCTTTCCTACCAGTCTGTCAAATACACCGGCGTCCATCATAACACCAAAGAAAATTATTGCAAAAGTAAACATTGCCGCATTGCTGACCTGTCCCTTCAGTCCTGCTGTTACCCATTCAGAAAGGTCGGCAAAGGTCGGTCTCATAATCGCTGCAAATACAATGGGAATTACAATCATCGGAATTGAAGGAGTAAATTTTCCCGATACCAGAACTGCCGTCAAAACTAGCATCATGGTAAATCCAAGTACTGCATATACCGTCACACTCATATCATGCCTCCATATTATTTTTTTGTTATGAATTCATAAACCTGATAATCTGATTATATAGAATTTCATGATATATGTAAAATGTTATTTAAAATCACCTTTTAATAATATTGTGTTATCATTTTTTGTTAGTATTTCACAAGTTTTTTATCATTTTTTCGTAAATTCCGAATTTTTCTTCATTATTTGGTATAAAATGTTATGAAAATCATAACGCAAACAGCTCCTTCCTGCAAAAAAGTCAGTACTTTTCCCGGCTCTCTGCAAGAAGGAGCTGTCTATTGCTCCACGTCTCTAACAGACTCTTATTTATTTTTCAGAAGCTGCTGCATGAGCAAATATCCCGGCTCCACATAAACTCCGGTGCTCTCTCCTGTTTTCTCTGTGTACGTATCAATTCCCGAATCTGTCACATCTGTACTGCAGTACAGCAGGTAGGGAATCGGATCGGAAATATGGGTCTTAATGGAAATCGGAGTGGGATGATCCGGCATTACCAGGATGGAATAATCCTCTCCGGCCTCCTCCAGTCCCTTTAACAGCGGTCCTACAATATCCTGATCAATCCGCTCGATGGCCTGAATCTTTCCTTCCAGATCCCCGTGATGGCCGCACTCGTCCGGCGCCTCCACATGAATATAAACCAGATCCTGGCCATCCAGCAGAGTCTTTAAGGCAGCCTCTCCTTTTCCCTTGAAATTCGTATCAATGTTTCCGGTTGCGCCCTCTACCTCGATTACCTTCATTCCTGCACACAGGCCGATTCCCTTAATCAGATCCACCGCAGAAATAACAGATGCCTTCACACCATAGGCCGCCTCAAAACCGGTAACTCCCGGTCTGGTTCCCTCGCCCCACAGCCAGATGGAATTGGCAGGATTCAGCCCTCTTGCAATTCTGTCACGGTTAACCGGATGATCCTTCAAAATCTCATAGCTGCGCTTCATTAAATCCAGAACCACCGGATTCTGCGGAAGATATTCCGTTATCTTCCGGTCTGAAATATCGTGAGGAGGAGTCAGATTCAGTCCAACCGGTCCCTGGTGCCAGATCATGCAGTGACGGTAGCTGATGCCCGGATAAAACAGGATTTCATCCGTCCGGAAAGCCGCGTCCACTGCGCGGATCAGCTCTGCCGCCTCTGCAGTCGTAATCTCGCCGGAGCTGTAATCCACCATGGTTTTCTCTGCATACTCTGCTTCATCAGACAGAGTAACCAGATTGCACCGGAAAGCCACATCGGTATCCTCCATCTGAATGCCAATGCTTACGGCCTCCAGAGGGGAACGTCCCGTGTAGCATTTCAGAGGATCATAGCCCATTGCAGACAGATTCGCCACATCGCTTCCAGGCTTCAATCCATCCGGCACAGTCTTTACCATGCCCAGACGGCCTCCCCTGGCAAGCCGGTCTATGTTCGGTTTCTTTGCCACCTCCAGCGGAGTCTTTCCGCCTAAAGCCTCCACCGGATAATCTGCCATTCCATCTCCAAGCATTACAATATACTTCATATCCTTGTCCTCTCTCCCCGTTTTTATTTTCAGCCGGAGCTTCCTCCCGGCTGTATCCCAGACACAAGGCCTGTTTGTTCTTTTATTCAGCCTTTTATGAGCGTTTTTTCTAGCGGGCCTGCAGGCCTTCGGCAATCATCTGCTCCATCAACGCCCTCAGCTCATCTACCACAGGTCCCGGCCCTCTGTGTCCCTCGTCCACAGTAATATCGGCATATTTTTCATACAGAGGGACGCGCTCCCGGTACAGATCCATCAGTGTCATTCCGTTTTTTAAGGCGACACCTCTGTCCTTCAAATCTCCCAGACGCTGTTCCAGTTCCGGATAATCCAGTTTTAAGTAAACCACTGTGCTTATTTTCTTTAAATGCTCCATTGCAGCCGGTCCGTAAATGACACTTCCTCCCGGCGCAATCACAGACCGGGTCACATCCAGCCGGCTGTTAATCTCTTCTTCTACCTTCAGAAATCCCTCGGTTCCCTGTTCTTCAATGATTTCCTTCAGCAGCTTTCCCGTTTCTTCCTGAATCACAATATCCACATCTACAAAAGAATAGCCCAGCCGCTTTGCCAGCAGTACGCCGATGGTGCTCTTGCCTGATGCAGGCATTCCTATCAGTGTTATATTTGATTTCATCCTATTGTGTCTCCCGTGTCTGTTCTGATTTTTCTATTCTCTTCCGAAGCCTTTTCCGGACCGTTCTGCATCCCGGTTATTTTCCGGATTTCTTCTCCGACTTTGCCCGGAACTGCTTTTCCGGACTCTTTCCGGATTCCTTCTCTGACTTTCCCCGGAACTGCTTTTCCGGGCTCTTTCCGGATTTCTTCTCCGACTTTGCCCGGAACTGCTTTTCCGGTTTTTTTCCGGTTTTCTTCTCTGACTTTCCGCCGGACTGCTTTTCCGGGCTCTTTCCGGATTTCTTCTCCGACTTTCCCCGGAACTGCTTTTCCGGTTTTTTTCTTACGGAATATCCAAAAGTACCGATTTTTTCTCCCAGTTCAAAATAGGTTCCATGGGAGTAGGCTACCAGTCCCGCATCATTCAAATGAAAGGTTCCCTTTTCATCCATATACCGTCTGTCAACGGAAACTCCCACAACCTCTGCCAGAAACATATCGTGAGTCCCCAGAGGGATCACCCGGGTTACCCGGCACTCCAGATTCACCGGGCACTCTGCAATTCCCGGCGCCTCCACATGCTGAGACGGCTGCGGTGTCAGATGCAGCTCCTTAAATTTATCCATATCCCGTCCGGACCGGACGCCGCAGGTATCCATTGCCGCTGTCAAATCCCGGCTTACCAGGTTGATGACAAAGGAACCTGACTCCTTGATAATATCATAAGAATACCGTTCCTTTCGAATCGATACAGATACCATAGCCGGATCTGAACAAACCGTTCCCGCCCAGGCCACGGTGATAATATTGGGCCGCTCTCCCGGTCTCTGGCAGCTCACCATAACTGCCGGAACCGGATACAGCATATTGCCCCCTCTCCAGTGCTCTTTTTCCACCAAAAGTCCTCCTTCCCTGCTGCCGCCCTGATGCTTATTCCTCACACGCAATCATAATAGCCGGAATCAGCTGCTTCTTTCTGGATACAACACCTGGCAGCTCTACTGTGCCGCTGGCTGAATCTCTGGCCTCCTCGGTATTTTCCTCCAGATGGAAGGCATTGGTCAGCATAGACAGGGCTCCTGCGCCTTCATAAAGCAGGATCGTAGACTCATTCAGAATATTGGTCAGCATAAAGAACATCATGTCTACGCCATGCTCCCTGTGAGCCTTTTTCAGATACGGCAGAAGACGTTCCTTCAGGCTTTCCAGCTCATCTGCATTCAGAGAACTGATCTGGCCTACTCCAAAGGATACCTTGCCGGAATTAAAACGCTTAAAGTCCTGATAGAAAATCTCGTCATCTGTTTTTGACTTCAGATTGCTGCCTGCAGAGAACATTTCTCTGGCATACTGATTAATATCAATTCCCGCCTCTCCGGCCAGAGCAAGAGCCGCCATTTTGTCAATCTCCGTACAGGTAGGAGAACGGAACAGCAACGTATCTGAAATAATTGCGCTGCACAGAAGTCCCGCAATTTTTTTATCCATGTGGACACTGCTTTCATTATACATCTGGTACACAATGGTTGCCGTACAGCCCAGGGGCTGATTGCGGAAAAATACCGGTGCAATGGTTTCCACGGTTCCCAGCTTATGATGGTCAATAATCTCCAGAATCTCTGCATTTTCGATTCCGTCAACCGCCTGATTTTTCTCATTGTGATCCACCAGAACAAGCTGCTTTCCTCTTGCGCCCAGGAGATTCCGGCGGGAAATCATACCCCTGTACTTTCCGTCCATATCGAGAATCGGGAAATCACGATGGCGTTTGCTTGCCATAACGTCCTTGATATCATCGATGAAATCTCCGTCTTCAAAGGTAATCAGATTCTCTGTTTTCATAAAATAGCTGATAGGCATACTCTGGTTGATCAGACGGGCTGCCGTATAAGTGTCATAAGGTGTGGTAATCACCGTACAGCCCCGCTCCTGAGCCAGCTTCCGGATGGTCATGGACACTGCTGCGCCTTCGCAGACAATAATACAGTCTGCCTCCATCTCAATGGCGCAAAGCTGGGATTCATACCGGTTTCCCAGAATCACCAGATCATGAGGCGCAATATAATATTCCATTAAATCAGGATTGGCTGCTGCAATCAGAACCTTTCCCTGATCAAAATAGGCGTTTTCATCTCCAATGACAAGATGGCCCTCCAGGGTTTCGATAATATTGCTGTACTGGGTCTTTGCCTTGGATAAAATACTGCTGTCCAGCACATTCATGTAGGATTTTGTAATATCACCGACTGTAATCAGGCCCTCGAGAACATTATTGCTGTTTACTGCAGGAAGAGTTACAACATTAGCATCCTGCATCAGATTCCATGCCTTTTTCAGAGAAATATTCCGATCCACACCTGCAGTTTCCCGGATTTCAATATCCCGGACCTGGGTTTTTACATTGCTCACCAGCTCAGGGGCCTCCACCCCGAAATAATTCAGAACAAACTGAGTCTCTTCGTTGATATGTCCTGCTCTGCATGGCACATATTCTTTTCCGGTAATAGAAGTCTTCAGGTTTGCATAGCAGATAGCAGAACAGATAGAATCCGTATCTGGATTTTTATGTCCGATTACAATGGTTTTCCTTTTTTCTACCGGCATTTTTCACCTCCGCACATTCAATGGGAACACGGTATTTCATAATCTGTTTACAATGTGTTCATAATTTATTCATATATTTTTTTTATACTAAATTCATAGAAAATCAAGGTTGTAACTTGATTTCATAGTCAAATTGCACATAGATTTTTCATAATTGCCCCGGCTGGACGAAAGTCCACCGGGGTCTCCTCATTTTATTCTTCCGTTCGTTTTTTATCCCAGAACCAGTCTCGCTGCGCCATAAATACCTGCGTCATTGCCAAGCTTTGCAAGGCCGATCACTGCTTTATTTTCGGAAATCGGAGTGTAATAATTATAATATTTTGTAATTACATCAATCAGGAACTGTCCTGCCTTGGAAACTCCTCCGCCGATTACAAACATCTGGGGATCCACGGTCATTGCCAGCTGGGCCAGAGTCATTCCCAGATAACGGCCCACCGTTTCCACAACCTCCAGGGCCATCTTATCGCCCTTCTTTGCCTCATCCAGAACATCCTTCGCTGTTACTGCATCACCAAAAGCTCTCATAGAGGACGGCTCGTCGCTGGCTGCCATTTTTCTTCTTGCCTCTCTGGCAATTCCCGTAGCACTTCCGATCTGCTCCACGCAGCCGATACCGCCGCAGTTGCATTTCTCCGTTTCTTCATCCCGGATATGGATATGTCCAATCTCTCCGCCCAGGCCATGCTTGCCTGCTACGATCTTTTCATCAATAATGACACCGCCGCCGACACCGGTTCCCAGAGTAACCATAATGATATCTGTAAAGCCCATGCCGCCGCCCTGCCACATTTCACCAAGGGCTGCTACATTGGCATCATTTCCGCTTTTAACCAGAATCCCGTCTAAAAAGCTGCTCAACTGGCTCTGAGGATTCACATTGTGCCATCCCAGATTCACACAGCGCTCAACCTGTCCGTCAGGCAGTACCGGTCCGGGAACTCCAAGACCTACGCCAACCACCTGCTCCAGATGAATCTGACGCTCTCTCAGCACCTCACGAACAGCCACGGACACATCTTCCAGTATGTATTTTCCGCTGTCTTCCTTTCTGGTGGGAATCTCCCACTTAAATATCAGCTTTCCATCAGTCTGGAACAGGCCCAGCTTTACAGTCGTTCCTCCAACATCCACACCAACACAATATTTTTCCATAGTACCTCTCCTTTTCGGCTACCGATTTTATATGTAGTATAAAAGAAAGAATCGTTGATTGCAAGTAAAAAAGAACCCGGCCCTCTACAGGGCCGGACTCTCATCCACGTTCTATTTAGAATAAGCCTCTTGCAGCCTCAGCCACATGCTCTGCTGTAAATCCAAAATGACGGAACAGCTCTCCTGCCGGCGCACTTGCTCCGAAGCTGCTCATGGTTACTGTCACTCCGTCAAGGCCGGTATACCGATCCCATCCAAAGCCACCCAGAGCCTCTACTGCCACACGGCGGCGTACTTCCTTCGGCAGAACAGACTCGCGGTATTCTGCGCTCTGCTCCTCAAAAATATCCATAGACGGCATGGAAACCACGCGTACCTTCCGTCCCTCTGCAGTCAGCATCTCTTTTGCCTTTACTGCCAGATCTACCTCTGAACCGGAAGCAATCAGGATCACCTCCGGAGTTCCCTCACAGTCATCAATGACATAACCGCCCTTTAAGGCATCTCTGCTGCTTCCTGCTACCGGATTCAAATTCTGTCTGGACAGAACCAGTGCCGTAGGTGTCTCCTTGGATGCCAAAGCGCTGTACCATGCTGCAGCTGTCTCCACAGCATCACAGGGACGAATCACATGGAAATTAGGCATTGCACGGAACATAGCCAGCTGCTCAATCGGCTCATGGGTCGGTCCATCCTCACCTACACCGATACTGTCATGAGTAAATACAAAGGTCAGCGGCAGCTTCATCAGTGCAGAAAGACGAGCCATGGGCTTTACATAATCACTGAATACAAAGAAGGTTGCCACATAGCTGCGCAGGCCGCCGTGAAGCATCATACCGTTTCCGATTGCTGTCATAGCCAGCTCACGAACACCGAAATGCAGGTTGCGTCCGCTTCTGTCTTCTTTGGAAAAATCTCCGGCTCCGGTCATGGTTGTCTTGTTGGAGGGGCCGAGATCTGCAGAACCGCCCATCAGGTTGGGCATCATATCCTTCAGTCTGTTAATAATCTTTCCGGACAGACTTCTGGTAGCCTCTGCCTTTTCACCTGCTGCCCAGAAGCTCTCATCCTCCCACAGCTTCTTCAGCACATCATCTGCTCCGCCGAAGTACTGGTTCCACAGAGCCTCCATCTCCGGATACTCTTCACAGTAAGCGGCAAACATTACCTTCCATGCTGCTTCATTTTCAGCCAGACGCTCTGCAGCCTGATTGAAATGATCATATACCTCCTGCGGTACAAAGAACGGCTCCTGGGACGGCCACTGCAGAGTTTCTCTCAATGCAGCCACATTTTCCACTCCCAGAGGCTCTCCGTGAGCACTGGCCTTACCCTGCTTTGCCGGGCAGCCGTATCCGATCTCAGTGCGGATTGTAATGAAGGAAGGACGCTCTGTATCAGCCTTTGCCTCTTCAATCGCGCGGCCGATAGCCTCCAGGTCATTGCCGTCTTCTACCAGAAGAGTCTGGAAGCCAAATGCCTCCATACGCTTTGCAACGTCCTCACGGAAAGCCAGATCCGTATCTCCCTCAATGGAAATCCTGTTGGAATCGTATAAAACGATCAGCTTGTCCAGACCCAGAGTGCCTGCCAGAGAAAATGCCTCGGAAGAAATACCTTCCATCATACATCCATCTCCGCCCAGGGCATAGATATAATGATCTACTACCGGATAGTTCTCCTTGTTAAATACAGAAGCCAGGTGAGCCTGAGCAATCGCCATACCTACAGCCATACCCATACCTGCGCCTAAAGGACCTGTTGTTGCCTCTACGCCCACGGTATGACCATACTCCGGATGTCCCGGAGTCAGAGAATCCAGCTGACGGAAACGGGTCAGCTCCTCCTTGGACAGATTGCCATAGCCAAACAGATGAAGCAGAGAATATAAAAGCATGGAGCCATGGCCGCCGGACAGTACAAAACGGTCACGGTTTTCCCATGTGGGATCTGCCGGATTGTGGTTCATATGATTCATCCAAAGCTCATATGCCATCGGCGCACAGCCGAGCGGCAGCCCCGGATGTCCGGAGTTGGCTTTCTGAATTGCATCCGCTGAAAGAACACGGATGGCATTAACGGACAAGTTGTCGATCGTAGTCATTGGTAGAACCTCCTGTAATATGGTTTGTCATGTAAATTATATGTTATCGTTTCTGAAATTCTGTTGCCTGATATTATCTCAGCTTAATTTCCCGCATTTGCTGAGGACCTGTCACAATCAGCGTATCCGGCATCCGCCCTTTTCGGATTTTGGAAACCGCGAAATCAAAAGTAGCATACAGCTTTTCTATGCCTGCAGTATTAAAGATTCTGCACGATTCCTCATTATACAAAATAATCAGATCTCCGTCAATATCCGCATGGGTATATTCATAGTTAAATTCCCGTGTAAATACTGGTGTTCCGTCTTTTTCATATACCATAAGACGCCGCGAATACTCTCCTGTTGTATTCTGCACAATAACAGCTGCATACTGTTCGGAACAGAATACACTCTGGATTTCTTCTTCTATCATAACCTGTGTTACCAGCTCCGGAGACGCCAGGTTTCTGGAAGTAAAAAAGCTCAGTCCGTTTCCGGAAAATGCGCAGGAATAAGGCGCTTCCATATAGGTCACCTCTGGAACCATAGTCCCTGAAAAAATATCGTCAAATCCGCCGACCAGACGGTTCGGAACGCTTTTTCCCACTTCAGAGAAATCGTAAAATACCACTCTGGACCGCAGCTCCCCGCTTTCAATATAAGCGTATGAGCACATCAGCTGGGTTCCGTCCTGGGAAAGAGAAATATCCAGAGGATACCCGTCTCCGCCCATCACTGTTTTCACCGTAACCTCCAGCTGGGTTCCGTCCTTGCGGAAAAAAACAATATAACTGGACGTACTGTCCTCCAGAACCGCCGCCGTAACTCCTGTGGCAGATATGGCGACTCTGGTAATCGGAAGAACTGTGGAAGCCTGTCCGACCCGTCCGTTCTCCCCGCAGATATAAATGCTGTTTCCCTGACGGTCTGCAATGGCCGCATAAGAACCATTCACTGCCGCTATGGGATTTTTCATCTCAAAGCTTTCTGTCCAGACGTTTTTCCCTTTGGCATCTATATAAGAAGCTCCGTCCTTGGTATACTTCAGGACATTGGAACCAAAGCTCTCATAACCCACCAGGCTTCCCTGATTTAAATCTGCCTGCCATACTGTCTCGTAGCTGGTATAGCTGTAATTTCTCTGGTAGTAAAACCAGCCGCCGACTGCTCCTCCCAGAAGAAGCACCACAGCTGCCGCTGTCAGCAGTCTTCGGCCTCTGGCCTTCTTCAGAGCTCTGCGGGCCGCCTCTTCTCCATCCTCCTCATAAGACGCGGGACGGTTCTGCTGCCGCTGGCGTCCCGGCGGCTCCGGATAGCTGCCCTGTCCGCCCGGGCTTTTATTCTCATCTGACCAGGCGGGATTCGTCACTACCCTCTGGCGCAGCCGCTGCTTTTTGTTTTCCCGGCTCATCGAGTTAAAATCACTCATTCTTTTCTTTCTCCTGAAAAATGAACATACTTAAATTAAGTATACCTCATTTTAAAGTGCGGGTAAAGAAGTTTTACCGCCTGCAGGCATAATTACATCTTTTAATTCCCGGCGGCAGGCAGATAAAGTTCCTGGCCCGCAGAAAGTCTGTTCTCATCATCCAGCCCGTTCCACAGACAAATCTGTCCGATCGGTTCCATACTGTGATAACGCTCCATACAGATTCCGTAAAGTGTTTCCCCTCTTTTTACCGTATACTGCACTGCGTCCGCCGGAATCTGAACAGGAACTGTTTCCGGCCCGCTTTCCTGGAGAACCGCTGCTTCCTGCGCCGCGCCGCTTTCCTGGACATTCTCTGTTTTCGCCGCCGCTCCGCTCTCCTCCGGCAGCGATGTTCCTGACCCAGCAGCCGCTCCGCCGCTTTCCGTCTTCCCGGTTTCTATAAACAGATTCTGATTTTCTGTGCCGGCGGCAGTGGCATTTCCTCCCATTCCTCCTGTCAAAACGGAATTCTGTGAGGAAACAGTCCCGCTTCCTTCTGTTTCAATTACAATTCCCGCCTGGGTGGGATATACCTGTCCCGGCACCTCCTCGATTTCCACCTCATCTCCGCTTTCCCCTGTCGTCAGTGCATTCGACCATTTCTGCCAGGTTCCCTCCGGAACCGCGGAGGCAATCACCGTCTCCATTGTTTTCATTTTCTGATAATTATTAAAGCTGACTACACCGCCAGCCAGCACCAGCACCGACAGGACACCGCAGGCTGTCCCCAGCACATTGACTGCAGAACGCGTCCGGACTGCCTCTGTTTTTTTATCCTCCATTTTCTGCCGGAAATCGCGAATCACAGTATCCCTGCTTCCTGTCTCAACCCGTCTGGCATCCTTGCGGGAAACCATATAATCCTGCATCATCTGATTTCTTTCGTAATAAATGCAGTACCCCTGGAGACGGTAAAATCCGTCCTCGGACGCCATGTAGACCGCCTCATCTCCCTCCAGACCGCTGTTTAAATACATCAGCTGATATTTTCCTGCAAAATACTGACTGTGCTGTTTCCAGTAATTCAGCGGACTTAAAGTGCTTCCCTGGGCTCCGCATAAAAACCACCCCAGAATACTCCTTTTCGGAAACATCTGCTCCATTACCTCATAGGCTTTTTTCCAGGCCTCCTCCGTAAATTCTGCCTTTTGGCCTTCCCGGGCCACATTCTCCATCTCCAGCGCCCCGTCTGCAAACAGAAAAGGAATGCCGTCCTGAACCCGGCATTCTCCCACCAGAAGCCCCACCCGCAAATCCTGTCCGCCGGTGGGATACAATCGCTTCAAATACGTATTGACATAATCCTCCACATAAAGCTTCACCGCCTGATCCCGTTCCCCTATCTGCCGGATGTTTTTCGGCAGCCTGGGATAAGGGTTGTACAATTCTCCCATAATCTCACCCCACTGCTTATTTTTCTTCTATCTGAAAAATCATAGCACAGTCCCGGTGTGGATTTTGTCAAATTGCGGCAGGAATTTCTAAAAACTGTTCGACAAAAAATATGCTGCTGCTGATATAATCGGCCATCCGCATAACAACAGAAAGGCGTACACTCTGCAGCATCAGAGGATCCGCATTCCTGCAGCCGCCGACAATGCCGGTAATAAAAATATCGCCTACCTCCTGCAGATCCTTGCAGACTCCAAGTCCCGGCCGTAAAGCGCCTCTGCCCAGAGTCACACAGCCCACATGCTCCGCACTTCCCACAGAAGCATCTACCGCCACAATTACATGATTGGGAAAACACCGCTCAATCATGGCAACCGACTGTTCCAGATTCATGGCATGAACAGGCCGTTCCAGAGTTCCTACAATCTCCATCCTTCTGACCTTCTGTTCTTTTAATTTATATCCAATCAGGGGGCCCAGACTGTCTCCGGTGGATCGGTCTGTCCCGATGCATAAAAACACAACTCCATCCCGGCTCTCTTCTGCCCGAACCTCCTCAATCATTCTGTGAAGCAGTTTTCCGCAAAGCTCTGCATCCTCCGCCTGCCGGGAATCAAAATAATAAATCTCTTTGTCCGTTTTCCGGATTCTCTTCCATCTCACCTTCATGCCATTCCGCCTGTACTGTTTTTGTTATTCCTATTATAAGCAGAAGACAGATAATTTATACTTGTGAGATTCTGCGGCAAAGCTCCCTTCCACCGCATGAGGATTCACACGGAACGATTTTGATTTCCCGGGAATCTGTTTTCTGGAAAATCAAATAAGAAAGAAGCTCGCTCGCGAGCTTCTCCGCCTGCGGCGGGTCGCTTCTGCGACAAAATTCTCTACCGCCGCATGGCGATCCTCGCGGAGCGTTTTTATTTCATAGGACGCAATTTCCTATGAAATAAAAAAGATCTCCTCTGCACTGCCGCAACATTTCCGGCTCCGCCCTTTTAAGGCTGCAGAAAAGATCTTTTTCGCTCAGTCCATTGCCTCTCAGCTATGACTGCTTTTATAAACCTCAATCGCTTCACTTACACTGGCTGCACGTCCCTGACGTACAAGCTCTGACAAATCACTGATTTTAAATGGATCCAGAAACTCCCGGCCCAGATGACTGCCATACTGCTCCGCCACCTTCAGGCGGCCCTCCTTTACCCGTGCTGCTGTATCATGCAGCTGGCTCTGCACCTCTTCAAACTGGCTCTTCAGCCCGTCCAGCCGTTCCCGATAAGTGTGCTCAATTTCATCCTGAAGAATATTTTTCGTAACAGTTTCAAAGGTGTGAAGGGCATCCTTCTTTTTGGCAGAAACATCATTCAGCTCCTGCTGAAGGCGGGCAATCTCATCATCAAACTTCTCCAAATCGTAAATCGCCTCATTGCGATCCTTGCGGATTGTTGATGTGATCACCCTGATTTTCCTGTCATTGGCATGAATCTGATCCAGAATCTGACGGCCCTCCCGTAAAATCTCCATATACTGAAGCTTGGTATGGTTTCCGATCGTCATGTAGAGTCCGCCCGGTATCAAAAGAACTCCTGCATAAATTCCCACCAGATACAGGATCTTCTGCTGGGGAAGCATCATGTAAATCCCCCAGGGAAGCCCTACAAATAAAACCGTCATAAATAACAGCAGAATCAAAAATTCTTTTGCCCATCGCGGAAAATACAGACTGTAATAAAGTTTTGTACGGCAAAATCCCGGCACATGCCCCCTGCGGAAGCTGGATTTCATCCGATCCCGCAGCTCCTTATTATACGCATGGAGCTCTGCAGTTTCATCTGCTATTCTCTCTTTCACTCCCTGATTTTTTGCCTTTTCCCGCTTTGTCCTTGCCTTTTTCAACAAATCCTGAGCCTTGTTGATCTCCGAATCATAGCTGGCACTGATCTCCTGCCTGCGCTTTTTCACCGTAGCCTGAACAGCATCTGCCATCTGCTTTTGTTCCGCCTCCAGTTCTCTTTCCAGCCGCTGGCAGTCCTGCTCCATCTGCCGCTCACTGTCCTCTGCTACTGATAATTCTGACACTGCTTCTCTGGCCTTTTCCAGAAACTCCAGACACTGCTCCCCCGTCTGAGGCATAGACAGTCCCTCCTTTGTATTTTTCCTTATTCTGACTTCTTTTCTGCCGCAATCCATGTTTTTACGGTATATTGGCGTCTATTCCCTGTTTTTTCAGATAATTCTCTGTTTCTATTGTAACAAGATTCCTGCAGGAACACAACTAAAAGAATAAATAAAAAAGAAGCCTGCTTGCAGGACTCACCCCTCCCCTCATTTCCCCTGTCCGGAAATTTGAGTACGACTTGAGTAAAAAGGTGTACGCCCTGATAAACATTTGAGTACAAAAAAACGAAAAAAAGCCCCGGAAACACTAGGTTTCCAGGACTTCTCCATGTCAAAATTATTCACATGTATAGGGCATCAGTGCAATATGACGTGCTCTCTTGATAGCAACAGTCAGAGCTCTCTGGTGCTTTGCACAGTTTCCGGTAATTCTTCTCGGAAGAATTTTACCTCTCTCAGAAACATATCTTTTCAGCTTGTTGGTGTCCTTGTAATCAATTACACCGTTCTTATCGCCGCAGAATACACAAACTTTTTTTCTTCTGCGAATGCCGCCTCTTCTTACTTTGGCGCCATCTGCTTTATCAGTCTTATTGAATGCCATTGGTACTGCCTCCTTCTCCAAATAATCCGTGTCTTCCAGACCAGGACGTCTGAGTCCTTAGTTGAAAGGCAAACCTTCGTCTTCCACACCATCCGGAATGTTCATAAATCCATCGCCGATTGCGCTGGAGGGAGCCGGTCTGGATGTGGGCTGATAGCCGTATCCGCCGTTGTCGCCAGCATTGCCTGCTGCGCCCTTGCTGTCTGCAAACTCCTGATCATCCACGATGATGTCTGTGGTATAAACACGCTGACCTTCTTTGTTGGTATAGCTGCCAGTCTGAATACGTCCGGAAACCAGAACACGCATACCCTGACGGAAGTACTTCTCTGCAAATTCACCAGCTCTGTCAAATGCGACAATGTTGATGAAGTCTGCGGTCTGCTCATTTCCATCCTGATTTCTGCGGCCTCTTCTGTCTACTGCAAGCGTATATCTTGCAATCGCCATGGAACGCTCACCCTGGGAATATCTTACCTCCGGGTCTCTGGTCAGTCTGCCCATAAGAATTACTCTATTCATACCATCACTCTTCCTTTTTTACTGGTCGTCAGTATTGATCTATTACTGCTCGTCCTGCTTAACGCAAAGATATCTGATAACCGGCTCCATGATACGAACGTGTGCTTCCACTTCGTTAGAGCAATCGGAATTCTCAGCCTCGAACTTGATGAAGTAATAGAAAGCTTCTTTCATCTTCTGGATCTCGTAAGCAAGTCTCTTCTTGCCCCAGTCATCCACGTTGGTTACAGTGCCACCGAAGCGGGTGATATAACCCTGTACCTTCTCCAGTGCTGCAGCTCTCTCTTCGTCTTCGAGTTTTGCGCTCAGAACAACTGCTAATTCGTATTTGTTCATTGCTTTACCTCCTTGTGGTCTCTGGCCCTTGACTTCAGTTTCAAGAGCAAGGATTATTGTGTCACGGATTACTATTCTAACAGAAAACGAAGATAAATGCAAGTACTGTTTTCCCTGTTTTTTCAGGTTTTTTCAGGTTTTCGCAGCCCTCTGGTGTTTTTTTCCACCATTTTCCGCTCCGCCATCACCTGATGACCGCATCCCTCGCATTTCAGCCGGAAATCAGCGCCCACCCGGAGAATTTCCCATTCCTGACTTCCGCAGGGATGAGGCTTCTTCAATTTAACAATATCTCCGACTTCATAATCCCACTTTTTATCCATTGCTTTCTCCCTTTTGCCTGTCTATGACAGCAGTCCCGGATCCTCTCCCAGAATCTCATCAATCCGTGCCAGCTCCTGCCCGGTAAATTCCAGATGATTCAAAGCTGCCGTATTGTCCTCCAGCTGACCGGTGCTGCTGGCTCCTACCAGAACGCTGGTCACCTCCGGCCGCCGCAGAACCCAGGCCAGCGCCATCTGTGCCAGAGTCTGTCCCCGTTCTGCCGCAAGCTCATTTAAGAGACGAACCGTTTCCAGTCTCTCCTCTGACAGGTATCGTCCCTCCACGGTCGTTCCCTTACGTGCTGCCCGGGATCCTTCCGGAACACCCTTTAAATATTTATCTGTCAGGGAACCCTGCGCCAGCGGACTGTAGGCAATACATCCTACTCCCTTCTCATTCAGCACATCAAGAAGCCCCTTCTCTGTCCAGCGCTCAAACATATTGTAACGGGGCTGGTGAATCAGACAGGGCGTTCCCATTTCTCTCAGCATGTCAATGGCTGCAGCTGCTTCCTCTGCCTTGTAATTGGAAATTCCCACGTAAAGAGCCTTCCCCTGCCGTACCATGTCAGCCAGAGCCCCCATGGTCTCCTCCAGAGGAGTCTCCGGATCCGGACGGTGATGGTAAAAAATATCCACATAATCCAGCTTCATCCGCTTCAGACTTGCATCCAGACTGGACATCAGATACTTGCGGGAACCCCAGTTTCCATAGGGGCCCGGCCAGAAATCATATCCTGCCTTTGTAGAGATCATCATCTGCTCCCGATAACCGGCCATATCCTCATGCAGGATTTTTCCAAAGTTTTCCTCTGCCAGTCCTCTGGCCGGCATTCCGTAATTATTGGCCAGATCAAAATGGGTAATTCCCAGATCAAAGGCCCGGAAAATAATTTTCTTCTGCTCCTCCAGAGGCTTTTCCAGTCCAAAATTCTGCCACAGTCCCAGTGAAATCAGCGGAAGCAGAATTCCGCTTCTTCCGCAGCGTCTGTACTGCATTTTATCGTAACGTGTTTCATCTGCCTGATACATAAACAATTAACTTCCTTTCTTAAATCTGCCCCAGTACCTCTCCGATTTTGCCGCTGATAACCAGGTCTGCTCTGCTGTCCATAGGCGTCACAGACTTATTAATCAGAACCAGACGGCTTCCCCGGTAATAGTCAATCAGACCTGCTGCCGGATACACCGTCAGAGATGTTCCGCCAATGATCAAAACCTCCGCCTGGCGAATATACGTCACTGCCTTCTGAAGGGTTTTCTGATCCAGCCCTTCCTCATACAGCACCACATCCGGCTTAATGATGCCGCCGCAGGAGCATCGGGGCACACCGTCCGCAGCCATTACATCTTCCAGAGTGTAAAATTCTCCGCATCTGGTACAGTAATTTCTATGTACAGAGCCGTGCAGCTCCAAAACCTCTCTGCTTCCCGCCGCCTGATGAAGTCCGTCAATATTCTGGGTGATCACCGCCCTCAGCTTTCCCTGCTCCTCCAGTCTGGCCAAGGCCAGATGGGCCGCATTGGGCTTTGCATCCGGAAACAGCATTTTATTTTTGTAAAAACGGTAAAATTCCTCGGGATTTCTCCTGTAAAAGCTGTGACTGATAATCGTTTCCGGCGGATAATCATACTGCTGGTTATACAGACCGTCTACGCTTCTGAAATCCGGTATGCCGCTTTCTGTGGAAACACCGGCTCCGCCAAAAAACACAATATTGTCGCTTTCTCTGATCCACTGCTTTAACTGTTCCAATTCCTGCATATGCCGCATCTCCCTTCTGCAGGTCTTTCACTTTATTCTTCCCGCTTCGTTCCTTCTCCTCCGGCAGGCCGCATCATGTTCAGATACTCCTTCCTACACAACCTCGTCCAGAAATACCCCCTGAAGAGGCTGTACCAGCCCTGCCCATGGCTCTGCCGCCTTCGGTATCTCATAGCCAAACAGCCAGCCGGTTAACTCCGTAATCGTCAGCCGCAGAATCTCCGGCTTCTGTGTCCCGTCTGCCGCCCCGCCGTCAAAGGACCTGCGGAGGTTTTCTTCATCCGCCTTCTCCAGTCTGGAGCCGTTCTGTGTCAGATGCCAGGTCCAGAGTCCCTGATTTTCCGGAATCAGGGGATCCTCAAGAAACAGAGAAATCTCCGTCTCCTCCTCCCCGCCTTCCTTCAGAGGCTTCCTGCCTACAGCCTTTACAAACTCCTCCGGAGAAATAATCCGGGCCATAATTGCAGGCCGCGGCTCTCCCTCCTGCTTCAGAAGTCCGTCCTCCGCATACAGAAGCCTCTGCTCTCGTTTTTCCAGGCCCCAGATGCTCTGAACACCCACCAGCCTGCCATCCTGATACAGGGCCTCTAACACGCCGTTTTCACTGGCTGTCTCTGCCAGAAGCATGGATACATAAGCTTCATCCCGAAGAGAAAACACCTGATACCGCTCCTTCATCCACCGGTTCATCCACCCGGCAGTCTCGCCAATCATCTCTGCCGCATTTTTCCGCGTCAGACCATTCTCCTTCAGACTCCACCTGGGCTGGTCAAAAATATAAGTAAAACCAAAGGGCCGGTAAATCGCCTCAGCTGCCGGCATCAGAAAACAAAAGGGCATTCCCTCCCGGCGCATATCCCCCATCATTCTCACAAGAAGCTGGCGCATATATCCTCTGTGACGCCTGTTTTTCCGGGTTGCCACACCCACCAGATAATCTGCCTTCCAGACAAGAGGGCCTGCCTGGATCGCATACGGGTTCAGCTGAATCATGGATTCAATCGAGGAGGGGCTGAGCACTTCCTCATCTGCACACAAAGCCAGAATCCTGTTTTCTTTTATTTTCTCACTGAAATAATAATCATCAAAGGATCGGGAATCCTCCGGAAATGCCTCTTCCCACAAATCACGGCTCAATCTCCGCTCCTCTTCTGTCAGATACCTGATCATTTAATCCTCCGGTACAAAATTCTTCTGTTCAATCAGATATTTCCGTGCAAAGCCGCAGGGATTGTAGGACATTTTCGCCCGGCGCAATCCCTCCTGCCCCAAATCATCCTCCCGGTTTACCAGCTTTACATCCGGAAATTCATGAATCAGAAACTGCTGGTTAATAAACTGATACAGGCCGCGGATTTCCGGATTGGCCTTTTCAATATGAATAATCGCCATATCCTCCAGAGGATTGTAGCTTCCAATGGTAAAGGCCTCCAGCTGTCCGTCAATATATACGCCGGACATCCGGACATTTAAGAAGGAGCAGTTTTTCAGAATTTCGTGAATTCCTGCCACCTCATAATCCAGGTGATCCTCCACATCATCCCCCTTCTGCTCTCTCCATTTATCCAGGAATGTCCATACATCCCCTCTGTCTGAGCAGCAGAGGCGGCGGTATTCATACCGACCCTCGTACTCCTTTAAAAACGCATTCAAATGGTTTTTCTTCTTGTGAAGCTTCTTTCCGGAAAGCCGGCGGAGGGCTTCTCCGTCATAAAGGTAATCCTTCAGATCCTCCTGCTCAGTTACAATAAACTGATCCGATTCTCTCAGCTTCAGATAATCCACCGCTTCCTCGTCTGCCAGATAGATTTTAAAAGGTATCTTCAGCACCTTATTAAAATATTCTACGATTTCATAAAAATAATGCGGCAGATCCTCCTCTTTGCACATCGGCATGGCGCTGTGCTTTATGCCGTTTTCCTCCATCAGCCACTGGATTGCTTTCCCGTCACGGATTGCAAATTCCACATGATAATAGTAACGCCATATGAAGCTGTCCAGCGCCACACTGTCACAGGTTTTATTCGGGCGCTGACAAAATAACGGTGTCATCTCCATAATGTCTTCTGCTTCAACAGGCTTAAATTTCAAATCCATTGTTCTATTTCCCTTCTGTAAACTGTTAACGCCCCCAATCCCGTCTCTTAATTTCCGCTGGTAGGAATAAACTGCGCAATCCGGCCTGCAAACTCTGCAACATTCTGCGTCTGCAGCACCACCCGTCCCGGACCGGTCAGCTTTGTCAGAAACAGACCCTCTCCTCCAAAAAAGATATTGCCCAGTCCCTTTACCGTTTCAATCTCATATCTTACGGAACGATCAAAGGCAACCACGTTGCCGGTATCCACCATCAAAACCTCCCCCGGCTCCAGATACCGATCTACCATATCTCCGTCAACCTCAAGAAATACCATGCCCCTTCCGCTGATATCCTGCAGAATAAAGCCCTCTCCGCCAAACAGGCCGGAGGAAAACTTCTTGCTGAGGGTAATCTTTAACTGAACGCCGTCCTCTGCGCACAGAAAGGCGCCTTTCTGGCAGATCATTCCTCCTGTTGCCGCCACATCAAGCGGAAGAATTCTTCCTGCAACGGTGGAGGCAAAAGCAATGGTTGCCCCCGGACGCCGCGCCCGGTAGGTTGCCATAAACAGAGACTCTCCGGCAAACATTCTGCCCAGTCCCTTCATGAAACCGCCTCTTGTGTTGGTGGACATCTCAATTCCATCACTCATCCAGGCCATTCCTCCGGACTGAGTATACATACATTCTCCCGGTGCGTCAAACATCACTTCCACTGCCGGCATAGTGTCACCGATAATCCGATATTTCATTCCTGTTTCCGCCGCTCAAAATCTGCTGAGCAGGCTCTCCTTTCTCTGTATTCTGCTTATCGTCCCCTCATTCTCAGCCAGGCTGCAATTTCCTTCATCCTTGGCAGGGCTGCCTGAAACAGCATTTTGTAGGAAGGACAGAAATAATTAAGTCCCAGCCGTCCCGTCTCATCCAGCTGCCTGTTTCTTCTGCAGCCGCCCCGGCAAAGGTAGCCGTATTCACAGGTTCTGCACTCTTCCTTGTTTTCCAGAGATTCTTCCATAAACCGGAGTTCTCTTCCCCGTTCATACAGCTGTTCCAGAGAATTCTCGCGAATATTGCCCAGGCGATACTGATCGATCACATAAAAGTCACAGGGATACACACTTCCGTCGGCCTCCACCACATTCTGAATGCTGCAGCATCCCCTCTGATCACAGGCCTCCGGCGTATAACCCATCAGGATTCCAATATAATTGTCAAAGATCCGGATACTGGTCTGGGCGCCCTTCTGCCAGTCCAGATACCAGAGATCAAACAGCTTCACAAGAAATTCTCCGTACATCTCAGGCGTCAGAGAATATTCCCTCTGCCCCGGCGTCTCTCCCAGAGGATCCAGGCAGGCAATAAACTGCAGATAATGCCAGTTGTGCTTTTTGTAAAACTCATAGATTTTTCCAATCCGTTCCGCTGTCCGGCGGTTTACCACGGTCAGAATATTGTACTCCACCTTTTTCCGGTCAAAGAGCTCCAGAGTTTTCATAATTTCCCCGAAGGTTCCCTTTCCTGACGCGTGAATCCGGTAAGCATCATGAGTGTGCACAATTCCGTCCAGAGAAACGCCCACCAGGAAATGATTCCGGGCCAGAAATTCTGCCCATTCCTCCCCCAGACCATAGCCGTTTGTCTGAATAGAATTGTGAATCGGGACATTTTTTATATTGTACTTCTGCTCATACTCCAGAAGCTTTCTGTAAAAATCCAGTCCCACCAGGGTCGGCTCCCCTCCCTGAAATGCGAATCCGCAGCTTCCGTCGGCAAATTCCAGAACCCGCTTTACCAGAATCTCCAGAGTCTCCTCTGACATAAATCCATAATTGGCAGTTTCCCGCTTTTCCATTTCATCACAGTAAAAGCAGTATTTACACCGCAGATTACAGTTTCCGGAAGAGGGCTTGATTAATATATTTACTGGCGGCATATCCATATCCTTCTTTCTAGTCTCTTTTTCTGTCTGTATCTTATTTTTCCTGACGGCTTTGAATCAGGGCTTCAATCTCTTCTCTCTCCGCCATCACCTTCAGAGCGCCCCGGCGGGTGGTAATCAGAGATGCCCCGGCATTGGCAAAGGTCAGCATCTCCTTCAGCCGCTGCTCATTCAGGCCCTCCAGACCATACTCCAGAACTCCATTCAGCACACAGGCCGTAAAGGTATCCCCTGCTCCTGTGGTTTCAATCGTCGTTTCCTGAAGAAACGGATCTGCTGTTACAAACAGGTCCTTATAAAATGCCATGCTGCCGTTGGGGCCAAGGGTTACAAACATCAGCGGAATTCCGTATTTTTCCCGGAGAATTTCCGCACCCTTTTTATAGTCTGTCTCTCCGGTCATAAATTCCACTTCATTGTCGGAAATCTTCAGAATATCGCAACGGGACAGGCCATAGGAAATCGCCTCCCTGGCGTCCTCCAGACTGGCCCAAAGCGGTTCTCTCAGGTTCGGATCAAAGGAAATCAGAGCGCCTGCCTCTTTGGCGCAGTCAATGGCATAGCAGGATGCCTCTCTTACGCCGGGATGGGTAAATGACAGAGTTCCGAAATGAAAAATTCCGGAACCTGCAATCCTCTCCCTCTGAACCTCCTCCTTTGTCAGCATCATATCTGCTCCCGGATTCCGGTAAAAAGAAAAGTCACGATCTCCGTTGGGCAGCTTGTGAACAAAGGCCAGGGTTGTATGCACCTGATCATCCAGAACCAGATTTCCGGAATCAATTCCCACGCCTTCTATGGTTTCCTTCAGCATCCGGCCAAAATTGTCATTTCCGACCTTTCCGATAAAAGAGGTCTTTCTGCCCAGCTTGCAAAGCATAGCCAGCACATTGCAGGGCGCTCCACCCGGATTGGCCTCCAGCAGAGGATTCCCCTGACTGCTGATGCCGTTTTCTGTAAAATCAATCAGAAGCTCTCCAAGAGCCGTTACATCAAATACCTTTTCCATCATTATTCTCTCCCTTCTTTTATCTGCTCTGCCACAGCCGCTGCCTGTCTGGCAATTTCCAGCTCCTCGTTCGTCCGGATTACCAGCACATTCACCCTGGAAGTGCCTTCCGAAATGCGGACCGCCTCCGCCTGCTCCCTGTTTTTCACTTCGTTAATGGTAATTCCGAGAAAGCCCAGATATTCACAGATTTCCTCCCGGATATCGGAATCATTTTCCCCGACTCCGGCAGTAAACACAATATTATCCACGCCGTTCATGGCTGCCGCATAGCTGCCAATGTACTTTGCCACCTTGTAGGCAAAAATCTCCCGGGCCAGGGATGCTTTTTCATTGTATTTAATCCCCGCATCTTTCAGTTCCCTGAAATCACTGGACAGATTTTTGGAAATGCCCAGGACTCCTGATTCCTGATTCAGAATCGTCATAATCTGATGAATATCCAGATTTTCTTTTGATGCCAGAAACTCCAGCGCACCCGGATCCACATCTCCGCATCTGGTTCCCATCACCAGTCCCTCCAGAGGTGTAAATCCCATGGAATTGTCAATCACCTTTCCGTACTTAACCGCACAGATGCTGGATCCGTTTCCCAGATGACAGACAATCGTCTTCACTCTCCGGATATCCTGCCCCATAAATTCTGCCGCCCGGGCAGAAACATATTTGTGGCTGATGCCATGAAAACCATAGCGGCGGATTTTATATTTTTCATAAAACCGGTAGGGAAGTCCGTAAAGAAAAGCCTTCGGCTCCATCGTCTGATTAAACGCCGTATCAAAAACGCCTACCATCAGCGTGTCCGGCATCAGCGCCTTACAGGCGTCTACACCCACCAGATTTGCAGGGTTGTGCAGAGGAGCCAGGTCATTGCACTCGGTCATGGCCTGAATAACCTCATCCGTAATCACCACAGAGCCTGTAAATTTCTCTCCCCCGTGAACCAGACGGTGACCGACTACATCAATCTCTTCGTAGGACCCCAGCACGCCCTCCTCCGGATCCACCAGGGCAGCCAGCAGCTTTTCCACTGCATCCTTATGATTGCTCATAGGTACCGGCTCTTTCTTTGAAATGCCGCTGTTTGTTTTATAAGTAAAGCTTCCGTCAATTCCTATGCGCTCGCAAAGTCCCTGCGCCATCACCTGCTCTGTCTCCGAATCAATCACCTGGAATTTCAGAGATGAGCTTCCACTGTTTATCACCAGTATCTTCATAACCGCCACTCCCCTTTACTGCTTTTGCTTCCCCGAAACGCCGGCAGCTCTTCCTCCGGCTCCGTCTCTCGTTTCATTATACCGTTTTCCCCTTTTGTGTACAAGAAAAATTTCCGGGGCTTTCTTGTGAACTACCCATTGTCTAAAGCCAATGGGCTTCCTGCTTCATCGACCTCGTAACC
>OHJX01000031.1_pt1 | contig 93265 bp, 84 predicted proteins | sample 1568671 | NCBI WGS metagenome assembly OHJX01 (sample SAMEA3879589, study PRJEB24766) | human gut metagenome | biome: human-associated habitat; feature: feces | place: USA | collected 1985/1987 | reverse complement strand
AAATAAAACTGCGCCACAGCCTTGGCAGGCCATCGCACAGCGATTTTGTTCAATCACAATTTTTAGTATTATCGTGTATCGTAAAACCGCCTTTCATCACTGCAATTCCATAAACAACCAAAAACGCAAAAATCGAGGCGAAAATTCTTCATTTTCGCCTCGATTTTTGCTCCTGCGCCTTTATCTTATCGTTTTTTACTTCATCCGCTCCAGCTTCACAATGCATTCTGTATGATCCACAAAAGCAAACATATCCACCGGCCAAGCCCCCTGGGCCCGATATCCGCATTTTGCAAATATCTCCAAATCCCTTGCCAGGGTGTCCGGCCCGCAGGATACATATACTACCCGTTTTGCCTTTACCGCCGCCACGGCCCGGATAAATTCCTCGGTGCTTCCGCTTCTCGGAGGATCCATAAGTACCACATCCACCGTATCTCCGGCCATCGCCATCTGCATCATAAATTTCGTGGCATCATTGCAGAAAAACCGGATATTTTTGATTCCATTCATTTTTGCATTCTGGATCGCATCCTTTACCGCATCTGAATTCAGTTCTACTCCGATTACTGTTTTTGCCTGTTTGCTTGCAATCATACCAATGGTTCCGATTCCGCAGTAGGCATCCAGAACCAGCTCCTTCCCTGTCAGTCCGGCCAATTCTATGGCTTTTCCATAAAGGTACTCTGTCTGCACCGGATTTACCTGATAAAAGGATCTGGGGGAAATGCGGAACCGGCAGCCGCATAAAACATCCTCAATATATCCCTTGCCATACAAAATATGTTCCCGATCACCCAGAACCATACTGGTTCCTCTTCCGTTGATATTCTGGACAATGGTAGTAATCTCCGGATGCTTTTCACGCAGAGCCTTTACAAAATTGTTCTTTGAAGGAAAGACCGGCGATGCAGTCACAAGAACAACCATAATCTCATTCGTAACAAAGCCTCTGCGAATCATCACATGGCGAAGCAGGCCATAGCCGGTATCTTCATCAAAGGTTTTAATTTTAAAGGATTTCAGCATTCCCCGGATAGTTCCGATAATCTCGTCTGCTTTTTCATCCTCGATCATGCAGGACTCTACGGGAACAAGATTATGGGTTCCTGCTTCATAAACACCGGAGATAATCTCCCCTTTTCTGTGCCCGAAAACCGCATGTACTTTATTCCTATAATGAAATGGATTGTCCATCCCCTTTATGGGATAAACCTTGCAGAAACGTCCCAGCAATGCCTGCATCTGTGCCTGCTTTTTCTTCAGCTGCTCTTCATAAGGAATATCCAGATACTGGCAGCCGCCGCATCTGTGAGAAACCGGACAGAGACTGTTTTTTCTGACCATTCCTGTTTCCGGCTTTGCAAACTTTCTTCCTGTTCCTTCCGGCTTCCCTGGCTGTCTTCCAGTTCCTTTCTCACACGCCTTCCCGGGCTTTCCCTTCACCCGGGTTTCTTCCGGCTTCCCATACTGATTTCCGGATACCTTTCTGCCCTCTTTTCTGAACAGTTCTGCAGCCCCTTTCCCTTCCGGCTTCCCGGGTATCCGGGTTCCTTCTTTCTTTCCTGTCTGGCTTTTTCTTTTGCCATTTCCTTCAAAATCTCTGTTTTTTCGTCTGTCTGCCATATTTGACACTCTTCCCACTTTCTTTTTCACTTTGTTTCATCTTTTTTCTTGCTTTTTTCATAGCTTCCGCTATAATCTATAATCGTCAAGCAGCTGCCCGGACAAAGAACAGCCTGCCATCCCGGCCATGCTTCTTCATCCTGAATTTCTGCAGCTTCTTATGATACTGTTTAATGGAGGAATTAGTTATGAATCAACCGTCTTCTGACGCATCCTTTTATCTGGATCCGACTTTATATTATGGCCGCCCATCTGATGAAACCGGCCGGCTTGCCAAAGAACTCCGCACCTATGATCTGCTGGATCAGCTTCAGATTCCCTACTGGAGACTGGATCACGATGCCACCGCTACAATCGAAGCCTGTCATGATGTCGATCAGCGCCTGGATATCGAAATATGCAAAAATCTGTTCCTGTGCAATTCTCAGAAAACAGATTTCTATCTTTTAATGACGCCTGGCCATAAAAAATTCAAGACGGCAAGGCTTTCCAAACAAATCGGCAGCGCACGCCTTTCCTTTGCCGGCCCTGAATTCATGGAACAGTTTCTCGATATTACCCCCGGCTCTGTCAGTGTTCTGGGACTGATGAACGATCGGGAAAACCGGGTTCGCCTTCTGATTGACAAGGATGTTATCGAACATCACGAATATATTGGATGTCACCCCTGCATCAATACATCCAGCTTAAAGATTTCCACCAGAGATATTCTGGAAAAATTCCTCCCATTTGTGAACCACCCCTTTACAGTTGTGGAGCTTCCATGGGAGGAATAAAAAATGACGTAACTGTTCAGGACGAGCCATCTTCTTGTCCAGCAAAGCTGAACAAGAAACATCGGAGATTCCTCCGATGTGAAATCTGGCTGGAAAATCCGCTTACAAGCAAGCTTGATACGGATTTTCCGCCGGTTCTCCCGCCGTCCTGAACAGTTAGTTACAAAATTACGCTTTTTTAACCGGCTGTGTCACCTGACGCAGCCATTCTTTTTCTTCATCATTCAGATACGGACTGATTTTTTCATAAACCTGTGCATGGTATTCATTTAAGAAAGCCACATCCTCTTCCGTCATCAGCTCGGTATCCAGCGGCTCTGTGTCAACGGGAACATAAGTCAGGAATTCAAAGCAGAGGAACTGCCCGTACTCATTTTTCTCCGCCTTTTTACAGAACATCTGATTTTCCGTACGGATTCCATGACTTCCCTCAATATACAGGCCCGGTTCATCAGAGCATACCATTCCATCCATAAAGGGATAGCTGTCCTGACGCTCAGGAACTATCCGGAAACGAATACCGGCGGGACGCTCATGCACATTCAGCAGATATCCGATTCCATGTCCTGTACCATGATTATAATCCAGACCATGCTTCCAGAATACCTCTCTCGCCACATAATCCAGGCTCAAACCGCTGCAGCCCTGAAGGAATTTTACATGACCCAGGCGCAGCATACTCATAAGAACCATGGTATAGTGCTTCTTCTCTTCCTCTGTTACCGGTCCCAGCGCAAAGGTTCTTGTAATGTCTGTCGTTCCCTCCAGATACTGTCCGCCGGAGTCAACCAGATAAAGTCCCTTCGGTTCCAGAACCGCGCAGGTTTCCGGAACTGCATGATAATGACACATGGCTGCATTGGCTCCATATGCGGAAATCGTTGTAAAGCTCTGATCCAGGGCGCCATTGTCCAGACGCATCTGATCCAGACGATCTGCTGCTGTACATTCTGTCATGGGAACCTTGCCGATATTTTTCTTCATCCAGTAAATGAATTTCGTCATGGTCACGCCGTCTTTGATGTGAGCAGCCTTCATGTTTTCAATTTCTACAGAATTCTTCTGCGCCTTCGCCAGGGAAGTCGGATTCATTTTGTCCAGGATCCGGTTGCTGCTGTCCAGAGAACGGATGATGGTATAATTGACCTTTCCCTTCTCCAGAAGCACACGGCTGCTGCGTACGGTTCCTACATAATCATATATATCTTCATATCCCCATAAGGTAACTCCAAGCTCTTCCAGGTATGTTTTTACCTGCTGAGGAACTGTCTCCGGATTCACAAAGAAACGAATTTCATCCTTTGTAACAGTCAGATAGGATAATACCACCGGGTTGCAGGGAATATCATTTCCACGAATATTCAAAAGCCACACAATGTCATCCAGTGTAGTGATAATATGAAGATCCGCCCGGCACTGCTCCATCTCCGCACGAAGCTGGGCAATCTTTTCTTTTGCAGATTTTCCTGCATACTTCTCCGCCAGAATCCAGATGGGCTCTGCAGAAAGAGGCGGACGATCTTCCCAGATTTCATCTACCAGGGCAGCATGATAATCCAGTGTAATCTGCTTTTCCTCCAGACGTGCTTTCAGATCCTCCCCCATTTTTCCGTTGATTACCCGGCCGTCAAAGCCCAGTGTAATCCCGTCAGGAAGCTGCTCCAGATATTCCTCCAGAGATAAGACGCCAGGCTGTCCCATTTTCATAAGCTCTACTCCTGTGTCTTTCAATTCAGCTGCTGCCTGTACAAAATACCGGCCATCGGTCCATACTCCGGCCCAGTCTCTGGTAATCAGAGCCGTACCGGCAGACCCGGTAAAGCCTGTGATATATTTGCGGCAGGCAAAATGCTCTCCTACATATTCTGATTCATGATAATCGGAGGTGGGCACCAGCACTGCATCAATATGGCGCTCTTCCATCAATGCCCTGAGACGGGCAATTCGCTCAGCAATCCTGTTCATGATCTTCTCTCCTGTTTCCATAATATTTCCTATCATACCACATTTTCTGACGTCTGTCACCTCATGGCATCTTCAATGGCCGCACTGATTCCCTCACTGTAGGTGGGATGCGCTCTCATAGCCATGGAAAGCTGCTTATCCGTCAGTCCGTTTGCAATAGCTGTCGCCATTTCGCCAATCATATCCGTGGCTCTGGGACATATAATCTGGGCTCCCACAATGGTATTGTTATAGGTTTCAAAAATCAGACGAATAAATCCGTTCTCTTCTCTTGCAATGATGGATTTACCATTTCCATCCATACGGTAAACACCGCAGCGTACCTGCATTCCCAGCTCCTTTGCCTTCTGCTCTGTAATTCCTACTGTAGCAATCTCCGGCTCTGTGTAAATACAGTTTGGAACAATCGGAAGAGAAACATACATCCCGCTGGGAACTGCCTTCAGGCGGATACTGTGCGGCTGTCCGGCGATATTTTCTACCACATAAGTGGCCTGAGCCATAGCAACATGAGCCAGCTGGGTCGATGCCACAACATCACCTATGGCATAAATTCCCGGCTCGCTTGTCTCAAAATCTTCATTAACCCAAATCCGTCCGTTTTCCATCTTGAGACTGATATCCGCCCCTAAAAGGCCATCTGTATATGGAACACGGCCAACGGCTGATACTACCTGAGTTGCTTTTGTCGTATGGCTTTCTCCTGTTTCCAGATTTCTGATATGACAATTCAGACCGTCTCCCTCAGTAATCTCTTCTACCACGCTGTTGCAGTAAACAGTAATTCCCTTTTCTGTCAGCTGCTGCTTCAGGGCTGCCGCCACTTCCTCATCCATCGGACTCAGAAGGTGAGGGCCCTTTTCCACAATCGTCACCTTTGAACAGAGTGCCTGGAAAATCGTTGCAAATTCAACGCCGATTACCCCTCCGCCCATAATCACAACCCGATCGTAATTCCAGGAAGGGGCAGATAAAAGTCTGTCACTGTTTCCCACCCCGGGCAGATCAATGCCGGAAATCTCAGGCTTAACCGGTCTCGCCCCGGTAGCAATGATAATTCTGTCTGCCTGAAAATATTCTTTTCCGTTTTCAGAGTTTACCTCGACTGTTTTTCCCCGGCGGATCGTAGCAGTTCCTTTGATATAATCAATTTTATTTTTCTCAAAAAGCTTTTCAATCTCTCCGCGGTATTGTTTTACAGAGCGCTTTTTATACTCCTGCATTTTCCTGAAATCAAAAGAAATAAAATCAGTAGAAACGCCAAACACATCGCTGTGCTGCATCATAGAAAAAATGCTGGATGCATGAAGCAGTGCTTTCGTAGGGATACAGCCCCTGTTAATGCAGACACCTCCCAGCTTATCCCGTTCAATCACCGCTACCTTCAGTCCAAAACCTGCGGCCTTCAGCGCTGCTGTATAACCTCCAGGTCCTGCTCCGATAATAATCAAATCGTATTTTACTGCCATCTTTTCTCCTTTTTAATATCCTTTTCTGTCCTCAGAGCAGCACTCCCCGTCAATCAGTTTCAGACTGCAGCAGGCATTCCAGATTCCATTCTCTCCCACAGCTGTCGTAACATAATCTGCTGTCTCCTTTAATTTTTCGATTGCATTGCCCATAGCAACTCCGATTCCTGCCTGCTGAATCATTTCATAATCATTCATGCTGTCTCCAAAAGCAACCGTATCTGCCATAGGAACTCCATAATAATCGCAAAGCAGCTTCAGACCCTCCGCCTTTGACACCTTCTTCTCAACAATATCAGCGCCCTCCCGGCTGGAAAACATTGGAAGCTTCAGCTGAGGAAATGCCGCTTCCATACTTTTTGCTCCATCCTCCTGCCCCAGATAGACCAGGGTTCGCACCGGCATCTGCAAAAGAAGCTTTGGATCCCGGAATTGTCTTCCTGACTCTCCAAAACGGCGGATATCATTGCGCACTACAAATTCCGGATTCACATAATAATCATCCGATACATCTGTCAGTCCCACGGAAAAATCCTTTCCCTCTGCAAACTCCAGAATCTGCCGTACCAGTTCTCTGTCCATCCGGTGTTCGTGGATCAGCGTTTTTCCAACAGTAATTTTAGTTCCATTTAAATGAATCACTGCATCTGGCTGAATCTCATCTGCCAGCCCCCGGCTGTAACGGTTATCCATATCTCTTCCGGTAGCAATTACAATATAATAATTTTTCCTCAGCCTTTTCACTGCCTCAATGGCACTTTCCGGAATCTTAAAATCTTTGTGATCCAGAAGTGTCATATCCATGTCAAAGCTGACAATTCCTTTCATATTTTCTGTCTCCTGTCTCTTCTGCCTTAAAAAACAGCCCTTTCTGCCTTCCAAAATAAGGGCCTTCGCTTGATTCTCCCTTGTTTTTCTGGGCAGATGCCATAATTTTTTCGCTGTTTAGCAGGTTTTTCCAGCATTTTCTGCTAAAAATATAATATCAGATAAAAAAAATGTTGTAAACCTCTTTTCAAAATGGAATTTATCTGCTATAATAAGGAAGTTCGTTGAGGAACACAAAACAAAACGGAGTATGGCGTAGTTTGGTAGCGCGCTCGGCTGGGGGCCGAGAGGTCGCAGGTTCAAATCCTGTTACTCCGACTGAATGAAAAGCCTTGTTTTATACGGGATGTACTGGAACCCGCATAAAACAAGGCTTTTTCGTTGTTTCATTTTTCTTTTACTGCCCTCATTTTTCGTAAAACGCATCAGCCAGATGGCCTCTATAGAACCCTGTTGTCTTGAAATGAAAAAATGCCAGAGTGCATGTTCCTTTCATCATACACCCCAGCATTTATTATAGAGTCCGTATCATTCACCGGTCGGATCTAATGCTCCTGTCCTTCCATTTTCCTGTAAAACAGACATGTCCAAATTACACATGAATCTCTGCTGTCATTCCCAGAATATCCTGATTCTCCTCCAGAATCGGACGAATCACTTCCTCCAGGAATTCCTCAACCTGCTGCGGTGCGCGTCCAACATATCTGGACGGCTCCATACATGCCTGCAGCTCTTCTATGGTCAGTCCAAATGCCGGATCTGAGGCAATCAGCTCCAGGAGATTGTTGTCCAGTCCCTTTTCCTTTACATTCTTTCCTGCTTCCATGGAAAGCTGGCGAATCCGCTCATGAAGCTCCTGGCGATCTCCGCCGGCCTTTACTGCATCCATCATAATGTTTTCCGTAGCCATAAAGGGCAGCTCTGCCATAAAATGCTTCTCAATAACCTTCGGGTATACAACAAGACCGTCAACCACATTCAGATACAGATCCAGAATGCCGTCTACAGCCAGAAAGCCCTCCGGAATACTGAGACGCTTATTCGCAGAATCGTCCAGAGTACGCTCAAACCACTGGGTAGACGCTACCAGCATGGGGTTCATCACATCACTCATAACATAATTGGACAGAGAAGCAATCCGCTCACTGCGCATCGGATTCCGCTTGTATGCCATGGCAGAAGAACCAATCTGATTTTTCTCAAAGGGCTCTTCCACTTCTTTCAGATGCTGAAGCAGACGGATATCATTGGAGAACTTATGTGCGCTCTGTGCAATGCCAGCCAGTACATTCAGCACTCTGGTATCTACTTTTCTGGAATAAGTCTGACCGGAAACAGGATAGCAGCTGGTAAATCCCATCTTCTCTGCAATCATCTGATCCGCCTTGCGGCACTTTGCGTGATCCCCTTCAAACAGCTCCAGGAAGCTGGCCTGAGTACCGGTAGTTCCCTTCGAGCCCAAAAGCTTCATATTAGCCAGTACATGATCCAGATCCTCCAGATCCAGGCAAAGCTCATTCAGCCACAGAGTTGCACGTTTTCCAACTGTTGTCGGCTGTGCCGGCTGAAAATGGGTAAATGCCAGAGTCGGCTGATTTTTATATTTTTCTGCAAATTTTGCCAGCTCAGCCATCACATTGATCAGCTTTTTACGAACCAGCTTGAGTCCCTCTGTCATAATAATAATATCTGTGTTGTCTCCTACATAGCAGGAGGTTGCTCCCAGATGAATAATCCCCTTTGCCTTGGGGCACTGCTGACCATAAGCATATACATGAGACATTACATCATGACGGACAAGACGCTCACGCTCCTTTGCAACATCATAGTTGATGTCATCTGCATGGGCCTTCAGCTCGTCGATCTGCTCCTGGCTTACCGGCAGTCCCAGCTCGTGCTCGGTCTCTGCGAGAGCAATCCAGAGTCTTCTCCAGGTTTTGAATTTTTTATCCGGAGAAAAAATGTACTGCATTTCCCGACTGGCATAACGCTCAGACAGGGGGCTTTGATATCTGTCGTTCATAAGAACCTCCCGTTTATGATAAATTTGCAGCGTCAATTCCAAATCCTGCTCTGCCTGAAAACAGTCCCTGGAATCTGCGCCGTGATAATAGGATTTCTGGCACAGTTATAAGTTACATATATAAAAGACCATCTTTTCAGAAGAAATTATAATGCATCAATCCTGTAAATGCAAGATCTTCTTTTATTATATTCCCTAATGACAGAAAACTCCCCTTTTATCACTCATCCGCCATCTCTGTATTTTTCTGGATTCTGCGATAAAACTGAACCTCCAGAGTTTCCGGAACAAAACGAATCCCGTAAATCTCCCGTTCTCCATCGCCGGCCGGAGCGTCCCGGCTTCCCCATTCCAGAAAACATCCTGTTTCTCTCCGGATCAGAGCTGCTCCTGTTTCCCGCGCCCACTGCCGGCCGGAAAAAACAAGAAGCTCCAGACACAGAGCTGCAGCCAGCCAGGAGCGAAGATCACTGTACCGTTTTCTGCTTCCGTTCTCTTTGGCAGCGGCACAAAGAGCCCTCTTTCGCCAATCCCGATCCCTTTTCCGCCACCGATACGTTTTTCTTTCTTTTTTTCTTATACAAGGTTCCCCCTTTCGTCTTTCAAAATTCCCTTCCGTTCCAGTTCCTCCCTTACGGCTTCAAAAGGAATGATCGGCGGCTGTTTTTTCACATGCTGCCCGATATGCTTTTCCATCCATACCATGTTGTACCACCGTTCAAATTTATATCCGCACTGAAGAAACTCTCCAACCATCCGGTATCCGAGTTTTTCGTGAAAATGCACACTGTCCAGAGTCAGGTATTCGTCCTCCTTCTCCGGATATGCGATACAGGCATTCAGATTCAGAATATGCTGTGCAGCCAGCGCTTCCTCCAGGGCTCCGTACAGCTTTTTGCCGATTCCATGTCCCTTCTCTGACCGGCAAACGTAAATACTGGTTTCCACGGCCCAGTCATAAGCTGCCCTCTCCTTAAAAGGAGAAGCATAGGCATAACCAGCTATTTCTCCATTTTTCCAGGCTGCAAGATAGGGATATGTCCTTTGAATTCTTCTGATTCTTTCCTGAAATTCTTCCAGAGACGGAACCTGATATTCAAAGGTAATGGCTGTCTCCTCCACATACGGCTTATAGATTTCCAGCAGTCTCTGTGCATCGTCCTCAGAGACTGTCTTAATAAAAATCTGTGCCGGTTCTGACTGCGAAGCCTCCTTTTTTGGTTCTGTCTCAGCCTCGCCGCCTTTTTGTCCTGTCATACTCAACCTTTGCCCTCCCTGTATCTTTTTTCTGATTACCGGAAATCACTTTTCTTTCGTATGCCTAATCTTACCATAAACAAAGCCCTCTGTCCATTCCCGCCGCATGGTTAAAAAAGAAGCCCGCCTTCAAGATTCTCCGTCTGCGGCAGATCGCTTCCAGCAAAAAAGAACAGACAGAAGCATCCCTGCTTTCTGTCTGTCCCGTCTTATCAGCTGCCCGAAAGCTGCTTCTGTATTTTACCGGACTGTCCCGGTCTCCTGCACAGAGGTTTCTCCTGTTATCTCGTCAACACCTTTTTCCACATCGTGAATCAGGCCGTCAATCACGCCGCCGGTGGTTTCCTCCATACGGCTTCCATCTCCACTGGAATCTGCCTTTCCGCCTGCCGATGAGGTGCCTCCGTTTCCTCCGCTCATTCCTGCACCTCCAGTTTCTTTTCCAGCGCCGGAGGAGCCTGCCTCAAAGGAGGTTTCCTCATAGGATGAAGGACTTCCGGCAGAGGTGCCGGTTCCGGTTCCATTTCCCTTATCCTGATTTACACATCCGGTCATTCCCAGCACAGCAAAGACAAGAAGCATCGCACAGCAAGATACTCTGATTTTCTTCATAATCATATTCTCCTTTCTGCTTGTTGTGGTTAGTATAAGGAGAATTTCTTTTTTTATTCTTTTCTGCCGGACCGGATTTGCCCTTCCTTTAGGAAGCTGCGTTAATCACATCTGCCATGGTATAAAGTCCCGGTTCCTTTCCTGCCAGAAATACAGCTGCCTCCAAAGCGCCTTTTCCAAAAATTGCCTTAGAATATGCGGTGTGAGAAAAAGTAATCACCTCATCCTTTCCTGCAAAAATCACCTCATGTTCTCCTACAATAGAGCCGCCCCGGACTGCAGAAATTCCGATTTCTTTTTCATCTCTCTTCTCACGCTTCTGGCTTCTGTCATAAACATAGTGGTACTGACCGTCCATTGCCTCATTGATGGAATCAGCCAGAGCCAGCGCTGTTCCGCTGGGGGCGTCCACCTTCTGGTTATGATGCTTTTCCACGATTTCCATATCAAAACCAGCTCCGGCCAGAACCTTCGCCGCGTCCTGAAGAAGCTTTAACAGCGTATTAATTCCCAGAGACATATTGGCGGAACGAAGGATTGCCGTCTTTTTGCTGGTTTCCTCCACCTTCTGCAGCTGCTCCTCAGAAAGTCCTGTTGTGCAAAGCACCAGAGGCATTTTCTTTTCTCCGCAGTAATCCAGCAAATGATCCACGGCCTTCGCAGATGCAAAATCTACAATCACATCTGCCTCAACATCACATGCTTCCAGAGAGGGAAACACCGGATATCCCAGGGAAGTGTCTTCTTTCAAATCCACGCCTGCTGCAATTTCAATTTCCTTCATATCCTTTGCCAGTCCGGTAATCGTATGTCCCATTGCGCCGCCGCAGCCATGCATAATCATTCTTATCATTATTCTTTCCTCCGTTTTTTATGCCTGTTTTCAAAAAAATCTGGTTTTTTTAATTATTTTTCCGGTTTCAGCGAAGCCCCGGACAAATATCCGGGGCATACTGAAGGCTCTTATTTTAAAATACCATATTCGCGCATCGCTTTTGCAAGACGCTCCTGATTCTGTTCCTCCATCGTAGTCAGAGGAAGACGCATGGGGCCGACTTCCTTTCCCATCAGATTCAAAGCTGCCTTTACAGGAATCGGGTTCACCTCGCAGAACAATGCATTGATCAGGGGCAGAGCCTCTAACTGCATCCGGCGGCTGGTTTCCACATCCCCGCGGAAGAAGGAGGCGCAGATCTCGTGTGTCTGTCTGGGAGCTACATTGGACAGAACAGAAATCACGCCCTTTCCGCCCATAGCCAGGAGCGGAACGATCTGATCATCATTGCCTGAGTATACATCAATCTCTCCGCCGGACAGATGCATAATCTCTGCAATTGCAGAAAAATCTCCGCTGGCCTCTTTCACTCCGACAATGTTGGGAACCTCTTTGCAAAGTGTCACAATCGTCTCCGGCTTCATGGTTACACCGGTACGTCCCGGAATGTGATACAGAATGACCGGAATAGACACAGCATTTGCAATGGTGGTAAAATGCTGAATCAGTCCCTTCTGGGTTGCCTTGTTGTAATAAGGAGTTACAACCAGAAGTCCGTCGGCTCCGGCCTTTTCAGCCGCAATTGACTTGGATACCGCTTCTCTGGTACAGTTTGAACCGGTTCCTGCAATTACCGGAATTCTGTGATTTACTTTATTGCAGATAAAGCGAATGACCTCGTCATCCTCCTCATGGGTCATTGTAGAAGATTCTCCGGTTGTTCCACATGCAATAATGGCATCTGTGCCTCCTGCAATCTGCTCCTCAACCAGCTCCTCCAGCTTTTCAAAATTCACCTCTCCATTTTCCTTAAAGGGAGTAATCAGCGCTACGCCTGCTCCTTCAAAAATAGCCATAATATTCTCCTCCTTCTTTTCTGTCTGCCAAAATGGGAAAAACTATATCAAATAAAACTTTTATCAGGCAAAAAATGAGGGCCGACAGTTCTGGTCAGCCCTTAAAGTCCAAAATCATACGTCTGGCTTTAAGTAGCTCTCCATCCGCCAGGATGACAGTCATACGGTTCTTCACCATACACCCAGATCTCCAAATCCAGAAACTCTGAAAATCTTCGGCGCCCGCCCTTTCCGGCATCTTCTTCTGTCTCTGGAACATCCGATACCTTACTCTTGCTTCGCGCAACCTCTACTTGCCTAATTTCCTCTTATCTTATCATTATTCCCTGGAAATGTCAACGAATTCGACAGAATCCCCTCTGTTTTCTGTCCCGTCACCAGCCGGCTACTCGTTTCGGATTGCTGCAAGCGGACTTAGCTTCATAGCCCGCAGTGCCGGGAAAAATCCGGCTGCCATTCCAACCAGAACAGCAAATCCGACAGCTGCTCCGGACAGCCAGACCGGAATACGGGAAATATCCCCTGCCTGACCGGTCATCACCTGCCCAATCTGCAAAAACCGGTTGACCAGGAAGGATACGCCGTAGCTGAAGGCCACGCCGATGACTCCTCCCATAAATCCAATAAAACCGGATTCAATCAGAAACATATTCCGGATCACTCCCATGTCACAGCCCAGTACCTTCATAATACCGATTTCCTTTGTCCTCTCATAAATAGACATCATCATGGTATTGGCAATTCCGATTGCTGCAACAAAAAGGGAAACAGCACCGATTCCGCCCAGAACAGCCTGAATCATGCCAGACTGCTTTTCCGACTGTTCCATCCAGTCTGCGCGGCTGGAAGCCTGAAAGCCCATATCCGTCAGCTGCTTCTGCACCTCTGTCACATATTCCATTTCATCCACATTGACAACACAGCCGCTGTAAATAAAATACGGATATGGTTTTCCTTTTTTATTGGTAGGCTGTCCGGGAATCGGTTTCTTTTTAAATACCCGTTTCAGCTGAGCCTCCAGAAGATCAAGCCTTGCATATACAGAATACGCGTGATCGTTGTACTCGTTTACCTCTCCTTCCACGACTCCTGCAGCCGGAATCATATATTTTTTCGGCATTTTGGGAGCATCCTCACCTCCGGACATGGAGGAATAATAAGTCTCCACATCAAAAATTACAAACATGGGTTTTCCCATAAAATCTACATCCGGCAGCTCCCCGGTTTCCCAGTACTGACTTCCTGATTTCCCATCGGAAAACCACTGGATAACCGAGTTTCCGTAAATCAGCTGCAGATTCTTATCTCCTGCGGAAGGCGCCTGTCCCTGAGCCAGCTTGATCTCCTGCATATACTCCAGCGGCACCCCTGTCAGAGTCATTCCTGCCTTGTATTTGCCCTGCATCATCATCGTCTGGACTTCCAGTTTCGGGTAAACACTTTTCACATGTTCAATCTGCTTCATCTGGGCAATGGTATCTTCTGTCAGATAAAGACTTTCCTCTCCATCCGAGCCGCCTCCGCCCCAATAGCTTTCACTATACACTTCGATGGCTGTCAGACTTCCGTAAGAGCTGATCAGTTCTCTGTTCAGCTCATTCAGACCGATTCCCAGGGATACCATCACAACGATGGAAGCCGTACCAATAATTACGCCAAGAACAGTAAGAGCAGTCCGAAGCTTTCGCCGCCTCAGATTGTTCAGGCTCATAGTCAGCAAATCCCCAAATTTCATGTTTTCCTTCCTCACCGTCTGTTATTTTATCCGGCCTGCAGCTGTGTCAGCTGCCCGGCCGTTTTCTCTGCCGCACTTCCGGCTCTTTTCCTACTGCTCCTCATCCTCCAGCTCTTCCTGTTCTTTCCGGCGCTTCCTGCTTCGAACCGCAATTCCCGCCAGAATGATGGACAGAACCGCCACTGCTCCTAAAGATACAGGAAGCAGAATCCCGCTGAACTTTTCCAGAAAGCCCGGCTCCTCCACAGGAAGCTCTTCCATGCCTCCATTCATCATATCGTCCTCAAGGGGCATAGGCTCGGAAACAAAAAGGCTCATCTCCTTCTGCTCTTCTGCAACCTCACCGTTTTCATCTTCATAAGAGATTGTCACTTTAATCTTTCCTTCATCCGCAGTCGGAGCCGCACCCATGACCATACAGTCCACATTTCCGGTTTCTCCCGGCTTGATGTTTCCTACATAGGTGTCTGTTGTCTGAATAGAATCTGCCTCGAACTTAACCATAACATTGTACAAAGTCACCTTGCCCGTATTGTTGATACCGAACATGATATTGCTTTCTTCTCCTACGGAAATGGCCTCCGGCATAATCTCAAAAGTGCCTGTGTTCAGGCGGGGAATCTGCCGGATCGGAATATCCACCGTCATGGTTTCCTCTGCATTTTTAAACTCCGGACTGTCGTATTTTGCTTTGAACGTAAGTCCGTAGGAACGCTGATCCACGCCTGCCCGTGAAGAAAGCCGCAGGCGGACCTCCTGACTCTGTCCTGCCCCCAGGGAACTGATGGAAACAGAAGAAGAACCTGCCTCTGTAGAAAAAACAGGGCTTTCTGATGCTTTCTCAGACTCCACTGTCATCAGAATATCTGATGCCGGGACACTGCTGGAAGCATTCTTTACATTTAAAATCAGTTCAAAGGCCTCTCCCGCAATAATCGTTTCCGGATTTGTGGCAAATCCATCGATGATCAGACGGGCCTTGGTTCTGTCATGCTCATTGAACTCCTCGTACTCATCCTCTTTTTCTTTGTTATGTACCCGCACATAAAACTTGGTTTCATAGGTAGCAAGCTCGCTGCCTGTGGAGCTGTCCGAATAATAAATCTTCATGGAAATGGGATAATACCCGGTGTAAGTATCTTCCCGGATTGCAAAACTGTAATCCAGGGACACAGTCTCATCCACAGCGATTTTTTCAAACATTCTATCGTAGTTTGCATCATTGATTTCAAAGGGGAATTTGGTACTGTCCGGATCCAGGATCATGCTGGCTTTTACATTATATACAGTTGCCGGACTGTTGTTTCTCAGATTAATGGAAAAATTCATCACGTTGGGATACACTCCATCCGGAGTGCTCTGTCCCTCTCCGAGAACAAAATCATAGGTATGATTCTCGTCATCCTCATCATCCGTTCCTGTTCCCTTGCTGATCCAGATCTGAAGATCCTCATATCCCAGCTGTTCAAATCCGCCGTCACTCACCTTGCGCAGCACCACAACCGGTACCTTGTAATATCCTTCTGTCAGATCATTTCTTACCCGTCCGCTCAGAGATACGCTTTTTTTTCCGTCCAGGTTTCCCACCCGTTTTGGGTTTTCCCTGTCGTGAAGAGAACCTGTTACCTCAAACGGGAAGGAGTATCCGTACTCCATATCCTCATCTGTCTCATCCCAGATCTCTCCGCCGGTTACATCAAATCCGATGTAGATCTCTTCCAGCTTTGAACTGCTTTCAATGGAAAAGGAGACGGTCATATTTTTTCCCGTCTTTCCCCGGGCAATTTTATCCGAAGTAATGGATACCTGCGCTGCAAATGCCGGAACCGGCACAGCAAGTATCATCAATATTACCGCCATACACATGGCGAATCCGCGTTTTAACTGCTTCATGCTTTTTCTTTCCTCTTCTTTCCTTGTTTTCTGTCCTTTTGCAGGCTGCTTCCTCTTTCTGCTTTCCCCCCTGGTTTACTCTGGCGGGCGTTTTTCCTTTCCGGCTTCCCCCCTGGTTTGCTCTGGCGGGTCCTCTCTTCCTTCCGGCTCATTTGTTTTTTCTTCTGCCAAAATTCCCTCCGTCTCATCCATTTCCTCATCAGGATGAAGATTTTCTTCGATTTTAAAAATCTTTCCGTCTACAATGTGAAACTGGCGGTCAGCAAAGCCTGCAATATAATTGTCATGGGTAACCATAACCAGTGTCTGGTTCTGCTCGCGGACAATCCGCCTCATCAGCTTCAGCACCTCTCTGGTCGTTTTAGAATCCAGATTTCCTGTAGGCTCGTCCGCAAAAATAATTTTGGGATCCACCACAAGGGCTCTGGCTATACCCACACGCTGCTGCTGGCCTCCGGACATGGCATTGGCCATATGCTTAGCCTGCTTTTCCAGACCCACCAGCTTCAGATACTTCATAGCCTTTTTGTTCCTCACACTTTTGGGAACACCCCTGAACGACAGGGGGAATGCCACATTTTCCACTGCATTCATTGTCTGCAGAAGATTGTAGGACTGAAAAATAAATCCCACATGATCCCTTCGAAAGGCTACAAGCTGATTTTCATTCATCCGTTCCATATGCTTGCCTGCAATCACAATCTCGCCCTTTGAGGGCTTTTCCAATCCGGCCAGCATATTCAGCAGCGTCGATTTTCCGGAACCGGATGGACCTACAATGGCGCAGAACTCACCTTTATACATTGTGAAATCCACTCCGTTTAAAGCATAGACCTTGTTGGTTCCGACTTTATATATTTTATACAAATCCTTTACCTGAATAATCGGTATTCTCTCTGTCTCCATATAACCTCCGCCCAGACAGTTTTCGCATATCCGTTCTGTCTAAAAACAGTATACACGATCTTAACGATTCATGCATAACATTTTTCTTAATCTTCTTTAAAGACTCATTACATCTATTTTAGACATTCTGACGTGTAAAAAAGTTTCATTTTTTAAAAAAAAGGACTGGTAATCCTTGAAAGAATCATATATAATATGATCCAAACGAATTAAAAAGGAGATACGCCATGAGACACATGTTAAACCCATTGGATTTTTCAGTAGAAGAAATCGATCAGCTTTTATCATTGGCTTCTGATATTGAACATCACCTTTCCCAATATGCTCACGTTTGTGACGGCAAGATATTAGCTACTTTATTTTATGAACCAAGTACAAGAACCCGCCTCAGTTTTGAATCTGCTATGTTGCATCTGGGTGGCAGCGTACTTGGTTTTTCTTCGGCCAATTCCAGTTCTGCTGCAAAAGGCGAAAGTGTAGCTGATACCATCAGAACCGTATCATGCTATGCAGATATTGCTGCTATGCGCCATCCCAAGGAAGGCTCCGCTCTGGTTGCCTCCATGGCTTCCAAAATTCCGGTAATCAATGCCGGTGACGGCGGACATCAGCATCCCACCCAGACCCTGACGGATCTGCTGACCATCCGCTCTCTGACAGGACGTCTGGACAATATGACCATCGGACTCTGCGGCGACCTGAAGTTCGGCCGTACCGTTCATTCTCTGATTGAGGCAATGGTACGTTATCCCAACGTAAAATTTGTCCTGATTGCTCCGGACGAGCTGAAGGTTCCCAGCTACATCCGTGATGATGTTTTAAAAGCACATAACGTAGAATTTAAAGAAGTAAACAGTCTGGATGCGGCTATGCCGGAGCTGGACATTCTCTACATGACCCGTGTTCAGAAAGAGCGCTTCTTCAACGAAGAGGATTACATCCGCTTAAAGGACAGCTATATTCTGAATAAAGAAAAAATGAAACTGGCCAAGGACAGCATGTTCGTTCTTCATCCCCTGCCCCGTGTGAATGAGATTTCCACCGAAGTGGACTCTGACCCGAGAGCAGCCTACTTCAAACAGGTACAGTACGGCATGTATGTGCGCATGGCTTTGATTATGACTTTACTGGAGGTGCAGAAACCATGTTAAATATCAGCGGATTGCAGGAAGGCGTTGTTTTAGACCACATTCAGGCAGGAAAAAGTCTGGACATCTACTATAACCTGGGACTGGACAAGCTGGACTGCCAGGTTGCAATTATTAAAAATGCCCGCAGCAACAAAATGGGACGCAAGGATATCATCAAGGTAGACGGCAATATCGAAAAGCTGGATCTGGATGTTCTGGGCTATATTGACCATAACATTACCGTAAATATTATCCACGACAACAAGATTGTGGAGAAAAAATCCTTAAAGCTTCCGCAGAAGATCACCAATGTTATCCGGTGCAAGAATCCCCGCTGCATTACCTCCATTGAGCAGGAGCTGCCGCACATTTTCTATCTGGCTGATGAAGCTACAGAAACCTATCGCTGCATGTACTGCGAAGAAAAATACGGCAAAAAGAAACACTAATCTATCCCGGGAAACATCTTCCTGTGAAATGAAAAACGGCAGAAAACCAGTTCTATCCCGGTTTTCTGCCGTTTTTATATGCTACTTATTACGAAAAACGTTTCTATTTTTCTCTCCATTCCAGAGCCAGCGTTTCATACGGGCGAAGAATCAGCTCCCCCTTTTCCCATTTTCCTTCATCCTGATAATTACCCAGAAGATATTTCCAGTTCTCTGTCTTCTCCATTTCTTCCCGGGATACAGAAAGAGAAATTTTCCGTTCCGTCAGATTGTTCCAGACCAGTATTCTCCCCTCTCCAAGGCATCTCTCATAGGCAAGCACATCAGGATTTTCTGTTTCCATAAAAGCAATGCTTCCTTCTGCAATCACAGGATTTGCTTTCCGGACAGCAATCAGCTTCTTATAAAACCCGAGAATAGAATCCGCCTCCTTCTCCTGAGCCTCTACGGTAATCCTGTCCGCATGATCTGCCATGGGAATCCACGGCTCTGCCTGAGAAAAGCCGCCGTTTTTCCCAGAAGTCCACTGCATAGGTGTTCTGCTGTTATCACGGGAACGGGCTCCTAAAATTTCCAGAACCTCCTCCTCGGTTTTCCCGTTCTTCTTCAGAATCTCATAATAGTGAAGGCTTTCCACATCACGGTACTGGTCAATCGTCCGGAAATGAGGATTTGTCATTCCGATTTCCTCTCCCTGATAAATATAGGGAGTTCCCCGCATCAGGTGAATCGCCGCTGCCAGCATTTTCGCTGATTCCTTCCAATACTGTCCCTCGGAACCCATGCGCGAAACAATCCGGGGCTGATCGTGATTGCTCCAGAACAACGCATCCCATGCTCCTTTTTCTGCCATTTTTTCCTGCCATACCTGAAACAGGCGCTTCAGCTGCTGCCGATCCGTTTCCATCAGTTCCCATTTATCCCCGTTTTTATAATCAGTTTTCAAAAAGATACAGACTGTCAATGCAGTTTCGAAAGCCAAGAATCAGACCTCCGGTAATAATGGCGGGAATCAGGGGTGCAAAAATTTCTGCCAAAGCAGTTACCAGTCTTTGAGGCAAATTCTGATTTTTCTTTGCCGCCTGACTGACTGCATTCTTGGATACCCCTTCTACTCCTGCTACTTTCACAAAATCATTGTAAAAATCAGCAACGGTATTTCCGATAATGACCTGAAACTGTCCCGACTGTGTAAAGCTTCCCTTGACTGCTTTCATGGCCTCGATACCGGGAACGTCTGCCATTCCCGGATCGTTCAGAACAAAGCGCATTCTGGTCATGCAGTGCGAAACTGCAGAAATATTTTCCCGTCCTCCAATCAGCTTCAGAAGCTGTCTCGCATCCTCTGCGTATTTCCCCATAGTATTGCTACCTCCTGTTTGTCTCTTCCTTTCCGCGACGTCATTTGCAGAATAAGCATTGTCTTGTTTAAACAAGTTGTTGTAATTCTGTTATATCACACTTGTTTAAACATGTCAACAGTAATTTGTTTAAACAAGTATATTCCTTATTCTTGACTTTCTCCCGGGATGATTTATAATAATTCTATATTTATTTTTATCTAACGCTGAAAACAGGGAGCAGAAAACCATGCCAAAAAGCAAATACGAGTGGATTTACAAAGATTTAAAAGAAAAAATAGAAAATGGAAGCTATGTTTTTCAAGAACTGCTTCCATCCGAAAATTTACTGATTCAGTTTTATGACTGTTCCCGAAACACGGTACGCCGGGCAATTGGACGTCTTGTTACAGACGGCTATGTGCAGACGATTCAGGGCAAGGGCGTTCGCAATATTTACCGGCCGGTTGAACAGGCCGCCTTTACCCTGGGTGAAATCGAAAGCTTTCAGGAATCTGCCCGGCGCAATCACCAGACAGCAAAAACAAAGGTTCTTCTGTTTACTGAAATCACAGCAGATGCATCCTTCAGCCAGCGCACCGGCTTCCCGGAGGGCGCAGAACTGTTTTATCTGCAGCGGCTTCATTATCTGGATAACAAGGCCCTGATTCTCAATCACAACTATTTTCTGAAAAGTCAGGTGCCTGGACTGACGCGGGAAATTGCAGAGCATTCCATCTATGACTATCTGGAAAATACCCTGCACATGACTATTGTAAACAGCCGTCGTGTTATGACGGTAGAACACATTACCCAGATTGATGAAAAATATCTCGAGCTGAATGCAGAAGACTACAACTGTCTGGCCGTAGTTACCAGCTATACCTACAACAGCAGCGGGATCATGTTTGAGTTTACCCAGTCCCGCCACCGCCCGGATTATTTCCGGTTTCAGGATAATGCCGTCCGCAAATAAACCTGCTGACGGCTTTTTACTCCTCTTCCAGCCACTGGATCAGGAGTTTTTTCAGTTCCTCCACAGTTTCAGCCAGTGTATCTGCCCCCGCTTCCTCCAGCTCCCGGCGATCTCCGTATCCGTAAAGAACCCCCACAGACCGGATGCTGTTTTCTCTGGCGCCGATAATATCGTACTCCCTGTCTCCAACCATCCGTATCTGTGAAAGACAGTCTTCAAGACCGCAGCTTTCCAGTACATAGCGAATCACATCTGCTTTTGCCGTCCGTTTTTCCTCCATGGTTGCGCCGCCCAGAAAATCAAAATACTGCATCAAATCAAAATGCTCTAAAATCTGTCTGGAAAACAGCTCCGGCTTGGAAGTCGCCAGCATCAAAACAGCGCCGCGCTTTTTCAGCTCCTCCAGCATTTCCCGGATGCCCGGATATACCTGATTTTCAAACAGACCCTTTTCACGAAAATATTCCCGGTAACGTTCCACCGCCTCCAGCGACCTTTTCTCATCAAATCCATAGTATTTTGAAAAGCTTCCAGCCAGAGGCGGACCTACGAAGGCGCGCAGGGCTTCCCTGTCACCGGCCTCCATCCCGTAGCTTTTCAATGCATAAATCACAGAATTGATAATTCCGTCTGCTGAATCTGTAAGCGTTCCATCCAAATCAAAGAAAATATATTTTTTTCCCATTTTTTCATCCTTTTTATGTACGAAAAGGGCCGGGGGACGTTTCCCTTTTTAAAAGAAACATTCTCCGGTCCTTTCTATTTTCAGAACAGACTCCATCCCTTTGATGGAATTGTTCTATTTTTCATATGGTTTTAGTTCAGCTCATCTACTACCTTCTGGATTGCTGCCAGTGCATCATCCGGAAGCTTGTCGTAGCCGTCTTTCAGCTCAGCAAATGCCTTGATCTCGTTGACACGGTCATTCATGCGGGCCTTCAGCTGATCTACATACTCCTTGTCGTTCATATCCGGAACGAAGCCTTCCCAATCCAGGATCTCGATGTCAGAGAACGGACCCCACTGATGGAAATCTGCCTTCTTCTCAACGATTGCTTCCAGAATGCCCAGAGTATCAGCCGGTTTTACCTTCTTGCCCATGAAATCGCCGGTGTTAACAATGTAGCAGTCTACATGCTTCTCTTCAACCAGCTTTTTGAACTTCTCGTAGTCGTTGGACAGCGGGTAGGTACGGAACGGGTTTGCATAAGGAACTACAACCAGCTTGTTGGGATCTGCACCAGGAGCCAGACGCTCTGCGGAAGAACGCTTGGTAGCCAGGGTTGCACCCATAACAGAAGCCAGAGAAGCACCTTTCAGTTTTACTACCGGCGGAATGGTCGGGTCTTTCATAATCCAGAAAATAGCATTAACCGGAGACTCGATCTTGTCCACACGGTTCGGGGACCACAGTTTGGACTTGATAGCACGTCCGTTACCGTTACGGATATCCTCGGTTACCAGCTGAAGCTTGCCGTCCTCATCCAGAGTTGCGGAGCAGTTCTGTGCAGTCAGCAGATACTGGTTGTCCGGGCAGCCGGTGGGGTAATCTGCAGTCTTATCGAAATAAGTCGGCTCCAGTGCGATAGAAGCACAGGTATCGGTATTGATGATAAATGCATCATCATGAAGAACCTTAATATCGTACTTGCCGCCATGCTTTGCATGAGTCAGAGTGGATTTTCCGGATCCGGACAGGCCGTATACGGAAGCAACGAACTTGCTGCCGTCAGCCAGGGTGTACTCCTTCTGTCCGCCGTGGCAGGAAGCGTAGCCGTTACGGTTTGCAATAGCCCATGCCATGGTCAGAGTACCCTTCTTGTGCTCACCAAAGTATCTCATACCCAGAATGCATGCGCAGTTGGTCTCGGTGTTGAAGTAGCACAGAGTCTTCTTCTGCGGGTCAGACAGGCAGTCCAGAGATACGTTCGGACGATCGGAACCGTTCCACTGAGGATCAGAGAAAATGTAGATATCAGCTTCCTTGCCATCGCCTACCGGTTTGGAATTCTTGTACATCTTTACATACTCGTCAGACATATACTGGAAGTTCAGCATCCAGTTGTACATGATATTCTCTTCGCCTTCCGGAATCAGCAGATGTGCCTTTACCATGAATTCCGGATCCAGGCCTACGAATACCTCTGCATGATACATGGTTTTCCAGCGGCTCTCATAAACAGCATCCATAGCCACCAGGTCCAGGGCTGCACAGTCTACTCCTGGCTCGCCGGAAATACGGCGTGCAGTTGCATAACGTCCGGTAATTGCGCCATCGTTAAATAACAGAACCTTTGCATCCTTTTCAAGACCGAACTCCTCGCCTCTGTATACAGGCATATCGGTTACAATGGTTCCTGGAGAATTTTTTGCTAACTCATATGCTTCTTTTAAAGTATTTACTTTAATAACATTGTTGCCGTAGAAAGCAGCTTCGATAATGGATCTGGTTTTGGAAAAACCAGGCTTACCTTTTCCGATTTCACTGATTGGATAGTACGCTTTTGTTGACATTCTACATCCTCCTTAATCTAAAAACTTCTTAAATCGAAATTTGTCTTCATTATCTCACTTTGTGAATTAAAAGTCAATATTTTCAAGGATAAAATATAAGAAAATTAATATAGGGGCAATAAGCTGTGCATTATGTATACAATATCTATCCTTTTGACAGATAATATGATATACTCTCTTCGGAAGGCATCTGAATTTTGTTTTCATTCACAGGCATCCGCCTTCCTGCCTGTCAGACTTTTTTACAGAAAGCAGGAATCCTTTATGAATCAGAATATCCAGAAAGAATATCACATTTCTCCGGACGGAATCGGAGACTTCTCCAGTCTTTTTGAGGCGCTTTCAGCCCTTCAGGACACAAAATTCCCGGAGGAGACCAATCTTGCAGAAAATCTGCCTGCTGACCCTGATTTCCGCACTTCAGGAGGAGATGCAGAGCCGGTTGTGCTTTTTCTCCATTCCGGAATTTACCGGGAACGAATTGTCATTGTAAGACCGGGAATCACCATTATCGGAGATGATCCCCAAACTACGGTTATTACCGGCGGCCTCTATGCCAGAATGCCTATGGAGGATATTGGAAAACGCGGAACCTTCCGCACCTTCTCCTGCCTCATCGCCTCCCATGATATTACCTTTAAAAATGTCACCTTTGAAAACAGCTCAGGAAAAGGCCCTGACGTGGGACAGGCCCTGGCCCTGTATGCGGACGGAGACAGGCTTGTTTTTGACAACTGCCGGTTTCTTGGAAATCAGGACACGCTTTTTACAGCTCCTCTTCCCCCAAAGGAGATCGAGCCAAACGGCTTTGTGGGACCGGGCCAGAAGCTTCCCAGAGCTTTCGGACGCCACTATTATAAAAACTGCTACCTGGAGGGAGACATTGATTTTATATTCGGCGGAGCAGCCGCATACTTTGAAAACTGCGAACTGTTTTCAAAAAATATTAACCGTCCGGTAAACAGCTATGTAACTGCCGCCTCCACTCCCCAGGGACAGCCCTATGGCTATGTTATGAAGAACTGCCGCTTTACGGGAAACTGTCCGCCTCATTCCGCCTATCTGGGACGCCCCTGGCGGGAATATGCAAAAACTGTTCTTTTAAACTGCTATATCGGAGAACACATCTGCGAAGAAGGGTGGCATGACTGGAATAAGGAAGAAGCCCACGAACATGCCCTGTATGCAGAATACGAAAGCACCGGACCTTCCTCTGATATGAAAAAGCGCCCCGGCTGGGTGAAATCGCTCACGCCTGCCGAGGCTGCTCTCTATGTAAAATCTCTTGTATTAAAGGGAAATGACGGATGGGATCCAGCCTGAATGCTGATTTTCGTCAAACCCTCTCTATTCCGGATGCCGGAGCAGTTCTTTCGGGAGCGCTCCGGTTCTGCCGGTTTTATCTAAAAAATTCGTGATCTTCATGCTGAAACAGAAATGTGAGACTTCTGTCAAACCAGCTTACATTTCTGGACCGGGAATGGCTCCGGTTCATAAAATACAGGGCGCCCTGAGAATAATCCTCTCCGGCCAAAGCCCGATTTACCGCTTCTACTGTCTTTTCTGAAACTCTGCATGTGCGCAGTCTTCCGTCAAACACCGGTGAAAATTGAGATTTCTGGTAAACAACCTCCGTAATGGTATTGGGAAATTCCTTGCTTTTTACCCGGTTTAATACCACATTCGCCACCAGAATTCTTCCTTTGGCATCACAGCCTCCTGCCTCTGCCTCTACAATCCTTGTCAGAACCTCATAATCCTGATCGGAATAATAAACTACAGCCGCCTGTCTTGCTGCTTCCTTTTCTGCCTGCCGTTTTTTCTCCTCTTCCACCTGACGGATTTCTTCTCTTGTTCGTTCTGTCGCAGCAAGCCGTTCCTGCCTTGCTGCCTCTTTCTGCTGCAGTCCCTTCGCCAGCGTATCCCCCGCCAGCAGCTGACCGCTTCTCAGACTTTCTGCATTTGTCAGATGTAATTGTATTTTTGCTTCTGTAAGCACTGCGATTTCTTCCTCTTCCGCCGCCTCATCCGTTTCCGGCTCTTCACCGGAGGTTTCCGCGTATGCAGCCAGGGCATTGTGTCCTCCGCCGGAAAATCCTGCGGATGTAAAAGTCATAACAGCCACAATCACTGCCCCTGATAAAATCACTGCTGAAGAACGGTACATCTGCTTGGTTACTGTAATGACCGGAGCCATCAGAGCCTTTACCAGCTGACAAACCGAATGAAGAAATGAGCATAATGAAGACATACAATACCCCTTTCTTTTTTCAAACATATCCAAAATAAGCAATTCCCAAAATTCGCCATAATTTCCGGCATATTTAAAATCTAATTCCTAAAATTGCCCGTTTTGCAGTAACATCTGATATTATAGTGGGGGTATTACAAGAATGTCAATAACCTGTTCATATTTTTGTGATAAATAACTTTTCGACCAAATGCGACAAAGGCTATTTTTATATAAATCGCTTTATTTCTCTCTTTATTTTCATCATTTTTTATGCAATACTCTCATTTTTATATTACATAAATATTAAGTTTTTGTTACATTTTCTTTTTCTATTTTTTACCATTGCCTTTATCGCAGATCCTGGGGGGTTCTTTTTATTTCACAAAAAGCCCTTTCCCGCTATGATTTTTCTGTATCATAACGGAAAAAGGCTTATATTTCTTTAATCCTGCACAAGACCTGCAAAAGAAGCTCCCACATACTCCTTTAGCTGCTCCGGATTTATAATAATCTGTGCGCCGCGGACTCCGGCACTGACTGCAATTTCATCAAACAGCACTGCCGTCTCCTCTATATAGGTAGGAAATTTCTTTTTCATTCCTATTGGAGAACAGCCGCCCCGAATATAGCCGGTTACTGCAAGCAGATCCTTCATGGGAATCATTTCCACCTTCTTATCGCCTGCCGCTCTGGCAGCTTTTTTTAAGTCCAGCTCCTCCGCAACCGGAATGCAGCAGACCAGATATCCCGTTTTTTCCCCTTTTAAAACCAGGGTTTTGAATACCGTATCCACATCCTGACCAAGAACTGCAGCCACATGAACTCCGGATAAGTCATTCTCATCCACCGGGTACTCCACGGAGCGGTAGGCAATTCCTGCTGCATCCAAAAGGCGCATCACATTTGTTTTTTCTGTTTTTTCTGTTTTTCCTGCTTTCATACTGCTTCCTTATCTGACTGATTTTTCCACTGTCTCCGCAGAAACAATTTTACCTGCCACAGCGCAGGCTGCCGCCGTTGCCGGAGATGCCAGATAGATTTCCACCTTTGAGGTTCCCATACGCCCCAGGAAATTTCTGTTATTTGTAGCTACAACCCGCTCTCCGTCGCTTAAAATACCGCCGGTACGTCCGCAGCACAATCCGCATCCCGGATGAGTAATCACAGCCCCGGCTTCTGCAAGAATTTTCAGTATGCCCTGCTCTGCCGCTTCCTTATATACCTTCCGGCTGGCCGGGGTTACAATCAGCTTTACAAAATCCGCTGTTTTCCTGCCCTTCAGCACCCGGGCCGCTGCCGCCAGATCCTCCAGACGTCCGTTGGTACAGGAGCCGATAAAGACCTGATCAATGGCAATGCCCTCCAGCTCACTGACATTTCTGATTTTGTCCACCTGGGAAGGACATGCCATAACCGGAACAAAATCCTCTGCCCGGTAGGACATGGTCTTAAAATATGAAGCGTCCTCGTCGCTCTTTAACTGTTTCTGGAATTCATCCAGATGGATCCTGCAGTATTCTGCCGTTTTTTCATCCGGTGAAAAAACCGCGCACTTCGCTCCGGCTTCAATCGCCATATTGGCCATTGTCATTCTGCTGGAAACCGTCATATTCTCCACTGCGCTGCCTGTAAACTCCAGACAGCGGTAGGTTGCTCCATCTGCTCCCAGATCCCCGATAATCCTGAGAATCACATCCTTTGACATAACTCCTTCCGACAGCTTTCCTTCAATACAAATCCGGATCGTCTCCGGCACCTTAACCCACAAAGTACCGGTTCCCAGAATCGCCGCCATCTCTGTATAGCCGATTCCGGTAGAAAAAGCGCCTACACAGCCGTAGGTTGTTGTATGGCTGTCTGTGCCGAATACCACATCTCCCGGCTTTACATAGCCTGCCTCTGTCATCAGCTGATGGCAGATTCCGTCGCTTCTGTGAAGATTCCTGATTCCATATTCCGCAGCAAATGCATCCCCCACCCGGTAATGGCGGACATCGTCCTGCTGACTGGCCGGAACCAGATGATCATAGATCAGGACCACCTTATCCGGATCCCAGATTTCAGGAAATCCCATCTCTTTAAATTTTTCCACAATAAAGGGAATCATAATATCATCCAGCATCACCCGGTCCGCATGAACCGTTACGATTTCTCCCGGCCTTACACAAGAAGCGCCGATATTCCGGGCAATGATTTTTTCAATGATTGTCTGTCCCATAGAGCTTCTCTCCTTCTCAGTTCCGTCCGTTTCTTTTCTGCATGGCCTTAACCAGCCCGCCTGCCTGAATAATCTCCACCAGATTGTCCGGCAGAGCTGCAATCGGGTAATACGCTCCCTTATGCTCAATATTCTGGTTTACCGTTACCGTAATCGTATCGCCTTCCTCCACCGCATCACGCAGATCCGGCTGTTCTATCAGAAGAAGCCCGTTATTAATCGAATTGCGGAAAAAGATCCGGGCAAAGGATCGGGCTATGATGCACCGGATTCCCAGGGCCTTAATCACCTCCGGCGCCTGCTCCCTGGAGGAACCGCATCCAAAGTTTTTCCCGGCTACAATCATGTCACCCGGCTGAATCTGTCCGGCCAGTTCCGGACGCAGGGGAGAAAAGCCGTACTGCTTCATATCCTCTATGGTTTTTAACGCAAGGTATTCCGTCGGAATAATAATATCGGTATCAATATCATCTCCCAGAACCCATACTCTTCCTGTAAACTGTTCCATGTCCTGTAGTCCTTCCTGTTTTGATTTCCGTTTTTCTGCTACAGCATATCTGCCGTGCAGATCTCGCCTCTGACTGCAGATGCAGCTACGGTAGCTGCCGAGCCCAGGTACACTTTGGAGCTGGGATGTCCCGCCCGTCCCTTAAAGTTTCTTGTTCCTGTGCTGATAAGAACCTCATTCTCACCAATAACACCCTGACAGCTTCCCCAGCAGACGCTGCAGTTGGGATTCATCACAATGGCTCCGCTTTCCATGAAAACGGAAATCAGACCTTCCTCCAGCGCCTGCAGATATACCTCCTGGCTGGCCGGAACCACCAGAAAACGCACATGATCCGCTACTTTTCTGCCTTTTAACACAGAGGCGCCTACCCGCAAATCATCAATTCTACCGTTGTTGCAGGAGCCTAAAAACGCCTCATCAATCCGGATGCCGCATACCTCTTTTGCCGGAACCACATCATCCACAAAATCAGGTCTTGCCGCCACAGGCTCAATCTGAGACAGATCAAAGGTGTACTCCCGGGCATAAACAGCATCCTCATCACTGTGAAAAACAGCCTTCGGCTCCCGTCCTCTTTCCCGGAGATATTCCAGAGCAATCTCATCCGCCTCAAATATGGCAGTCTTTGCGCCTGCCTCTACTGCCAGATTGCAAAGCACCATTCTGTCATTGACACTTAAAGTCTTTGCGCCGTCTCCTGTGAATTCCATCACCTGATAATTCACTCCGTTGGCTCCGATCCTGCCGATAATGGTCAGCATCAAATCTCTGGGATATACGCCCTCCGGCAGTTTTCCGGTCAGATTAAATTTCACCGTTTCCGGAACCAGAACCCAGGAGGTTCCTGTTACCATGCCGTAAAGAAGATCCGTACATCCCACGCCTGTTCCAAAGGCCCCCAGAGCGCCGTAAGTACAGGTATGGCTGTCCGCTCCAAAAATCAATTCTCCCGGGCAGACATAGTTCTCCATCATAATCTGATGGCATACGCCCTTTCCCTCCCAGAAATCAATTCCGTGTTCTCTTGCAAAATCCCGCATCTTTTTCTGGGATGCTGCTGTTTTGGGACTGTCCGAGGGTACGTTGTGATCCACAATAAAGACCATCTTTCCCGGATCTGCTATCCGGGGATTTTTTAACCTGCTGTGGTACATATCCACCGTCAGATGGGTGGTTCCGTCATTGCTCATCATCCGATCCAGTGTGACTGTGTGAATATCCCCTGCCCGAACCTGATCCACTCCGGCTGCCCGGGCTATAATCTTTTCTGCAATCGTCATTCCCATGGCCTATGCCTCCTCCTTATTCAGTGATGCAATCAGTCCGCCCTGATTTAAAATCTGCTGCATATAAGGCGGCAGCTTGGTACAGGCATAGGTGATGCCCTTTGCCGTCGCTGTGCCCTCTGTCATGGAAAGCTCCATCTCATCGCCTGTATTTACCGCATCCGGAAGATCCTTGCAAACAATCACAGGAAGTCCGATGTTAATGGCATTCCGGTAAAAGATCCGGGCAAAGGATTTTGCCACAACAGCCTTTACTCCAAGAGCCTTTAACACACTGGGCGCCTGCTCTCTGGAAGAACCGCAGCCGAAATTCTCCCCGCCTACCACATAATCACCGGGTTTTACCTTTTTGGGGAAATCCGGATCCAGAGATTCAAATGTATGATCCTTCATCTCATCAATGCTGGGCAGCAAAAGATACTGAGATGCAATAATCTGATCCGTATCCAGGTCATTGTGAAACTTAAAAATTTTACCTGCTGACATAGTTTCCTCCTGTTTTTCTGCCCTTATTATAAAACCGGCAGACAACTTTTTTCACGAATTGATTGTATTATATCATTTCCATTGTTATAATGACAATAGATAATACTCATATATATTATAACAGGAGGTTATACAGACATTTTATGGACCAGAATCTATCCCAGTATCGTATTTTTTATGCCGTAGCCATGGCCGGAAATATTTCCAGGGCTGCCAAGGAGCTTTACATCAGCCAGCCGGCCATCAGCAAATCTATCAGCAAACTGGAAGACAGCCTGCATACCTCTCTTTTTACCCGCAATTCCAGAGGAGTACAGCTGACAGAGGAAGGACAGGTGCTGTTTGAACATACCAGGGCTGCCTTCGAGCAGCTTTCCATCGGCGAACAGGAGCTCAAGCGCATCCGGGAATTTAATCTCGGCCACATCCACATCGGAGTCAGCAATACCCTGTGCCGCTTTATTATGGTCAATTATCTGAAGGGCTTTATAGAACGGTATCCTCATATCAAGATCACCATTGAAAACCAGTCCTCCGCCCATACCCTGGCCAAGCTGGAGCAGCAAAGAATCGACCTGGGGCTGGTGGCAGAACCAAAGCCTCAGAAAAATATCATCTTTATTCCGGTTACACAGATTGAGGATATTTTCGCCGCCACGCCCTCTTATCTGGAAAATCTCCGCCTCAGAGAAGGAGGAGATTCCAACATATTCCAGTCCGGAAATATTATGCTGCTGGATAAGAATAATGTTACCAGGAATTATATTGATGACTATATGTCTCTTCACCAGATTACAGTCAACAATTATCTGGAGGTAACGACCATGGATCTGCTGATTGAATTTGCAAGAATCGGCCTTGGAATCGGCTGTGTCATTAAAGAATTTGTCAAAGAAGATCTGGAACAGGGGCGGCTTATTCAGCTTCCCCTGGATCCTCCCATCCGGAAACGGACCGTCGGCTTTGTATACCACAGCGGCCGCACGACCCGGGCTCTGGATACCTTTCTGGATTACTGCCGGGAAACCAGTCTGTGATCCGGTATCTTTAAAAGCGCTGTACAGATTTGCACTGCACAGCGCTTTTTGCTCTTCATTCTTCATTCCTTGCCGTCCCAAGGCCTTTTTTACAGTATATCGGGGAAAATGAAACAAAGCTGCACACGGATCCTTCCGTGCACAGCTCTGTCTTTTTCAGATTTAGTTGTTGATCAGCTTTCCGCTCTCGTCGTTCCAGCTGTACAGCTTTCTGATCTCCTCGCCCACCTTCTCAGACGGATGCTCGGAAGCCAGCTTTCTCATAGCCTTGAAGTGAACCTGACGTCCAGCCGGGCTCATATCCAGCAGGAATTCCTTTGCAAAGGTACCGTCCTGAATATCAGTCAGGATCTTCTTCATAGCCTTCTTGGTATCTTCTGTAATGATCTTCGGTCCGGTAATGTAATCGCCGTACTCTGCAGTATTGGAAATGGAATACCGCATGCCTGCAAATCCGGACTGATAAATCAGATCTACAATCAGCTTCATCTCATGGATACATTCAAAATAAGCATTTCTCGGATCATAGCCGGCCTCAACCAGGGTCTCAAAACCAGCCTGCATCAGAGCGCATACGCCGCCGCACAGAACAGCCTGCTCACCAAACAGGTCGGTCTCAGTCTCAGTACGGAAGGTTGTCTCCAGAAGACCTGCTCTTGCGCCGCCGATAGCCAGACCGTAAGCCAGAGCCTTCTCCAGAGCCTTTCCGGTGTAATCCTGCTCTACAGCTACCAGACAGGGAGTTCCTTTTCCTTCCTGATACTCGCTGCGAACGGTATGTCCCGGAGCTTTCGGTGCAATCATGGTAACATCTACATTTGCCGGCGGCTTGATGCAGCCGAAATGAATATTGAAGCCATGAGCGAACATCAGCATATTGCCTTCTTCCAGATTCGGTTCAATGTCATTCTTATACATATCAGCCTGCAGCTCATCATTAATCAGGATCATAATAATATCTGCCTTTTTTGCTGCTTCTGCTGCAGTGTAAACCTGGAAGCCCTGCTTTTCTGCTTTAGCCCAGGATTTGCTTCCTTCGTAAAGACCGATAATGACATTGCATCCGGATTCCTTTAAGTTCAGGGCATGAGCATGTCCCTGGCTGCCGTATCCGATAATCGCAATTGTCTTGCCATCCAGTAAGGATAAGTTACAGTCTTCCTGATAATAAATTTTTGCCATTGTCATTTTCCTCCTCTGAGTTCCTGTTTTGTAGATTTTTCGAAGCTGCCTACGGCAGATACCTGATATCGTCAGAGCCGCGTGAAAGGCCGGTCAGACCGGTTCTTGCAAGCTCCAGAATCTCGTAATCCTCCAGCAGGTTAATAAGGGCATCCAATTTTGACTGGTCCCCGGTCAGCATGACGGTAAGGGAATCCTTTCCCACGTCCACAATCGTAGCGCGGAAAATATCAGAAATAGCGCTGACAGCCTGACGCTGGCTGGCATTCGCCCGAACCTTTACCATAATCAGTTCCCGATATACGGAATGGCCTGGCTTCAGTTCCTTAATATCCCGCACATCCTCCAGCTTGCGAAGCTGCTTTTCGATCTGCTCCAGGATATTCTGATCTCCATAGGAAACCACTGTCATTCTGGAATAACGCTCATCTGCAGTTACACCAACTGTAAGGCTGTCGATGTTATAGCCGCGCCGGCTGAACAGCCCCGCCACACGGCTCAATACGCCGGATGTGTTGTCTACCAGCAGTGATAATACAATTCTATCCATGGCTTTCACCCTTTCTATCAAGTACAATCAATCATAACAATGAGAATATTATTTGTCAACTATATATAAGTAATGTTTACTATTACTTCAGGTTATGGTCTCCAAATCATGTCGCGGGTAATTTCCTCCAGTGAAGAAGCCCCGCACATTGCCATCGTATCTTTCAGCTCTGCGCCCAGACGATCAATCAGCTCTCCGGCTCCTTCCTCTGCTCCTCCGTACACGGCTGTCACAAAGGGACGGCAAATCAGCACTCCGTCTGCACCCAGGGCAAGCGCCTTGAAAATATCCACGCCGCTGCGGATTCCTCCGTCAACTAAAACTGTCATGGAATCTCCCACTGCCCCGGCAATCTCCTCCAGAACCTCTGCTGTAGCCCGGCACTGGTCCAGAACACGGCCGCCATGATTGGAAACCACAATGGCAGAGGCGCCTGCTTCCTTTGCCTTCAGAGCCCCCTTCACAGTCATAACTCCCTTTACAATAAAGGGAACTCCTGCCTCCTGAATAATCTCAGCCAGCTCTGCCACAGTCTTGCTGCCTGCCGGAGGAGTCATATTCTTCAAAAACGGCAGTCCTGCAGCATCAATATCCATCGCCGCCGCAAAGGCCCCTGACCGGCGGACCAGCTCCATCTTTTCCCGGATGGTTTCCCTGTTCCAGGGCTTGATAACAGGAACACCCATTCCGCCTGACGCGCCCACCGCCTCTGCTGCCGCCTTCATCACCTTCGGATCCGTTCCATCGCCGGTAAAGGCCGCGATGCCGGCTGATGCGCAGGCTCTCACCAGCACATCATTGTATGTGGCATCGTTATATTTTTCTCCGTAATGGAGATTGACCGCTCCCACAGGGCCTGCAAAAAACGGATAGGAAAAGGTTCTTCCAAACATCTGAAACCTGGTATCAGCCGGACGGTTTTCACAGATGGTATCCATCTGCACCCGGATCTCCTTCCATTTATCGTAATTCCGGACAGCCGTATCTCCGGCGCCCTTAGCGCCAGGTCCCGGTATCTGATTTCTGCAGGCTCTTCCGTCACAGACCGCGCAGCCCTTACAGTATTTTCCCAGGCAGGCTCTTGCCTGCTCCAGAACTTCCTTTTGTGTCATAGCTTCCTCCTCCGTCTCTTTTTTATCATGTTTTATCCAAGCGCCACATCCAGTGTCATCATGATCATAAATCCCAAAGCAAAGCCCAGAGTTCCCTTATCGGAATGATCCCCCTCTGAGGATTCCGGAATCAGCTCCTCCACCACCACATACAGCATGGCACCTGCTGCAAACGCCAGGGTATAGGGAAGAATGGGAGACATGATCCTGGCCAGCACAATCGTAATGACAGCCCCTATCGGCTCAACTATCCCGGACAGAGTTCCCATAAGAAAAGCTCTCTTCCGTCCCATTCCGCCGCCTCGCAGAGGAAGGGAAATAATTGCGCCCTCAGGGAAATTCTGAATGGCAATTCCCACCGCCAGCGCAAAGGCTCCTGCGGCAGAGATAGACGCATCTCCCGCCACCAGTCCTGCAAACACCACGCCCACTGCCATACCCTCGGGAATATTGTGGAGAGTCACAGCCAGCACCAGCATGGTTGTTCTTGCCAGACCGCTTTTTGGTCCCTCCGGATCCTGGCTTCCATAGTGGAGATGAGGAATCATTTTATCCATGAGAAGTAAAAATACCATTCCCACCGCCAGACCGGTTACTGCAGGAATAAAGGCAAATCGCCCCAGATGGTCAGACATTTCCATCGCCGGAATCAGAAGTGACCAGACGGAGGCTGCCACCATCACGCCGGAAGCAAATCCAAGAAGGATCTTGTGCACCGACGGCTTTATGGAATTTTTAACAAAAAATACACACGCCGCTCCCAGGGTCGTGCCCAGAAACGGAATCATTACACCTGAAACTATAATTTGAAACAGCTCCTTATTAATAAATTATCGCCTTCTTTCGTCCGGCAGTGTTCTTCACTGCACTGTTATTCTATGCTGTCAATTTCCCATCTGGAAGCCCCGATCCTCCTTCAAAGGCCGATCTTCTGCTTCCATATCTTCGATCTGAATATAGGGCTGCTTATGAAGAGCTGTCACCAGATCCCAGACCAGCATCTCCTCTCCCTGGGCCTCCATTTCCACCCGGCCGTCCCAGAGATTCTTTACCCAGCCTGTAAGTCCCAGGCCTCTGGCCAGCCGTGTTGCCTGATAACGAAATCCCACGCCCTGAACCCTGCCTGAAAAATAAAAATGCTTTCTTACCTTCAAGCAGCTGCCTCCTTTCTTTCATGAGGATTGCCCACTACCCGTTTAAATACCAGGCAGAACATCAAAACAGATACCACGGTTCCCAGAAAATCCGAGAGAGGTTCTGTATAGAAAACATTGGTAATTCCGGCAAACCGGGGAATCAGAAATACGCCCGCAAGAAATACCGTCTTTCTCCACATGGACAGTCCCATAGCCACACTGGAAATCCCCATGCCCGTAAATCCGTCTACAATGGTATACTGGACAGCCAGGGGAATCACACCAAGAGTATAGACCCGGATTGCCCAGACGCTGAGGCGGATATATTCTTCATTCTGCGTAAACAGACGGACAAAAATCTCCGGAACCAGCTGGGCAATAAGGAACATGGTGGTGGTAAAGCACAGAGCCATTCCTCCGATCCATTTTTCCGCCCTCCAGATCCGATCCGGTCTTTTGGCTCCGTAGTTGTATCCCAGAATCGTCTGGGTTCCGCTGGTAATGCCTCCCAGAGGCATGGTTACAACCAGCATAAAGCTCTGCACAATCGTAGTACAGGTCAGAAGGGTATCCCCCTGTCCGGGACCACCCAGGCGCTGGATCACCGTATTCAGCGCAATAATCAGAACATTATCCATGGCAATGATAATGAAAGGTGTCATTCCAATCTGGATCACCCGCTTCATTACATTCCAGTCATATCCGCGAAAGGTGATTTTAATGGGAATTCTGTCACTGAACAGAAAACGCAGGGCATAGGTACAGGATGCCACCTGGGAAATCACCGTAGCAATGGCCGCTCCCTTTACCCCCATATCCAGAGCAAAAATAAATACCGGATCCAGGACAATGTTGGTTACTGCACCCAGAATCACCGACTTCATGCCGATTTTTGCAAAGCCCTGACAGATAATAAACTGGTTCATGCCGGTTGTCATCAGCGCAAACACCGTACCCATCAGGTAAATGGTAATATACTCCTTTGCATAGCCAAAGGTTCCCTCTCCTGCTCCAAACTTCCACAAAAGAGTTTCCCTCAGCGCCAGAGAAGCCACAGTAAGCACTGCCGACAGCACTGCCAGCATCAGAAAGCAGTTGGCCAGAATCTGACTGGCTGCCCGTTCATTTTTCTCTCCAAGCCGGATGCTCATAAGAGGGGCTCCGCCGACTCCTACGAGAAACGCAAAAGAAGAAACAAGAGTTACAATCGGACCGCAGACCCCGACTCCCGCCAGCGCCGCCTCTCCGATCTCCGGAATATTTCCAATATACATCCGGTCTACAATACTATAAAGAACACTGACAAACTGGGCAAGCATAGACGGAAATGCCAGACGCCATACCAGCCCCTTAATATCATCTGTGTCCAGATTATTTTCCAGCTTCATAGAAAAATTCCGGCTCCTTTCTGCCAGAGCATGCCTTTTTTAATTTCTGGCGGATTGCCAGCTTCATCAGAGACGATACCTTCCGGCTTCCTGACGGACACACATGAATGCATCGCATACAGGCAATACAGCCTGTGGTGTCCACTACTCTAGGATCTGTCCTTGAAATCACCTGCATGGGACATTTTTTCACACAAAGTCCGCAGTCCGTGCAGGAGGATTCTACCTTAATCGGAATCGGCAGAGTTCCATATGCCTTATAGGGGCGGTTTCCCGGAAGCTTCAGCTCCTCTGTCTCATAGCTGGATTTTATGTCTGCCAGCTGCTTTGCCGCTTTCTCTCCGAACCGGCGGATCAGTTTTTTATCCTTCTCGTCCGGTCTTCCCTCCGCATATACGCCTACAATATTGTGCTCTGCCACTGCTGCCGCTGCTGCAAAGGGGCGGAATCCCTGCTCCTTCAGAATATCGGAAAGCTCCAGAAGCGCATCCTCATACGCTCTGTTTCCATATGTCACAACCAGCACTGCCGCTGTTCCATGTCCATGAAGATTCCGGAAACGCTTCTGCGCAATATCAGGAACCCTTCCTCCATATACCGGAACGCCCACAATCACAGCTTCGTCCTCCCGAAACCAGTAATCCGGCCTGTTTTTTACCGCATCCGTTAAATCCAGAGACTGACGGCTCACCGGAAACTGCTCTGCAATCTCCTCCACCACGCCTTTGGTCCGTTCCGTAGGGCTAAAATAAATACTGGTAACCTGTCTGTAATTCATATACCTTATCCTCCTGGTAAATCTTACTTAAAAATGTCCGGCCTCATGTTCTTCATTCAGCCAGTCCACGGCCGCCCAGAGTCCGTCTGCATCAAAAGGAAAATCCCTGCTGTGCTTCTTTTCCTCCTGCGTCACTTCAAAATTAAAAGGCTCCGGCCAGATAACAGCGCGGAGCACCGTTTCCATCTCTGTCTCCTCCCTGCCGGCTTCTTCCCCGCTTCCTTCGCCGTTTTCTGAAGGCGTCTGGTTTTTGGGGCGTTCTGCCTTCATCAGCTGATAGCGCATCCCCAGATAGCTGCCTGTAAACCGGCTTTTTTTCAGAAACGGTATGGAAATATCACCATGCAGATCAATCATATCCATCATCCTCTTTCCATCAGATTCTTTCTTTACTATAAGATTTTTAACCGACTTTGTCCATCTTATTTTTCCCTTTTTCCCCTTTTTGACTGTTTTTTTCATAATATGTATGTATTTTTCTTGTATTTTTGTATTTTTCCTGCACTTTCTATAGTCTGAAAAAATCAGATATGATAGACTGTATTTACAACAAAACTGAGAGAGGAGTATTCATATGGCATTACATGTTATGGACGAAGCAAACCGCTGCCTGGGCTGCAAGGTTCCTCAGTGTCAAAAGGGCTGCCCCATCGGCACCCCGATTCCGGAAGTTATCCGGCTTTTAAAAAACAACCAGTTAGATGAGGCTGGACGGATTCTTTTTGAAAACAATCCTCTGACCACAGTCTGCAGCCTTGTCTGCAATCATGAAAACCAGTGTGAAGGCCACTGTGTTCTTGGAAAAAAGGGCGCGCCTGTCCATTTTTCCACCATTGAAAGCTATATTTCCACTACCTACGCCAACAAGATGACCAAGGGACCGGCTGTCTCCAACGGAATGAAGGTCGCAATTATCGGTTCCGGTCCCGCCGGCCTGACGATTGCAGTGATTCTGGCCCGGTACGGCTATGACGTTACCATTTTTGAAGGCAAGGACAAGATCGGCGGTGTTCTGCGCTATGGTATTCCTGAATTCCGTCTTCCCAAGTCTGTCCTTGATGATTTCCAGTACCGTCATATCGAATTAAAAGGAATCAAATTCCGGCCAAACGTTCACATTGGAGGAGCCATTGGAATTGACGATCTTTTCCGCGACGGCTACAAATCCATTTTCATCGGCACCGGTGTCTGGAAGCCCAATGCTCTCCATATTAAAGGAGAAACTCTGGGCAATGTCCATTTCGGAATCAATTACCTGAATAATCCGGACAGCTATCATCTGGGAGAACGCGTCATTGTTATCGGCGCAGGAAATGCCGCCATGGATGTGGCCCGTACAGCCATCCGCAAAGGCGTCCGCTTCCTGACCTGCTTCTCCCTGACTCAAAAGGTTGCCGCAAGCCATCATGAATTCAGCTACGCGCAGCTGGAGGGAGTCGAATTCGAGTACAACAAAGCGCCTGTGGAGATCACGGATGAGGGTGTGATTTTCAAGGATGTAGAGGAGCACGAGGACGGAAGCCTTACCGATGTTCCCGGTTCGGAAAAGCTTTACCCGGCTGACAGCGTGATTATTTCTATCAGCCAGGGTCCCCAGAACCGGATTGTTTCCACTACAACCGGTCTTGCAGCCAACAACCGCGGTCTTCTGGTTGCAGACGAAACAGGCCATACCACCCGCCCCGGTATTTTCGCCTCCGGAGATGTGGTAAACGGTGCAAGAACTGTAGTTGAGGCTGTTGCCCACAGCAAGATTGTCGCAGAATCCATGCACCAGTATATGCAAAGTCTCGTATCAGACAAGGAAGATTAACCCTGAGGCGTTTCTTCTTTATCGCATCACAAAAGACGGCATGAACGCAAAGGTTCATACCGTCTTTTTTCATACTCCGGAAACCGCTTCCCGGGTACTTTCTTCATTTATACCAGCCCGGCAGCCGCAGGCAGTGCCAGGCTTACTGCAGGTACATAAGTCACCAGCAGCAGACCTATCAGAATTGCAACATAATACATCAGCATATAAGGCATTACCTTGGCCAGCGTGGTATTTCCTATCTTAATTGATACAAACAGGGTATTGCCTACCGGCGGGGTAATATTTCCGATACACAGGTTGTAAACCAGAATCAGACCGAACTGAATGGGATCCATGCCAAAGGTCTTTACAATGGGGAGGAACAGAGGCGTAAAGATCAGAATCGCCGGAGTTACATCCATAAAAGTACCTGCAATCAGCAGAATCACATTCATAATCAGCAGAATGATAATCGGATTGTTTGTCAGGCCAAGCAGAGCTGCGGAAATCGCCTGAGGAATCTGGGTAAATGCCATAACCCATCCCATAATGTTGGATACACCAATCAGGAATACGATCATACCGCTCATTTTCGCACTGTCTACTACAATCTTCCAGAAAGATTTCCAGGTAATGTTCCGGTAGAAAATACCAAGAATCAAAGCATATACCACCGCAATAGCGGAACCCTCTGTTGCAGTAAACACACCTGCAATAATACCGCCGATTACAACGATAATCAGAGACAGAGCCGGTATTGCCCGCATGGTTGCTGTAAACAGGTTCTTCCAGTCAAATTTTCCCGGTGTTCCCTTGTAGCCTTTTTTCTTAGCGATAATTACTGCCACAACAATACAGCATACAGTCCAGAGAAGTCCCGGTATGTAACCGGCTAAAAACAGGGCTGCTACTGAGGTTCCTCCGGAAACCAGAGAATAGGTAATCAGCGCATTGGACGGAGGAATCAAAAGTCCGGACGGAGCGGAAGCTCCATTGGTTGCGGCGCATACCGCCTTGTCATATCCCTGCTCATCCTCACCCTCACGAACCATGCTTCCTACTGCTGCCGCTGCTGCAGAAGCAGAACCGGAAATGGCTCCGAACAGAGCATTGGCGCCTACGTTTGTTACTAAAAGAGCTCCTGGAAGCTTTCCTAAAAGAGCAAGAACGAAATCAACCAGACGTTTGGCAATACCGCCCTGATTCATAAGATTTCCAGCCAGAATAAAAAACGGAATTGCCGTAAGGCTGAACTTGCTCATTCCTACAAAGGTTCTCTGTGCAGCTGTAAGAACAGATACATCCATCGGAACGATCTGGAGAATCGCTGCCAGGGACGAAATACCGATTGCGTAGGAAATCGGAACTCCGATGACCAACAGCGCAATCAAAACAGTCAGAATAATTACTAAAGATTGTATTGCCACAGACTACGCCTCCTTTCCCTTCTTCTCTCCGCCGGCATTTTCCTCCTGGTGATGGAGATCAATGGTACCGTTTAGAATTTCCACAATATTAATCACCGTGTAAATAATATTCAGTACACCGCTCAGGGGAAGTACAATATAAAATACGCCAACGGGAACTCCCAGAGAAGAGGTCATCTGTCCCATAGCCAGACTGGTAATCTGAACACCGCCGAAGACCAGAATAACCATGGCGAACAGGCAGCCGACTACCTCTGCAAAAACGGCAAAAAACTTTCGTCCGCCCTCTCCCATCCGATCCACTACAATGGGAATATTCATGTGGCCCCGTTCTCCCACTACGATAGAAGCACCTAAAAGCGCCATCCATCCAAACAGATAAGATACCATCTCCTCAGACCAGGAGGATGGGTTTTTCAGAATATAACGGGTAAATACCTGCCAGCAGGTCAGAGCTACCATTGCCAGGAAGCTGACTCCTGCCAGCACATTTAAAATACGATCCAATATTTTTCTCAGTTGACTCATGGCTCCCTCCTATTCTGCCTCAGACGGATACTTTTCATTATAAACCTGAATTGCGTCATAGATTGGCTGCAGAGACGAGTTTTTCTGAAGCACAGACTGGTGAAGCGGCGTACAGGCTTCCACAAAGGGAACCTGATCCGGATAAATAAATTCCACATGCTGCTCATTGGCCGCCTTGTTCTTTGCTGCCTCTACGGCCTTTACCCACTCTTCCCGCTCTACCTGATTTACCAGAAGATATCCTTCTTCAAATATCGCTTTCTCTTCCTCTGTCAGGCTTTCAATAAAAGCATTATTGCCAATAAGAATATCCGGCACCATCTGATGCATATCGTAAGAATAATACTTACATACATCTCCGTGTCCGTTATCCGTCAGCGCCATTTCATTATTCTCGGCACCATCGATAATATTGGACTGAAGGGCTGTATACACATCTCCAAATCCCATAGGCGTAGCGGAGCCTCCTAAAAGCCGCATCATCTCAATATTGGTAGGAGACTGCTGAACTCTGATTTTTAATCCCTTTAAATCAGCCGGACTGTGAATCGGCTTGTTCACGGTATAGAAGTTTCTGGTTCCCGCATCCAGCCAGGTTACTGCTGTAAATCCGGCTTTCTGAGTAGATTTGAAAATCGGATCCGTAACCTGAGGATCATCCATAACGTGGTGATAAGCCTCCGCGCTGGCAAACAGATAGGGAAGATTAAAAATCTCATAGTTTTTGCTGAAAGTTTCCAGAATCGCATTGCTGGCAACACAGAAGTCAATGGCGCCTGTCTGAGTCAGCTGCACCATATCGGTCTGAGAGCCTAAAAGCTCACTGGGATATACCTCTACTACATATTTGTCTCCCAGCTTTTCATTCACAAAGGTCTGAAAAGCAGTCAGAGCAATATGAGTCGGGTGGTTGGTGGACTGGTTATGTCCGATTCTGACAATCCGTTTCTGCTCTTCTCCGGCACAGCCTGTCAGCAGGCTTCCCGCAAGTGCCGCTGCACAGAAAACAGCCGTCACCTTTTTAAACCCTTTCATAAATAGAAATCCCTCCTTTTCCTGAAAGTAACTGCATCCCATCTGTTAAAATAAGATAATTTAATCATATCCTCTGCATCACTTATTGTCAATTATTTTGTCATGATTTCATAATGATTTTCAATAATTGTGTTACAAAATTATTAATTATGGATATAAGTTGTCTTTTTTTTATCCTTTTCAAGTTTTTGCAAATATTCCATAACCGCCTCCATTTCCGGTGAAACCCATTTTTCCCGGTGGTACAGCAGCTGCTTCCAGATACACACGGAAATCTCCGGCACAGAAAAACGGATCATCCGTCCCTCTCTGACAGATGCCTCTGTTACAAAATCCGGCAGGAAGGAAATCCCCATTCCTGCTTCCACCATACTGCAAATCAGGCTGGTATCCCCGATTTCCAGATATGGCAGCAGCTCCAGAGAATGACTTGCCAGATATTCATCCAGCAGTTTCCTGTAGCTGACATTCTTCTCTGTCAGGATCGCCGGGCAGGAAATCAGCTCTTCTGGCGAAACCCGGCTTCTGGCTGCCAGAGGGTTCTCTGCTGATGCAACAAAATGAACCGACACCTCTTCTTCCGATACCGTTACATAATTTCTGTCATAAATATGATTATCCAGAGTGTACACCAGATCCACCTCATTCTGATTCAGCAGGCGAAACATTTCCTCCGTTTTTCCTGTGGTCACTGTCAGGGAAATATCCGGATACTGCTGACGAAAGCTGGTGAAATCATGGCGGAACAGCTGTGTACACAAAGAAGCCGCCATGGCAATTCTGATAGTTCCCTTCAGACTTCTGCTCTCTCCCGCCGTCCGTTTCATATCCTCCGCCGCCTGCAGCATCTCGTGAGCCAGCCGCTGGACACTGCGGCCCTTTGCCGTCAGACGTACCGTATGATGAATCCGTTCAAACAGCGGAACCCCAAGCTCCTCCTCCAGCTGCCTGATTTGGAAGGAAACCGTAGACTGTGTGTAGCCCAGCCGTTTCGCCGCCTTTGTAAAGCTGCCCAGCTCTGCCACCTGAATAAAGCTTTCCAGATTTTTCAATTCCATATTCATTCCTGCCTTTTTTATTAATCGAAATTTTCAATAGTAATCAGTCATATAATCAATTTTACAAATATCCATGTTTATTATATACTATTTACTGTGCTTCTTCAATGCGGTAAATTGATTAAGCGTTCCATTGCCGCAGTGTCCCCGGTTTTTAAAGAAAAACCGGTATCAGAAGAACACCTTTTTGTAAGGAAACAGGGGATTTCACTGCAAAAAGAAGCCGGACAGACCGGCATATTACACAGGAGGTTTACACAACTATGATTATCAAACTAATTGAAGCAGTCTATGGTTTTCTGTGGGGCGATCTGATTACCATTCCTCTGCCCGGAGGCGGAAGTCTCGGTCTTTCCCTTCTGGTGCTGCTTCTCATTCCCACAGGAATTTACTTTACAGTACGCACACGCTTTCTTCCTGTCCGCATGTTCCCGGACATGATTCATGCCATGACTGAGAAAAAGGAGCGGGAAGGCAGCGCTATTTCCACCTTCCAGGCACTTGTCGTTTCCACTGCCACCCGAGTGGGCATGGGAAACCTGGTCGGTGTAGTTGCAGCTATTTCAGCCGGAGGCGCAGGCGCTGTGTTCTGGATGTGGCTTACTGCCATCATCGGTTCCTCCACCGCTTTTATTGAAGCAACTCTGGCTCAGCTTTATAAGGAAAAGGATCCTCTTTACGGCGGATACCGGGGCGGTCCGGCATATTACATCCACCATTACATTGAGAAAAAACGGGGCGGCGCTCCCCGCCGCTACAGCATTCTTGCTGTATTATTTGCCCTTTCCGGTCTGATCTGCTGGTGCGGCATCAGCCAGGTAATCAGTAACTCTGTAGCATCCTCCTTCCAGAATGCATTCCACATTCCGCCGATTTACAGCACTGTCATTCTTGTGGTTCTGGCGGCTGTGATTGTTCTTCGGAAAAATGCCACAGTGAAGGTTCTTGATGTTCTGGTTCCCATTATGGCAGCCTGCTACTTTTTAATGACTGTATTTTTAATCATTCTGAACCTGGATCAGCTTCCCGGCGTTTTCTCCCGGATCTTTTCCGAGGCTTTCGGTCTCCGCCAGGTTGCGGCCGGCGGATTCGGCGCAGTTGTTATGAACGGCGTCAAGAGAGGACTGTTTTCCAATGAAGCCGGTTCCGGCTCTGCTCCCTGCGCTGCCGCAGCAGCCAACACCAACCATCCTGCTGCTGTAGGTCTGGTACAGGCTCTGGGAGTTTTCATTGATACGATTATTATCTGCAGCTGCACTGCTTTTATTATCTTACTGGTTCCGGAAGAGGTTACTGCCGGACTGGCCGGTATGGATCTGATGCAGGCAGCCATGAATTACCATGTAGGCGGATTCGGAGTTGTCTTTATTGCAGTCATCCTGTGGCTGTTCAGCTTCTCCACCTTTATCGGCATTCTGTTCTATGCACGAAGCAATGTGGCCTACCTGTTCGGAGATAACTGGTTTTCCCAGACTGCCTATAAGGTACTTGCACTGATCATGCTGTTTATCGGCGGACTGGCTGCCTATACCTTTGTATGGGATCTGGGTGATGTCGGCGTAGGACTGATGACCGTCTTTAACCTGGCCATTCTCTTCCCGCTTTCCGGTGAAGCACTGGCATCTCTTCGTGATTATGAAAATACCTACAAAAAAAAGGGGCTGTAAAGCTCCTTTTTTTGTGTAAGGAAATCACTTCTTCAGACTTCCTCCTCCGGAATTTCCGTCTCTTCCGCTCTTTGTTCCATCTGTGAATCCGCATCTCCAAACTGCTGATACAAAGCCACATGATCATAAATACAGCGCCAGCTGCTTGTGGCATCTGCTGTCACACAGATAAATTCTTTCCCGCTGTGAGATTTGCCGTAGCTGGCTGCACAGCTGCCCGACTGAACCACATATCCTGTCTTGGCGCTGAGTACCTCTCCGCCTGTATCCTTATCCTCAATCCGCCGCAAAAACCAGTTAGAAAGCAGCAGGCCCTCCGGGTGCTCCGTAGTGGGCGAGGTGGTGTAGGTGCGGGCAGAAAGCACCTCCCTGCAGAACGGATTATCAAGAGCCGCTTCCAGAATCATGGCCATATCGTAAACGGTACAGTGATGATTTTCATCATAAAGACCTGCACAGTTCGTAAAATGAGCCGTGTCCGAAAGCCCCAGCTCTTCCGCCTTCCGGTTCATCTGACTGACAAATTTCTCCATGGAACCTGATGTAAAAACAGCCAGCTCGGCAGCCGCCTCTCCCCCTGAAGGAAGAATCGTTCCGTAAAACAGATCTCTTACTGTAACAGTCTCTCCTGCCTCAAATCCTGCGTTGCTGCACTCATTGACAAAGCTGTATTCTGTTGCCTCTTTAGAAACTGTCACAGCCTCGTCCAGACGCTCTTCTCCCAGCGCCTCTGCCGCTGTCAGAATGGTCAGAATCTTTGTCATAGAAGCCGGATTTATCACTGCAGAGGAATTGCGCTCTGCCAGAACGGTATCTGTTTCCAGATCAATAAAAATACCGTAATTGCTGAACACCTCTCCATTCATGGTCTTTGTTTCCGCTGTAGTTTTCGCAGAATACTGTTTCTTTTCTGCTGCAGGTTCCGCTGCGGGCTCTGTCACCGGCTCTGTTTCCGGCTCTGTCATCAGCTCTTCTGCCAGTGTCTGTCCCTCCTCATTCATCTGGCCGGAGACCGCGGATGTTTCCTGGGATTTTCGTTCTTTTCCTCTTCCAATCAGGCCTGCAATTCCCACACCGGCAACTAATATCACCGCTGCACCGGCGCCCAGAAGCGAATATACCCGAATTCTTCTTTTCCTTCTTTTTTCCTGTCTGATCCGCATCATCTGCCTGCGGCGGCGGGCCAGTTCTTCCTCCTGTCCGTCTCTTTTCTCCGGTAATTTTCCCTCTCTGAGTCCCCTGTTCTGCCTGTCCATTCTGTCCCTTTGCTTCCCTTCTGATTCAAATTTTATAATGAAATGCTCCTGTTTTTATTTACAGGATGTCATTTTCCCTTGTGAAATGAAAAATACTGCACAGGTCTTTTCCCATGCAGTATTTCTCCGGAGTTTTTATACAAAACAATCCTTTATCACTTTACACGGTATACATAGTGCTCCTTGCGTGGAGCTGCCTCCTTCAGGGGAGCTGCCTTATATCCGAGAACACAGTTTCCGATTCCCTCATAATCTCCTTCAATCCCCTGCTCCTTCAAAAATTCCTTCCACTCCGGGCGCTCAAAGGTTTCTTTCGCTCTGTGAATCCAGCAGCTGTCCACGCCAAGGGCATGAGCTGCCAGCATCAGATTTCCCATAACAAGGCTTCCATCATACACATGGGTCGGACGGCTTTTCTCTGCCAGAACTACCAGAACAACCGGTGCGCCGTAAAAGGGATCCGAATCTACTCCCATGATTTCCGCATTCACCTCAGACAGCTTCCTTCGCACCTCCGGATTCGTAACGGCCAGTATAACCGGTGACTGCTTTCCCATGCCTGTTGCAGCGTAGGTTCCTGCCTTTATAATCTCTTCCAGTATATCCTCTGGAATCATATCCGGCTTATAACCGCGGCAGCTTCTTCTGGTGATCATATTTTCTATGACAGTATTCATAAAACAGCTCTCCTCTCTACCTGCATTCTTTGATTCTATCCACTTTATCTTAATCGCTTTTCTCTTAAAAATCAATCTCTTCTTTCATTTTATCCAGCGCCCGGTACAGAGCCGCCACATGTACCGCCTGAATAAATTCCCCCGCTCTCAGCCCTTCCAGAACCTGCTCTCTGGTCATCTCAAACACCTCCAGCGCCTCGGTTTCATCCAGTCTCTGCTTTCCCGCAGGCCTTGCATTTCTTGCCAGATAACACCAGGCATAATTGCTGGCTGTCGCCGCATTCGGCGCTATTTTACAGAGAAATTCCATGGACTCTGCCTCATATCCCGTCTCCTCCCGAAGCTCTCTTTCAGCTGCCTCCTCCGGTTTTTCTCCCGGCTCAATGGCCCCTGCCGGAGGCTCTGTCATAACCATCTCTGCGCCGGGACGGTACAGACGCTCCATCAGAAAATTGCCTGATTCTGTCACAGCCACAATCACCGTAAAATCATTGGGACAGGTGACATAATAGGGCTCAATGGCGGTTCCGTCTGCCAGCTGATAGGAGCGGGACTCCAGGTGAAGCCATCTCTCATCATACAGTATCTGCTTTTTCTTCAGTCTCCATACAAGCCGTTCTTCCTGTCTGGAATCATCCTTCATATTCTTCTCCTTTTCTCACATCAATCTCTTTCTGAAAATATACCATATCCTTCAGCTGCTTTCCACATTCAAAAATAGGATGATCGTAATTTCTGATAAAAAAATCAGGTATTACATGGGCTCTGTGAAACCCGCAGGCCTCATAAAAAAGTACCGTCGCGGGAACATCTCCTGTTCCCGCCTGGAGAATACGGAAAGAGCCCGCATATGTCTGTTCCAGAAAATCAATCATCCTCTTTCCCCATCCCTGATGCTGATATTCCGGTGCCACAGCGATGTTTTTCAGCTCCAGGATTTCTTCTGATTCTGCAGTCACCACACAGACTCCCGCAGCCTTTCCCTCCTCCTGCAAAACATACATATCTCCCTTTTCCAGGTACCTGTCAATCATGCTTTCCTGTTCATCTCCCAGAAGCAGCAGCTCCAGATACCGCTTTTTGTCCCTGTCTGTCTTTATAATTTTCACACGTTTTCCCCCCTTTTCCTGAAATTATTGATGGTATGAGAAAAAAGTCCCCAGTGTATTTTTTTCACAGAACGTAATTTACTGTGAAATAAAAAGTGCGTGTCCTGCAGCCCCGGATACCGGGACGCAGAACACGCAGCAATAGCTTCGCAATTAAGCTTTTGAATTTTCTCTCTTTTTGATAACCGGGAGAATCAATCCCAGAGCAGTCAGTACGAAAGGAGTAATAACGTTCAGCGCAGTTGAGAACATATCTCCCTTTACATACATACCCATAATACAGCAGACTGCAGTAACAAAGAAGCACCAGATACCGGCAGTTAATGCCAGTCCCTGACTCTTTACAAAACGATATTCCGGATGGAAACGTTCTGCTGCCTTTCTCAGGGCAATATACGCTGCAAATACCCACAGATAACGCAGCGGCATGGTTACAGAGTTCAGCTTGTTCAGCTGTGCCAGAACAGATGCTGCGCCCGGAACCACAGACTGAATCAGGATAATACTTCCTGACAGTATAGCTACCATACGGATACCGTTGCTGTAGGCGCCGTATTTATTTTTCTTCAGCAGCTTAGAAGGAATAAACTGTTCTGCGTCCTCGTTGTCCAGCAGCATCCGAAGCGGTGCATCAATACTCAGAACCAGAGTAGAGAACTGACCGATCGCATTACATGCCGCATAGATAATCATCAGCAGATTTCCTACATGATAGTACTCGCCGAGCTTCTGGAATGCCAGATAAGAACCGTTGGAAACATAATGGTTAAAGCTTTCTGTGCTCTCATTGATCACAAGCGGATCAAACATCATGCCCATTGCAATGGTTCCGAGAATTGCGCAGACCATAACCATAACAGCCAGCGCAATCATGCCCTTGGGGAAGCCCTTGGACGGATCCTTTACTTTATTTACATAAGGAGAAATCTTCTCACATCCGCCTACTGCAAATACCAGAATAGACAGAGAAGTAAAGTATCCCAGATTAAACTGCGGAATCAGATTTTTCATGGAGAAATCCATGGAAATATAACCGCCGTTCGGATTAATCACCGGAGCTGCAAACATCATTAAGATGTACAGGATTGACATTACAAACATACTGGTTCCGGCAATGGTTGCCAGCTTTTTCAGCGGGTTTAAGCCGCGGCTTGCAACCCAGCAGAAGAACAGCAGAACAGCCAGAGTAGCCAGCTGTACCCAGATAGTCGGGAATTTGTCGTAGGTGGTTCCATTCTGGAAAACCATCCAGCTGAGAGCCTTCAATCCGCCGCTTCCCTTACTTGCAATATAAGTTACATGGCATGCCCAATAGGTCCAGCCTGCATAATATGCAAATTTGGGATTGATGGTTTCATGAATCCAGGAGCTGACACCGCCGCCGGAGTGCTTAAATGCAGACCCGAGCTCACCTACCATAAGCGCATAGGGAACAAAGTAGAGGGCAAACATCAGAATCCAGCTGAAAATAACCTGGATGCCATTAAAATACACGAAGCCGTTCAGTACATTACCAAAGCCCCATACGGTAGAGAACGCCATAAAGGCCAGGGTGTACCAAGTCATTTTTTTTGAATTGTCCATTCACTTACCTTCCTTTTCTTTTGATCATTCAGCAACCTATCCATTATAACATATATTTTTCTTTTTTAAAGGGACAATTCAAAAATAAATTTTTCCAGTTTTTTTTTAGAGCTTTTTTTCAAGTTTACAGCTTGTGAACGTACAGGGCGCGGATTGCATTGAGAACAGCCAGAATCATAACTCCCACATCGGCAAAAATAGCAAACCACATATTGGCTGCGCCCACTGCTCCCAGAGCAAGACATCCAAATTTAATCACAAGAGCAAATACAATATTCTGGTATACGATTCCCAGACATTTACGGGAAATCCGGATCGCCTTTGCAATCTGCATGGGATCATCATCCATTAAAACCACATCTGCCGCCTCAATGGCCGCATCAGATCCCATGGCGCCCATGGCGATTCCAATGTCTGCTCTGGAAAGCACCGGGGCATCGTTGATGCCATCGCCCACAAAGGCAAGTCTTGCTCTATCCGGCTTTTCCTCCAAAAGCTTTTCTACCCTGGAAACCTTGTCATCCGGCAGAAGTCCGCTGTAAACCTCATCAATTCCCAGCTGGGATGCCACCTGCTCTGCCACCTGTTTCCTGTCTCCGGTCAGCATAACGGTTCTGGAAACTCCGGACGCCTTCAAACGGGAAATCGCTTCCTTTGCATGAGGCTTTACCACATCAGAGATCACAATATGACCTGCATATTCTCCGTCCAGAGCCATATGGATAATCGTTCCCGCACAGTGACATTCCCTGTACTCTACCCCCATGCTTTTCATCAGACGGTCATTTCCCGCAGCAACACGGATCCCGTCTACTGTTGCCAGAATTCCCTGTCCGCTGATTTCCTGAATATCTGTTACACGGCTTCGATCCAGCGGAATTTTGCAGGCTCTCTGAAGACTCTTGCTGATCGGATGAGAGGATGCGCATTCTGCCAGAGCTGCATACTGAAGCAGATGCTCTTCCTCCAGCTTATTGTGGTGAACACCTGTCACCTGGAAAACACCTTCTGTCAGAGTTCCCGTCTTATCAAACACCACATATTTTGTCTTTGACAAGGTTTCCAGATAGTTGGAGCCTTTGATTAAAATACCTTCCCTGCTGGCCCCTCCAAGTCCTGCAAAAAAGCTTAAAGGAATGCTGATAACAAGAGCGCAGGGACAGCTGATAACCAGGAAGGTAAGCGCCCGGTATACCCACACATTCCACTGGGGAGAAGCAGCAAAAAATACCATATTGATAACCGGCGGAATCAATGCCAGAGCCAGGGCCCCGTAGCAGACTGCCGGTGTATACACTCTTGCAAACCGGGAAATAAATGCTTCGGATTTTGACTTTCTGGAGCTGGAATTTTCTACAAGCTCCAGGATCTTGGATACGGTTGATTCTCCGAATTCCTTTGTTGTCTGAATCTTCAGAACACCAGTCATATTGATGCAGCCGCTGATTACCTCATCTCCCTCTTTTGCATCTCTGGGAAGACTTTCACCTGTCAGTGCACTGGTATTTAAAGAAGAAGCCCCCTCCAGCACAATGCCGTCAATGGGGATTTTCTCCCCCGGCTGAACAATAATTACCGTTCCCTTCTCCACCTCATCCGGATCCACCTGAACCAGGGCTCCGTCCTGCTCAATATTGGCATAATCCGGCCGGATATCCATGAGAGCGCTGATATTTTTTCTGCTCTTACCTACTGCATAGCTCTGAAACAGCTCTCCAACCTGGTAAAACAGCATCACGGCAATTGCCTCATTATAGTCTCCGCTTCTGTCATAAACAGCCAGAACAAAGGCGCCTATGGTGGCTACTGCCATAAGAAAATTCTCGTCAAATACACGGCGGTTTCTGATTCCTTTTCCAGCCTTTTTCAGTATGTCACAGCCGATTACCAGATAGGCTGCAAGGAAGAGCAGAAGACGCAGAATTCCCGTAACCGGAATCAGATTCCACACAAGAACCATTCCTGCTGAAATGAGAATACGGTATAACATTTTTTTCTGCTTTTTCGTCATAATCTTTCCCTCTTTTTTCTGATATTTTTCAGTTAACAATTAAGCACTTGTTTAATTCATACATTTGCAGTATAATAGGAATCAGACCGGAAGTCAAGGCTTCCCGGCCATACACTTCCAATCGGGAGAAAACCATTTCCAAATGGGTGAATATGAATGAATATGAAGAGGAAGGAGATGTAGCCATGCCTGCATCAGCACTGCCCCACCAGCACGAAAGTGCAGCAGAACTGGAATACCTGGAAAGCCAGCTTTCCAGAATCGATGATTTTCAGATTGTTGCAGAAGTTTTTAAGCAGCTGGGCGACACCAGCCGTGTTCGTATTTTCTGGCTGCTGTGCCACTGTGAAGAATGTGTTATCAATATTTCTGCCATGATGAATATGTCAAGCCCTGCCGTGTCCCATCACCTGCGCCCTCTGAAAAACCGTGGTCTGATTGTCAGCCGGAGAGTCGGAAAAGAGGTCTACTATAAAGCCGCTGACACCCAGCAGAGCCAGCTGCTCCACCACATGATTGAGCAGGTTATGGAAATCACCTGCCCGCAGTAAAAGGAGGCGGATAACATCATGAACCACAGATTTCTCCAGCTTGAAGAAAAGCTGACCAGCCTCCGCAACGGCAGCCGTCTGGAGTCCCATCTCCTCTATCCGGGAATGGAGCTGTTTTTCCTGACACTCCGCGGCGATACCCTGTCTCTCTGCCACGAGGCTCTGGATCACGTTCTGGAAATCAGCTACTGCCGTCAGGGACGTCTTGGATGGGAAATGGAAGACGGAAATCACGTTTATCTTGGTCAGGGCGACTATGCGGTCCAGACTATGAAAACCTGCGCCAACTCGCTTCTCACCCTTCCCAACGGATATTATGAGGGACTGATTCTCTGCGTGGATCTGGATATTCTGACTGCCAGTCCCCCTTATCCCCTGGCTGAATCCGGGATTACCGGAGACCTGCTTTATGAAAAATTCTGCAGGGAAAACGGGTTTGTTTCTCTGGCGGGAAACAGCAAAACAGACGCTGTATTTTCTTCCTTTTACGATCTTCCAAAGGAACTGGAAACCGTCTTCTGGAAGCTGAAAGCCCAGGAGCTTCTCCTTCAGCTTTCCCGGATACCGTGCTCCTCAAAGGAACAGCTTTCCCAGTACCAGTCCCGCCAGGTTGAACTGATCCGTACAATCCACGATCAGCTGATCAGCCATCTGGATCAGAGAATCACCATCGAGGATCTGGCCCGCCGGTATCTTCTGAATCCAACCACCCTGAAAACACTTTTTAAAGCAGTTTACGGCAATTCCATTGCTTCCCATATTAAGGAGCACCGGATGGAAGCAGCCGCATCCATGCTGCTGCAGACAGATTGGAGTATTGCAGAGATTGCACACTCCGTAGGCTATGAAAATCAAAGTAAGTTTGCCACTGCATTTAAGGAATTTTACCAGGTTCTTCCTACCGAATACCGGAAGTTTACAGGAATCAGCCCGCAGCCGCCCTTCCACTCCTGTATTCTCAGCAAAAATCCCTATAATCCCCGTAAAGAGAAGCCATGAAAAGTCTATTCCAGACTCTTCATGGCTTCTCTTGCATGTTCCGCAAATAAAAGTCTTATTTTCTCCAGTTCTCCCAGCCCCTTGAGCAGGCAGAGAACCTGATATCCTTCCCTGGAAAACACACTCTTCCAGCTGTCCTCTTCGTCGCCGGCCATGTCATTATTTGCATGATCGCCTGCAACCAGCATAAAGGGAGCCAGAACCACCCTGGTGTAATTTCCCGCTTTAACCGCTTTTTCCACATCCTCCACTCCGGGTTCCGCCTCCACAGTCCCGATATAATAGTGGTGGAATCCGGCTTTTCTCAGCTTTTCCTGTATTTTTTCATAGACCTGATTCGCCTGATCCTCCGTGCCGTGCCCCATCAGGCATACCGCTGTTTTTCCGTCATCATAAGGCGCCAGTTCCTCTGTAACTGCTTCTATGACAGCCTGAAAATCCCGCTCCGATGCTAAAAGCGGCTCTCCCAGGGCGATTTCCTCAAAAGCAGCCATATGGGCCTTTGTCTGTTCCGCCAGCTTCTGATATTCCAATCCGTGCATCAGATGCGTGGGCTGAATAATCAGCCTTCTGACCCCGTTTTCTTCTGCCCTTTTCAGCGCCCGCTCCGTATCGTCAATCAAAAGTCCGTCCCGTTTGTTTAACCGCTCAATAATCCTTCTGCTGGTAAATCCGCGGCGCACCGCATATTCCGGAAATTCTTTTTCCAGAGTTTCCTCTACCGCACCTATCGTAAGGCGCCGGCATTCATAATAGCTGGTGCCGAAGCTCACCACAAGAAGCTCTTTTTCACCAATTCCGTTTTCATTTCTGGAAGATTCCATTGCTGTCTCCTGTATTTTTATTTTTCCTGCCGCAGTTCTCAGCTGCAGTGTCCTTTACAGCGGCTGCAGTCACCGCCGCAGGAAAGAGATTTTCCGTTCTTTTTATCCCGTACCAGTTTTCTCACAGCGAGAACAGCCAGTCCCGCCACCGCTGCGCCAACAATCAGAGTCGCCATCATTTTTCCTCCTTTTCCTTCTGCTTTTTCAGATTATGGCAATTATATGTGATTTTACCTGTATTTGCAAGTCCCTTCTGTCAGGCCGCCACGGTAAGCTGCCCCACCGTTCTTCCCTCTTTCCAGAGACGTCCATAAATGTCCTTGCATTTTCTGTATTTTTCAAATATCCGTACAGCCGAGCCTGCGTCCGTATACACCTTCCACAATCCCCTGCACTTGTAATTCTTCCCTCCGTTTACCATAAAACCAACCACATCGCCCAGAGGGTACCCCAGAAACAGACCGATTTCATGTGGAAAATCCTCCTGGGTTTCCAGTCTGTTTCTCAACTGGCCAAGAGCATGAACCGGATCCGTCTCCCGGTATCCGCACTGTCTGAGAAATTCTGCCGCTCCCGGCTGTCTCATGTCCCTTGCCAGGCTGGAAAAACGGCAGACATAAATCAAGGCCAAATTGCCTCGAATCCGCATCACCGAAAGAAAGATTCCTTTTTCCGCCAGCTGACGATTCCAGTCATCCACACTTTCCCAAAGTGTATTTTCATTCTCAAAAGAACAGGTAAACATATTTGCAGTCTTAATAGAAGCCAGTGTCGGTGAGCAGTACTCAATTAATTGCCTTTCCAGCATTCTGTTTTATCCCCTTCCTGTCTGATTTTATCCTGCATATAAGTTAGTTTCTTCTAACCTCTTCTTTTGTTAGTATATCCTAACTATATAGCATCTGTCAAGAAAAACTTATCAAAACAGGATCGCAGATTCTTTTCTCTGAAAGAAAAAAGCTGCCAGACAGCCTGCGCCCACCGGCAGTTTCTGTCTGGCAGCCCTTGAGTCTGCCCTTACTCCCGGCAGCTGAGCACATCCTGATAAAACAAATCCATCTCTTCCTTTGTATCAAACAACGCCACAAACATCTGATTTCCCATAGCTCCGGCCAGCACCTCCGGGATTCTCTGGTTCATCTTCAGCCGGTTCCCGTATTTTTCTGCCACCTGGCTGTCATTAAGCAGGAAATTTTTTCCATCCCGGCGCCCGGCATAAGCGCAGTAGGCATGAGGTCCCGATTCAATCTCCGTTTTGTCAAAAGCCACCATGTCTGCCCAAATTTTATAAACATTGGTGCTGTGGGCAAAATCAATCATATCCGGAGTAAATCCGCCGCAGGGACGCATATTCACTTCCAGGGCAATAATACTGCCCTTCGTTCCCAGTCCCTTCTGATCCTTCAGCAGACGGAAAAATTCAAAATGCACAAAACGGCTTTTCACCCCAAAGCTTTTGACAGTAGCCCGGCCCGCCTGACGGGTATCACTGGGAAGCTCCTTTAAAATATAATAAATGGAATTGTCCTGGTTGTTGACAATGTCCATAATCGACATCGGAGTCACATTTCCTGTCTCAAACAAAGGTTCCCCGTGGGAATCAATAATGGCATCGTAGGAGTTTACTTCCGCATACACAAATTCTTCCATGATGTAAGAGACACCCGGCGTTTTCTTTTCCAGGAAATCATCCAGTTCTTCATCAGAAGACAGTTTGTAGGTCTGGGAAGCGCCTACCCCGTTGTCCGGCTTTACCACAACCGGATATCCCACCTTCTGAATAAATTCCAGACAGCCCTCCCGATCCTCTACCAGATAGTAGCGGGCTGTAGAAATTCCCACATTCCGGTAATACTCCTTCATTTTTGATTTGTACTTGATCCGGGGAATATCCTCCTCCTGAAAACCGCTGGTAATATGAAAGGCCGTTCTCAGTCTGGCATCCCGCTCCAGCCAGTATTCATTATTTGACTCCAGCCAGTCAATGGGGCCGTACTTGAAAATCAAAAATGCCACCCCGCGATAAACCTCGTCGTAATTCTCCAGATTGCTTACCTTGTAGTATTCATGAAGATTTTCCTTCAATTCCGGATTCAGCTCCTCATAAGGCTGATCTCCGATTCCCAGCACATTCATACCGTTTTTTTTCAGTTCCCGGCAGAACTGCCAGTAATTGGTCGGAAAATTCGGTGAAATAAAAACCACATTTTTCATAACATTCTCCTCCTCGCCTTTTATCCATACTCCCTCAGTTTATCTGCTCTCCTAACCTAAAAGCCAGGGAACAAAGTATGCTGTCTGCTTATGCCACCAGGGCCAGTCATGAGAACAGTCGTATCCCCAGTAATCCACCCAGGCATCAATGTGCTTCCATTTTAAAATAGCATCCAGCTTTCTGGTGGAATCCGGAATCTCCCACGGCCCCTGTCCCACGCAGATAACCGCTTTTTTCCTGTTGTAAAGGTCAATAAACGGGTGATCTTCCGGCATATTGGACAGATAGTGAACAGGAGAATTCCGGTATACCACCTCATCCATATAGGAGCCAAACCCGAACTCCGCTGAATACACACCGCTGAGAGCCATCAGCCGGTCAAACAGATCCGGTCTTCTGAAATACAGGTTCGCTGCATGGGTGGCTCCCAGGCTGCAGCCTGCTGCCATAATTCCAGGATAACCGCTCCAGCCGTTTTTCTCATTTGCCATGCTTCTCATAAAAGGAACCATCTCATCCGTAATATAAGCAAGCCACTGTTCATAACGGCGTATCCGCCAGTAAGGATCCCCGTTCTGGTTGGACCAGGTCTCCTGATCCAGAGTATCAATGGAAAAAATCATCACCTGTCCGGAATCAATCCAGGGCGCCCATGTATCTGTCATATGAAAGTTCTCAAAATCATAGAACCTGCCGTCCTGACAGGGAATAAAAAGCACCGGCCGGCCCTTATGTCCGTATACCTTGCATTCCATATCCCGTCCCAGAACAGGGCTGTACATTTTGTAATAATTCATTTCCATAGGTATCCTCCCTTCTGCTACTCCAGTCCATACATCAGCGCCGGAATCAGAAAGGGCAGCTGGCGCTCCCAGCATGCCTCGCAGTGAGTTCCACCCGGCACAATCCTCCTTGTCATCATCACTTCCCTGCTCTCCAAAATATTGGCCAGCTTAGAAAGCTGTCCGGCAACCTTTGGACGCTGCCTTCCCTCCTCAGAGCCGTAATCCGTATAAATAACCGTGTCCTTTCCCAGTCTGGCCTCCCTCGCCAGCTTAGAAAGCTTTCCAGGCGCCACCCACACAGAGGGCGACAGGGCGCCTGCTCTGGAAAAAACATGATTAAACTCCAGGACTCCGTAAAGGCTCATCAGTCCGCCCATAGAGCTGCCTGCCAGAAAGGTATGCTCCCGATCCGGCAGAGTACGGTACTGTCTGTCAATCTCTGATTTAAAATCAGAAATCAGCCACTCCATCGTTTCCCGCCCCAGCCCTCGAAACCGCCCGAGCTGAGGATCTGCAAAATCATAAGGCGAATACTCAGAAAGCCGTCCGTTATCCGGGCTGTGACTGCACTCCACTGCCGCTACAATCAGCTGAGTCTGACTTTTATCCAGATACTCCTTCATCCCCCAGCTTTTTCCATAGGTGGCGTCCTGATCAAAAAAAACATTATGCCCGTCAAACATATACAGCACCGGATATCTCCGGCCGTCAGCCCATCCATAGGATTCCGGAAGATACACATACGCGCTGCGCAGCCTTTCTCCCGCAAGCTCTGGAAGCTCAACCTGCCATTTTATAACCATGATGTCTCTTCCCTTTTCTCTTTATCGTTTCCGGTTTTCTGCCTTTTACCGTTTCTTCAGTTTACCATATTACAGTGTAAAACACAATTATTTTTCCAGCTCATAGTAAAAAATATACTGCTGCATCACTCCCTGGATCCCCCGGTATCTGCGGTTTGGAAACCCTCTTTTATAATGGATATCCAGCACCTGGCGGATATGAGTGTCCACCGGAAAGGCCTGCAGCTGGTGAAGGGAAAACAGACAGATACAATCCGCCACCTTCTCCCCGACTCCGAATAAAATCATCAGACAGGGCTTTGCCTGAGAATAGGACATGGCTTTCACTGCCTCCAGATCAAAATCCCCCGAGGCAATTCTTTTCGCAGTCCGCACCACATATTTGCTCCGGTATCCCAGATTACACTCCATCAGGGCATTTTCATCCAGCCCTGCCAGAGCCTGAGGCTCCGGGAATCCGTAATAGACAACGCCGTTTTCATCTTCACACCGCTGTCCGTATTTTTCGCAGATATTTTCTACACAACGGCGAATCCGTGTAATATTGTTCTGCTGGGAAATCAAAAAGGTTACGATCATTTCCCACAGGTCCTGGCGGAGAATCCGGACTCCCCATCCGGCCGCTGCCGCCTGAACCAGATACTGATCTCTGGGATTGATTCGCTCCAGATACCGGCTGTAATCCGTATCCAGATCAAAATAATTCTTCCAAAAACTGTCAAACACTTCCTGCGTACAGTCAAATATACACCGCTCCCCGTCCTGTCTCACTTCCAGACGCCGGTTACCGGCAATCACCTCAAAAACGCCGTCCCTGCATTCCCTCATGCGGAAGCACTGACCGGAACGGCAAATCTGAGAAAAGGACAGGTGGGAAATCCTTTGTTCTACCATAGCTTATTATCTCCCGTCTGGCTTTGCTATCTCTTTTTCTCATTTTACCATAATTCCGGAATCGTGAAAATATCTTCTTTCCCCGGCTGCTTCCCGTCCCTATACGATACAGTCGGTTCAAGGGGTTTTCTTTCGCAAAACTACATCATTTCCCTCTCTTCTCTTAATGTCTGATTCGCTTTTTCCACATTCAGCTTCAGCAGTACGAAAGTAATGAAAAGATTGAATATCATAGGAAGCCACAAATACATGACATGGAGCATATTCACGCAGGATGCGCTCTGCTCTGCAGCATTCTGAACATATCCGCTGGCTGCAAGCATCCAGCCTGCAATCGCTGTTCCAATACCGCCTCCGACTTTTGTTCCGAAAGATGTACAGGAATACATGGTTCCGTCAATTTTTTTGCCGGTTGTAAGTTTTGTGTATTCAGAAGCTGTGGCAATCAGAGCATTCATATCTCCCTGAAGAGGGCTCATTCCAAATGCCGCAATCGCTGTACATGCAAGCATAAGCGGAATATTTCTCATATATGCGGCAGCAATAACGCCGAAACGGCCAGCAGTGCCAATTACATATCCTGCAATATTTAACTTATACATTCCATGACACTTTTTTACTAATGCCGGCGTAATCAAAAGCCCGATAATCATAGGAATATTTACCGCCCAGGAGAAGGTTCCAAATAAACCTTCGTCTTTAAACACATACTTCATAAAGTAAATACCCATTCCAAGTGTTGCGGAATATAACTGCATTAAAAGATATGCGCCGCAAATCATAAGGAAATACTTATTACGCACAAGAATCCTGAATGCATCCATCAGATTGTATTTTTCTTCCTGTTCATCCTCTTTCTTTCCTTCAGCAAGCTCTTCCTCCGAAAGTTCATGAACAGACAGGACAGAAAGTGTATTCGATATGACACCAATTACTGTGTAAATTATTGCAACTGTTCTCCAGGCGGCTGCACCGCCGCCAAGTTTCGCAACAAAACCAACGGTAATCGCCTGAATCAACATACTTGTGCCGAACGCAAACATGAAACGGATCGATCCCATCTGAACACGCTCATGGTTATTTTTTGTAATAAGCGCTGTAAGTGATGAATAGGCAATGTTATTTGCTGTATAAAAGCCTGCATTAAGTACAGTGTATGCAATAAAAAACCAGGCATACTGTGCTGTCTGTCCCATATCAACCGGAATACAGAAAATTGCAATTAAGCAAAGAGCACATCCGAAATATCCGTAAAACATCCAGGGTCTGGCCTTGCCCATCTTGGTATGTGTCTTATCAATCAATGATCCAAAGAAAATATCACTGATACCATCAAAGAATTTTGAAACAAAAATCAATGTTCCGACGATACCTGCATTTAATCCGATGGTATCCGTTAAAAATACCATTACGAATGCAGAAAGCAATGCGTACACAACATTCCCGGCAATATCGCCAGAACCATATCCTACTTTGTTATACCATTTTAAATATTTTTTATCTTCCATAAGAATCGCTCCTTCTCATCTAAACCGCGTTACCCCCGCATGTCCCCAAACATTTAGAGTCGTTTATCTTGTTTTTTATAGGTTACTTTTTCCCCTTAACAAATGGAACCAGTTTGAATCCAAACTCGAATTCCGTATCATTAAACCGATAGGCATCCATTACAACAGGGCCGCAGCTGTTGGAACCTATTCCGTTCAATGCATAATCAATGCACAGCACTGTACTGTCAGACCTGACAAGTTCATAATTATGCTTTGCATGTTCCAGTTCCTCCTGTGTATAAACAGAAGCATTAAAGGAAAACGGCTTTTCTGATGCCGCGGCAAGACCAAACTGATCATTTGCAATCTCTGCATAGTCACAATCATAATGGCTTCCGTTTTCCTGCGGCTTAATATAGTCCTCATGCAGCTCGTCAACCCTTGCACGATATAATCCGTGACTGGATGCTCTATGCTTATCCCGGTAGCTCTCGTAAGGGCCCATACCGTAATACGAAACATTCTCCAGCCTGTTATTTAAGAACAAACGCACACCGAATCTCGGCAAATCAGGGAATTCATCATCTTTCTTTATACTCATGGATGATGTAATTCCTCCGTTTCCGTCAATACTCCAGACAATCCCGATGTCCATCATTTTCTGCACCGCAGCAGCCCCCATCGATGCGGATACTCTAATCTCAACAGATTTCTTATTTTTATAAACAACAGTCTCGTAGGCTCTGACACAGGCATCATCATAACGAGCCTTCTTCCATTCGAGTTTTGCATACATATCATTATCCGTAGGCGCTCTCCATATATTTACTTCCATCGGATGATTGAAATATTCTCTTCCTGCATAGCAAAGACTTGTAAACATTCCATTTTTCTTTGAATATGTATAGCTGAATGCCTGCCCTTTAATCACAACCTGGCTGTCCGTTTCAACTACATCCATTTCCTTTTCTTCCTTTGCCTGCTCAAGCCACTTCACTGCCGTCTGATTTTTGCCATCTTCATTTTCAACAGGCACCTCATCAAAACCAAGTATATGTCCGGCAGGAATAAGAGCCGTCTCCTTCTTTTGCCTGTAAATAACCTTGAGATATACTCTTCCTTTTGCAGGAATCTTAATATTTAGATCCACAGTCTCTTCTCCATGCGGAGCAATTGATACAGCCTCAATATTGCCGCTGTCAACCTTTATTCCATCTACTGTCACCTCATAACCGATATCGGCAAAATCCTTCAAGTCATCAAAATCCATGTAGTTATGAAGAGTTAATTTTCCATTCCTGCAATCGTATGAAACCACTCTTGCCGGGCGATACACATTTTTATATTCAAGAAGTGCTGTATGAGGTCTTCTGTCAGGATATACAAGTCCGTCCATACAGAAATTTCCATCATTTATCTTCTCGCCATGATCGCCGCCATACCAGTAAATTGTCTTTCCGTTTTCAGCCACACCCTTGTTTATTGCGTGATCACACCATTCCCAGACAAAGCCTCCACACAGAATGTCATGCTTCTGGATAAGCTGAAAGTAGTCCTCAAAATCTCCCGGCCCATTTCCCATGCTGTGACAATATTCAACCAGTAAAAACGGCTTGCCTGCATCCTTTTCCAGAAACTCATAGATCTCGTCAAAAGCGGGATACATTCTGCTGTAGATATCCAAATCCTCATAATTGTATGTTACATCATAATTTCTGTATCTGGCACTTTCATACTGTGTTATTCTGCCCGGATCAAATGCCTTTGTCCACCGAAGCGCCTTTTCAAAATTACATCCGTATGCGCTCTCATTTCCCATTGACCATATAACAATACTCGGTCTGTTTTTGTCTCTTTCAACCATTAATTTTACACGGTCCAAAATCGCCTTCTCCCATGCCGGGTCATCAGCAATCTTCTCGTTCCAACGCTTGAATCGATTATAATCAGTATCTTCTTTTCTATAGAGTAAGAAAGGTCCGTGCGCCTCAATATCAACTTCGTCAATAACCATAAACCCATATTTATCACACAGCTGATAAAAATAAGGTGCATTTGGATAATGGCTGCTTCTGATGGAATTGAAGTTATGCTGCTTCATCATTGTAAGATCTGTTAAAATCTGTTCCATGCTTGTTACAAAGCCTGTAACCGGATCCGAATCATGACGGTTCACACCTCTGAACTTAATATTCTGCCCGTTAAAATAAATAACCTTATCTATAATCTCAATTGTTCTGAATCCAACGTATTCAACGATTGTCTCCATCTCTGTTTCAAGAACCAGTGTATAAAGGTATGGAGCTTCCGTATTCCAGAGAACCGGATTTTCAACCTCTAATACAAGTGTTCCTTCTTCCGTGATTTCTTCTTCACATACAAGGTTTCCTTCCTGATCTTCTAAAACAACCCTTACCTCTGTTTTCTCTGTCAGCTTCACATCAAGAGAGACCTCTGCTTTGTTCTCCTTAACCTTTGTACTTACACGATAGTCACTAATCGCCTTTTCAGGTCTCTGAAGAAGATAGACATCTCTAAAGATACCAGTCATGCGGAATTTATCCTGGTCTTCCAGGTAAGAACCATCACACCACTTCAGCACAAGAACTGCTATCTTGTTTTTGCCCTCTTTGATTATCTCTGTAACATCAAATTCACTTGTGGCATGAGGAACCTGACTGTATCCCGCATACGTTCCATTCAGCCATACATAAAAGCAGCTGTCCACACCTTCAAAATTGAGAAATACTTTCGGAGCTTTCTTGCATTTCTCATATGTAAACTCATAAACATACTCGCCGCAGGGAATATCCTGTGGTACAAAAGGCGGATCAAACGGGAACGGATATCTGATATTCGTGTACTGATGATTATCATATCCATCCATCTGCCATAGCCCCGGAACCTTTGTGTCAGCAAAATCCTCTGTACAAAATTCCTCTTCATAAAAAGCTTCTGTCACATCATAAATACTTTCAAAATACTTAAACTTCCAGATTCCGTTCAAGAACTGAATTCTGTCTGAATGTTCTCTGTGCTCTACCAGATCATCCATTCTCTTTGATGCAGGAATGTAATATGCTCTGGCCGGCATAGTGTTTTCATGCAGTATGGAAAGATTTTCATAATATCTTGGCACCAGCATCTTGCAGCCTCCTTTAAAACATGCACGTTTTTTCGTATTTTTTCTGTTTTGATCCCCACTGGGCAATCCCTTGTTTTTCATCGATGTCTTTATTTATAATGATATTATATGAATTCTTACCATTTGAGTCCATAAACTCAATTAGACAAAACATGCACAAAATGATACAATATATAAAAACCATCAAAGGAGCATCCCTATGTATATCAATTCTGGTTATTATCATAACTCCCACCAGGATTTTAAAGATAAATCAAAACCGCTTGTTGTAGGAAGCTGCGGCAACTATAGAGTTTTATCCCATCCCAAAATGCCTACCTATCGTCCCAGAGGAAGACTTGACTATCAAATCATATATATCGCTTCCGGGAAAGCACATTTTCATTTTGATAATGCAGAAAATGAGACCATTATCCCTGCCGGAAACATGGTTCTATACAGGCCGAAGGAATTTCAAAAATATGAATATTACGGCAAAGATAAAACAGAGGTATTCTGGATCCATTTTACCGGAAGTGACGCAAAAATGATTTTAAGGAAATATGGCATTAAAGATGATATGAGAACCTTCTTTGTCGGTTCTTCAATAGAATACGAAAGAATATTCAAGAAAATAATTTCCGAGCTGCAGCGATGTCAGACCAGCTATGAAGAATTAATTGCCATGCTTCTTCGTCAATTGCTCATTACCATCAACAGGCAGTTATCAAAAGAACAAATCCTGAAAAACGAATATCTTGACAATGAAATGGACCTGGCCACACAATATTTTAATGACAATTACAATACTGAAATCAGCATTGAGGAATATGCGCTGTCACGAGGAATGAGCGTCAGCTGGTTTATACGGAATTTCAAAGAATATACCGGTACAACTCCGATGCAGTATATTGTTTCAACAAGGGTAACCAATGCACAAACCCTTCTGGAAACCACAACTTATTCTGTAACTGAAATAGGAAGAATTGTCGGATATGATAACCCGCTGTATTTCAGCCGCATTTTCCACAAGCAAAAAGGTATTTCTCCCAGCAACTACAGAAAACAGCTTGATCATGATTCATAAACAAAAAGGAAAGACCCGATTGATTCAGGTCTCTCTTTTTTCAAATATAATCTCCGCCAATCCGTTTACGCCAGATTCGTATATCCCATCAAATGACAGTCAATCTGTCTGGCAGCCTCACGGCCTTCGCGGATTGCCCATACCACCAGGGACTGTCCCCGGTGCATGTCTCCGGCAGTAAAAATATTCTCTGCCGTTGTCGCATAGCTTCCCGCCCCGGTTTCCACATTGGTGCGGTCATTTAAATCCACTCCGAAGGCCTCTGCCACATAGCTCTGAGCCCCCAGAAATCCGGCGGCAATCAGTACCAGATCCGCGGCAATTTCCCTCTCGCTGCCCTCTACCGGCACCATGGAAAACCGCCCCGTCTCCGGATCCTTCCTGGACTCAAGAGAAATAAGAACTGCCCGGCAGACCTTTCCGCTCTCATCCTTGATAAATTCTTTTACTGTGGTCTGGTATACCCGCGGATCCTTTCCGAAAACCGCAGCAGCCTCCTCCTGGCCATAATCCGTTTTGCATACTCTGGGCCACTCCGGCCAGGTATTGTCGTCTGCCCGTTTATCCGGCAGCTTCGGCATCATTTCCAGCTGAATCACTGAGGCGCAGCCATGGCGGACAGCTGTTCCCACACAGTCATTTCCCGTATCTCCGCCTCCGATTACAAGAACATTTTTATCCTTTGCCGAAATATAGGAGCCATCCTCCATACCGGAATTCAGAAGGCTCTTTGTTGTGGATTTTAAAAAGTCTACAGCAAAATAAATCCCTTCTGCATCTCTTCCCGGAACCTGAATATCTCTGGGATTAGAAGCCCCGCAGGCCAGAACCACACAGTCAAAATCCCTCTTCAGGCGGCTGGCCTTGTAACCGTTCCCTACATCTGCTCCTGTTACAAAGGAAACGCCTTCCTCCCTCATCACCTGAATTTTCCGGTCAATAATATGCTTTTCCAGCTTCATATTGGGAATTCCGTACATGAGAAGACCGCCAATGCGATCGTCCCGCTCAAAAACAGTAACATTGTGGCCTCTCTTATTCAGCTGATCTGCCGCCGCCAGTCCGGCCGGACCGGAGCCTACTACAGCTATCTTTTTGCCGGTCCGGATTCTCGGCGGACGAGGACCTGCCTTTCCTGTCTCATAGGCTTTCTCAATAATCGCCCGCTCATTTTCCTTAATGGAAACCGGATCCCCGTTCAGGCCGCAGGTACAGGCCGCCTCGCAGGGCGCAGGACATACCCGGCTGGTAAATTCCGGAAAGCTGTTCGTTTTTTTCAGACGGTTATAGGCCTGGGACCAGTTTCCGGAATACACCAGATCATTCCATTCCGGAATCAGATTGTTTAAAGGACATCCGGAAACCATCCCTCCAATCATCATGCCGGACTGGCAGAAGGGAACGCCGCACTCCATGCAGCGTGCTCCCTGTTTTTTCTGCTGTTCCTCTGTCAGAGGAGTATGAAACTCATTAAAATGCCGGATGCGGCTCAGAGGCTCCTGTGCTTTGCCGGTCTTTCTCTCGTATTCTAAAAATCCTGTTGGCTTTCCCATGGCTTCCTCCTCACCCTTTCTTATTGGCATAAAATGCTTCAATCTGTGCCTGTTCGCTGCTGAGTCCCTTTTCCTCCATCTGTACAATGGTATTCATCATACGACGGTAATCGTGGGGCATAATCTTTTTAAACTTCGGCAGATATTCTCCGAAATGATCCAGAATTTCTTTTCCGCGGGCAGAATTGGTGTATGCCACATGCTCCTGAATCATCTCCTTCAGCTCCTGCACATCGTATTTTCCTGTGACCTCCTCCAAAGAGACAAGTGCCTTGTTAATGCGCTTGTAGAGATCCCGTTTCTCATCCAGAACATAGGCAATTCCGCCGCTCATTCCTGCTGCAAAATTCTTTCCCGTGGGGCCAAGCACTACCACACGGCCTCCGGTCATATACTCACAGCCATGGTCTCCCACGCCTTCAACGACTGCCGTTGCTCCGGAGTTGCGGACACAGAACCGCTCTCCTGCCACGCCGTTAATAAATGCCTTTCCTGAAGTTGCGCCGTAAAGGGCCACGTTTCCGATAATAATATTGTCCTCTGCTGTAAATCTGGCAGATTTCGGCGGATACACAACCAGTTTTCCTCCTGACAGACCTTTTCCGAAATAGTCATTGCTGTCTCCCACCAGTTCCAGGGTAAGTCCTTTGGGAATAAAAGCTCCAAAGCTCTGTCCTCCGCTTCCGCTGCACTGAATAGTAAAGGTATCTTCCGGCAGTCCCTCCGGATACTGACGGGTAATTTCAGAGCCAAAAATCGTTCCCAGAGTCCGGTCCACATTGGACACATCAATCTGAAGACTCTTTTTCTGTCCGTTTGCCAGAGCTGATTTCAGCTTCTTTAACAGCACCCGCTCATCCAGGGTTTCCTCCAGTTTAAAATCATATTCCAGTTTATTTCTGTATCCCCGGAAATGCTCTCCTGCATAGGGATTTTCCAGAATATTGGATAAATCAACCTTTCTGGCTCTGGGATTTGCAATATTCTCCTTCTTTTTCAGAAGATCAGTCCGTCCAACCAGTTCATCTACTGTACGGATTCCCAGCTTTGCCATATACTCACGCAGCTCCTGTGCCACGAAATACATGAAGTTCACCACATATTCCGGTTTTCCCTTAAAACGTTTCCGCAGCTGGGGATTCTGGGTTGCAATGCCCACAGGACAGGTATCCAGATTGCAGACACGCATCATCACGCATCCCATGGTTACAAGCGGCGCTGTGGCAAAGCCGAATTCCTCTGCGCCCAGCATACAGGCAATCGCAACATCACGGCCTGTCATCAGCTTTCCGTCCGTCTCCAGAATCACCTTGTCTCTGAGGCCATTCATAATCAGAGTCTGGTGGGCTTCCGCCACTCCCAGCTCCCAGGGCAGTCCTGCATTGTAAATAGAGTTTCTCGGCGCTGCTCCCGTACCTCCGTCAAAGGAGGAAACCAAAATCACCTGGGCGCCGGCTTTTGCCACACCTGCAGCTACTGTTCCAACACCTGCCTCGGATACCAGCTTGACAGAAATCCGCGCCCTGGTATTGGAATTTTTCAGGTCATAAATCAACTGCGCCAGATCCTCAATGGAATAAATATCATGGTGAGGCGGCGGAGAAATCAGTCCCACTCCCGTAGTAGAATGACGGGTCTTTGCCACCCACGGATAAACCTTTCCGCCGGGAAGCTGTCCTCCCTCTCCAGGCTTTGCGCCCTGAGCCATTTTAATCTGAATTTCCTGGGCGCTGACCAGATACCGGGATGTAACGCCGAAACGTCCGGATGCCACCTGCTTAATCGCAGAGCAGCGGTTGTTATTTTTCGGTCCAGGCGTCAGACGGTCCAGGCTTTCGCCGCCTTCGCCGGTATTGGATTTTCCTCCCAGACGATTCATGGCAATAGCCAGTGTCTCATGGGCTTCCTGAGATATGGAACCGTAGGACATGGCTCCTGTCTTAAACCGTTTGACAATGGACTCTGCGCTCTCCACCTCTTCAATGGGAATGCCGCCGTTTTCATCATACTTAAAATCCATAAGGCTGCGGAGATTCACCGTCTGCCCCTCCTCATTCAGGGCATGGCTGTATTCTTTGAAAATACTGTAGTCTCCCTTTCTGGACGCCTCCTGAAGCAGATGAATGGTGCGGGGATTGTACAGATGCTCCTCCTGTCCCGCCCTCTCCTTGTGGCTTCCCACGCTTTCCAGCGTCAGATCCACATCCAGTCCCAGCGGATCAAAGGCAGAGGAGTGAAGGGTATCCACATCACTGGCAATGTCATCCAGAGTGATTCCTCCTACCCGGCTGACGGTATTGGTAAAATACCGGTCAATTACCTCCTTTGAAATACCGATGGCCTCAAAAATCTGAGCCCCCTGATAAGACTGAATGGTAGAAATACCCATTTTGGATGCTATTTTTACAATTCCGTGAAGAACTGCAGAATTATAATCATTAACCGCCGCATAGTAATCCTTATCCAGCATTCCGGAATCAATCAGATAGCGGATCGATTCCTGTGCCAGATAGGGGTTGATGGCGCAGGCGCCATAGCCAAGAAGGGTTGCAAAATGATGCACTTCTCTGGGCTCTCCGCTTTCCAGAATCAGCGCCATAGAGGTTCGCTTCTTTGTCTTTACCAGATGCTGCTGCAAAGCAGAAACTGCCAGCAGAGAAGGAATCGGCACGTGATTCTCATCAATATCCCGGTCAGACAGAATGATGATGTTCGCTCCCTCTCTGTGAGCCCGGTCAACCTCCAGAAACAGCCGGTCAATGGCCTTTTCCAGAGAGGTATTCTTATAATAGGTAATGGGAACAACCTCAACCCGAAAGCCCGGCTTTTTCATGTGTTTGATTTTCAGCAGATCCGTGCAGGTGAGAATCGGATTATCCACCTTGAGAATCTTGCAGTTTTCCGGATGCTCTTCTAAAACATTGCCTTCCTCTCCCACATAAACCGTAGTCGATGTAACAATTTCCTCCCGGATGGAGTCAATCGGGGGATTGGTTACCTGGGCAAACAGCTGTTTGAAATAATTAAACAGCGGCTGGTGCTTTTTCGAAAGCACAGCCAGCGGACTGTCGGCTCCCATGGCGGAAACCGCCTCCGTCCCGTTTAAGGCCATGGGAAGAATCATGGTTTTATACTGTTCATAGGTATAGCCATATGTTTTCTGCAATCTTGCCCGTTCCGCCTTTGTCATGGAAGGAACACCCTTGTTGGGAATCGGAAGCTCGTCCAGCTCTACCAGATTGGAATCAAGCCATTCCCCGTAAGGACGGCGGGAAGCGTAGCGCATTTTCAGCTCCTCGTCGCTGACCAGTTCCCCCTTCACTGTGTCAATCAGAAGCATTCGTCCCGGACGAAGGCGTTCTTTTTTCACAATATGAGAAGGATCCACCTCAATAGCGCCCACCTCTGATGCCAGAATCACCTGATCATCATCCGTAATGTAATAGCGGGAAGGGCGCAGTCCGTTTCTGTCCAGAACAGCCCCCATCACATCGCCGTCACTGAATACAATAGAGGCGGGGCCATCCCACGGCTCCATCATGGTTGCATAATACCGGTAAAAATCCTTTACCTCCTGAGGCATGGATTTGTCATGAGCCCAGGGTGCCGGAATGGTAATCATAACAGCCAGGGGAAGCTCCATTCCGCTCATCATCATGAATTCCAGAGCATTGTCCAGCATAGCGGAATCAGAGCCTTCCTGATTGATAATCGGAAGCACCTTATGCATTTCCGATTTGAAGAATTCCGATTCCATAGTCTCCTCACGGGCCATCATCTTATCCACATTTCCGCGGATGGTATTGATCTCTCCGTTATGAACAATCAGGCGGTTGGGATGAGCCCGCATCCAGCTGGGATTGGTATTGGTGCTGAACCGGGAGTGTACCACGGCAATCGCAGACTCATAGTCCGTATCCTGCAGATCCTCAAAGAACTTTCTCAGCTCCTTAACCAGGAACATTCCTTTGTATACAATGGTTCTGCTGCTTAAGGATACCACATAGGTATTGTCATTGCTCTGCTCAAACACACGGCGGGCCACATACAGTCTGCGATCAAACTCCAGCCCCTTTTCCACTTCTGCCGGTTTCCCAATAAAGCCCTGGACAATATGCGGCATTTTTTCCACAGCCCTGTCCCCGATCTGTTCCGGATGAATGGGCAGATCTCTCCAGCCCAGAAATTCAAGCCCTTCTTTTTTCACAATAATCTCAAACATCTTTTTGGCCTGATTTCTTGCAAGCTCATCCTGGGGAAAGAAGAACATGCCAACGCCGTATTCTCTCTCCTCACCCAGCTCAATTCCAAGAGGTTTTGTTACCTTCTTAAAAAAGCGGTGAGAGATCTGAAGCATGATTCCAACACCGTCTCCCGTTTTTCCCTCTGCATCCTTTCCTGCTCTGTGCTCCAGATTCTCTACAATATGCAAAGCCTGATCCACGGTTTTATGACTTTTAACACCTTTCATATTGGCAACCGCACCGATTCCGCAGTTATCATGCTCAAATCTGGGATCATACAGTCCCAAACATCCATCGTTTCTTCCAGACGGCCGGCGGCTGTCTGCGCCTGCTCCTGTGATTTTCTGAACACCTTCCATATCTGTTTCCTTTCTGCTGCTCACTTTTCGGGTTCCTTACTCTGTTTCAGGTTTGTTCTGATTCAGGCTTCCCGCCTTCTTCAGGTTTTGCTCTGATTCAGGCTTCCACTCTGCTTCACATTTTCTGTTTCGGGTTCCTTCTGCGAAGCCTTCGGGTCAGCGCCTTTAATACTTTCATACTGCAATTTGTTGAAGCACCGTTTTCAAAAATAAATTGCGCACAGAGCGCCCTGCTCCGCATAACGCAATTCCCTATGAAAAAACTTTTCTGATTTTCTATCGGCCTGTAACATACAAATGATAATACTACACTTTCGACGTTTTGTAAACAGGTTTTTTCTTTATTTTCAGATTATTAGTTTTCTTACTATATTTCTATTTATTTTCAGATTATTTATGATCATCTCTCATTTTCCTCCCTCATTGTCTTTCAATTTCCTGTTCTTTCCTTTTTCATCACGGCCATGTCAGGCATTGTAATTTCAGAAAAAAACTTGTCCTGCCAGAGAAAGGGCCCATCCCCTTCACCACCTGGAGAAAAGCCAAACAGAAAAGGGCGGGAAAAGGCTTTGCCTTTTCCCGCCCTGACAGACTCTTTTGAAACAAAATTACATCTCGCCCAGTCCGCTTTCAATTGCCTTGCTGATGGTCTCCATAGCTGCTGCCTCGTCCTCACCATCACAGATCAGAGTAATCTGGGTGCCGGACTTAATGCCTGCTGCCATAACGTTCAGAACACTCTTGGCAATGATTCTCTTCTCGCCGCACTCAATCAGCACGTCGCATTTGAACTTCATAGCGGTCTGAGAAAGCACTCCTGCGGGTCTTAAATGTAATCCGGACGGATTTACTACTGTTAAAGTTTTACTAAGCATATCACATTCTCCTTTTTTCATTAAGTTATAATTCCCCAAATCCGTGTTCATTTCACACGAATCATTCATTAAAATTTTATTACAAATCGAGATATGTGTCAAGTTAAAGTCGCAGCTCTCCGTCATTTTTCACATGTTTCTTCTGGCTTTTTTCGTGAGTTTTCACAAGCCAGCTCCCGTTCCCGTCTGGAAAAAACACAGCCGCAGTAATCCTGACGATACAGCCCGTATTCTGCAGAAAGCTCAACCGAGCGCTTATATCCGTTTTTCTTTTTAAAATCAGAAGGAAGGTGTCTGACTTCATAGATCCCCTCTAACTCCTCTCCGATTTCATTCAGCTTCTCCGCATTTTTCAGCGGACTGATCGTAAGAGTTGTGGTAAAGTAATCGTATCCGCCCGCTTGCGCCATTCTGGCAGCCTCCTCCAGGCGAAGCCGATAACAGGAAAAGCAGCGCTCTCCTCCCTCCGGATCCTGCTCATGCCCCCGGCTGGCCTGATAAAAACGCTCCGGTTCATAAGGACCTGCTTCCAGACGGATGGGATGAACAGCCGGCATCGCCTCTATCAGACGCCTCTGTTCCTCCACCCTTTTTTCATATTCCTCTTTGGGAGAAATATTGGGATTATAATAAAATACCGTTATTTCAAAATACTGAGACAGATATTCCAGTACATAGCTGCTGCATGGAGCGCAGCAGCTATGCAGCAAGAGCCGGGGTACCCGGCTCTTGCTTGTCTGCTGCTCTATAATCTTTTCCAGTTCCTTCTGGTAATTTCTGCGATTCATATAAAATCCTTCCTTTACAGGAAATCACGAATTCTCTTACTGCGGACCGGGTTGCGGAGTTTTCTCAGAGCCTTGGCCTCAATCTGACGGATACGCTCCCTTGTAACATTAAACTCCTTGCCTACCTCTTCCAGAGTTCTGGGATGGCCGTCCTCCAGACCGAAACGAAGCACAATAACCTGGCGCTCCCTCTCCTTCAAATCGCCCAGCAGAGCATCAATGTGCTCACGCAGCATCACAGACTCTACATTGCCCTCAGGGGTCAGTACGTTGTTGTCTGCCACGAAATCTCCCAGGTTGGAATCATCCTCCTCACCAATCGGTGTTTCCAGGGAAGCCGGCTCTCTGGCAATCTGCATAATCTCCATAACCTTGTCCTCTGACATCTCCAGCGCCTCGGCCAGCTCCGTCACAGACGGCTCATAACCCAGCTCCAGAGTCAGCTTACGCTGCATCTTGGACATCTTGTTAATCGTCTCAACCATATGCACCGGTACACGAATCGTCCGCGCCTGATCCGCCAGCGCTCTGGTTACAGACTGTCTGATCCACCAAGTAGCATATGTACTCAGCTTGTATCCTTTTGTATAGTCAAACTTTTCTACGCCCTTAATCAGGCCCAGATTTCCCTCCTGAACCAGATCCAGGAAGCTCATTCCCCGGCCTGTATAACGCTTTGCAATGCTGACAACCAGCCTTAAATTGGCCTCAATCAGTCTTTCCTTGGCGGACTCATCGCCTTCTGCTTTGCGCTTAGCCAGAACCAGCTCCTCATCAGCACTTAAAAGAGGCACTGTTCCAATCTCCTTTAAATACATACGCACCGGATCCTCGGTTCCGATGCCTTCAAGAAGATCTACGGCATCCAGCTCAATGTCTTCCGCATCCTTCAAAAAACTGTCATCTACATCCAGATCATCATCATCCAGAAGCAGGGGGTCCTCTGCCAGAATGTTGTCATCAATAACCGGAACCACATCAATGTGCTTTTCTTCCAGGAAATTGTAAATCTGCTCCATCTGCTCCGGACCCAGATTGTCTCCTATGAAAAAGTCATTGATCTCCGTTACGTCCAATGCATTATGCTTTGACTTGGCAACTTCCAACAGCTTGTTCAGCTTTACTAAAAAATTGTCTTTTTCCACAGTAACGTCCTTTCAACCAAAGGTATCTAAAAATACTTACACATCTATTCATTATATAACAGCAAACGCCATATTTCAACACATTTCTTCGAAAGTTTTATTTATTTCTCTTGATTTCCAGGCGTTTGTTCAGATTTTCTACAAAAACCTCTGTTTTGCTTCCGCCAAACTCTCCGTCAAGAACCCAGTCTACCGGCTCTTCCGAACGGAATCGAATGGACCTTGTCTTAAACTTATATACCTGATCATTGTCCCTTTCCTCTTTCTGAAGAAGACCTGTAACAAGATTGCTGATGTCTGCCGGATTCTTTGGCTTGCGAATCAGAAGTACCTCAAAATAGCCGTCATTCAGTTCCACATCCTGTCCCACCAGTCCTTTGAAGCCGCCTACACTGATGGTATTTGTCACTACTCCAAAAACAAATTCCCCTTCCAGGAAATTGTCATCCCACTCCACCTCCATAAAATAGGATCTCAGGGAAGCCAGGCTGCGGACACCCTCCAGCATATAAGCCTGATGGCCCAGTATGTTTTTCTTGTCCTGAGGCGTCAGATAGGAAACCTCTGTAAAGGCGCCAAAGCCTGCCACATAGACAAAATACCGCTCCTGACAGAACAGTCCCACATCTACTGCATAGGGCTCTCCCAAAGCCGCCGCACGGGCTGCTGCAAGCATCTGTTTAGGAATCTTCAGGCTGGCAGCAAAATCATTGGTGGAACCGGCCGGAATATAACCCAGAACAACCTTTTTGGGAAGCTCCAGAACTCCGCAGATCGTTTCATTCAAGGTTCCGTCTCCGCCGGTACAGACAATCAGCTCCTTTCCGCCTCCATAGCGAAGAACTGTCTCTTTTGCATCCATTGCCTTCTGCGTTACATGAACCTGCACCTGATATCCTGCCTTTATAAAAATATCTAATATATCCAGCAGCCTTGTCCTGATCTGCCCTTTGCCGGATCTGGGATTAATAATCAGAAGCATCTTCTTTTTCTTTGCCATATATCAGCACCTGCCTCACTTTCATTATCCTCATTTTATCAGCTTTGTATACCTTCCAAATGCGCCGGGCAGCGCATAGACGGATTTCAATTCTTCTTTTTCTGCTGAAATATAGGATTTCGGTATCTCACCTTTCAGGAGTACCCGGTATCCTTTCATATGCCATTCCACATGAGAAAAAATATGCTTTGCCTGGGGAAGCGGCTCGATCTGTACAATCAGCTCCGGCATAATTCCGAAAGCCTCTCCAACCTCCTCCTCAGAAAGAAATCCCTCTGTATTCGGAAGCTCGTAAAGCGATGCCAGAAGCCCCTCATCCTCCCTTTTTTTCAGCGCCACCTGATGTCCGTACTCTAAAATGCACACGGTTTTCTCTTCTATTCTGCGCTTTTTCGGAGGTGTTTTTACGGGAATTTCCTGCCAAAGCTCCTGCTGCCTGGAAAGACATACAGATGCAAGGGGGCACTGTCCGCATTTCGGCTGACCGTTAGGAACGCAGACAATCGCTCCGATTTCGATCAGACCCTGGTTAAAATCACTGGCATTTGACCGGGGCATGGTTTCCCGCAGCCGGTCCTCCATCCACTTTTTAGTCGATGCCTTTAGAATATCCCGGCGGCTGGCAGTTACCCTTGAAATCACCCGCAGCACATTTCCATCCACTGCGGGAACGGGGTTCCCGAATGCAATCGAGGCAATGGCTCCCGCTGTGTAGCTTCCTATTCCCGGCAGCTTCAACAATTCCTCATACTCCGACGGCATCCTGCCTTCATACTCATGGACAATCACCTGAGCCGCTTTCTTTAAATTTCTGGCTCTGTTATAATATCCAAGCCCTTCCCACAGCTTCATCAGACGGTCATCCTCCACTGCAGCCAGATCGGAAATATCAGGAAGCGCCTCCAAAAATCGTTCAAAATAGGGCTTAACCGCCTCAACCCGCGTCTGCTGCAACATAATTTCCGAGATCCACACATGGTAGGGCTTTGGATCCTCTCTCCACGGAAGAACCCTGGCATGACTCCGGTACCAGTCCAGAAGAGGCCTGTTTATGGCTTTCAGCCGCGCTTCCAGACTCAGTTCACCCGATTTTTCCTCTGCAATCTGCAGGCTGTCATAGGCATGACGAATCTCATACATAGCCGTAAACCCCTCTCACAGAAACTTCTCCTGACACAACCGTTTCCATACTTCCGTCCGGTTTTTCCACAAGAAGCTGTCCCTCCCGGTCAATTCCGAGAGACACCCCTGTCCATGCGCCCTGAGGCGAAAGGATCTTCACCTGACGTCCCATGTTGACCAGACAGGCGTTGTATTCCTCCCGAAGATTCTGAAAATCCAGGGTTTTTAAAAATTCTGCATAATATTCCTCCCAGGCGCTCAGCACATGATCCACCAGGATTGCCCTCCTGACCGGCTGTCCTGATTCCAGAAGTAGCGAGGTTGCAGTACCGCTGATTTCCTCCGGAAACTCTGTAATATTTACATTAATTCCGATTCCCACCACCACATAGCGGATCTGATTATCCTCTGTGCTCATCTCTGTGAGAATCCCGCAGAGCTTCTTTCCATTTATTACAATATCGTTGGGCCACTTAATCTGACAGTCCAGTCCCGTTGCCCTGCGAATTCCCTTAGCCACAGCCATAGCGGCTGTCAGCGTCAGCATCGATGCATGTGCCGGCTCAAATTCCGGACGAAGAAGAAAGCTCATCCAGATTCCTGTTCCGCGGGGAGACTCCCAGCTTCGCCCCCGGCGTCCTTTTCCCGCAGTCTGGCGGGCAGCCAGAATCACAGTTCCCTCCACGGCTCCTTTTTCTGCCATACGTCTGGCCTCATTATTGGTAGAATCCACCTCATCAAAAACTGCCAGATTCTTTCCCAGCCATCTGGTAGAAAGAAGCTTCCCCAGTTCCTGCTCAGACAGCACATCCCCGGAATCCTCCAGACGATATCCTCTGTTTCTGACTGCTTCAATCACATATCCCTCGTCCTCCAGCTGACGGATGCACTTCCACACAGCTGTCCGGGAAACCCCCAGGCTTTCACACAGCTCCTGACCGGAAACATACCCGCCGGCCTCCCTGAGACGTTTTAAAATCTCTGCTTTCAATGTTTTACCTCCAGATACTGACGGCGCTGAGAAGGCCGATCACAAATAGAAATGCGGCGACCGCCCACAAAGCGGCTGCGCCGGCTTTTTTCCGTTTGTCTCTTCCTCCGTTTTGAAAACGGTTCCAGCCATTCACCCCGTTTAACAGGGCGGCAAGCCAGAAAATCACCGGAAAAAGAAAACTGTTTCTTTCCGGATTGACAAATGCCAGTACCGTACAGGCCACTACAAGAACCCCCACCACAATGTGGAGCATATCCAGCATCATGGCAGTATTGCGGGGATTCTTTTTCTTTTCCTGACTGTACATTCCTTATTCTCCTAACGTAGCCACCATAACTGCCTTAATGGTATGCATCCGGTTCTCCGCCTCATCAAATACCTTAGAGCATGGCGCCTCAAATACTTCATCTGTTACTTCCATATCAGTAATTCCAAAACGCTCTCCCATTTCCTTGCCGATCTTGGTCTTCAGATCATGGAAAGAGGGCAGGCAGTGAAGGAAAATAGCCTGTTCCCCTGCGTTCTTCATAACATCCATCGTTACCTTATAGGGAGTCAGATCACGAATTCTCTCCTCCCATACCTCATCAGGCTCACCCATGGAAACCCACACGTCTGTGCAGATAACATCAGCGTCCTTTGTTCCGGCCTTTGCATCCTCTGTAAGAGTAATATCTCCGCCGGACTCCTTTGCATACTCCCGGCACTGTTCAACCAGCTCCTCATTGGGGAAGTACTTCGAAGGAGCACAGGCCACAAAATGAAGTCCCAGCTTCGCACAGACAATCATAAGAGAATTTCCCATATTGTAACGGGCATCTCCCATATAAACCAGCTTAACGCCTTTCAGACGGCCCAGATGTTCCCGGACTGTCAGCATATCTGCCAGCATCTGTGTGGGATGATACTCATTGGTCAGGCCGTTCCATACAGGAACTCCTGCATGCTTTGCCAGCTCCTCCACAATCTCCTGTCCAAAGCCCCGGTACTCAATGCCGTCGTAGATTCTTCCCAGAACCCGCGCTGTATCGGCAATACTCTCTTTTTTTCCAATCTGAGAGCTGGACGGCTCCAGATAAGTGGTTCCCATTCCCATATCATGGGCTGCCACTTCAAAGGAGCATCTTGTTCTGGTGCTGGTTTTCTCAAAAATCAGAGCCACATTTCTGCCTCTGTAATGATCTACCGGAATTCCCTCTTTTTTCTTTCTTTTTAACTCTGCCGCCAAATCCAGAAGATAGAGAATTTCCTCTGGTGTATAGTCCTTCAGGGTAAGAAAACTTCTGCCTTTTAAATTCATAATTATCTCTCCTCCTCTTCCGCCGGAGCGGATTTTTATTATCTATAACTTACTATAAGGCGAATTTCATGTCAAGTTTCTTATGCAGGAAAGAGAGCGATCGCTCGCTCTCTTTACATCGCTGTAATCTTCTGTATCTCTGCTTTTTAACAGTCTCTCCGGCTCAGCTGTCCTTGGCCACTTCGGTAATTGACTTGACCAGTCCTGCCACATTCTGAATATCAGACGGAATAATAATCTTGGTTGCCTTGCCGTCTGCAGCTGCCATAAAGGCCTCCAGACTTTTCAGCTGAAGCACTGCCGCATCTGCACCTGCCTCCTTCAGGAAACGGATACCGTCTGCATTAGCCTGCTGCACCTTCAGAATCGCTGCAGCCTCACCTTCTGCTTCCTTAATCCGCTTCTCCTTCTCCGCCTCTGCATGGAGAATCGCTGCCTGCTTATCTGCCTCTGCATCAAGAATTGCAGATTCCTTCTTTCCCTCTGCCACCAGAATCGTAGACTTTTTCTCACCCTCTGCCCGGAGAATGGCTTCACGGCGTTCCCGCTCCGCCTTCATCTGCTTCTCCATAGCATCCTGAATAGCTGCCGGCGGAATAATATTCTTCAGTTCCACCCGGTTAACCTTAATTCCCCAGGGATCCGTTGCCACATCCAGGGAGGCGCGCATTTTTGTATTGATGGTTTCTCTGGAGGTCAGAGTCTGATCCAGCTCCAGATCACCGATAATATTACGAAGCGTGGTTGCCGTCAGATTTTCAATCGCCATAATGGGATTCTCCACGCCGTATGCAAACAGCTTGGGATCTGTAATCTGGAAGAAAACCACAGTATCAATCCGCATGGTTACGTTATCCTTTGTAATCACCGGCTGGGGCGCAAAGTCCACAACCTGCTCTTTTAAAATCACCCGCTTGGCCACCCGATCCACAAAAGGAACCAGGAAATGAACGCCTACGGACCATGTTCCAAGATAGGCACCCAGACGCTCTACCACCAAAGCCTGGGCCTGGGGAACAATCTTCACACAGGATACCAGCATCAGCGCAATCACAATCAGAAACAGCAGAAAAATAATAATTCCTGTCAAACCGGCAAATGTACTCATTCATCGCCCTCCTTACAACTTCCTACAATCAGCTTCACTCCCTGAATATCCAGAATCCGGACTACCGTCCCGGCTGGATAAATCTCATGGCTGTCCCTAGCCCTGGCCGTCCACTCCTGTCCGCCAACCACCGCAGAGCCCGTTCCCTGTTCATTGTCAATCTCCGATGTCACCCGCGCATCCCGGCCGATAAGCCCCTCGGCATTGGTCTTTACCGTGCCGCTGTTGATAAATCTGGATGCAAACGGTCTGGTAAAAAACAGAAGGAGAAAGGATACCGCCACAAAGGCTGTCAGCTGAATCTCCACAGACAGACCAAACAGGGAAAGCAGAAATGCCACAAGGGCACCGCCTGCAAACCATATGGTGGTCAGCGCCATAGTTGCCACCTCGATACCAACTAAAATCACAAATGCAATCAGCCAATAGATGGAACTCATTCGCAAACCTCCTTTTTTCTTAGGTACATCATACTATATTTTCTGACATTTCACAAGAAAAAACGCATATTGTGCCACTTAAGTTTTTCTGAACATCCTGTAAAAAAAGCGTAAACTTTTACTGACGCCGCTGTCTTGCTGCCTCAAACATCAGCACAGAAGCTGCTACTGCCGCATTTAAGGATTCCACCTGTCCTGCCATGGGGATCCGGATATAGGTATCCGCCAGAGATGCCGCTTCCTCACTGAGTCCATTAGCCTCATTTCCAATCAGAAATCCCGTGCTCTGACAGTAATTCTCCTGATCATAGGCATTCTTTCCCTTTAAATGAGCCGCAAACAGGCGGACATTCTGCTTTTTCAGCCACTGAAGTGTCCCGCACAGATCCTCTGTATATACAAACGGAACCCGAAGCACTGATCCCATCGTAGACCGAATCACCTTGGGATTGTAAATATCTGCTGTGGAGGAATCCATAATCACACCTGTCACTCCGGCTCCCTCACCGGCTCTGACAATGGTTCCCAGATTTCCCGGATCCTGAAGATGCTCCAGAATCATCAGAAGAGCCGGTTTTCCGTCCTTTGTTCCTGCTGCCTGCTCCAGAGTGTAGTGATACTGTCTGACCAGAGCCAGCACGCCCTGAGGCGTCTGCGTATCTGACAAGGCCTTAAACACCTCGTCCGTCACTGTCTCTACATGGCGGACACGCTTAGCCAGAGCGCGCCCCTCCTTCTGCTTCAGAAAGCCCTCTGAAACATAAAGCGTGTGAATCCTCTCCTCCGGAATCTCCAGGCAGATGCGAAGCCCCTCTGCCACAAACAGATCCTCCTCCCGGCGGACCTTCGGCTTTTTGATCAGACTGCTGACATATTTTACCTGTTTATTGGTTGTACTCGTTATCACAGTTTTTTCCTCTCATTATCACTATTTCTGAAGCTGTTCCAGATCCTCCATCCAGATCTGTCTGGATGCATCACTGGGCATTCTCAAATCTCCGCGGGGGGAGACGGCAACGCTTCCTACCTTTGGACCGTCCGGCAGACAGGAACGCTTAAACTGCTGGGCAAAAAAGCGGCGGTAAAAGACATTCAGCCATTTCCGGATGGTGTCCCCGTCATACTCTCCCTGAAATGCACGAAGAGCCAGCCGGTAAATCTTAGAAGGCATGAAGCCGAACCGGAGTACATAATACAGGAAGAAATCATGAAGCTCATAGGGACCTACCAGATCCTCTGTCTTCTGGGAAATCACTCCGTCCTCCGGAGGCAGAAGCTCCGGGCTTACCGGCGTATCCAGCACATCAAGAAGCACAGCTGCAAGACTTTCCTCTCCGCAGGTATCCGCATAATACTGCACCAGATGACGCACCAGCGTCTTGGGAACAGATGCATTTACCCCATACATGGACATGTGATCACCATTGTAGGTTGCCCATCCGAGCGCCAGCTCTGACATATCTCCTGTTCCCACTACCAGACCGCCGGTCTGATTTGCAATATCCATGAGAACCTGGGTTCTCTCTCTGGCCTGACCGTTTTCGTATGTCACATCATGGCAGCTCATGTCCTGTCCGATATCCTCAAAATGCTGGGTTACAGACTTTTTAATATCAACCTCCTGCAGGGAAGCCCCCAGCTTCTCTGTCATCCTGCAGGCATTCTGATAGGTTCTGTCTGTGGTTCCAAAACAGGGCATGGTTACCGCATGAATCTGAGCTCTTGGTATTTCCAGCATATCAAAAGCCCGGGCCGTCACCAGCAAAGCCAGTGTGGAATCAAGGCCTCCGGAAATTCCCAGAACCACATGGCGCACGCCTGTATGCTCCAGGCGTTTTTTCAGCCCCATCGCCTGAATGGTAAAAATCTCCTCACAGCGTCTGCTTCTCTCCCTGTCATCTCCCGGAACAAAGGGACGGCTGTCAATTCGCCGCAGAAGCCTCTCCTCCTGCTGTTTCTCCATAGCGTCTGTATTCAGAGAAAACTCCACAGTCCGGTACCCCTCCCGGCAGGCTGCCGGATGGGTCGTTGTCCTGCGCCGCTCTGCAGCCAGGCGCTCCAGATCCAGATCTGCATAAATCACCTCCGGAACAAATCTCCGGGACTCCGCCAGCAAGGTTCCGTTTTCCCCAATCAGATTATGTCCGCCGAATACCAGATCCTGGGTAGACTCTCCCTCGCCTGCATTGGCATACACATATCCGCAGATAAGGCGGGCTGACTGTCCGCCAATCAAAGATCTTCTGTAAGAATCCTTTCCAACCACCTCGTCACTGGCAGAACAGTTTACAATCACCGTCGCACCTGCCAGCACATGACCAATGCTGGGCGGACAGGGAACCCACAGGTCCTCGCAAATCTCCGCAGCAATAGTCAGAGACGGAATCTCTCTGCAGGAAAACAGAAGTCTGGTTCCCATGGGAACCTTCTCTCCCTCCCAGGAAACCTCCACCGGCTCTTCCATACCCACAGCAAAATATCTCTGTTCATAAAATTCCCCGTAGTTTGGCAGATTAAGCTTGGGAACCAGTCCCAGAAGCTTTCCATCGCAGACAAAGGCTGCCACATTGAAAATCCGGCCGCCATACTCCCAGGGAAGCCCGACTACAGCCACCAGCTGCCTTCCCTTTGTGAAATCCACAATCTGCTTTAAGCCTGCTCTGGCCCGGCGAAGCAGCGGCTCCTGCAAAAACAGATCATTGCAGGTATACGAAGTAATACAGAGCTCCGGAAATACCATAAGCCCTGCACCTTCCCGCTCTCCCTCTTCTATTATTCTGCAGATTTCCCGGCAGTTATACCCGGTATCTGCAACACGTCCCTTCAGGGTTGCTGCTGCTGTGCGGAAAAAACCATCCTTCATTCTTTCCTGTCCTCCTTGCCTCTATTATAAAATAAGAAATACTGTCAATGACAATTACAAAAATTGTAACATTTCCCCTGTCATAAGTCAATTCAGGATGTCTCTTTACATTTTCTCTTTAATTTTGTACAATAGCTGTAAATCCTATTATTTTAGTAAAGTATAAGGAGGAAGTTATGAAAATTTCTACAAAAGGACGATATGCCCTGCGTATGATGATAGAATTCGGGATGAACCCGGACGCATGTACAAAAATCAGTCAGGTGGCTGCCAGCCAGGGTATCTCAGACAAATATCTGGAACAGATTGTTACCCTGCTTCACAGGGCCGGGTATGTCCGCAGCATCCGCGGCGCCCAGGGCGGCTATATGCTTACCATGCCGCCGGAAAAATATACAGTCGGCATGATTCTCAGGCAGACAGAGGGCAGCCTGTCACCTGTTTCCTGTCTGGACAAGGATGCTCCGCCCTGCGAACGCGCCGGACAGTGTGTAACTTTAAGTGTATGGCAGAAAATCAAGGATGCCGTAGACCAGGTGGTGGATCATGTGACTCTGGCTGATCTGATTGAAGAACAGCGGTGCCATCCCAATGACAACCTGCTGTAGGGAGGAACGATTCATGAACGAATTTTCCAGAACCGGTCTTTTGATCGGTGAAGAAGGTCTGACGCGCCTGGCCTCCTCCACCATAGCCGTTTTCGGCGTTGGAGGCGTAGGCTCCCACTGTATTGAAGCCCTGGCCAGATGCGGCGCAGGAAGGCTGATTCTGATTGACAATGATACCGTTTCTCTGACCAATATCAACCGCCAGAGCATTGCCTATCACAGCACTGTGGGACGATATAAAACACAGGTTATGAAGGAGAGGATCCTGGACATTAATCCCGACGCCCGGGTTATCACCTTTGAAACCTTTGTGCTTCCTGACAACCTGTCTCCTCTTTTAGACTCCATTCCCTGTCTTCCCGGAGCAGACAGACCCATTGATTATATCATAGATGCCATTGATACTGTCACAGCCAAGCTGGCTATTGTACAGTATGCAAATGACCACGGGATTCCTCTGATCTCCTCTATGGGTACCGGAAACAAGCTGCACGGAGAGCTGTTTGAAATCACAGATATTACAAAAACCTCTGTGTGCCCTCTGTGCCGGGTAATGCGCAGAGAACTGAAAAAACGGGGCATTGCTCATCTGAAGGTGCTCTATTCCAGAGAGGAGCCTCTTACCCCTGTTATGGAATCAGAAGAAGCCGGAAACAGACGCTCTGTTCCCGGCAGTATTTCCTTTGTTCCTCCTGCAGCCGGACTTCTGATTGCCGGAGAAGCTGTCCGGGATCTGCTGAAGGAAACCCTCTATTCATAACGAAGCGCGTCAATGGGATCTTTTTTTGCTGCCTTGGAGGCCGGATAAATTCCAAAAAACACGCCTACCAGGGCAGAAAAACCCACTGCCATCACCACCACAGACGGACGGATTACCGCTTTTACGCCAAGAGCCATTCCTCCGACCGAGACAAGCCCGACCCCCAGAAGAATGCCGATCATTCCGCCGCAGGCTGACAAGATAGCAGATTCTGTAAGAAACTGAATCAGAATATCTCTGGTTCTGGCGCCCAGACTTTTCCGGATTCCGATTTCCCTGGTCCGTTCAGTCACCGATACCAGCATAATATTCATAATTCCAATTCCGCCTACTAAAAGGGAAATGGCTGCTATGCCTCCGACAGCCGCAGAAAGACCGCCCATCATGCTGTCCATCATTCCCATTTCCTCTACTGCCGTCTGCATATAATAATCCTCCGGATCTCTTCCCTTCAGCCGTCCAATATAATCCTTCAGCTGTCCGAAAAACACATCCAGATTTACATCATCCTTTGCAAACACACGAATCGAATAAAAATAATCATTCGGCCAGGTCAGAAGCGTATACGGGATAAAGGCCGTTCCGCCTTCACTTGTTCCCATCATCATAGCCTGAAAGGGGCTGATCTCCTTGCGGTACACCCCTGCTACCGTATATTCATCCGTTGTTCCGTAAATCGTTGTGCGAAAGGTTTTTCCTACGGCATTTTCCACGCCAAAAAGAAGCATGGCACTGTCCGTGTCCATCACCACATTCTTCCTGCGTCCCTTCACATCTGCTTCATTCAGATATCTTCCGTATACCATATTCACAGGCTGTACGTCCTGATAATTCCAGTCAATCCCTTCGTAATTAAACTTCACCTGGGTTCTCCCGTTCTGGGCATTGGCAGACACACCGGAGGAACAGTCCATATAGGCAATCTCTTCGCCAAACACCTCACGGATCCGCTCCATATCATCCAGAGTAAAATAGTCGCTCTGGCGGACCTCCTCCAGCCAGTATCCAATAGAAATATATGCCTGAGTCAGTCCCACATCCTTATACAGATCCGCAAACATCCCCCGCATGGTATCTCCGATAGATACAATAGAAATCACCGAACCGATTCCGATAATGATTCCCAGCATGGTCAAAAAAGAACGCATCTTATTGATCCGGATCGCAGAAAATGCCATTTTCATATTTTCAATCAGCATGAAAACTCCTTTCCGCCGGAAGTCTCCTCCGGTTCAAAATCCGTATTCCGCTCTATATGGCAGCTAAACTCCGGCTCATGGGGAATATTCGGCTCATCACTGATAATTTCCCCGTCACGAAACCGGATAATCCGCTCTGTAAAAGCTGCGATTTCCTCCTCATGAGTAACCAGCACCACAGTGGTTCCTTCCTCATGAAGACGGCAAAACAGCTCCATAATCTCCACAGAAGCCGCTGTGTCTAGATTTCCCGTAGGCTCGTCTGCCAGAAGCAGGGGCGGATTGTTGGCAAGTGCCCGGGCAATAGCCACCCTCTGTCTCTGGCCGCCGGACAGCTCATTGGGCTGATGATGCATTCTCTTTCCCAGACCCACCCGTTTTAACAGTTCTTCTGCGCGGGCTGTCCGCTGCCGCTTTCCCTCACGGGCATAGGTCATGGGAAGCTCTACATTTTTCAGCGCCGACATCCGGGAAATCAGATTAAAGGACTGAAATACAAAACCAATCTTTTTATTTCGGATGGCGGAAAGCTCATCTGAGGTCATACCGGCCACATCCGCCCCATCCAGATAATAATGTCCCAGGGAAGGCCGATCCAGACAGCCCAGAATATTCATCAGCGTTGATTTTCCTGAACCGGACTGCCCCATAATCGCCACAAATTCTCCCCTGCGAATGGTCAGATTGATCCGCTTCAGCCCCAGAACCTTCAAGGCTCCTGTATCATACACCTTGGCCATATCCTCAATCCGAATCAGCTCCTCGCCGTATTCCTTCATGTCCAGCCCTCCTTATCCCTGGGGAACCGCAGTCACTGCAGTCCCGTCCTGTAAGGCCGGATCCGGTGCAACCAGATAATTCAGCCCCTCTGAAAGACCGTCGCCGGAAATTTCCACAGACACATCGCCCTCCACTCCTGTCTCTACAGGAATCAGCTTTGCCTTTCCTGCCTCTGCAGAGGCCAGCCAGGTTCCGTCCTCCCGCTCTATCACTGCAGATACCGGCACAACCCAGACATTCTCTGCCCGGTTTAAGACAATTCTGGCCCGGGCTGTAATTCCCGCAATCAGCGCCGTATCCTGATTCTGGATCCGGATAGTAGTCGGAATCACCCGCTCGGTGGAACCTCCGCCCTTCTCCTCGCCTGTAGGAGAAATCGCCGTAATCACACCCTGCTCCGTCTCACCGTTTAAAATATCTGCAGTAATCTCGGCCTCCTGGCCCAGCTTCACCTTACCAATAGAATATTCACTGACACTGATCTTCATTTCCAGGTTATCCAGATTGTCAATGGCAAACAGCGGTTTGTCATCATCCACCATATCTGCAAAACGGCCAACCCGTGAATTAACGCGAACCACAGTGCCGTCAATCGGGCTTGTGACCTCTGTCTCCTCCAGCCTCTCCTTCTTCTGCTCCAGCTCAAATTCTGCATTTTTTACCTGAAGACGAAACGAAGGCTCTGCTGCCGGCTTCCCGTTTTCCATATAGAATGAAGCCGTTTTCCGCTTCGCGCTGTTTAAGGCATCCGCAGCTGCCTCCATCTCTGCCTGAGAAATATCTCCTCCGGCAAACAGCACTGCCTTTCTGTCATAATCCCTTTGGGATGCCTGCTGCTCCTGAAGAGCCTCTGCATATCCTTTTTCAGCCTCCCTCTGAGCCTCATCCAGATTAGCCGATGCCAGATCATAGGCATTCTGGGCTATTTCCACTTCCTTCTGAACATCATCAGGATCCAGTCTTGCCAGCACCTGACCGGCCTTCACCGGATCTCCCTCCTTCACCAGAATTTCCAGAATCTCTGCATGAAGACTGGACACCACCTCTGCACTGTCCGTTCCCGATACAGGCCCGCTGACAGACAAAATCTCCTCCACGGTTCCCCGACCAAGGGTCTGGGTCATGACAGGTGCTCCATTCTGTTCTCCTGAGCCGGACATTCTGGAAAATACAAGCAGGGCGGCTGCTGCTGCCGCCGCCCCTGTTATCAGCTTCCGTCTCCTGCTCCAGGAGCCCACCGCCTTATATACTCTGCGTATTCTTCCTTTTGTATGCTTTTTCTCATCAGACGGAGCAGCATCCAAAAGCTCCGCCAGTTCCTTCTCATATTCCTGATCTGTCATAGAATGTTTTTCCCCTCTTCCATGTTTCCTGTTCTGCAGAAGCGCCGAATCTCATCAGTAAACCGGCTGCAGCTTTTCCAGTACAAAATCCGGAACCTGATCCTTTGGAAATACTGCATAATTTTCATACTGCCTTCCGTCCCTGTTATAAAAAACAACATCCAGATCCGACTGGAGATACATACTGTTATAATACTGTATCCCCGGCACTGATATCACCTTCTTCAGCTTCTCAATCTCCTCCGGCTCTTCAAATACCGCCTGCTCCTGAACCTCTTTCTTTTCATTCCAACGGCTTACTGTTATCGCATAAAGATCCAGTCTGTCATAAAAATCTCCCGGTATAATGCCGTGCTTTCTCAGAAGCGAACAGGTTTCTTTGAAGGAACGATAGACCGGATAATAATCCTTTTCTGCAAAATTATAGGAAAGATACGGATAGTAATCCTCCGAATCCTGCGTTTTCTGAAAATGCTCCCAGTTCAAAGCTGCCACATCCATATCCGAGGTAAACCGAATCAGACCTGCAGGAAGCTCATATTTCAGCTGCTCAATGGTCATTTGAGAAAATTCCTTCTGATATGTTTCCAGAAGCTCCTTCTTCTCTTCTTTTCCCAGAGCATCCAGCCGCACCTCTGATGCTTCGCCGCCGCAGCGCCAGCGGATATCCGCCACCTCGTCTGCTGTCTTTTTCAGCAGAGGAAAGCTGGCTTTCTTGTATGCCTCGCTGGCATACAGCTTTTCAAACAGAGGCAGATTTCTGTCCAGATCCATATGGTAACTTCTGTATACCTTCCGTCCGTTTTTCATGGTATAACAAATTTTCACCCGGCTGAAGGAACCATCCTCCTCATAAACAACCGTATCCTGTTTTTTCTCCTGAAGCTGTTCCACTCCGGCTGCCGCAATATTGCAGATCGTCTCCACATCCTCAGATTCCATCATATCCAGAAGCCAGTCATCCTCCAGATATTTCCACTGATAGGAGCCGTCCTCTTTTTTCAGCACATATCCCCGGGAAACCCAGGAATCCAGCCGATCTACGGAAACAGCTGCGCATCTTACCTTTCCCGCATCCGGAATATAAGTATCATAGCCAAACCAGTCATAACGGAAGGCAAACAGGACTGCCACAGATACCAGGACGCAGCCTGCCAGCTGAACCGGATGCTCAAACAGTCTTTTAAAATCAAAATGATAAATAATCTCAATCGTGCAGTGAGAAATCACAGCTCCGCAGATAATACCAAACACAGCCCAGCCGGTAGAGGAGCGCAGTCCCCAGAAAAAAGCGCCCAGGCCAAAGGCTGACAAAAGCACCAGAATAATCCGTATTACCGGCATGGTCACAGAAAACGCCATCGCCTTCCCTGCCGCCTCTGAAGGACGCTTCTTATACAGAAAACACCCCACTGCAGTAAACAAAGCGGAAGCAGCCAGAGCAGCCATCACATACGGAGCCATACGCTCCCCGTTTATATACGCCTCCATGCTGTTTATATATTCACAGACCGGAGAAAACCGAATCCCTGTTTCCATGAGATTCTGCCAGCTCTCCCACATCCCTGTGCGGAAAAACATCATAAAATATCCCTGAATCAGACTGACTGCCAGAGGCACTACGGAAGAAAACACCACGCAGCCCAGAAAGGCCACCACCATATTTCCCGTCAGCATCACTGATACAACCACCATGGTATACATCAGAATAAAATACGTCAGATGAAGTCCGCAGGCAGCAAAAATCACCGGCCACAGCTTTGTGCCGTCCACTCCGTAGCCCACTGCAATGCAGCCAGCCGCAGCCATGGAAATCACATAAGGCACTGCCATAATCAAAATTCCGTTGATGAAATCAACAGCAAAGAGTACCTCTCTGCGCACAGGAATGCTGTGATAAAAATCCACCTTGCTTTTTGCATTCAGCCAGGCAAAGCCGCTGATTCCGCAGACCAGGGCAGCCACCATCATCACAAATGCCGTCATGCCGTTTTCAAAGGACAGCCATTCCAGAATCTGATCACTGTAACGAATCATTCCCAGCTTCAGATCCTCATAGCGCTCAATATCTCCTGCACTCACCGCTGCTGTCACCGGATAGGCAAAAAAGCAGCCCATTCCTATCAGCGCCACGGCCCAGAGTCTCTGGCCCAGATCCTTTTTCATCAGCTTAAAAAATAAGTTTTTTGATGTCATAGCCGACTACCTCCGTTTCACTGATAAAGATTTCCTCCAGAGAAAGAGGAATCGTCTCATAAAAGACCGGCTCCGCTTTCTGCATCACAAACTCCACCCTGCTTAAATCTCCGCGGACTGTCAGCGTCATCAGCTTTCCTCTCCGCTCTGTTTTCAGAATATCCAGCCCCTCCAGACTCTCCGGCTCCATCCCGGGCTTCAAGACACACTGAACCTTGTGAATCTTCATCTTCATCTCATCCAAATCACGGCTCAGAAGAATTCCGCCCTTATGAAGAAGTCCCACATGATCGCAGATATCCTCCAGCTCCCTCAAATTGTGGGAAGCTATAATCGGTGTCAGCTGCCGCTGGGCCATATCACTGGCAAAAATACTCTTCACAGCCTGCCGCATCACCGGATCCAGTCCGTCAAAGGTCTCATCACAAAACAGATACTCTGTACCAGAGCAGATTCCGCAAATAACAGAAAGCTGCTTTTTCATACCCTTGGAAAAGGTATTAATCTTGCGCTTTTCATCCAGCCCGAAATTCTTCATCAGACTGTGGAACCTGTTTTCATCATATTCCGGATAAACAACCCGGTAATATTCCATCATCTCTTTCGGAGTGGCATTGCTGAAAAAATACTGCTCATCAGAAATATAAAAAAACTTCCGTTTTGCCTCCTCATTTTCAAAAACCGTCATGCCGTCTACAGTAACGGTTCCCTCATCCGGCTTCAGAACACCTGCCGCCATACGCAGAAATGTGCTCTTTCCCGCTCCGTTTGTTCCAATCAGGCCAAACACACTTCCCGTGCGGATCGTTGCGCTGATATGATCCACAGCAAGAATGCTGTCAAACCGCTTTGTCAAATTTACTGCTTCTATCATACCGACTGCTCCTCCCTGTTCTCTTCCGCCGTCCGGCCATACTCCTTTCTGGCCAGATTTACAAATGTCTCACAGTCCATGTCAAGACTTACCGCCTCTTTGGCCAGTTCTCTCATGCTTCCCGCCAGTTTCTCTCTCCTGGCCTCTTTGAGACGCCTGATACTTCCCACAAAGCTTCCCCGTCCCTTTACCATGTAAATATATCCCTGACGCTCCAGCTCTCCGTAGGCACGCTGTATCGTATTGGGATTGATGGAAAGCTCCATAGCCAGACTCCGCACAGAGGGCATCTGGTCATCCTCTTCCAGAACTCCCAGAAGCATCAGCTCCTGCAGCTTCTCCACTACCTGCTCATATATGGGACGGCTGTCTTTATAATCCAGCAGAATCATCGATCATCTGTCTCCTTTCCTCCAGAACACCCAAGTGTACTAGGACTATTAATACACTTATACCATAAAAACCCCGGAAGCACAACTGGAAAAATCTTACATTTTTCTGAATTCAGCAGGAAATAATCCCTATCCATAAAAATACCGGATAGAGATAGGAGGCCCCAAAGGTCCCCAGTTTTTTCGGCCCGCTGACACAGCAGTTCTGCTCCAGGGCTTTTCGATACGCAGTCATCACCGTAGAACGGGTAATGGATTTTGTCTTCCTGTCTACAAACATTTCACCGCCGTGAATCCGGTAAGTAAATTCTAATCCCTTTGCAGTAAAAAACGGTCTCCCCTGAAATTCCTGCAAAAGCTGCCACAGCCTTTCCTCTCGCTCAGAAGGCTCCAGAGTCCTGTATATTTCTGCAAATTGCAGACATGTAAGGACCTCTGGCTCCTCCGTCCGCCTACTCATGAAGCTCCAGCGGAAGTCCGTCCGGATCTGCAAAAAAAGTCATCCGTTTTCCGGTAAACTCGTCCACCCGGACCGGCTCCACCTCAATCCCCATTTGTTCCAGTTCTGCAATCATTCCATCCAAATCCTCTGCATAAAAAGCCAGATGACGAAGTCCTGCCGCCTCCGGACCAGTAATCCGCTTCGGAGGATTCTTTACCCCGAAGATCTCCAATTCCGTTATTTCATTGATTCTGAGATCCAGCTTCCAGTCATCTCTGGCCGGACGGTAATTTTCCCGAATCACAGAAAATCCCAGCTTATTCACATAAAAATCTCTGGATCGCTCATAATCCGAAACAATAATCGCAATATGATGAATGGTATTCAGCTTCATAATCTTCTTTCCTCCTGATAAATGTAAAAAACAAAAAACCCCGGAAAAGCCTTCGTATCCTCACATATTCTGCATCTTCCTGCAGTCTGTGTCCGCGCCTCTTCCGGGGTTTTTATCAAATTCTATTCTGCTGTCCTTCCCGGGCCAGCTGCCTCCTGCGCAGGAACATTACTCCACAGTCACAGACTTTGCCAGGTTTCTTGGCTTATCCACATCCAGGCCTCTGGCTACACTGACATAATAGCCCAGAAGCTGCAGAGGAATCACCGCAAGGCTGGCTGCAAAATGCTCATCTGTTCTCGGCACATAGACTGCAAAATTCACAGCATCCTCAATATCATACTTTCCATAAGAAGTCAGCCCCATCAGATAAGCGCCGCGGCTTCTGCATTCCGCCATATTGGAAAGAGTCTTTTCATAAAGCCGGCTCTGGGTCAGAACACCAATCACCAGAGTGCCGTTTTCAATCAGACTGATGGTTCCGTGCTTCAGTTCACCGGCTGCATAAGCCTCTGAATGAATGTAGGAAATCTCCTTCAGCTTCAGGCTTCCCTCCAGGGAAACGGCATAATCAATGCCTCTTCCAATAAAGAACACATCCTTTGCCATGGAATTCTTCGCAGCAAACCACTGAATCCGCTCCTTATCCTCCAGAATCTTTTCAATCTTCTCCGGAATCGTCTGGAGTTCTTCTAAAAGAGAGAAATATCGTTTTTCATCCATTTTTCCCCTTACAAGAGCAAACTGCAGAGCCAGACAGTATACTGCAATCAGCTGGGTGCTGTAGGCCTTTGTTGTCGCCACTGCAATCTCAGGCCCCGCCATAGTATAGAAAACATTGTCTGCTTCCCTGGCAATCGAAGAGCCGACCACATTAACAACAGCAAGCGTCTTTACTCCGCACTGCTTTGCCTCCCGAAGAGCTGCCAGGCTGTCCGCCGTCTCTCCGGACTGGCTGATAACAACCACAAGACTTCCGGGCGCTAACAGGGGCTTTCTGTAACGAAACTCCGAGGCCACATCAATCCGAACCGGAATCTCAGCCAGATCCTCCATCACATACTGGGCTACAGCCCCCACATGGTAAGCCGATCCGCAGGCCACAATCTGAATCTGAGAAATCTCACGGATCTCCTCCTCCGTCAATCCCACGCCAGACAAATCCAGTCTGCCGTCACGAATCACAGAGCTGAGGGTGTCTGCCACAGCCTTGGGCTGTTCATGGATTTCCTTCATCATAAAGTGCTCAAAGCCGCCCTTTTCCGCCGCCTCTGCATCCCATTCAATCTCAGTCAGCTCCCTGGAAATCTCATCTCCATCCAGGTTGTAAAACGTAACTTCTCCGTCTGCCAGCCGGGCCATCTCCATATTTCCAATATAATATACCTGACGGGTATATTTCAAAATAGCAGGAACATCCGAAGCCACATAGCATTCGCCGTCTGTCACTCCCAGAATCATGGGGCTGTCCTTTCTCGCCACATAAATCTCTCCGGGATAATCATGAAACATCACGGCCAGAGCATAAGAACCGCGGATACGCACCATGGCATGATTGATGGCATCCACCGGCGTTCCTTCGTATTTTTTGTAGTAATAATCAATCAGCTTAATCGCTGCCTCTGTATCTGTGGAAGAATAAAAGGTGTAGCCCTTTCTCACCAGCTTATCCTTCAGCTCCTGATAATTCTCAATAATACCGTTGTGGACACCCACAACATTTCCATCATCCGAGCAATGAGGATGAGCATTGGTTTCAGAAGGTTCTCCGTGAGTCGCCCATCTGGTGTGACCAATACCGCAGGTTCCCTTTAACGCCTCTCCGTTGTTGGTCTTCTCCGCAAGAACCTTTAACCGGCCCTTCGCCTTAACAATCTGAACCGGTGCATCACCGTCCCTGACAGCCAGTCCCGCAGAGTCATATCCTCTGTACTCCAGCTTTGACAAACCGTCTAAAAGAACCGGCGCTGCCTGATGGGTTCCAATAAATCCGACAATTCCGCACATACATTAATCTCCTTATTAATTTGTAGTGTAAACCTCTCCCCCATACACACAAACTACCCCTTTATTAAAGCATAATTCCTGAATTTCTGCAAATAAAAATCAATCGGATTTTCACAAAAGAAGCTCGCTTGCGAGCCTCTCCGCCTACGGTGGGTCGCTTCTGCAACAAAATTCTTTTCCAACCCATGGCGATCCTCGCGGAGCGTTTTTTATGTCATAGGACGCATTTTCCTATAAGGATTAGGGTGTCAAAAGACACATTAACATTCATTGATTTTTGTTTGTACCTTGAA